>Ga0335398_10008879_pt1 | contig 11774 bp, 9 predicted proteins | sample BON03_FD_205742 | JGI IMG/M metagenome (GOLD analysis project Ga0335398, IMG submission 205742) | Freshwater microbial communities from Lake Bonney liftoff mats and glacier meltwater in Antarctica - BON-03 (spades assembly) (version 2) | ecosystem: Environmental > Aquatic > Freshwater > Ice >...
CACACACACCCACACACACACACACGCACACACACACACACACACACGCACACACACACACATACGCTTACACATGCACGCACACACAAACACACACAAGCGCGCGCACACACATACACACATGCACACACCTTCAGTTGGCGCATTTCCATTTTTTTTCAATATTTGTAACAACTTTCTGGGCTGCCTCTCAAGTCTTGTGAGCCACTCTGATCTCTTCGTCTAGGTCCTGCACAAGCCGCTTTTCACAGAGCATAGCAGACATGTCCTGCCGACTTGGAACTGACTCTACAGCAGTGGGGTTGGTAATAAAGAAAGAAAGAAAGGTAGTGGTAAATTTAGAATTGATAGAATTGCCATTGACAGGTGCGTTGTGTCCTCTCGCAATTCTAACGGAGGCTGCCCAGGCCACCACCTTGACGCGCTCAAGATTGCCTGAGCCATCTCTTTTTCGGCCTGTCTCCTTGCCTCCTCCCAGACCTGCCGTGCCCATGACCATGCCTATTAAGTGGTTTTCGAGTTTTGTTTCAGCCACTACAATGAGAGCACAGTCAAGCATCTCGCGTCCTTCCATTCACGGTAGTTCCTGGCGTGTGTGTACACTGGTTGTCCTGTACAAGTCCCACGGCTTCCTGCTCGTGAAATAGGCTTTGCATGAGCAAGGTCAAGCCTGCTTAGTTCTGGCACCTGATTGGTGGCGAAGGCCATCCGCTTAGTCCAGTAGCAAGCGGGAGTGCGCGAACGTCCGCTCCCTCGATCGCAAGTGCCGGAGCACGTCTGCTCTCTCGATCACAAGTGCGCGCTGCTCGTTCTTTGTGGCAAGGCTGAGGAGGCCAAATGTCTCCATGACACTGTGCGGATGCTGGACCCCAGCCACGGCCTCACCTGTTTTTGTCCATACACCAGCAGCCTTTTTTCCGGCGACCTCCTCGACGAGAGATGCCCTGCCGCAAGCTCCGGCTCTTTATTGGTTTGTGCTGTTTCTGCACTCAACGATGTTAAAAGCGAAAGCAGTAGTCAAAGGGAACACGAGGCGGGACAGGTGGCGTGCCACCAGACAAGCTCGCGCCCAAAGAGCTCAAGCTTGACCAAAATGTTCAAACTCAAGGTGCTTGGTTCGGGCGGCTCCCCCCACTGATCGTCCGCGTGTGTGAATAAGCAAGTCAGTGTGTGTGTGCGCACTTAATTGGCTAGTATGCGTCGTGCAAGGTGGGCCGCAAAGTCATGGCGGGTGTACGGTTGCAGGTAGATGTGACAGTAGAGCCACAACTCAGCTTTTTTGCTGTGACGTGAGTGCGCGTCTTGCGGTGCCTCAAATGGGTTGCTGCAACTAGCTACAATATTCTGCGACCATCTGAAACTACTGCAAGTAATCGAAAGCCTAGCCCCTACAACGAGTACTGTCAGCATGCGTGCTGACTCTAGCGTACACTTCGTAAATAGTAACTAAATCCACGAGCCCACAGGCTCAATGTAATTGCAGTTTCTCTTCGAAATACTTTCGGTAATTTTAAATGTTGAGTTCTCGACACTTATTATAGTACGTCGCTCTTTTCAGTCAGATTCGGGGTACCCAGTATCTTTGGCTCGCATTGTTGCCATCAACCACGGCTGCCGGTGGCGTACGGCAAGTCAAAACAACAACAACGGCTCCGTTTGGACTAGAGTGAGAAAGATTAAAAAGAAAGAGAGAGAGACGCATCAGCACTGCAGCCCGGTACTGCGAATGGGGCCCGAGCCACTGCTGGGACGCAGTGGTGTATGTGCCAGCTGTCCTGTCAGGCCAAAGCTCCTTCTTGAAGCTTCAGTCCTCATTTGAGCCCGTCGCTCTATTCCTCCCCAACTCTTGTCCTGGAGAAAGTAGCGATTCCGTGTCACATTGATATTGGGACCTGCTCTCTAGAGTAGGTCAAGGTGGGGAAAACCTTGTTCCAACTGCAAAAAAAATGCTCGAAAACGTATCTGCCGCATGCCACCTCTGCCACGTCTTGGCTACGAGCCTACGATGCCTTCTTCAGATGAATTTTAATTTTTCCTCCATTTTTTCCTTCGTTTTGCTCGACTTGCGGCCGCCGCAAGTCGACAAAAAGGAAAAAAATTGGAGGAAAAATGCAAATTTACAAAACCAAAACCACATTTTCGGTCACAGATAAACATGAAATCGACTTGCGACGGCCGCAAGTCGAAAAATTCGAGGAAAAAAAGGAAATTCTCCACGGGTTTGGTCATGACCATGTGGCGAGCGGTAGCACGGGGCTAAAGCCCCTTCGCCGCCGCGCGCCCGGGTAGGAAAGGCACCAAGTAAGCCCAGTGTCCTCTAGGCAGTGCTCGCCAAGCACTGAGATCGTGTGACAGGAGCTTGGAAACAAATCAGCAAACAAAGACGACGAGTCGATGTGAGCAATGATCCGAGTATGGTAACGGCTCTACAGCATGGTACATGGATGGATGAGGAGGGTTTCAAAAAGACTTGTATCAAGGAAAAGAAAAAAAGGGGAGGCATCCACCAGCCTCTCTACGGTAAATGAGTAGCAGACTTCATGCTGAGACAGGATGCAGGAAGGTTTATACTGGGGAAGTATCTGAGTGACGAACAAATCCCATGGCAGCAAAGGAGACGATTGGGGATGGCGGTGGCAGGAAATACGCCAACAGCCAGTTTTCTGACTAAAATAGGCCAGATGCAATCAGCAGGGTGTCATAGCGCGAGAGGCCCGAGGTCAGAGCACTGACGGTATGGCAGCTGAAACACACGGTCACATCAACAGTGCAGGCTGCGAAGGAATCGCAACAACAGTTACGGCTGCCCACCACTCCATCTGGAGGCACCTGTATGACAACATGCACGCTGCACAAAACCCAAAAAGCAAGCTCAAGTTTGTCACGCTTGACAAAGAAAGTAACATGAGCACGCTGTAGCGACGAGAAGAGTTTCTAAGAATCTGCAGCAAGGAAGAGCTGGCGGGGAAGGCATAGGATGCAGAGGTGACAATACCAGTCCCACAAAGTCAAGAGGCACGGTACAACCTCGATCCAGAGTCTTTCTTCGTAAATTGTTTCTGGGATGGGGTCGCAATCACTCAATTAGGCTCTGCAGATCGTAGATATTTTAGAATCTAAACGATCAACAGACAGGGACGAGGGGTTCCTAGAGGTGAAAATAGCAGAAGCAAATGAGCAGCACAAAGCATCGTCGGAGCGCTCAAAGCTGCTGCTCCGAAGTGAGAATTTGAGCAGATTAACTTTGTGGTGGGTAACAGCGGATCGGTTGTTGAAAGAATCTTCTACACCAAGCTCAAAAAGTGTAAAAGACGGAAAAAAAGACAAGCTCTTCGCCGAGCACGTGACACAGGTATGCAAAGCGCACAATCGGGTGATTGTGTCGTTTTAATTTAATTTGCTTTTATTACTGGAAACAGTAGTTTAGAACCCTTGCTTGAGGGTTTATTTGCTCAAATCCATGTGAATCTGAGTTGACGTGTTTTCGGCCAGAATCGAACCGGGGACCTGCGGATAACTAAATTTGTTGAGTCCCGCGCTCTTCACCACTGAGCTAAGGTGACAGATGAATCACCGAAAATCCCCCAGGACCCTCTTTCCTCCACAGGTGCAAGGAGGTACGAGGCCAACCACCGAGGGATCGAGGGAGAACATCAGGCACAATGTGCACGTGAGAGGAGATAGAGAGAGGAGCACACGCTCATAGAGCGTCAAAGCTGGGGCCCGTCGAACGATGGTGGACTCAGGATGGTAAACAAGGCATCACAATCCAAGACCGCCCCCCAGAGTCCGGAAGATGGACACATTTATAGTATTCTACTTATTCGTATTGCATTCTGTCACGTGTCTAAAAACTTGCCACTTCATTGCTTGTTTTACGTCACTATGAACATCTATTTCTGTTTTCTATATTGATACTGCACGTGACGTCGTCACGGTTTGGCTTATATTTGCTAAATATTTATCTTTGTACCTACACACTTTCACATGCACATACAGAGGCACACACACACCAGCACACATGTATAATCAGCACACAAGAGGAATGGCGACAACCAGGCACAGGAGCCTGGTTGAGAGGGGCGGAAGAAAGGCTTTTGTTAGAGACAGAGAAAGGCGCACAAAACAAAACCACAAAAAAGGGGAGGGGGGAAATGTCAGAAAAAAAACCGATATTCACGAATCTAAAGAAAAGGATTCGAGTACATAGAGTTTCTAACAAAGCTACTAGACTATTTCTTAAAAAGTAATAAAAGCAACATCAATCAATCGACCCGGTCTAGAAGAGTCTGACGACTCAACCATGGTCTGTCGCAACCTGTTTCCGTACCATCGCGTCTAGTACTTTGTTTTGTCCTTTCTAGTTAAAATAGCGTGACAAGCGGTAGTGAGTCAACAAATCAGCAGTACAGGGAGAATTTGCATTAGACCATGGTTGAGACATGATATTGTCTGGACCAGGTCGTTACCGGCGAAGAGTATGGGCCAGGTTTCGAGGCGAATGGAGGTCGGAAACCATTAACAGTGCGGTTTTTTGAGATGGTCTCTGCTGTCAAAACAGTATTCTGTGCACGTGTTAGCACTATGCCCATAGTAAAACTTTTTCGTTCCTTCGAATTTCAAGAAATCCGGGAGCCTCGGAGATATCAAGGCCAAGTTTTTGGTTTTTGTTTGTTATGCGGCCACACAGCTGGCACTCCGATTACTTTTTTTTTTTTGGTTTTGAATCCACACAGCTAGCGCGCCAATTACATCAGGAACGCACACAGGTGGAGATGCAGTAATAGGGAAGCCCGGAAGCGTTACAGTAGGAACGCATACAGGCGGAATAGCCCAGAAGCAGGGCAGGACAAGGTCGCTAGGACCCATGCTCAAATTCGTTGGCACGAGGGTACCGGGACTCAATATTAGAGATTGCACGGGAAACTGTAACAGTTTGTTGCCAAGGGTAGCCAAGGTGAACGCAATAGATGTGACAGCAAAGACAATTTTTGAGGGTTTGGATTTAGTTGTAGGACTTTGGCCAATTTGCGCTCCGAGTCAACTGTCCCTGTGCACCCACACCCCCACCGCTCACTCGCCAGCTATCTCTCGATTTCCGTGCAGATTTTTTCCCAAATGACCCCACATTTTTTTTGGTCAGCACGATTCGCCAAGTAATAATCATCTGGACGAGTCCTGGTACTCTCGTTGGCACACTATGAACACTGTCCGCACGGTCGTCCGAACGAGAGGCCCGGGGCGGTCCCTTGAGTGGTAAACATACAACTATTCCGAACCCCAATGAGTCTGTGAAGACTCCAGACAGCCGACCCTAATGGGGATAGCAGGACTACAGTCTGGACTCAAGGTCTTGCGTATTTACTATTCCCATGACCACTACGAGGCTCTCCATGCCATAGATGACCCCACAGGTCATAGTCTGGTGTCACCTCACATGCCTCAACTGATTTGAACAGGAACTTCGGGGAACAAGGTCCTACAGAATATCAAGAGTCGCCAGAGTAAGACGTTCCTCACAGGCGGTATGCAATGTGACAATCACAATGGTGCAGTACAAGTCCAAAGTTGTAGTGACATGTTGTTACCACAACTCATTGTAGACCACTCACGATTGGACTCAGGTACAATGAGGGAGACACGTGCAGGAGGTGAGGTAGATGTCCAATTTATCTCACAAGACCTAGACAACATGTTGGATACGGGGGACTCTCTTTGATGTATGGGTACAGAGAGTGATCCACTCGTATTTATGTCTATGATGGACATGTCTATTCCAGAAAATCATCTCAAACTCACGGACGGGTGGGGTAGTGCTATGCGAAGAGACCTAGTTGACAACACTCCTTAATGGGCTGGGGACATGGATATCCTGTCCCAACATCCTGGGAGCCTCGTGGTAATGACAGTCAACCCACGCGGCCGTACTGACCCTGGTCCAAACCCAGACAAGTTAAAACATAGATGTAGACTGCTACACCTTGTGTCCTTGGTGGCCAGTGGATTAGTGGATATTTGGTGGCACCTGAGGCCAATCTTGATGAAGAACGCGCAAGACACGCCACGCATTTTGTCACCCACGTATCCGGGGGTATGGTGGGTACAAACATAGCACCAACATCGACGGCTGTCAGTACTATGGAACACATCTTCGCAGGATCACCTGTGACTAGAACCACGATTGGAGGAATCCTGGTGTTGATGCGCAATGACTTGTTTCATAATTTGATTTCCGTCAAGCACTTCAGAAGTGACAGAGTCCTCCACATGCGCATCTGAACCATGGATAACCCGGTGTTGAATGTCATTGCCATATATGGAGTCAGTGTCCTCTCCAAACTGCTCCCAAACGAATAATCAATACTGATGTGCACAACACTGTGAAAACACTGTGCGAAGCGAGCCAAAATGAAAGCACAATTGTGATAGGGGATTTCAACACAGTCACTCCAGACCAAGACCGTTTAAAAGGCAAGATGGAAGATTACAATACCAACGCCTTTGCCCTTGGTTCCTTGCTCGAGTCCTTATGATTCTCAGATTGTGGTAGAATAGGACAACACGAACCAACCTTCTCATTCGTACAACAAGGCATACCCATCTCTCGGATCAATACAGTGTATGTAAACAGAACCTTGCAACAAAAAGTGATGGAGACAACGGTACTCAACATGCAACAGCAACTGAAGTCGAACCACTGTCCGGCAACCACAGGGCAGTAGTTGACAACATTTCATCTGACTTATGGTTCTCCACACCTGAAGGTACCACAGTACAACTACCTATACGTCACATTGTACCCATGATGAGTGTGAACCCCGTACGCCCACGAAGATGTAAATTGACCAAGAACACATGTGCAAAATTTTGAGATGCCTTGTCGCAGGACGGGGCGTATGACGCAGCCGCACAATCATTTTTGACTTGCCAGCTGGATGACTGGTGCTGAACAGCAAATGCAATCACTCTTCTAGGACTACCCAACCTCATTGTCACCCGCGAACTGCAGCAGTTCTGCACTTGACAACACACTGCAATCTCAGTAACGCTGCGCCATACAACACTTCCTTGCGCCAAATACAGGTACATGAAGCTGCAAATTGGTTACTGTTGTCACTGGGACCTGTGGATAGCATAGATTTCTCGACCAGTTTTGCTGAAATTCGTCTGGTAGCCGAGATGTTCTTCAGAGAATCCTCCTCGTGTATCTGCAAGGCGTGTAGTAGGGCCACTGAACAATCAGGAATCACAGACAATCGTCAGGCCCAACCAGTCCTACAACGCGGAAAGATTTTGCGAGTGTTGCAACTTTGGAATCAGGTGGACAGACTATGTACACAAGATTGGATGGGCCTTGAAGGTTGCAACATAAGGCGGAATCTGTCCAAATTGGTCAATGAGGGTAGGCTTGGTATTAATACAGTCACTCCACGTATAAATGACTCAGATCAAGCCTGGCGCGCTTGGTCACACGGTTGCGGTGACACGTCCAGAACAATCAAGTTCCTCACAGCCTGGGCAGCTTTCAAAAACATACTGGTGGTGTGTGACACAATTCTGTGTCCACGGAACAACACAAAGTTCTCATGTACCCTGTCAGAAACAAGAAAGACTGACTTGGACACTGCTCTTCTGAGTTAGAAAACAAAGGGAGGTAAAATTGATGGGTTGTATATAGCACTGGATGCAGATGGAGTCGAAGTACCCGAAACTGACAAAGAAAAATTGGAGCAGTACATCCTGAACATAGTACAACACCATGGGTCCGAAAAAGGTGTCGGAAAATCAGCATACGTAAACAAGGCAACATTCCACGAATGTCTATTCTCTAATACACATGACTAGAGAGGAAAACCAATGGTATCATGTCACAAGGGATTAGTTGTGGAGTCAGCAGTACAATGTTACACAGAACAGCTGACATTGTTGACACCATTCTTGGACCATGTACAGCACGGCGAGGATACTCCACCTGGAACCTGGAATGCCACCTTCCTTCTCAACTGTACGTCTTTAAGGTCAAGATATCTGATGATCATCAATTCCATGAACCCCTGCAGTTACTCACGCATTCAACGTTTTAACACAACCACTGGCAGCACTCTGCGCTGTCATGGCCATTTTCCAACACTGGGACCTGTAAATGAATCCTGGACCTTGTTGCATGACACTGTGGTGGAAGTGATAAAACTTTGGAAATCTCAGGTTTGCACTGAATCTGACATTATACAACAGATGTTGAGCACCCATGCTATTAAAATGTCTGCGAGCTTCTCCACTGCCCCTCTGCCCTGTCAACTCTGGGACGAAAGTTTCCGACGGATTTTCCAACCATTTGCAGATGTGACTTAAAAAGGGAAAAACTGGCAGACTGACTACGATTGACGAAATCTGCAAAATGTCTGACCAACAACTCCTACCTATTCTTACCATCACCAACCTCATTTTCGCTGGTGAATCCCCCGAGATTATCAAACTTGAAGATATTGTACCGCTGATGAAGGACTTGAAACTGGCACGCCCTGTCACTTGTCTGGATGCCATATTCAAGATAGTGGACAGAGCCGACAGAACCAAACTGACGTTGGTGTGCCAAGAATATGGCCTTCTCCCAGCCAAGTCTTTTGGTTTCATCCCAGGGGGAAGTTGCGAATGGCCAATCGAGTGTGTGGCATCAGTACAACAACATGCCAGGCAGGAAGACAATGCAGCATTCATGTTCTTACTTGACGCTACGTCAGCCTATGATACTGTATAGCACTGAGGTATTAGAATGGCCTGTAAATCCTTTGGAGTGCAGACTGACATTGAGAGTATGTTTCTGGCGCATGTGGGAGGACACTCGAGAGTGGTCAACACTGTTTACGGGTTGGGAGAGGAAGACACCAGGGTTACATTGGATGGAGGTCTCGCACAAGGGGCAAACAGTAGTCCAGCGCTGTTCATTTTCGCAACAACCCCAGCCTACAGGTACGCAGATGAGAATCTGCCAGGTTACTACATGCTGTGCGCACATAGCCAGCCACCTAGAGGTGACCTGCGAAGTTATTGTGTGGGTCTCCTGAACTATGCAGATGATGACGCTGGGTTGAATGGCCGAGCAGCAACCACACAAGAAGAGGTCAGAAGAATTCTGAATGAGACCAACTTCGTGGCTGAAGCATTGACAATGAGTTTGGCTGTCGTGGGAGTTTGTACCAACCATGCTAAGAGTTTGCTCCTATATTCCCCGTCGGCACAGAAACTCATACTGTTCCCAGCCCTATGGCTCACCACTCTGAATGCTGAGGAGGTCCTCATGCGCGAAAAGGGCCTAACTGTGACTTCAACTACAGACACAAGTGGTATGACTCACAACCCTGAGTCAAGTAGTGCTCAGTACCTAGGAGCTTGGTTTGACTGGGGGGCACCAAAAGGAGGGGACGCTTGGGCCAAACAGACTACCAAGATATGGGCAGTCACCACACGATACGGAGATGATGTCAGTCGAATTCTACCATCATTCAGACTCACATGCATGACGGCCTCATCAATCATGTACCAACAAATGAAAACCATGTTTACTATTGTACCACCAGATCACAGTACACTATGATTTGTTTGTATCAAAGTGACTGCTGCTGGACTACGCTGCCTGAATATCCCTGCTGTCATGTCACTTGAGGTTCACAACACACTGACAGACATCATGTTGTCACCAGTACACATCGGAGGTGCTGGAATGGAAAATCCAACCTCAAGAATCTATCAGGACTTGTCAATTGGAATTCTGAGTGGTTTGACACACCTGGCACCTGTTGTCAGGGAAACCTTCAACTACATCATGAATGAGACTACAGACTTCACCACAGTAGATGGAAAAAGGAGTAAAGTAGAATTCTGCTGACATGTTGCAGAAGTGCAGTTCCACCAGAGATTGCAAGATCGTGGGAGATTAATTGAGACAGACACCTTTCACCTGCCCCAACGTCAGCTCAGTTGCAAGTTGTCTGATGCGCTGGTCAGGTTACAGGCTGAATCCACTCAACAGAGGTTTACTTCAGTGTGCCCAAACCGTCAGTGCAACGAGTCATTCACCCCAAGATTCCCAGCACTGACGGCCCGCGAACCTGTTTCCACCATTGTTGCAGATACACACCCTGTTCCATCCCTACGCCCACGCAGAGATGAGCCCACGAGTGCCCAAGTACTAATCATGCGTCCTGACATAGTCTAGATGGGTCTGAACTTGAATAGAAGGAGACTTGGAAGTCCTCGGGAGTAGTCTCTCCCAAAGGCAACTCAACATGTACCATCCTGGCATCTGTTCAATACACGCTCCAAGATGACTGGAGATTACATGTTAACAGGGACAGAATGACAGCAATGCGTTATGCGCACGGTCTGGGACACAGTCCACCCCGGGGAATTATCATGATTGACCTCCAAACTGTGAGAAACACTACGGGAGGTCTGGTCACAGACCTCAGTACTTACAGTGGTCAGGACAAGTTCTTAGGACTGGACAAACTGGCAGCTTGTTGGTCCCAACGTGACTTCAAATTAATCCTAGATGTGACGATGAGTTGGTAGTCACAGTCTTTGATGCCAGGATAACTCGCCAACCGTCACCGGCTGTCACACGTTTCAACCACCTCGTCGTACCTTTGTACTGTCAACAGATGTCTCCAGGATTGAGGGATGTGACAGGGGTATCATTCACAACCTCCAGATGTCAAGTCCTCTGGAACATGTTCAGTTAAACAGTGTAAACAGGCACTCCAAGACGTCACTACAAGGATGTTAAAGGACATCTCGACAGAAACAATCAACCTGAGGTGGGTGTTCAGTCCACCAACAGGACCTTCCGCTGGGAAATGTCACCTGTACCATGCGAAAACATAGACACCTGGAAGTCTTGAGGTGTGATTGTACCCTGTGAAATTCTCGACATCAAAAACCTTGAACAATCTAGACATGACAGTTGACAATGTGTCCACATTTGACACCAGTGGTCATACTGCATGCATCAGCAGTCTGTTTAGAACCTCTATCCACAGAAATGTTATGGATTTGCAACAATTCATCTCTGAACCAACCTGTGTTAGTTCTCGGATACCAGACTGCGTATTGCACCTTAACGCCACTGTAGTACACATTTCAATCCCTCCACCATCTCTCCTCAACCTCGAGGGTTTTGTCCGCGAGACCCTCACAGCTCACGCACAATAATGATCACATATTCCACAATACAAACAACAACGTAGTGACTCTAACCTCTAGACTGCAGGGGGCCAGTCAGTAACCTTCTTCTCACAAGACGTGACTGATATCCTACTTCAAGGACCCATGGAGGAACTTGCCCCCCAAACGTCCGCACCTGTTACAAGACAATCAACCCTGTCAGGTCCACACACTATCTGTAGTATGCGTGTTGTGGTAACAGGGAAACAGGCCTTTGACACGGCAACAGTACTGTCACACTTGTATAAGGATGGATGGATAAGACTTCTGGGTATAGAGTCTAGTAGAACGCACAGTATTGTGGTGGACAACAACAACAGTATACAACGTCACAACCTCAACAACCTCAACAACACAGTCCTGAATGACGGGAAATACCAACAGGCCATCACAGATCTCCATGACGGAGATCCCACCACCTGGGAAGGGGTTCCAACCTGTCCAACCCAAGGTTGGATGTGTGTGCGGTCAAACTTTCCATACAATATTTGGTCACGACCTCCACGTACATAGCAGCCTGGTGGGCACTCATCATGACATAGCTCCCGAGT
>Ga0335398_10008883_pt1 | contig 11773 bp, 11 predicted proteins | sample BON03_FD_205742 | JGI IMG/M metagenome (GOLD analysis project Ga0335398, IMG submission 205742) | Freshwater microbial communities from Lake Bonney liftoff mats and glacier meltwater in Antarctica - BON-03 (spades assembly) (version 2) | ecosystem: Environmental > Aquatic > Freshwater > Ice >...
ATCACGAACTGCCCGAACTCCATGTCGTGCTCTTGGGCGCTGCCATAATACATCACCGGACAAAACAGCATGTCCTCCAGCAGCGGATTATCAATATGCCGACGCACCACCGTCCGCGCCGATTCCGGCTGGGCATCGAGACCGACGTCGTCGTAGGCGCGAATCACCTGCACGAGTTGGCGAAAGCCATCGATTTGCCGGGGAAAGACCTGGGCGATCTCTGACTCGAAGAAAGCAAACTCGTTGGTGAACCCAAGATTGATCTCCCCGCGCGGACCGAAGGAGATGCGCGAGCGCTTCTGCTCACAGAGTGCGAACTCTTCCCGGCTGATGCGCAACTGCCGGAGCAGTTTCGTCAACGGCGTGCCCTTCACTCCTGGCCGCACGTAGTTGGTCATCGCGTGAAGCCCGACATCGTATTTGCGCCCGCTCAGGCTGTAGAAACTGTTGAGCCCGCCGACTGCGTTGTGCCGTTCAAAAATGCAGACCTTCTTGCCGAAGTGCGCCAACCGGATCCCCGCCGCGAGGCCCGACATGCCCGCGCCGATAATGGCGACATCGTAATGGGAGGAGGTATTCAAAGGTTTGATTTGAAGCGCGAAGACGCGAAGAGGCAAAGCCCAGAGTGTTGGCCCATTTTATCGAAGACCCAATTTCATTCGAGAAATGGGATCAATGGTTCCCGGATTTTCATCCAATCTAATTAGCATCGATTAGCGGTTGTCAGGCCTTGGGGTATTTTTCGCGCCGCAGCGACTTTACGCTTCAACAAAAAAAGCCGGGACGGATCCCGGCTTCTGGCTTACGCGGGTGGCTCGGAGAGGCCTACCGCTGGGCTTTACTTGCCGAGCGCCTCGAACTTAGGCGTCAGATACTCGGCGCAACTGTCGAGTGAGGCGAGGTGGCCGTAGTCCGCTTCGGGCACCTCGATATTATGCTGCTTGCGCAGCTCCATGACGATATCGAGGAAATCCATCGAATCGAGTTCCAGTTGGTCCCGCAGGCGCACATCGGGCTTCACTGTGCCCAGATCTTCGTCAGGGGCAATATCCGCGATGATGTCGAGCACCACCTGTTTACATTCTTCTTTTGTCATAATCGAAATTCAGAGGACCCTAATTAGGAAACAAAGCGCTTAACAATCAACGTGGAATTTATCCCGAGCATCCCAAAGGAGTTGTTCAGGATGGTATCGACCTTCGCAACCTTCCGCGGATGGTTCAACACGAGGCCGGGTAACGCGCACTTCGGGTCAAGGTCGTCGACATTGATCGTCGGGTGCACCGTGAGATCGTCGAACGACGGCAGGTTGCCCGCCAGCTCAAGTGCCCCGGCCGCGCCCATGCAGTGCCCGATGTAGCTCTTCGTGTTGTTGATCGACGTATCGGGACACCCCTTGCCGAACACGGCGCGGGTCGCCCAACGGCGTCGCCGTAGCGTGCGTGTTGACGATATGGATATCCGCCGGAGTGAGCCCCGCGTTGGCGAGCGCCTTGCGGATGCACTCAGCTTGCCGCGTAGGATTGGGCAACACGTAGTCGCTTGCGTCGCTGTTGACGTGGTAGCCGCCGATTTCGCCGTAAATCTTCGCGCCGCGCGCCAGCGCGTCGTCGAGCCGCTCCAGAGTGTAAAGCGCCCCACCCTCAGAGATCACGATGCCGTTGCGCGCCGTGTCAAACGGGCGGCTGGCCTTGTGCGGGTCCTCATGGGTCGCGAGCGCATTCTGGCTCTTGAAACCGGCAAAAATGCCAAAGGTGTGAATGCTTTCGCTGATGCCCCCGCCGATGGCGAAGTCGACTTCCCCCAGCCGCAACATCTGGGCGGAATGGATCAACCCCATGTTGCCTGCCGCACAAGCCGCCCCGATCGTGTAGGCTGGCCCCGTCACGCCGAGATTGAGCGACGCCTCACCAGCCGGGTTATTGGCCACCGTGCGGGGATTATGGTAGTGCGACCAATATTTGACGTCGTAATTAAATTTCGAGATAGCGTGGATCTCATTCTCGGTCTCGACATTGCCGTGCTCCGTGCAGCCGATGTAGATGCCCACCCGATCCTTCGGCATAGCCTCAAAGTCTGCTCCGCTGTCCGCCAAGGCCTCGCGAGCGCAGTAAATCGAGATCGACCCAGCGCGGGTGCCCACTCGCACCTCCTTCTTCTTCTGATACTTAAGAGGATCGTAGTGACAGACTCCCGCCAGTTGCTCGCCCATGTAGCGGATCTCCTTGCGCTCGATCCCCGAGATCCCCTCTAGCAAATTTTGCCGAAATTCGCTTAGGGAATTTCCGTTGGGAGCCGTCAAACCGACGCCAGTAATTACAATCCGAGTCTGCTTCATCACAATTAAAAGGGAAATCGCTAGCCAATCAGGCCGCGAAAGCAATACAACGCTCCCGAAATGAACGTTCTTGTTGTTGGAGGTGCCGGTTACATCGGCAGTCACTGTGTTCGTCAATTGATCACTGCCGGCCACAAACCGGTCGTGCTCGACAACCTCGTCTACGGCCATCGGGCCGCAGTGCCCGAGGACGTGCCCTTCTACCCGACCAACCTCGGCAACGAGAAGGAAGTCGGCAAAATCCTCCGCAAAGAGAAGATCGAGCTGGTGATGCATTTCGCCGCCTTCGCCTACGTCGCCGAGAGTGTGACCGACCCGATGAAGTATTACTTCAACAACGTCGCCTCCACCCTCCACCTCCTGCGCTGCATGCTCGGCTCCGGCGTGAAGAAGTTCGTATTTTCATCGAGCTGCGCCACCTACGGCGAGCCCGCCACGATGCCGATCGTCGAATCGATGGCCCAGGCCCCGATTAACCCCTACGGTCAGACGAAGCTCGACGTGGAAAACATCCTCAAGTCCTTCGCCCATGCCTACGGACTCAGTTTCGCCGCCTTCCGCTACTTCAACGCGGCCGGGGCCGCCGAGGACGGCGAGATCGGCGAACACCACGATCCCGAGTCGCACTTGATCCCCCTCGCGATCGACGCCGCCCAAGGCCTCCGCGATCCACTCCAGGTCTTCGGCAACGATTATCCGACCCCCGACGGCACCTGCCTGCGCGATTACGTGCACGTCGACGACCTCAGCCGGGCCCACATCGCCGTGTTCTCCAAACTCTCCAAGCCCGGCACCGGTCTCTTCTACAACCTCGGCACCGGCCAACCCACCTCCGTCCTCGAAGTTCTGCAGGCCGTTGAAAAAGTCACCGGCCAACCCGTCCCGCACACGATCGCCCCCCGCCGCGCCGGTGATCCGCCCGAGCTCTACGCCGACTCCACCAAGGCCAAGACTGAACTCGGCTGGACCGTGAAGTTCGACACCATCGAGTCCATCGTCGCCACCGCCTGGAAATGGCACGCCGCCAACCCCAAAGGCTTCACGAAGTAGGAGTGGGTAACCCACGATCCCCCGCCACAAGGTAGGGACGGCCGGCCCGGTCGTCCGATCCCTTCAACCACTAATGGCCCGCCATAACCTTGGCGAAGGCGGGGTTAAACTGGATCGCCCTACCTCCACTGTGCTTTTTGCGGCCAACCGCCTTTCAATACTTAAAATCTCTCGTATGAGACGTTAATTAGTCTCAAATGAAAGGTTCACCCTGCAAGAAGTCGCCGGGCGTGGTGCAGTTTTATACGCAAGGTCCGGCAAGGCATCCGGCGGTTGCCGAAGTTCCGGCTACGTTGGGCTACAGCCCCGACGCCACGCTCATCGAGCTTCGCAAGGGACTGCCCATCGGCGAGCTCGAGGCACTGCAGTCCATCCTCGAGGTGCCCCTCGAAACACTCGCCGCGATGCTCGGTATTTCCAAGGCCACGCTGAATCGGCGCAAAGTTTCCGGTCGTCTCGATCTGCCTGAATCGGACCGCGTGGTCCGTTATGCGCGTCTCATGGGCTTACCGACTCAAGTCTTAGAGAGCCCCGAGAATGCCCGGCTCTGGCTCAGCACGCCCAAGATAACTTTGGGTGGAGCGATTCCCCTGCAGTATGCTGAGACCGAATTTGGGGTCCGCGAAGTCGAGGACCTGCTTGGTCGCATCGAATTCGGGGTCTATTAACATCATGCCCTTCGCTTGGCGCTTGGTGAAAAAAATGCACGCGGCCACGGCCTTTGGCGGTGAAGGGGCGGCGCGGCACGGGCGGTCACTGGAATTCCCGCGGCCTACACGTGGTCTATGCGAGTGCCACCCAATCTCTGGCGGTCCTCGAGTCGCTCGTGCATCTCAATTTCCCCATCGTGTTTCCGTATGCTTTTTTTCGGATCGAATTTCCGGAAACGCTGGCCGACCAAGGAGCGATCAAAACCCTCCCGCGCGATTGGCAAACGCATCCCCCATCGGGCTCCACCCAAAAGATTGGTGATCTTTGGAAACACGAAGCCCGCTCGGCCATCCTCGCGGTTCCCAGCGCGGTCGTGCCGGCCGAGAGCAACGACCTGATCAATCCCGCCCATTCCGATTTCAAGAAAATCAAAATCAGCGATCCCGTGCCCTAGGCCATCAATCCTCTGATCTTAAAAACTAGTAGGCAGTAACCGATGATTGATCGTATAAAAGCTTGCTGCAAGGTAGGGACGGACCGCCGGGCCGTCCGGTTGGATCCACGAATGAAAGCCAACTGTCCTTAGTCGCAGCGGTCCCAGCGGTTCCGCCCTACCTCAATCCGAAGGACTCCACGTTACTGCCTACTAGGAGCAGTTAACCACGGATTACGCTGATCGATCCGGATAAATTCTGCAGGAGGCAACCGAGATCACTGAGCGATCCAGCTTCTCCGTGTCCCCTGTTTCCTCCTGTAAAAACAGCTCAGTCATTAGTGTCCATTAGTGGTTAAACTCCCTTGTCTCATTTTTTGTGTTTTTCGTGGCCAACCTTCCCTTCTCCCACCCTCCCCCCGAAACCATTTGAATAACTCCCGGAGCTGGAGTTCATTGCCCCCATGCAAAACGGTTCCAAAGTGATCTGTGTAGATGATGTCTTCCCGGGCTGGGTTCATCAGACCTACACGGCCCTGCCGACCAAGGGCGTGACCTACACCGTGCGCTCCATGTCCCCCGGGCGCGGCAAACCGCTTCATCTGGTCGACGGCAAACCCGTCCAAAACGGAGCGGGCGACAACCACCCCGAGATCTATCTGCTCGTCGAGGAGCTGATCAATCCGCAGGACCCCTTTTGCGCCGGCACCGAACTCGGTTTCAAGGCCGAGCGCTTCGCCCCCATGGAGGAAGCAGAAGCCGAGGACAGCTACGCCGACTCCGAGGCCAAAGGCGCCTTCGTCCTGATCCCCGCCGGCAGCTAACCACCCAAAGTCCTCTCCGTATCTCCCCAAGGTAGGGACGGCTGGCCCAGCCGTCCGAGCGAGCCAACCACCCTCCTTTCCCCTGTCATTGTGAAGGAGGCCCCGCCAACTGCCGCAATCCATCCGATCAGTCCCTCCTTCCCAAGGTAGGGACGACTGGCCCAGCCGTCCGAGCGGTCTAACCTCTTCTCTCCCTCCCTTCGCTCCCTCTCTCCTGTAAAAACTCCGATCTCCGGATCCGTGCCCATCCGTGCAATCCGTGGTTAAGATTGATGGGGAACTGGTGTGCCATTCGTGCTTGCCCACCGTAGCCTTGGCGAGGGAGGGTCCTGTAAAACAATATCATCCCCGCCACCCTCCGCCCCGCGTTCTATATTTGATAAACATTTTCATCCACAGACCATCTTTATCTTGCGCAAGCCCCTGCGCCTGATGACGCTAACAACCGAACTCCTCAAGGCCCCCACCGGCCGCTGACCAAGGATAACGGTTCCGAGTGGCTCCGAGAAACGGCCACGCCCTATCAAGTTCCCTAGATCACTAGCCATGACAACCACAGCTGCCCGCTCGCCGGTGATACTCAACGAAGCCGAGGCCATTATCGAACCCTTCTGGGACGGACAGCTTTCGCCTCTTTCTTCCTACACCCTGCGCACTGACCACGGTCGGTCCCAAGGTCTTGCGCAGGAGCGTCCCGTGGACAAAATCCCGCGAGTTCCGCCCCTGCTCGGACCATTGCCTCCGGACAACGCGCGGGCCAGCCAGTTCTGGGCTTGGGTCACGCTCGCTTGGGACCAGTCGGTCAAGGCCCGATCAGCTCGGCGGGACCTGGCTACGCCGCTGCTGTCATTTGCACGGGAGTTGCGGGTCGACCTGTCGGGTTACAATCGGCTGGTGGTGCGGGCGGCGTGCCCAAAACACGTAGCCCTCACGGTTATCGCGACGGTGGACGGTATCGAGCAGACCGTTGTAAATGCCCAATCAGGCTGGGGGCGCGCGCATGAATTTGAGGGCTTGGTCAAGGGGCGAATCCTTGAACGGATTGAACTCAAGGTGGCATCGGAACGAGATGGGGCGGATGAAGTGTGGCTGTATTGGATCGGTAGCGCTCACGCCAAACGAAGAAAAGCCATGCTGGCACGAACTTCGCCCTTTACGCCCGACTGGACCGGGTGGTTGCTGCCGGAAGGAACCCCGATCGACTTTGCCCCCCGTTTTGGTTTCTACTTTGATTCCCAAGAGTTGGCCGCCATCCGCCGGAAGGCGCTTTCGCCTCTTTACCAGCCGATCATGGACCAATTTCGCGCCCTCGCCCGGGATGCGATGTCCGATTCCCGCACGCCGGAGAATCAAGTTGGCACTTTCCTTGCATCGGGCGACATCTGGGCGATTCAATCTCGGGAGCGCGACGCCACTTCCCGCTCGTTTTTTATCGACGCCCCGGTTTGCGCCTTCGTGGGCCTGATCGACCGCGATCCCGGCTGCCTGCGTTTTGCCGCGCGGATTGCGGTCAGCATTGCGCACACAACGCAGTGGGCCCCGCATTTCATGCAAAGCTTTCCCGGTTCGACTTGGGATACGCGCGGCTTCCCCGAGGCACACACTACCGCCGGGCTGGCTCTGGCGTTGGATTGGGCCGGCGCATGGTTTACGCCAAAGGGCGAGCACCTCCTGCGCTATGCCTTTGCCACTAAGGGGCTCCCGCGTGTTCGGGAAGCCTTCCTGCAGTATGAATATATGTGGGACTGCAATCAGCACCACATGATCGGTTTGGGGCGACTGCTGGGCCTGCTCGTGCTGGAAAAAGCCTGGCCCCGGACCATGGCCGACATCGACATCTTTGAACGCGATCTTTACGAAATCATTGATCGCTATATCCAGCCCGACGGCTCCACTAACGAGGGCGTTGGCTATTGGTCAAACAGCTTCCGGGCTACCCTGCCTGCCCTAGCGGCGCTCGCCCGGCTGCGGGGGCGGAGTTTGCAGGACATGATCCCACCCAAACTGCGATCGATGGACAGTTTCATTGCTGCCTTTCTGTCCACGACGGGCGAACCGGGCTCGTATTTTCCGGTCGCCGATACGGTCGGCGACACGGTGGCCTTGGATGCCATCGGTATGATGGCTGCGGCGCTAGACTCGCCCCTTTGGAAGGGGCTCATGGCCGATTCGTTACGACACGGGAAAAAAGTGAAGCGCGACTGGTCCTTCGAGGGTCTCTTCGCCGTCATTTACGGCCCTGAGCATTGTCCACAGCAGGAGGTTAATCTTCCTACGTTCACCAAGCTCGCCAAGGCGGGGGCAGTTTCGAGCTTTCGCCGTTTTGGGCCAGCCAGTGTGCGGCTATTCTTGGTCGGCGCCATGGAGAATGCCGGACACTGTCACCGAGACAAGGGCTCGTTCATTCTGGAGGCCGGCGGTGAGTGCTTTGCAATCGACCGCGGCGCCGTGCCTTATGAGGACGCCGCGAATCTGCCCTTCATGAAAAGCGAGCTCGCCCATAACCTTGCCGTGCCCGAAGGCTGCATGCAGCAAAACCCCTCTCCCCATGCTTCCGATTGGATTGCCTTGGGAGATGAAACCGCGCTTACCGCCGAGATTGATACCGGTAAGACGTGGTTGCCGCCAGTGCTCTCCTGCCGTCGTTCGATCCATTCGCCGTCGCCCGATTACATTCAAATCACCGACGAGTTCGAACTCGCTGAATCGCTGCCAGTAACCTTCTATCTGCATTCGCCGCTGATCATCCTCCTTCGCGAACGTAAGGCTGCGATCGAGGGCATCCATCATACGCTGGGTGTCACGGCAGACTGGGCCGTCAACGCGACGACCAAAATCCAAGGCGTCAACTGGCACTATCAGCCGATTCACCAACTCGCATTGGTCTCCGCACCGGCCAAAAAACACCGGCTGGTGACCGTATTGCATTTCCGGCGCAGCGAGAAAGGCGCTCGCTCTTGAGGTGAAGGCGGTGAGGCCCCCCGTCCTCATTGAAAGGGTCAATCGCATTTATAATTGGCGGCCCTCGCGCCTGGGGCCAAGAATAAGACGTCATGTCTTGACTCTTGACTGAAATGCCAACTCTCGAAGAACGAAAGGGTCGGTCTTTGTTAGCTGTAGCAAAAGTTCAGAAATCATCCCAACAATGATGTCTGATAATATAGCAACACTCACCCCACTCAATCCAACCCATCAACCTCAACTCTATTCAACCATGCCTAACCTCGGTCCTCATCAGGTCAATATCAGCCTGTTTGACAAATATCCGGCCAACAACCCGGCCGATCCATCCGACGATCTTGTTGTTCGGGTGGAAGCCCCTGTCACCATTTTCTGGAATCTCGATCGCACTGCCCTCGATCCCGATAAGGACCCGGACGTTGACTTTGTGAGACCAGCCGGGAATTTAAAAGGGACAGGTTAATAATGATTGACACGTATTGGATATACCCAGAAAGAGAAATGTATTTCTCCCGTCCACTATTCACCGATTGAGCCATGGCTATAAACAGAAGATTCCCCATCAATCTGATTCTTGGCGTGCTAGGAATCTTGCTCTTGTCAGCTTGCAAACAAGGTATGTGGAAGGAATTGGACTCCTCCGAGCGGAAGTTCAACGAAGCCCAAAGTCAACGGGTCGTGGTTTTCATGTCTTTGAAAACGATGTTTCCTGATCCGCGTATGCGTGCTTTGGCAAAAGCAGCCGGACAGGGTAGGGTCAAGAAAGTCGAACACTTGGTTGCGGAGGGTGTGGACGTAAACTCACGTGGAACTCAGGGTGTGACACCGCTATTCTGGGCGATGCGCGACTTCGATGGGTTTAAGAAACTCCTGGAACTAGGGGCAGACCCAAACGTGGTTTACGGCGACGGAAATAGCGTGATGCACGCAGCTGTGAATCAGAAAGACCTTCGAATACTGAAGGCAGCATTACAGACCGGAGGGAATCCCAATCTGGTTGGGGGCGACTCTGTCAGAGAAACGCCGATTTTTTGGGCAGCAAGCGTTGGATTTGATGTCGTCGATTTACTGTTGGAGCATGGTGCAGATATCAATGCAGGAACGCCTATACTAACACTCCATTGTTATCTTCCTCGGGGATAAGAGATTTCGAAATCGCTTACCGTCTATTAATCCGCGGGGCTGATTATACGCTTAAAAATGAACATGGGAATGATTTGGCGCACGAAGTAGCTTCAACAGTAGGTCAGTTACGCCCCGGCTCAAAAGGGGAAAAATGGCAGATTAAAGTGATCAAATGGTTAGAAGCCAAAGGCGTGGAGATCGTAGAGAATAAGGAACGACGACACTGATTTAGGCGACACATGGCCGTCCGTTTTATTGCCCATGGCTACAAGTATTCTGCCTGCCTAGTATTTTCTAAAAGGGTAAGAAATAGTTCAGATCGCATATTGCCTTGCGGGAGTGGGTTCACCCCGAGTTAGCTGAGGCATGATTATTGATCCTCGATTCCATGAGTTGGCCGATGGGCTGACTGGTTTTTCAACCGAACTCAAAAAGGGTGAGCGCGTCTTGATTGATGCGTTCGATGTGCCGGATGCGATGGTGATCGCACTGGTGCGCGCGGCACGGCGTCGTGGGGCTCATCCTTATGTGCAATTGCATCGGGCGCGGATTACGCGGGAGCTGACAATGGGAGCGGAGGAAGAGGCGTTTGCGCATCATGCAGAGGTCGAAGAAAAGCGCATGCAGAAGATGGATGCCTACATCGCGTTGCGTGGATCGGATAATATTTTTGAAGCGTCGGATGTGCCGGCTGACCGCGTGCAATTGATTAGTCGTTTGATGAAGCCTGTCCTCAACTACCGCGTGAATAAGACGAAGTGGGTGGTGTTGCGTTGGCCCACGGCAGCGATGGCACAACAGGCGGCGATGAGCACAGAAGCATTTGAGGATTTCTACTTCCGTGTGTGCACGCTTGATTACAAGCGCATGCGCGCTGGGATGAAGGTGTTGGCCGATTTGATGAAGAAGACGGATCGCGTGCACATCAAAGGACCGGGCACAGATCTGCGTTTCTCGATTAAAGACATCGGCGCCGTGCCTTGCGGTGGATTACGCAACATCCCCGATGGCGAGGTGTTCTCTTGTCCCGTGAAGACGTCGGTCGAAGGGCACGTGCAATACAATGCGCCGACGGTGTATCTCGGATCGTCGTTCGATAATATCCGACTCGCGTTCAAGAAGGGCAAAGTAGTCGAGGCGACTTCTTCGAATACGAAGCGCTTGAATGAGATTCTCGATAGCGATCCCGGCGCCCGTTATATCGGCGAATTTGCGCTTGGATTTAATCCGCATATTCTCGATCCGATGCGCGACATTCTTTTCGACGAGAAGATCGCGGGTTCCTTCCACTTTACCCCGGGTCAGGCCTACGGGGAGGCTGACAATGGCAACAAATCGCAGGTGCACTGGGATATGGTTTGCATCCAACGTGAAGAATACGGCGGCGGTGAAATCTGGTTCGATGATAAGCTGATCCGTAAGGACGGCGTGTTTCTGCCGAAGTCACTGCACAAGTTGAACCGGGAGTATCTGTTGGGTAAATCGAAGTGATGGATTTATTCATCCAATCGCTCCCGAAAACGGAGACCCATCTTCATCTCGAAGGCGCGCTGCCTTACGATCTGCTGCATGCCTGGCGGCCGGAGCAATATCCGGCCCATCCGCCGTTTCGCGAGCGCAGCTATCGCTACCCCACGTTTCCCGATTTCGAAAATATCTTGCTCGATAATGCGCTGCCGTGGTTCACGAATGCCGAGCGTTATCACGAGGCGTGCAAGGTGATCTTTGCGCGGCACGTGGAGCAGAACGTGCGCTACGTGGAGACGAGTTTCCACCTGCCGGTCACGGGGTTTATCAACGTGCCTGGACCGGAGATCATTGATGCGATTCGCAGTGCTGCTCCCGAGGGGCTCGAAGTGCGGGTGTTTGCCGGAATGCTGCGCAGCGATCTGAATGATGAGCTGCGGCCCACGATTGATGCACTCCATACTTGGGAGCATCTCGCGGGTGTGGATCTGCACGGATATGAATTGATGAAGACCGAGCCTGGCACTGCCGAGGTTTGGCGTGATTTGCGCGAAGCGGGCAAGGTGACCAAGTGCCATGCTGGTGAGTTTGATGGCGCTGCGCGGGTGCGTGAAGCGATCGAAGAATTGGGCGTGACGCGGATTCAACACGGTGTTCGTGCGATCGAAGATCCGGAGGTCGTCGCATTGGCGGCAGAGCGCGGAGTGACGTTTGATATTTGCCCGATCAGCAATGTGGGCCTGCAGGTTGTGCCTTCGATGGCGGAGCATCCGATCCGCAAGTTAATGGAGGCGGGCATCAATTGCACAGTGAGCACGGATGATCCGCTTTGCTTTGCGAATACGATGAACGATGAGTATGCGACGCTCGCGACTGAGCTTAACTTTACTCGCGCAGAACTCGCGCAGGTCGCGCGTAACGGTT
>Ga0335398_10008884_pt1 | contig 11771 bp, 9 predicted proteins | sample BON03_FD_205742 | JGI IMG/M metagenome (GOLD analysis project Ga0335398, IMG submission 205742) | Freshwater microbial communities from Lake Bonney liftoff mats and glacier meltwater in Antarctica - BON-03 (spades assembly) (version 2) | ecosystem: Environmental > Aquatic > Freshwater > Ice >...
TGGGCCCCCCCCCCCCCCCCCCGTGTACACTGGCCACCTTGGGTTAGGGTTAGGGGGGGTTAGGGACTGGTAACCCTCTAACCCTAACCCTACCCCTGCCCGTCCTTTCTTCTCAGGGCAACCTCGTCTACAAGGTGCCCAAGCTCGAGAGACGAATCACTTAGGCGCACAGGGTACCTGTCACACTCCCTCTAACCCTAACCCTACCCCTGCCCGTCCTTTCTTCTCAGGGCAACCTCGTCTACAAGGTGCCCAAGAAGTGCTACGCCAACCCGGCCAAGGTGCAGGTCGAGGCCGACGCGTCGTCCGCCACCTACCCCCTCGCCATCGCCGCAATCACGGGGGGCTGCGTCACGGCAGATACCGTGGGGAAGAACTCGATCCAAGTGACTACTAGTACTAGTGCTAGTGTTAGTCCTTACCCCTTCGCCTTCGCCGCTATTACGGGGGGCTGCGTCACGGCCGATACCGTGGGGAAGCACTCGATCCAGTGACAACTAGTGCCTTTGCGCTGACCCTGGGTCTGGGCCCTCCGAAAGGGACGAGCATAGACCGATTGAGTGAGGCCGGCGCGTCTGCAGGGGTATTGTCTTCTACCCTGGGAGTAGCGCGGTGTGGCCGCAGTGCTGGCTGTGTGCTGTGTGCGCTGTGGGCCGTGCCGGCTGCTGTTTGTGGGGGGGGTACTCTGTGGGGGTAAGCATATCATCGTCGTACCAGTACTATTGTTAGTCTTACCCCCTCGCCATCACCGCAATCACGGGGGGCTGCGTCACGGCAGATACCGTGGGGAAACACTTGATCCAGATGACCACTAGTACCAGTACTAGTGTTCGTTTGAGCAGCAGCAGCAGCAGTGCTAAGATTACTCCTACTACTACTACTACTGCTACTACTACGATTACTACTACTACTACTACTACTACTACTACTACTACTACTACTACTACTACTTCACTACTACTTCTTCACTACTGCACTACTACTACTACGACTACGACTACGACCACTGCTGCTCCTGCTGCTCCTGCTGCTGCTGCTACTACTACTATTACTTACTAGTATTCGTGTTACTAGTAGTAGTAGTAGTAATAGTAGTAGTAGTAGTAGTAGTAGTAGTAGTAGTAGTAGTAGTAGTAGTAGTAGTAGTAAGGTGATACTGCGTTCGCGATGTTTCTTAAGGACACAGGCTGCAAACAAAGCTCTCTCTTTACCGACTAACTCAAACGCGCCGCCGCCTCCTTCTTTCTTTCTTTGCAGGGCGACCCTGCGTTCGCGATTCTTCTCAAAGAAATACGCTTCCAAAAAGCTGTCTTTGCTGACTAAACCAAACGCGCCTCCTCCTCCTTCTTTCCTCCTACTCCTCCTACTCCTACTACTCCTGCTACTACTAGTTACTGGTAGTAGTATTACTAGTAGTATTTTGACTAGTAGCAGTAGTATGGTGACGCTTCGTTCGCGATGCTTCTCAAGGACACAAGCTGCCAAAAAAGCTCTCTCTTTACTGACTAACCCAAACGCCCCTCCTTCTTTTTTCCTCCTCCTCCTCCTCCTCCTACTACTACTACTCCTAGTTACTGGTAGTAGTATTACTAATAGTATTTTTACTAGTAGCAGTAGTATGGCGATGCTGCGTTCGCGATGCTTCTCAAGGGCATGGGCTGACAAAAAGCTCTGTTTACTGAGTAACCTAACGCCCCTCCTCCTTCTTTCTTCATTTGCAGGGCGATGCTGCGTTCGCGTTGCTTCTAAAAGACATAGGCTGCCAAAAACAGCTCTCTTTACTGACTAACCCAAACGCGCCTCTTCCTCCTTCTTTCTTCATTTGCAGGGCGACGCTGCATTCGCGATGCTTCTCAAGGACATGGGCTGTTAAAAAGCTTTCTCTTTACTGACTAACTCCAACGCCTCTCCTCCTTCGTTCCTCCTTTGCAGGGTGACGCTGCGTTCGCGATGCTTCTCAAGGACATGGGCTGTTAAAAAAGCTCTCTTTACTAACTAACCCAAACGCCCCTCCTCCTTCGTTCTTTCTTTACAGGGTGACGCTGCATTCGCGATGCTTCTCAAGGACATAGGCTGTTAAAAAGCTCTCTCTTCACTAACTAACCCAAACGCGCCCCCTCCTCCTCCTTCGTTCCTCCTTTTCAGGGCGACGCTGCGTTCGCGATGCTTCTCAAGAACATGGGCTGCGCCGTCCAGCAAGATGCGACCAAGACTACCGTCACGGGTAAGTGGCCCAAATACCCTTTTGTATATATCTAGTTATATTCGAACCCTTACTGTATTTCGTATAGTATTGTTCTTGATGTCCACCAGGGTGCGACTAAGACTTAGGCCGTTAACGGGTGTGTGGCCCCTATATCCTTTAATTATAATATTTTCTTTCTATTCGAACTCGTATTCGTATGATATATTTATGAGATTGCGTTGCTCGGATTAATGGGTTACATGGCTAGCAGGATGCGCACCGTTACGGGTGTGTGGCTCCTATACCGTTTGATTCTAGTTTCTTTGTATTTGAGTTCTTATTCGTGTTGTATATTTCTTAGATGCTTTGCTCGGGTTAACGCGTTACGGGGCTAGCAGGATGCGACCAAGACCATCGTCACGGGTGCGTGGCCCCTATGAGCAGACCCTAGTTTCACTGTAAAAATAACTTAACGGCTAACGTGGAGCGACGTTGACCAATGGCCGTTATAATTGAAGGCGGCTAAATGGCGAAATGAATTAGGCGAACATAATTAGAGAAAAAACGGTTATTCGCCATTTTGCAAACAAATGGTCAACGTCTGGTCACGTCGATGTTTACTTATTAGAAAGGCAAACTAGGGCCTGCTCACACCCTTTGTTCCAATTTCTATTTCTATTCGAACCCTTATTAGTATTGTATTATTCTTCTGAAGTCCCGCAGCAGGATGCGACCAAGACCACCGTCACAGGTGCGTGGCCCCAATACGATTCTATATATATATATATATATATATATATATATATATATATATATCATATCACACAACTCACACCACATAAGCTGAGCGCAGAGCTCAAGAATCGCCCCGGCGCCATTCTATTTGAATTCTTATTCGTATCACATATTTATCTGATGCTTTGCTCGGGTGATCGGGTTACGGGGATAGCCAAACGTCAACACGACCACCGTCACAGGTGCGTGTTCCCTAGGAAGATCGGGCCCTAATGAACACGGCAACGATTCGCTTTTTTGCACTGCCGTTGAAAAAGATTCCTTGATCGCAATTCTCTGGCACATTTTTTGTTTTCTCCGATTGATGTTTATTAGCCTAATAATTTAGCCTGGAACAATCGAGAGAATTCGACCGTTACAGGCAACCGAATGACAAAAATGTCAAAATGTGCCAGAGAAACGCGACCAAGGAATCTTTTCAACGGCAGGGTGAAAAAGCGAATCGTTGCCGTGTTCATTAGGAACCTGGGACGATGCGTGTTCACGTAACTAACGGCCCGCGAAACTTCTTGAATATCGGTGGGTAGGTCGGTCCCTTCCCTGGAGGCCGGAGACGGTGGGTGTTAGGTAGTGGCCGTGCCCTTTCTCAGGCCGTGCATGCCGCAAACACATACCGTCCCAGGTTTCAGGTTAGGGCCCGACCTTCCTACACCCTTTGTTGCTGTTTCTATTTCGATTCAAATCCTTATTAGCATAGTATTGTTCTTCTGATGGCCAGCAGGATGCGACCAAGACCATCGTCACGGGTGGGTGGCCCCCATACCCTTTTGTATTTTGTGTTAACATTTGAATTCTTATTAGTATAGTATTACTCTTATGATTGCTTTGCACGGGTTCAAAGGGTTAAAGGTGCCCTGTGCCTAAGTGATTCGACTTCGAGTTTCCTATCATCAAAACAACGAAACTCTTAGTCGAAACTCGCGCTTAACCCGTGGACATAGATATCTTGATGCGTGTTTTTATTATTCGCATTATTAGTATTAGTATATATATATATGTATATATATATATATAGGTATATATATATATATATATTATGTGTATGTGTATAATCATGGTTTTCTTTTTCTGTCCACGCCCAAAGAAGGGCGCGTCTGAAGGCGATAGACGTGGGCATGGAGCCACACACCGCGTTTTATTATATTAATAAATCTTCTGATTCTGATTCTGATTATTTTGACTATTAACGTTTTCAGCATACGATCACTGAAGTGGCAATTCCTTTTCCTGTTTTCTCTCCACGCCCAAAGAAGGGCGCGCGGCGCAAGGTGATTGGCATGGACATGGACCCACCCACCGCGTTTTATTACGAGTATTAATAGTAAGATTATTAGGATAATTGGTTAACCCTTTCAACATACACACCATCCCTGGAGTGGCAATTCCCTTTCCTGTTTTCTCTGAAGGCCCAAAGAAGGGCGTGCGGCTCAAGGCGATTGATGCGGACATGGAGCCACTCACCGCGTTTAATTATTAGGATTAATATGAATATGAATAGTATGCTGCTTATTTACCCTTTCAACACACGCACCATAGCTAAAGTGGCAGTTCCTTTTTCACTTTTTTCCTGCAGGCCCAAAGAAGGGCGCGCGTCTGAAGGCGATTGATGCGGACATAGAGCCACTCACCGCGTTTTCTTGTTATGAGTAGTAGTAGTAGTATTCTTAATTGTAGTATTCTTATTCTTATTAGTGCTGTTGTTGTGTGTTGTTGTCTTGTTCTGCAGGCCCAAAGATGGGAGCGCGTCTAAAGGTGATCGACGTGGATATGAATCTCATCATTCTTGTTCTTCTTAGTATCATTATTATAATTATTATTCATATGATGATGATTATGATGATGGGTTGACCCTTCAACATACGCACCATAGCTAAAGTGGCAATTCCATTTCCTGTTTTCTCTCTACGCCCAAAGAAAGGCGCGCGGCGCAAGGTGATTGGCATGGACATGGACCCACCCACTGCGTTTTATTACGAGTATTAATAGTAAGATTATTAGGATAATTGGTTAACCCTTTCAACATACACACCATCCCTGGAGTGGCAATTCCTTTTCCTGTTTTCTCTGAAGGCCCAAAGAAGGGCGCGCGGCTCAAGGCGATTGATGCGGACATGGAGCCGCTGACTGCGTTTTATTATTATGATTAGTAGTAGTAGTAGTATTCTGATTCGTGGTATTCTGATTCTTATTATTGATGTTGTTGTTGTTGTTTTCTTGTTTTTTTTCTCTCCAGGCCCAAAGAAGGGCGCGCGGCTCAAGGCGATTGATGTCGACATGGAGCCGCTGACTGCGTTTTATTTTTAAATCATAATTATTAATACTCTGATCATTATGATTACGATGATTAACCCGTTCAACAAACGCACCATGGCTAAAGTGGCAATTCCGTTTCCTGTTTGTTTTCGCAGGCCCAAAGAACGGCGCGCGGCTCAAGGCGATTAACGTGGACATTGACCCGCCCACCGTGTTTAATTATTATAATTAGTATTAATATTCTGATGATGATGATGATGATGATGAACCCCTTCTAAGGTAGCTAAAGGGAAATTCCGTTTCTTTTTTTCCCTGCAGGCCCAAAGAAGGGCGCGCGGCTCAAGGCGATTGACGTGGACATGGAGCCGCTGACCGACGCCTTCATGACCGCCGTAGCGGTGATGGCCATTGCGGACGGAACGTCACGCATCACGGGCATCGCAAACCAACGGGTCAAGGTGAAGAACTGAGTTTGTTTAAGACAGGAGTCCATTCGATTAAACTAATGATTCAATTTGATTTAATTGGCCGACTCCTTCATGACTGCCGTGGCGGTGATGGCCATTGCGGACGGAACGTCACGCATTACGGGAATCGCAAACCAGAGGGTCAAGGTGAAGAATTGCGTTTGTAAAGGAACGGAGTCCATTAGATTCAACTCATGATCTAATTCGATTCGATTGGCCGATTAGATTCAACTAGATTTAATTCGATTCAATTGGCCGACGCCTTCATGCCGTATACGGAACGTCACGCATTACGGGCATCGCAAACCAGAGGGTCAAGGTGAAAAACTGAGTTTGCAAGGGGAAGGAGTCCGATAGATAAAGGTGGTGCCTTGTGCGCCTAAGTGATTCGACTCTCGAGTTTCCGATCATCAAACTCACGAAACTCTTCGTGGAAACTCGCTCAAGTACCTGAGCAAAGTGAATTTACGCATAGCGTTTTCTTACTAGCTGCAGGGCGGGCACCTTTAAGGGAAAGGAGTCCATCGATTTAAACTAATGATTTAATCCGATTCAATTGACGGACGCCTTCATGACTGCCGTGGCGGTGCCGTCGAATCTAGAATAAGACCAAACGGGGGGGTCGGAGAAACCCCGGGTAAACTCCTAACTCTTAAGTAAAACTACTGTTACCCCAAAGGAGCGAGGTAGCCTAGCGCGGAAATTACAGCGGATTACCCCGGAGATAAATTCGGTGAAACCTCCGGGGTTAGCCCGGTAGATTCGACGGTATTGCGGACGGAACGTCACGCACCACGGGAATCGCAAACCAGAGGGTCAAGGTGAAGAACTGAGTTTTTATGAGGAAAGAGTCGATTAGTTGAAAGTGATGATTTAAAGGTGCTCTGCAGCTACTAAGTAAACGCCATATGTAAAATAGCTTTGCTCAGGTACCTGAGCGAATTTCGGTTTTAAGTTCTGACGGCGATCACCAGCGATGTATCCTAGATTTACCCATAAAACACGGAACAATTCGGAACAAGTGATTGAAGAGTCGAAACTGAAAACCGTCGTTTATTATGAGTCACAGCACCAAAGTCATTAGTACACGTTGAATAAGAAAAACTGCTTGAGAATTACTTAGGCGCACAGGGCACCTTTAGGGAACGTCCCTCATCACCGTAGTTGGCTGCATGATACCTTGAGAAAAAAACTCGTTGATCTCGCGTGGAATCGGCGATTTTGCTATTTACCCGGCGCGTGCTTGCCTTTGTTCGGGTAAACCCGGCTAAAGTTTCAATCAACCCAATTTTTTTTTCCGGAGTGCTTGTTTTTATCAATCGTCGGGTCAGCCTTGGGTAAACCCGGGGAAACCGGAAGGGGGGGGGTGCATAAAAATCGAAAAATCGGCGAGTTTTCTTTTCGAGGTATCTTGCAGCCAACGACGGCATCGCAAACCAGAGGTTCAAGATACATACGGAACGTCTCTGGACCTGCCGATGCTCTCGGTCGTAGGCACCCCTTGATATTACAGTATCTTGGGTTAACTCGAGATGCGAGTTGTATGATATGAAGAATAGGGTTAACCCTAACTCTAACCCTATCCTTGATACTAAAGTATCAAGCGCGGGAAAGTGGAAACTGAGGCGTGTGCAACGCTATATCCGTCTACGGCGTCAATCGGCTCTCCCCCCGGTATGCCTTAGCGCACTCAACCCTCTATCGGTCCTGGCAGTTAACTCTCGATAACTAGAGCTATCTCTGCAGGAACGGGCTCACTTCACGTACTTTGTTTACTTTTAGTAATTGGTTTACTTTTAGTACTTTGTTTACTTTTAGTATTTTGTTTACTTTTAGTACTTTGTTTACAGTGTAGGTATCGAAGGGTTTATAATACTAACCCGTGGTCTTCCGCCACCCGGTTCGTAGCCCCCCCTAGAGGGCTCCTAAGTGGCCCGCACGCGACCCAAATGCCATGGTCGCGCACAGGGGTCTAAACAATCCGTAGCCACGCATAGCATGCATCAATTGCAATCGGTTGCGTTCATACGAGTGTTGGAATACGTTTCACGACACGGCACAGCGCCGTCGCCGCGCCACCTTCAAGGGTTAACCCTGACCCCCCTATCGGGTTACCCGACATATAAATACATGTATACAGATCTACAGATATATAGATATCGGGTTGAGATATGTGTATATATGCATATAAATGCAAATATATCTAGATATCTAGATATCTAGATATAGATCGATCGATCTATCGATAGATAGATAGATAGATAGATATACAGGTATATATGTACAGGGATACATTCATATATATAAGCAACTTTCTTATTTGAAATTCTACCGGCTCCTGCATACGAGTGATTTTAGACTACGAGTTTCGTCGTTTTGAGTCTCGGAACCTCGAAGTCGGGTCATTTGGGCGCACATTAGCCTTTACAAGATATTGTTTTACTTCAAAGCTTTATTGTGGAAGTCAATCATCCTTTTGTTGCCGCCCCCTCCCTGCAAAGCCTTGCTACTGCAATACTATTGCACCACCATTGCGCAATATACCCCCCCCCCCCCCACCGAACCCCCCTGTTAATGCCATGCACCATACAATATCGGTGATGGCAATATCGTATAAAGGCCAAAGCGCACAAAGCACCTTTAAAGGTGCTCTGCAGCTACAATTAACCGCTATGGTTAAATTCGCTTTGCTCAGATACCTGAGCGAGTTTCGACTCAGAGTTTCGTCGTTTTGATTATAGGAAACTCGAAGTCGTTTCACTTAGGCGCACAGAGCACCTTCAACGTTACAGGCACTGTAGCAGACGCGCACAGCGTATACGCGAACAGCGTAGGCGCGAACAGCGCGCAGCCTCACGGACTGAGAACCGTTCACAACGGTGATCCCAGTCCGTAACCGTCCCTAACGGTTACCCCGTGACGATTTATATCGGGTTAACCCGGGTTAACCCAATCTAGGATACATTGCTGGTGATCGCCGTCAGAACTTGAAACCGACATTCGCTCAGGTACCTGTGCACAAAGCGAATTCAATCAATCAATCAATCGAAGTCCTCAAAAGCTACACACACAGCTAAGAGAAGCCTATCCCAATACCGCCACAGGTACCTATGGCGTTTACCCGGGTTAACCCAATCTAGGGTACATTGCTGGTGATCGCCGTCAGAACTTGAAAACCACATTCGCTCAGGTACCTGAGCAAAGCGAATTTACCTATGGCGTTTACTGAGTAGCTGCAGGGCAGATTTCACACTTTTTTGTTGTTTTGGCGCAGGAGTGTAACCGGATCAAGGTAGTTACGGAGCTGGGGGTAACTCGAACATTGAAAGGTGCCATGCGCGCCTAAGGGACTCGACTTCGAGTTTCCTATCGGGTTAGTTAACCGGATGATAGGAAACTCAAAGTTGAGTCACTTAGGCGCGCATGGCACCTTTCAATGTTACTATGTTCCTTGTGTTGGCGCAGGAGTGCAACCAGGTCGAGGTGATGGTTACAGAGCTGGCCAAGCTGTTTGATTCTAGGAAACTTGAAGTAGAGTCACTTTGGCACACATAGCACCTTTAACTATGCTCAGCGGATGGGTCAACCCACACAGAGAGCAACAAACTATACCGCAAGGTCAAACATCGAGCCCGCCCAAATCTTTCTTCACGCCAACGGCCAAAGCGCGCCCCGACCAGGCGGCGCTCGCGACGTCGGCAGAGGCGCGGGGAGCCACACACCGAGCACGGCCTCGGAGAAATTCTCGCATTTAATATCCCCATTGTTTTGACGTAGTAGTGCACCCGGATCGAAGTGATGGTTACAGAGTTGGCCAAGCTTTTGATTCTAGGAATAGGGACCTTCGCCCACTAGACCACCATCAGCGCTGATGGTGGTCCAGTGGGCGAAGCTCCCTCCTGGCTAACAACAAAACAGGAGTCCTCACCGGAGAGACTGACTGAGTGGGATCACCCAAACTGCCCGCTGCGAACGACTCGCGCTACGAGCGTCCCCCATGGGATTCGAACTCTTCATTTGTTGTTACCCAGTAGGGACCCGAAGTCGAGTCACTTGGGCACACATGGCACCTTTCATTTTTTAAATGTTCCTTGTTTCGACGTAGGAGTGCAACCGGATCGAGGTGATGGTTACGGAATTGGCCAAGCTTTAGATTCTAGGAAACTCCAAGTCGAGTCACTTCGGCGCACATGGCACCTTTACACGATATTGCAATTGCCAGTATTGTGTGGTATATATTGCAATAACGAGGGGTCGGGGGGAAACGTTATATTGCGCAACAGTGCAGGCGATGACGGAGTGGGGTGGGATATCTAAACAAAGGGTGGGTGCGCAAAGAATAGTATTGATTCGTGCACAAACGCCCAGAAACAAATCAATATCTTGCACAGGCCAATGCACATGGCACCTTTCATTTTTAATATGTTCCTTTTGTTTTGACGCAGGAGTGCAATCGGATCGAGGTGATGGTAACGGAGCTGGCCAAGCTTTGGATTCAAGGAAACTCAAAGTCGATTCACTTGGGCGACATGGCACCTTCATTTTTTTTGTTAACTCTTCAAATCTTACAACCAACACCCACCACAATTTTTTTACATCCCCTTTGTGGTGTAGGAGTGCAACCGGATCGAGGTGATGGTGACGGAGCTGGCCAAGCTAGGCATCGAGGCGGGCGAGCTCGACGACGGAATCTGGGTCAAGGGAGTCGACCCAGCGACCTTCGTCCCAAGGTACCTTGCTTCTTTGAAAAAATGTCCTATGCTCAATTGTTTCTAACGAAACTCAAGAAAGTGCTGGTCGAAGAGACTAAAAAACTCAAAATAGACCCCAGGTCCGTTTCGGGCGCTTGCCTGAAGCCACTTATAGACTACAAGGTCGCCTTTCGCGATGTGTCGATGACTCAAAATAGACCCCACATCTCGGACGCTCGCCTAATGTAACACAACAAATCGGATGTGTTTCTCTCGGCGTTTTCATCGAGGCGGGCGAGCTCGACGACGGAATCTGGGTTAAGGGAGTCGACCCCGCGACCTTCGTCCCAAGGTATCTTTGGAATGAGATATGTGTATACCTATTTATGTATATACACACACACATATATATATATATATATATATATATATATATCTATATATATATATATATATATATATATATATATATATATATATATAGATAGATAGATAGATAGATAGATACATATATATACATATATATACATGCTAGGTATCGAGGCGGGCGAGCTCGATGACGGAATCTGGGTCAAGGGAGTCGACCCCGCGACCTTCGTCCCAAGACGCCCTGCTTCTTTGTACAGTAGGGTGTTCATTCTTATTTCAGCATGCGAGTGCTCCCCACCTGTATCCCCGCCACTCTCACCCGCAGCGACCTCTAGAATGGTGGCCCTCCCAACAGATATCTATTTCTTGTGAATGTGTGTCTGGGTCAAGGGAGTCGACCCCGCGACCTTCGTCCCAAGGTGTATTTATGGTCCCCCCCCCCAATAGGATAACGACCATTATGCCTCCGGGTTATCCCGAACTGGAACGAAAGTTACTTAGGCGCACAGAGAATCTTTTGTGAGGAAGTATGAACGCTGCCTTGCTTCTTCGTATGTCGCCCATTCCTATTTTAGCATGCGCGTGCTCCCCACCTGTATCCCCGCCACCTTCACCCGCAGGGACCTCTAGAGGGTTAGGCTTGAAGATGCCCTGTGCGCCTAAGTGATTCGACTTCGAGTTTCCTATAATCAAAAAGACGACACTCGTAGTCGAAATTCGCTCAGGTACCTGAGCAAAGCGGATTTACCCATAGCGCTTACTTAGTATGTGCAGGGCACCTTTCGTCACGGAGACCCCCGCCGGTATCTCTGCGGCTCCCCTCTGGTAGCTTCGGTGACCCGCAGACGGGCGCGCCAGGGATCGCCAGTCTAGACGCCTGCTCTCCACACCAGCGTGTGTGTGTGTTCCGCTAGACGCGGCTGTTACTCCCTGTAACGCCTTTAACCCTTAACCCGAGCCCCCCCCCCCCCCCCCCCCCCCCCCCCCCCCTCCCACCCTCCTCCCCAACAC
>Ga0335398_10008889_pt1 | contig 11768 bp, 11 predicted proteins | sample BON03_FD_205742 | JGI IMG/M metagenome (GOLD analysis project Ga0335398, IMG submission 205742) | Freshwater microbial communities from Lake Bonney liftoff mats and glacier meltwater in Antarctica - BON-03 (spades assembly) (version 2) | ecosystem: Environmental > Aquatic > Freshwater > Ice >...
CTCCTTGAAGCACTCTCTAGCGCCGCTCGGGGTCCTTGATCTTGTTGCAGTCGTAGATTTTTGACCACTCTTCAGCAAACCTTAAACGTGAAATGTTTTAAGGACCGAGGGGGAAGTACTTCTCTTGTACCTCCAGTCTCACATACGTGACCGTACATGACACCCCATATATCTCACAAGGTATAGATTACACATTGGAAACACTAGATGAGATCTAGCGTCTGCATGATGCTCTTGAGGCTAGAGCAGTCACACATGCCAGAGTCACGGTCTGACTCTGACACAGTGTCATGGGGTACCAAGTGATTGAATTGGGTTCTTTACCCCCAAAAAGAAAGAAATAATCAAACGAGACAGGAATTGCTCGATTTTTTTTCACATTGGGTCTCTAGGTCATTTATATCAAAGTCAGAAGACAGCTCATACTGTGAAATAAAACATAATCATAGGGTCCTGAGTGTTGATTGTGCCACAATGATTTGAAACAAATTCACAGGGTGTGCGGTGCGCCACCGTGCGCGCCCCATATAAACTTTACATCACATGCGCAGTACACCATATTCACATTGTTTTTAAACTGTAACAACATCAACTTTAAACTATATCATTTGGTTTGATTTTTCACAAACAATACTTTATATGATTTAAACTATATGATATAGTCTGATTTTTTTGCAAACTACACCTTTGAAAATTCAAACTATACAATGTATTCTGATTTTTTGGAAACTATACTCAGATCAATTTAAACCATGTAACTCGATTTGATTTCAAAAATCAATAGTATAGTTTGTCAGTATCTTTATATCATTTTAACACCATGAGAAGAAGCAGCATCAGACGAGGCAGCACTAGCGGACGAGAAGGAATCGTTGTCATCCGCAGAGCTAGATGACAATCTTGGCATAATAGAATCGTCGTCAAAATTGACACGAACGTGAGCAGAATGAGCACGAGCCTTCTTGCCCTTAGCAAATGACTTCTTGCGTTTGTCATGCTGTTTAGCCAACAAAGATTTGCCGCCAGCTGAAGAGCCAACCAGAGCATTAGCTTTACGCGCTTGCTCGCAAGGAATGCAACGAGTGTAATGCTCCATGCAAGGAATAAAGTTCTTGTGACATTCAGCGCAAGACTTAGCAGCAGAATCACTATCTTTGCGTCCTTTGCCACCATGACGGTCGTTAGCATGCTTACCGCCGTGAATGCCTTTACCACCATTGATAACACCGTTATGGTCTCCGTTGCCACCGCTGCCGAAACCGTAGTGAGCAGCTGCCTGGGCTTTGCCATTTTCGCGGTGCTGAATAGCGAGAGTATCAAGGCGAAGCTTTTCCAAAACATTGGCCATAAAGGCCGAAACTTTGAAGTTCTTGGGGTCAGAAAAATGAGTGCAGTAATTGGCAGCCCATTCATTCCAGACACCATTTTTTGTCTGCAGAGTAAGAATAAGCTGCAAAACAGCTAGATGCTCGTCATCGTGATATTTCTTGACATTGCAAAGCTTGTTCCATTGTTTCAAAACTGAACCAGTCCAAGCTTCAAGATTATTGCTCGAGAAGGACTGTTTTGCAAGATCATACGCCATCACGAGCTGCAACGCATCTGTAGGCAGACTCGAATTATATTTGCTCTGCAAATCCAAAAACGTCAGTGAAGCGTATGGAATGCGCTGATCAGCTTCGTAACGCGTGGAATCACTGCAAGGATGAAGCTCAATTTGCTCAGGAGTCATATTGTGCAGGTCATGAGTGTCGAAAATTGACGAGTCAATTTCGCCGAAACTCGAAAGAAGAACCTGGAAAAGGGTCGTCTGAAGCCAACTATAGTAGAGGTTCCACTGTAAATTGTCTTTGTTAGCACCAGAAATGCTAAGGTTATCGTCATCGAACTCATCCGTGCAATACGGATAATCAGAACGCGCAAGCTACTCCAATTTGGAGACGTAAATCCAGCCGGTCACACTCTGGCCATTGCTTGCATCAAGTTGCAAATTCCGCTGAGAAAGAAAGCCCATAGCAGCCTTTTCAATAGCAGGTCGCACTGCACGAAGCCACTTCTCAAATTCAGCCTTGCGCTGAATCAGCGAGGCCGAGGCCTTGTATTTCGGCACTCCAAGGTCTTGCCGCATCTTGGTATCTCCGTCGGCCATGATGCTCACACGCACAAACGAATGTCACAAGATCTCGTCTCCAGATATGAATCTGCACGTAATTATGGCTAGCAACAGATCGATGCAAGGGCACGTTTGCTCTGCAAAATGCACACACGAGAGAGTGTATTAGCTAACAGCACATTGTAAACAACTTGGCAAAGTTGTACGATAGAAAACATGCAATGCTAAAACAGCTATATCCCCCCCCCCGAGCATAAAGCCTCTTGATGATAGTACAAAATACGTGCGTATTTCCCCCAACTCTTATCAAGTATGAACGGGCGAGCAGAGAAACTGGCGAACAAAAACAAAGAAAATTCTATAACGCGCACAACAGAACCCGTAATAAACAATGAGCATCGAAGCATAATCTAACATGCAAGACACATCTCAGGCATGCGAACAATGGTGTAATCTTAATCAGGCTGAAGATTATATCTCCCGGGAGTCGAACCCGGGATTTCACGGTCATTGGCCGGTAGAATTACCGCTACGCCGTGAAGGCTTGTATCAAACCTTCATACAAGCTATCACGGCGTAGCAGTAAATCTACCGACAGATAACCGTGAAACCCCGGGTTCGACTCCCGGGAAATATAATCTTCAGATTAAGATTACATCAAACAACAATGGTGTAGCAGGAAAAAAAACTGTTTGCACGTAGCCAAGCAAGATACTGAACTGAGCGCACAAAAACGCGCCCCCCCCCCTTGCTAAACGTAAAAGAAAGAGAGGAAAACACACACCAGTATAGAACGTAAATGTAGCAGCGTACCGCCTTGAATGCGACGTTAAAGCGCCTTGACACAGAGAAGAGAGACGAGCGACTTGTGACTCACGTTGAAAAAACAGTGATGACTGGAAGAAACTTGAATGCTTGATCCGCGGAGAGGATCGAACCGAGCAGCAACCCGTGAGACTTCTTGCGAGGGCTCAAAACACTTAGAGTATAGGTCTAGAGCGAAGTAGTTCAGATGGGACGAAGACCGCTGTTGAGCTCAGCTGAGACAAAGTGAAACGAATGGCCCTTTAAGCTAAGTGCAGCAATCACGCTGACACCGCAGACCTGTATAAATAAACCAGAAACGATCCTATTCACAATCGATATTCCAATGCTTCAGGGTCTTACGCCACGCTTCACGCAGCGCCCTTCGCACTTCGTCTGACGTACGTCGACTCCTCTTGATTCTAGCAAGTCAGTTTTCTAACAGAGGCAGGGGGAAATCCTTCAGGAATGAATCCTTCAGAATCTCTCAGTTGACTAATAAGTCAACCCCAACCGTGACTGACACGAGTCACGGTCTACACATGCCAGAGTCACAGGATGACTCTGATATTGGCATCTTTTCAACCTACTCCTTCCTTTTCTTCAGGGGTTGACATTCGGGGGTTGACAACAATTGTAATTTAAGTTATAAGACTCCCAGACTTAACTCTTAGGGAGCCCGTCTGACATCTGGGAGTCTTATGACTTAAATCACCTTTTGCCCTCCTGATGAGGTTATCCTTCAAATAAACACTCTCTATATATGGGTTCGTTCGATTTGAGGACCTGGGTGAGTGCAATGGTGGAAGGAGTAAGGTGTTGAGCTGATGAGGCAGAGAAGCCAAGATTCAGCAGCACAGCAGTTCAAATCGCGTATATGCTAGCCTGATGTGTTCAATCACAACTCTCTCGTCTTTTCTTACCTAGCTTCACATAGTGAAGCTAGAATACTGTTGCATGCCTCCCTCCATCATGATGTGGTAACAGCATCACAACTTTTAAGCGCCTCTATGATCTTGTTGACGCCCCTATGTGATCACTATGGCCTGGTCTCGTCGACCGCTGCTCTTGAGATTGGCGGTCGAGACCATAGATGTACCCCAACCTACTGTACACGTCATCATATCGAGCTGGCACACTGCAGGCGGGTCGTCCACTGCATCCTGCTCCTGCATCTCTTGCGCAGCCGCTGCTCGGTCTAATCTTTTTAGCGCCCCAGGGCAGATTTTTGCACGGTATGGGATGGCGCAACTCCGGCGACGGAGAGAGCTGGTAAGGGTGGTTTCCTTGAATACCGTAAAATGAGCTTGCACACGGGCCTTGAGAGCGCCAGTATTGGCTCGCTCCTGGAACGTGACGTTACGGCATAGAAACAGTGGTCTATGGCAGCCGCCCTCCGGTCCCTCGCCGACTTTGCTGTCAGTTTTCCGAAATTTGGCCTGTCCCACGCCAAGAATCGAAATCCTTAGTATGGGATCATATACCGAGCAGCCTGGTATGGGATTTGAAACGTGCAAGGATCAGGGGAGCTGTAGACGTCAAGATCAAATGTCGGAGGGCCCTGTGCGAAGTGTGGCATACGAGCCTGACGCATGGGAATACTGATTGTGACTGGGATCGTTTCTGGATTATTTATGAGAGGTCTGCGGTGTTGGCGTATTGCTACACTTAGCTTAAGGGCTAGTGCGTTTCCCTTGACATAGCAGTTGAGCACAACAGCTGCCTTTGTCCTACCTATACTACGTTGCTTTAGACCCACACACTAAGCGTTTTGAGCCCTCGGCAAGAAATTCTCGCGGGTTGTTGTTATGTTGCATCTTTGTTGGAGGATTCAAGTTTTTCAGTGATCACTTTTTCAATTATGAGTCACTTGGGTCGCTCTGCTTTCGGTCAACCGCTCAGCCTCTTACGTTGCCTTCAAGGTGGTACGCTACAACATGTGCGTACAATCCTGGCGCGCTTTCCCTCATCCTCTCTCTTTCTTGCCTATGGCAAGGGGTGAGATGCGTTTGTCTGTACTCAGCATGCAGTTTGGTGCTCTGCATTCTCTCGCAAACAGTTTACCTTGCTACACCATTTTTGGTCGCATGCCTGAGACGTGTCTTGCATGTTTCATTATGCTGCGGTGCCCTTTGTGTCATGTGCTCGGTTGTGCGCGCTATAGAACACTTGGTTTTGTCTGCGCAGATTGCTCTCACCTAATTCGTGCTTGTGTGATGGTTGGGTGGAATACTCACGTATTTTGTACTGTCATCAAGGGGCTTCACATATGGGGGGAAGATAGCCATGCTATCATTCCATACTTTCTATCGTGCAACCGTGTCATGTCTCTACAAAACAATTGTTAGCTGATACATTCTTTTGTATGCGCATTTTGCTAAGTGAACTTTGCTGCGTGCTCCTGCATCGATCTACTGCTAGTCACGAGTATGTGCAGATTGATATCTGGAAATGAGATTACGTGACATATGTTTTCTGCATGTGAGCATCATGGCGCAAGGAGTCGATTCCAACAAGCACTGGACCTTGAAGTCGACAAGGCTTCTGCGTTGCTCACTCAGCGCAAGTCTGAATTCGAGGAGTGGATTCGTGCAGATTTGAGGAGTGGATTCGTGCAGCCTGCTATTGAAAGGGCAGCTCTGGGTCCTGCGCAAATTGTCTCTGGACGCAAGGAATGACTAGAGTGTGACTGCTGGATTTACGTCTTCAAATTGGAGAAGTTTGTGCGTCTCGACTATCCGTACTATTATGACGAGTTCGATGATCGTATTCTTCGCATTCCTGGTGCTAAGTTTGTCATTCGGTTGCTCATGTGTACTCGCATACTTTAGATTTGGTATCTTTCACGTAGAGGTTGCCACCAAGTTTTGAGTCTGGTTTCAAAGATCTGATTTCAAATGATGTCGCATGTTGTCACGTAAAAGGGGGTCAAAGAAACGCAATTTCGATTGGGCCGCTCTATTTTCGGTACAATTCACAGCGGTGAGATGATAATAGGAATGATAAGGCTCTTACAATCGCCCTCCGTTATATATCGGCATGCATTTTCCGGACGGGTGACTCACTTACACCGTTTCGCGATTCTGTTAGTGCATTTCAGTGTCGATCAGCTCAAGTTACATCGCCCAGATCATTCGGCTATTCAAGCCAAGGAGGCCATGCTGACACTCGATTCTGGTAGCATATCATTAAGTCGCTCAGCTCGAGGTGACAGCGTCCAAACGATTTGGCTTGTAGGTAGCCATAGCAATCCTGTTACATTCGACACTACAGTGCTTCGTTGCGTGACAGTAGCGCCACTCGGCATGTTTCTTCTGGCATAAAATTTTGACACGTACCTTCTGATCTTTGAGGGTCACGCTTCATGATCTCAGCCTCTTGGCAATTATTCTATGGCAATTATTTTATGGTTGGCTTGAGATATTATTCGGTATGTCGTCTCGGGAAAATCTGCAACGGTTTCTTGGGTCGTCTCCATCGGTGTGCAAAATGCTCTGCTAGTACTGGATTGAGCTCATCTCTTGTTTTCGTCACTTGTTTCAGTCAGCAAGGTCAGGATGTACGCATGAATAATTTCTTCTGCGTGAATACATTCTTGTGCTGCAGTTCTGTTTCAAGTCCAACACCAGCTATTTACGCATCCCGTGCTATTCGTCTGCTACACGTTCTTCGTTTGTCAGATTGCCCGACGAGTTTTACGTTACTATTTTTAACGTTGCCGTTGCTTCTGATGGTTCATGCAAGTACACTGTCGGCTATTATGTATTCTGCAGCTGCTTCAAGTAACTTGATGTCTGCGTCAAGTTGCTCATCTTTTCATCTCATTAACTCTCTTGCCAGTGATGCCCATGAGTCCTCAGATTAACTCTCTTGCCAGTGATGCATGACTTGTTGCCCATCTTGTATTTCTTGAATTGCTTTGAGCTCATCTTTTAGTCCCGACGATCTGCCTTGTTCTGTGGTTGGGCCTGCTGTCATTCAAGGAGAGAAAGACTTCGGCCATCAACCAGAAAGGAAATTCGGCAAAAAAAATTCTCTCATTCTTCGTATCAAATGCTCTTTTGTCTGTGTTAGATGCGGCGAGTCGAAAGCATTACAGAACACATTACTTTCTGTTTACTTGTGTATTCTAATTTTTACTGCGCAAGGCCCTTGTTAAGGCATATGTGTTCTAGGGTCACGTCAGTCTTGAGACGCTCGTTTAATTTGAGAAAAGGAGCACAGTTCATTCACATGTATCATTTCGGTCAGAGAGGTTCCAGATTTGGATTTCAAAAATTGTCCATTCTTTGCTGTGACGAAGCCTTCCGAAGAAGCATAAGTCAATACCGTGCTTTTCAGTGGGCAGAGGCATTCTCCAACTCTTCGGCAAGATATATGTCAATTCTTTTTTCAAGTAAATAGCATTTACAGTAAGTTTGTGCGTGCTCGGGATGTACGCTTTATTTATGAAATAAAGCGTACATTACGCATATGAGAAGTCGCACTGTTCCTTGGGTGTATCTCAAGCTCTTTGCACAAAATGGCTGTTTCTCCTGAGCTACTCGTGACTGGTCACGCGGATGAAATTTTCGTCAAGGCGGTGGGGTCAAGACTCGCCGGCCAAGGCACCTACAACGGTCATGATCCTGTAGACAATCACTCCAGGGTCAGTTGGGCGTACTATCGATGTTATTGATTGCATGGGTGCTGTTGGCACAGCGCCTGCAAATCCTCTTGTTGTCATGTGGAATTTTGTCGACGAACACTGTACTCTTTTCAATCTTGCAATTTAGCGCCGCCCTTCTGATTCCGGTATTTCTGTCCACGAGGTAGTGATGTTGATCTTGATGGCAATGCCTCCTGGATTCCAACATAATTTAAAATTCAAGCTGGTGTCTTTCTGGGGTTCGCTACCTTGGAGAAGGATGCCTTGTTATGATGGGTCATCGACGATTTGCTGTTGTTAAGCAGACTATGAACTTTATTGATGCCCTCTTCACGCTTACAGCATGCACCGTCAGCCACCTCTGTATACACTGGGTTCCATCATCTGCTACAGCACAACCAGAGTCCGAATAAACAATACTCATCTCTGACGATTCTGGCAATGTCGATCAAGGCATAAATACAGCACTGGATCCTTTGCATGATCTCGTGGTATTGTCTCAGCCCTTTTCGAAAGCTGCTGCTGAAGAGAGTACATCGGAATCTGATATGATAGATCTCGATAATAAGGTTGATGAGGGAATTGCCCACCTTGATGTCTCTCCCAATCTCTTTCACAAGGTCGATTTTTTATCTCTCGCTCGCTGTTCTCGTAACTGACTGCCAGTTTGGCGACTATTGCGTCTAAAAGTGTCGATAATGGTGGTGACAAAGATCTTGATATCAGTGACGACTGAATAGGTGATAATTTTGCCTTTCAGACACGCTCTTCTCACGGCGTGTTACAACCGTCACTTTCAAACTATTTCGAAAAATCAGATTCTCTCTGTAAGCCCAAGACATGGTCTGTTCCGATCAACACTTCAGGCCAATTTTTGATCAACGAAGAACTGCAACCTTACAAGACTCTGCTCCTTGGCAAACTTATCAAGATTCGATTCCCGAATTCTGGTGGCTGAAAGTGAGAGGTCGTGTCTTACGATATCGTTCAATATCTGTACAATCACGTGCGCTGTTGCCAGCTACATGCACTTTATGATTTATTTCAAAAATTGTCGACATTCTTGTTCCAAATTCGTGATTTGGTTACAGATGCCGCTCATCGTGCTTGAGTTCTTCTCTTCTGCTTGTGCTGCACATCCAGCATGTAATATTGCTATCAGGATTATGCCGATTCGAGCGCAGTCTCTTTATTTTTTCACGGAATTGTCTGATTACCACAAATGTTGTAAGACGCCTGATTACAAGTATTGGATGCCGACCTTGGTCCAGGATTTGACTGTGCTTTAGAAAGTGGATTGATGGTCACTTCATCTTTTGCCGCTGGCTAAGTTCTATAATCGTGTTTGCAGTGCCATCATGCTTACCTTGTTGAATTCAATCATCTACAGGAGCCAGGCCGTGATTTCTTTGAACGCTTTGTGCACACTTGTTTTCGAACGACAATTCGTCGTGTCTTGGCTCTTACAGCTATTTCTAGTTGGCATTCTTTGGATTCCAATACAGTGGATGCTATCATCTCCAGTACTCTTGCTTACAGTGAACAATTGTACATGAAGGTGCCAGCTGGTTATGATCATGACTGAGGAACGGCTTCTCTGTGCAAAGAGCTCACATGAACTTGTGTCGAGTTCGCGTCAATGTCATTTTCTTCGTCGTGAAGTCTTCGGCCTTGGTATCACAGATCGCAAGTCTTCCTGGTGTCGAAAAATTGTGTGCTCTCATCTCTTTACATCGATGTAATTTGCATTTTGTCCCGGTCATCTTCTGTCTATTTCAAATGGGCTAGTGACAAGAACTGTTGGCGCAGCTCGATGGCCTACCATCTCTTCGTCAACAGTGCCACGTTTTCTTAAGCATGCGACTCTTTCCAAGATACCATCTCTTCGTCAACAGTGCCACGTTTTCTTAAGCATGCAACTCTTTCCAAGATGGCTACGATTGAGCTCATGGTGTTGGCTGGCTGTTCTTGCGTGTTTGTGTGGGCCTTGTAGCCTGCCGTGGAGCAAGTGGATAAGACAACTTGTCAGAATCTTTGCCCCCGAATTAATTTGAATTAATTAATCCATCAAAACCGCGGTTTAGAAAAACCGCGCGGCGAAATTTTGCAAATCTGACATTAGTAGTCCGTCGGAGAGAGCATTTCCGGGTTTTTTTGGCCATTTTTTTGATTGCTCAACTCCCTCCAAGAGGTGTTTCAGTACACAAGAATTCACTCGCTTCTTGTCAACGGTGTCGTCACAGCGTCGGGCCACGCGCTCTGACGTGTCCTTTCAAACAAAGTAATCTGAGTGCTTGGTCACGTCAGAACTGTAGGTTTTAGGTGAGGCATTCCCCCTGCTGCACGTTGTTTCTTATAAACTGTTTTGAAATTGAAATGGTTTTGTGCGATTTGTATTTCAAGAGGTTTGATTGAACAAAGGGTTTGTTCTTTGAAACTTTCTTAATTACTGTTTGGTACAAACTATGTCGTTGTGATCACTCAGTATTGGAGTTGGAATCCTTTTCACAACCAATCAATCGGTAGACGTAATAAGAAATTTCCAATCAAATTCATCCTCCAAGGCCGGCTAATTTCACCCTTTTTCGTCTGGAGGTTTTGTTCCTGTTCAGGTCTCTTAGTACGGATCCCATGACTCTTTGGTGTAAGAGGCGTATTGAGGATTTTCATCGAGACAAAATTGTCAAATTTGTCAGCTTTACTGTTGCTTTCAACGGTAAATATGTAGTAAAATCCGTTGAAGAGGCCTGCGAAACTGTCCACAGCACCCCAAAAGAGACCTGTCAACATGCAACACAGTTTGATCGACCCTGCAAAACTGCATGTTTTTGGTGGGTCAAGGAGACACTAAAAGATGCGCAAGAATGTGATCTAAGGTTGTGTAAAATTGTGGGGTACTTCCATGTCTTTCCTTCCAGTTACTTGCGACGCCGCAAGGGGCCTGCAGTGCCCAAAAGAGACCAGCAAAAGATGCACCGAAAATCGCTGTACATCTTTCAAACCCACGAGGACGAACGTGGACCGCACGTGATCAATTTTCCGCACCTTTTGCTCTGGTAAAACGATATCACATCGCAGGGAACACAGTGATTAACTCCTGTGTCAAAATTCGGAACAATGATGACAGGGATTTTTCTCCGAAAATGACTTTCATTCGAACGCTGAAAATCTTTCTAGAGTTTGGGATGTGTAGTGAATCCCTTGGGACGAACTGAACCCCAAGACAAAAAAGGGTGCAATTAGAACGGCTTGGAGGATGAAAATACATCTCGGTTTAAGAAATCTTTGTACGAAAAAAATGCGCCTCAGGCCAGATTTTTAATGCAAAAAAATGCGCCGCAGGCAAGACCTGTCAAATACAATGCGTTGCAGGCCAGATTTTTTGACTGCGTCCCAATGGGTACTCTGTCCTATTGATATAGTATTTGATTTATTAATATAATATGTAATTTATATTTCACAAATCACAGCTCAGAATCTTTTTCTTTTAATTAATAAATTAATTTATGAATTTATTAATGAATTAACCTTTGGCTGGCCTACAGTACGTTTGTTTTCCCCACTGTGAAAAAGATGCACCGCAGGCCAGATTGGTTATGAAAAAAAATGCGCCGCAGGCAAGACTTATGAAACAAAATGCGCCGCAGGCCGGATTTGTCTAAGTCCTCGTGGGTCCTGTAAATACAGTATGTAATTTTTTCGAATCCTTTACCTGTCAACTTCTTAGCGCCGGACAGGCACGTTGGCAGCAAATAATTTTCATTCGGCCCTTCCTACACCCGTGCGTCTGTTCAAGCATTCAAGTTGTTTCTCCTGGTGTCGATGGTGTATGTGCTTTGTTCCTTTATTAATGTGTCATATCTGTTGCTTTATTGCTGACACCTCTCTCTGGAGCTTTTGACCAAGAGGGGGTTCGCGCAATATGAAGGTGCTTGAATTCTCCGTTCTTGATGATTTCAATTTTTTCACGTGTCTTTCGCTCAAGCATTTCATATGTTGTATACCAATGACTATTTGAGTGAGCAGGGATATCAGAGTCATTCTGTGACTCTGACATGTGTAGATCGTGACTCGTATCAGTCACGCTTGGGGTTGATTACTCTGAGGAAGACACCCGTAAGGTGTTCTGATTGGGTTGAGTAAAGAGCGATGAGACTCTTGGGACGAAGTAGTAGTACGAGGTCTTTATTAAGTTCTCGGAAA
>Ga0335398_10008892_pt1 | contig 11765 bp, 11 predicted proteins | sample BON03_FD_205742 | JGI IMG/M metagenome (GOLD analysis project Ga0335398, IMG submission 205742) | Freshwater microbial communities from Lake Bonney liftoff mats and glacier meltwater in Antarctica - BON-03 (spades assembly) (version 2) | ecosystem: Environmental > Aquatic > Freshwater > Ice >...
ATATATATATATATATATATATATATATATATATATATATATATATTATATATATATGTGTGTGTGTGTGTATATATATATATATATATATATATATACACATATATATATATATATACATATATATATACATATATATATATCTCTCTCTCTCTCTCTCTCTCCCTCTCTCTCTCTCTCTGTCTCCATCCGTGCCTCCGAAGCCGGATCGAGCCTGGGAAACACCAACCTCCCTGCGCTGGTAGCGTACCGAAGCGGAGACTATATGGAATCGGAGGTGCAGGTCCATTTCAAGGTGCCCTGTGCGTCTAAGTTATTTTCAGGACGTTTCTCTTATTCAACGTGTAGAAATGACTCCGGTGCTGCGACTCATAATGAACGACGGTTTCAGTTTCGACTTTTCAATCGCTCGTTCCGAGTTCTTCCAGGTTTCATGGGTAAATCGCTGATGATCGCCTTGAGAAGTTCAACAAAACGTAACAACAAAATTCGCTCATATACATGAAGCAAAGATGGCGGTTACTTAGTAGCTGCAGAGCACCTTTAACCTTGGGCGAGGAGCTGCCGCTTCCGCAGCTCGAACTCGAACCCCGCTCATGTTTTTATGTATCATTATAGGGTCTGTTTTGTATCCGTGGGTTAACGGTGACCCTCTGAACCCAGGGTTTAGGGTTCGAATCCCTGTACAATTAACCCAGGGATACACAACAGACCCGATTATGATACGTTTATACACGGCTACCAACAATACATGGCAGCTCGAACAGCTGATCGAGCAGATGGGCGTCTGCCTCACCGATGAGCAGGCCCTAGTTTGCCTTTAAAATAAGAAAAAAATAGCGCGAGCAGACAATGACCATTTCATCGCAAAATGGCGAGTAACTGTTTGTTTCTCTAATTGTTCTGGCCTAATTTGTTTAGCCATTTAGCTGCCTTCAATTCTAACGGCCATTGGTCAACACGCCTCCTCGTCGATGGTTTGTTTATTTTTTAGTGAAACTAGGGCCTGCTCATTCCGTGGCGATGCGCGCCGCCGGCCGCGCTCCTGGATCGGTTGAGAGGGGAGGCGGGTGATGACGAGGACGAGGAGGAGAGTGAAGCGGAGGACTAGGACTAGGACTAGTGTGTACTCGTTTGGCCTTTACAAGATATCCGTTTTCGTTCACTTCAACGCTTTTGTGAACGAGCCAATCAGCATTCTATTGCCCCCCAACCTGTAATGCCCACACGATACCGTTGCAATATAGTAATGCACGACTACCGCGCAAAGTACGCCCCTCTCCCGACCCTCCTTTTGTATGCTATATACCATAGAATATTGGTAACGGCAATATCTTGTAAAGGCCAAGTACTCGTAGTATCATAGCCGTGTATACTATAAGCTATGCGGCATCCATCTCATTACCACCGCGGGCCGAGGAGGATAGATGAAGATGAGGGGGCATGAGGTGTGCTCACCATAGCTGTAATGCTAGCGCTAGAGGGTCGCACGTGTCCGATGCGCGCGGAGACTGGGCGTGTTCAGCACAACCGCGCGGCATGGCATGTACGTGTGCAATGTGTGTGTGTGGTGTGTGAATGTGGCGCACGTGCATGTGACGAAACATAATCATAATCATGACCTCCTCAGGGAGTCTGGTTCATATATAACTTTATTTATTTAAGGAATCCAGGGGTAGTATAGGTATAGTGTATAGTGTGTGCATGTGTAGATAGTAGATAGTAGAGAGTAGAGAGTAGAGTAGTGAGTAGTACTAAAACGAACAGTAGTAGTAGGAAATACAGAAACCTTATGTATATTATAACATATTCAATTATATTATTATATAAATATGTGTATGTAAACAAATAGTTAATGATATACATTTGGATCCGAGGGCCATACTCCGCACGCACGCGATATCAATCAGAATTCCTTTTTTATTATATTATATAATATAATAATTTATTAATACGAAGCCACACACACACATGACGGAGCTCTGGCGTGGCGCCGCGGGACTGTGTTGTACTGTGTGCGCGTGTACGCGCGTGTGCTGGTGCCGCCGAATCTTCACATACATACATATACATATACATGACACATGACACATGGATGTGGCAACGAAACGCCCGCCGGTACCGCCGGCGACGAGCGTTGAGTACAGGTAGCCACATTGCCTCCTGCCTGACCTTCGCTCGCTCACAGGCCAATCGCTCACTCGAAAGGCCCCCCTTATGCCTCGGATCAGTTCTTTCTGCGCGCGTGTTCTTTAGCTTTTTGTATAAATAAGTTAGAGTACTGTAAACTCCAACCACATCCTCTACCTCTATCCTTGTTACTAGTACACTATTATGTAAACCGTCTGTGAAGTGACTGTGTCAAGGACTGATATGAACGTCTCTGTCTCTACCCCATCACGCGCGAGGGGGGCGTCACAGGAGTGACAACCGCATCTAGCGGGACCGCGTCTAGCGGGACAGGTGCACGTCACTCTAGTGACAGCCGCGTCTAGCGGAACGCACACGTGCGATGGGGTGGCAGGCAGCTCGCCCGTACGTCGCCCTGGCGCGTTTGTCAACGGGATGTGGATACCGGAGAGGGGCGATACCGACGGTGTCCCCAGAGATACCGGGGGTATTTCTGCGACGGGAATAGACTAATTCTATGTCAAACGTAGCCACCCACGCCCTGGTCCTCCTGCGCGCCGCGGCTCGCGAGTGCCAGCTCGCCGCACCGAGCTTCAGCGACGAGCAAGCCACCGAGGGCCTCGCCGCCATCGACGAGCTGCGCGCCCACTTCCTGCCGCGTCCGGCCTCGGCCTCCTCGGCACAAGCAGCTGCTCACCTACTGCAGCTGCCCCTCGAGATCCTCTCTGTCATCCTGTCCATGCTCGGCACTCGCGAGCTCGCCCGTCTCGCCGCAAGCTGCCGCTCGCTTTGGTGCGACGACCCGACTGCCCCGCTGCCGCCAATGCCACCGCGCCAAGTCGGGCTGGTGGAGACGGAGCTGCGGCGGCGGGCCGTGGTGCGCGGCCTAGACGTCGGATCCTCCCTACCCGAGGGAGCTCTGTCGTGGGTGCCGTACCTTCTGAAGCGCGACCGTCGCAACGCCCAGATGCGGCAAGCTCCGCTCGCCGTGGGACCCGAGCTCAGCATGTTCGTCGATACGGAAGGCCGCCTGCTCACTTGCGGTTGCGACGAGATGGACGACGCGTTCCTCCTGGGGCACGCGGATGAGGATCCAGGCGATGCTAGTATCGACCAGCCCTCGCCGGTGCCGTCGATGCAGGACAGGCGCATCGTCAGCGTCGCCTCTAGCTCTGATCACTGCCTCGCGCTCAGTGCCGACGGCGAGGTCTACTCGTGGGGCGAGGGTGACTCGGGCGCGCTGGGCCACGGCGACAGGAATACGAGGATGGTGCCGTGTAGGATCGAGTCGCTGAGCCGCATCGAGCGCACTGCAGTCGGTCCAAATTCCACCAGCGCGGCGGTGGACCAGAGTGGGAAGCTGTTTACGTGGGGTCTTGCGGACTGGCTTGTTGAGGGCGTGGATGGAGACATGCAGGAATTTGAAGAACCGAACGGCCTAGGCCACGAGTTCGATGCGGATACCAAGCACCAGCTGACTCCGAAGCGGGTCGAAGCCCTCTCGCAGGAGCGCGTGGTGGGCGTCGCCCTCGGCTGGGGCTTCACCCTGGCGGTGACCGACGCCGGCGCGGTCTTCTCCTTTGGGTACAGTAGGAATGGCGAGCTCGGCCACGGCTCTTTGACGAGCGTTGAGCTGCCCCGGCGCATCGAGATCCTGGCGCAAACGGGGCGGCGCTTCGTCGCCGTGGCCGCCGGAGACCGTCACGTCCTCGCCCTGACCGAGGAGGGCGAGCTCTACGGATGGGGCCACGAAGAGGCCAACGGCCACGGGAGTGGGGTGGCCCATCTTGGGGAGGATCATTACGAGCGCACGCCGCATCGGGTGGAAGCCTTTGGCCGCGAGCGCGTCAAGCTCGTGGATGCTTGGAATGTCTTTTCATGCGCCGTGACGGAGAAGGGCGAGCTGTTCACATGGGGCCGCACCACCATTTACAAAAACCTTGGCCACGGGGACGAAGGGCCAAGAAACGAGCCGAAGCGAGTGGAAGGGCTGAGCGGCGTCAAGGTTGCGGCGGTGGCCATCGGTAGTACGCACTGGCTCGCGGCCGATGAGGACGGTGTGGTGTGGGCCTTTGGCCAACGCTCGGCCCTCGGCCTCGGCTATTCGGGCCCAGAGGCTAGTGCTTTTGTGCTGCCGCCCACTCCGATCCCCACTCTGCGCGTGCGCGTTCTCAACTCTCCATGAATGGGGCCGCGTTGACGCACGTGTTGTCCCATTTGAGCTGCGTGCGCGATGGGTGGTGACGCGTATAGCGCTGCGGCCTCTGGGTGTGCAGCCGACGCGGTGTAGACGGACGGGGACGTGAGCAGTGGCGCGCGTGTGGCGTGGCGGGCGAGGGGGGGGGCGTCGTTCATCGGGTCGGTCGACCTGCGGTCTGCACGCGGCATGAGCTGCTGTGCACGAGAATGAGTGTTCAATTTACTTTTTACGATTGCTAACGCGTGGGGGGAACATTTACAGTTATTAAAGTGATATCGCAAGAAGCAGCGCGGTATGTTATGATGATCAGCAGGAGCAGGGGCAATTCGCGCTCGCGCCGCCCTGTCGCATCCGCAATATAGCATGACTTATCCAGGACACTACCTATCCTATCGACACGCCGCCTCGAGGTGCTACGACGAGCTCTACTACATGACCTACGGCTCGAACCTCGACAAGACCTACTACGACAGGTCTTGAGGCTAAACGGCGTGGCTAGGGGCTTAGGGGGCTAGTACATAGATACCGGAGGCTCTTCAGCGTACGGCCGCGCCGACGGCGGCTAGTGGCGACGTAGACGCCTGTACCCTGGTAGCAAATGGTGGCAGAGATGCAAATGGTGGTAGAGATGGAGACACGTGGGATCATACGCAAATCCAATTCTGCCTGGGGCTCGCGAGTTGTGCTCGTCTCGAAAAAGGACGGAGCGGTTCGTTTTTGCGTTGATTACCGAGATCTCAATGCTAAACTTCGACTGAGCGATAGCCCCTTACCCCTGACAGCGGAGGCTATTGATCGCCTGTCATCGGGCAACGGATCTCGCGATTCGCTTTATTCTATGTACACTGGACCTTGCTTCCGGCTACTGTTGCATGCCGGTAAAAGAGGAAGATAAGAATAAAACCGCTTTTGTCACTCACCGACAGAAGTACGAGTTTAACTACCTACCTTTTGGCGTCTAATCTGGACCATCGTACATGTGCCGCCTGATGGATGCCGTCCTTCAAGGCCTGGCATGGGAGATTTGCATGCCTTATCTGGACAATATTGGTATTTGGTCGAATGGGGTAGGAGACACCCCAGACGAGCGTTTAGAAAAATCGTTTGAGCAGATGCTCCATCGCTTGGATCTTATTCTGGAGCGCCTCATCTGGGCTGGCCTGACCTGCAAAGCCACCAAATGCAAATTGTTTGCTATCTCCGCGGAGTACCTTGGCCATATCATCTCGCGCCTTGGCCTCAAGATGGCCCCCGGCAAAATCTCTGCAGTACGTGACACTGACCCGAAATCGATCAATTCGCTAGAGAAGCTGAGATCGTTTCTCGGTCTGTGCTCTTACTACAGGCGTTCATCAAAGGCTTTTCGGTGATCGCTACCCCGCTTACGGATCTGACCAAGAAAGACGTGAATGTCGAGGCAGCACTGGCCACGGAGCCATGCTAACACGCGTTGCGTACGCTTATTTTGGCTAATACTTCTGCACCGGTTCTTACGGCGCCCCGAGGGGACCGCATGTTTATCGTCAAAACCGACGCGGCTAGCAAAGAAGGCCTCGGCGGCGTTCTCAGCCAGCTGGACGACGACGGACACGAACGTGTGGTTGCTTATTACGGTAGGCGACTCAACAGCGCCGAACGCAACTACTCAGTTACCGAGATAGTAGAGATAGAGCTTCTGGCTGCTTTAGAGTCAATTCGGGCTTGGCGCCCGTACCTTTGGGGTAGACGGTTCCGTCTGGTGGTCGATCATGCAGCCCTGCGGTGGTTGCACACGATGAAAGACACAGTTGAAGGCGGTCCTTCCTCGCGCCTTATGCGGTGGGCTCTCAAACTGGCAAAGTACATTTTCACTGTAGAGCACAAACCAGGAGCTATGCATAAGGACGCGGACGGTATTTCACGTCTAGTGGCACATCTGGAAACCGCCGGGCGCCCAGAGTACTTGGAGGCGGTTCACGCCGTAAACCCATCCCCAGCAGACTTGAAGTCTAGCCCCTCTTCGCGTGCCCGAGTCACCACGGCGCGCTCCTTACAGTCCGCTGAGCGAGCGAACCGTCAGATGGGTGTCACTCAATCGTCTATCAACGAGGGGTATATGTCGGCCAACGCACCTACGACGGAGGTTATTGCGGAGGCGCAGCAAGCCGACTCCGTTTGTCATGAAGTGATCACATTTTTTACGACGAGTCTTCACGACGATGCGATGTCGTCCGAGGACCTCAAACGGCACCACTGGCTATCCAAGCAGGTGACCCGCTTCGAGATGGTCGACGGCTTGCTTTATCGCCGAGTGCCCTCCCAGGCGGACCCACAAGGCAAATTGCCTACAGCGCTGCGCCTCTACGTGCCATCGTCTCTGCGCGAGGCATAACTTGTTGCGTTCCACGAACACCTCTGCCATCTGGGCACTAGCCGCATGGCTCAAGTCCTGCGGGCTCGGTATTTCTGGCCGGGTCAGTCCCGCGATGTAGCAGAGCATGTGCGTAGTTGCCACGAGTGCACGCTTGCCAAGCCGCCATTTCGACGGCCCGCAGCAGCTCCTAAGGGGCCAACCGTTGGATCATATCCTTTTGACATCATTTTCTGTGACGTGCTGTCCATGGCTCATGGCTCAAACTACGGACTACGTTAAAGGAGGAGCCGGCTATGACAAACTGCTCATTTTTATTGACTCTTTGAGCCGTTGGATCGAGGCGGAACCGTTGAACGGGGATCCGAATTCAGAGCAGGCGTTGCACGTTTTTATGTCGTCGGTCGTTTGCCGCCACGGCGCCCCGCGCCAACTACGCAGCGACGCAGGCTCCAACTTCGTCAGCGACCTCACATCGACGATTCTGAGGATCACGGGTACCGATTTGCGGCCTACCGAGGCGCATCACCACGAGGGAGTTGGATTGGTAGAGCGTGCACAACAGACACTCGTGGGACTGGCGAGAGCCACGGACGAAGGAGGCGGCAACTGGGCCAGCCATCTTCCGTTCTACTTGTTGACGATGCGCAGCTCTCACAACCGTGTGACGCACTTGTCGCCCTCCGCCATTCTTTATGGTCGGGAGCTACGATTGCCGGCGCAGCTTAGCGATCCTCGCACTACTGCCGAGACAGCAACGGACGTCTCGCTACCATCGTCCGTACGCGAGTATGCGTCGAAGCTACAAAAGCGTATGAAGGCCGCATGGGCCGCAGCACGCGAAGCGACTCTTGCTGCGCAGAGCGATACTGTGGGAGAAACGACTCGCACGAAGGATACTCGTATTTCGTTTAAGGTCGGTGATCGCGTGTGCCGCCTCCAACCATGACACGCAAATAAGCTTCAGTACTTTTACTCGAGGCCTTACAGGGTGACCGAAGTGCTGCCTGCCGGGAAGTACGGGCTTACCGATCTCGAAAACCAAATGGTTCGGCATGAGGTTCACGTGTCTAACTTGAAACGTTACTACACTGTTACCGACCTCGTGCCACTACAACCGGACGAATACATTGTGGACTCGCTCAGACAGACGCGGTCTTGGTGCCAAACGTGAATATCGTGTCAAATGGCGGGGATACCGTTGGGACGAGTCCACATGGGAGTCTGTCACGGAGTTCTTGCGGCGCTGCGCAGACTTCGTTCACGCTTACGACGCCAAACCAGTTGCAGCTCGCACGGCGAAGCAAGTCGCTAAGCACGCTAAGCGAGCAGAACCTACCGTGATGGAGCTGCCAGACGCTACCCGGGATGTCGGACCTTCTCGCTGAGAAAGCGTGCCCCGGTAGATTACTCGGAGAAACGAGCAGTGGTTAGCGCTATATACCACTCGTTAGCAGTAACCGAAGACCAGGAGACTACCGTCTATGCGCCGTTATCCGCTACGTTTGCTAGAGGAGAGTGGTATTACCGCGATGCCGCCAACCGTATGGGGCCAAGCTGGCCTGCCCGCACGTTTTTGGCAGACGAGCTCGACTCGCCGCCTTTCTCCGAAGCCCGCGCCAAGACGCTGTCTACGGCCGGTCCTGACGCCGCCCTTTATGAGGTAGCTGCCTTGCTCCTTAGTCTCGACCCTATTCTAGGTCCAGCTGGGGGGACTCACAATTACTGATCTCTGTATAGCTCGGAGGACTGCCTCCAGCATTTTAATATAACCAGTAATGTCCGCTACTTATTTAGCTAATGCCTAATTAGGGTTAACTATTTATCATTTGGCGTCTGTACGCATCAATATTTGTTATAGGCGCGTTAAGGCCGGGGGAGCATGAACCTCTTAACCCCAACATCCGAGTTACACTACGAATCAAAGTAGCAAGTGGATGCGCCTTAGCGTATTACCCTGCACCCACCACGCGCTGGATGCCAGTTAAGGACTCATCCGGATCCGGAGTTCGTCCCATAACTGATATTGCTTTGTTTTATGACAGGCATTGTATCACGCTTATACGTATATGGCCTCGTGCACGAAGCTATATACTTGATATGTGATAATTGTATTTGGCTATCAAACTAATATATTTCTGAATCTCATTAGATGTATGCTGATATGAGTGGAATAGGCCAAGAGAACACGAGCCTATTGATATTGTATGGCCCCGCATGCTGCGAGGTGTTTACTGATATATTTGGGAGGCGAACCCAAGATTGAGAAAGGCAAAAAGAACAAGTGCCTATTAGATTGAAAAGGCGAAAACAACAAGAGCCTATTGATAAGAAGGTATTGTCGAGCATTCTTCGAGACGTATTCTTATATACGTTTAGAATGGCGATAATACACGAGCCTATTGATATCGTATAGTTCCGCATGCTACGGGGCGTATACAGATATAAGCTTGAATGGTATAGTCTCGCATCCTGCGTGACGTATACTAATATAAGATGACGGGCGAAAATAACATGCGCCCATACAAATCTCGCTGTTGGCGAGAATTGTATTGAGATATTAGGCAAAAATAAAAGACACGCCTAATACATTGAGAACGGCGAAAATATAGACGCCTGGTACATGCAACCGCATGCTGCGGAAGTATGCTACCAAATATTAGGCAAAAATAAAAGACACGCCTAATGTATGGAGATATTAGGCAAAAATAAAAGACACGCCTAATACATTGAGAACAGCGAAAAGATAGACGCCTGGTACATGCAACCGCCTGCTGCGGAAGTATGCTACCAAATATTAGGCAAAAATAAAAGACACGCCTAATATATTCAGCCTCGGACGCGAGGCTGAATCAACTCAACCGTGGGATCCTAACCCAGTAAGCTCGTTTCGATTCATCCAGTAACAAGCCTACTTGCAGAAGGAAGGGGTACCACACGGCTCTGCAGAGCCAGCCCTACGGAAAAAACCCGAAAATGTGGAATCCTAGTAGAACGCCCACGTTTCGCGCCTGTCACAAGACGAGTGCGGAGCGCTGGTTAATATACAGGAAATGACTTAGAGTATTATGATATTATATTTTCATGACTATTTAGTTACTGATCAATATTCCAATTGGTTGGTACAACAATAGGTTCAAGTTATTATTTTTATTATAATTGGAACCTCGGTTTACCAGTGCAGGATATTATGACTTACTATACTTGGTGCCGTATTTTATGCTGCTAAATTGGAGTAATTAACCATTATAGTAGCACGCAGAATAGAATCGGAACTCGTATAATTTTTCGTAGTAGTGATCCGAACACTGGTAGTAGTATATTACGAAGTGGTATTTCGTGCCGGATTATATGCTACTAATGACGTCGAACGCCGCTAGTAGCGTGCAGAATATAATCATGCCACACATACTGCCAGTAGTATATTATGAATTAGTATTTCGTGCTAGATTATATGCTACTAGTGGCGTCGAACGCCTCTAGTGGCGTGCAGAATATAATCATGCCACACATACTGATAGTAGTAAATTATGACTTAGTATTTCTTGCCTCATTATATGCTGCTAATGGCGTCGAACGCCGCTAGTGGCATGCAGAATATGATTAGACAAACATACTAGCTTGTAGTGTTAGTAGTAGCAACTTAGATATTATATTGTTATGTATTTATTATTTATTTTCGAACACTCAAGGGTGTAAGACGCAAGTATTAGATATATACCTTATAGTAGTAATTTAACGGAGTAGATATCTCGTGATTATGATGACGCTTGGTGACTAGGATATTGCAATTAATATAGTTCATACTATGCTGCGGCTCGATGGTAAAAACCATTTCGAAACCAGAATGGTGACAAGACGAATGTATTATTTTGTAGTAGTAATCTGAACACAAAAAAATATATATAGGGGATCTTAGATATTGTATTGTTATATGATTGTGGCATATTTCCGACTCGGTATCGAAGACGATAACTAGTGCAGAGATTTAGCTCTTATTATATTACTTTATGGTAGCAATCTAACGGAGTATATAACATAGAAACCAACCTAACCGGAAAAAAAAGAAAACAGGCCGGTCTAAGCCTACACCCAGGGTGGTACACTAGTGTACACTCTCGACGGGGTCTCGATCTTAGTGGGGGGGTGTCGCATCCGCGATATAGCATGACTTATCCAGGACACTACCTATCCTATCGACACGCCGCCTCGAGGTGCTACGACGAGCTCTACTACGTGACCTACGGCTCGAACCTCGACAAGACCTACTACGACAGGTCTTGAGGCTAAACGGCATGGCTAGGGGCTTAGGGGGCTAGTACACAGATACCGGAGGCTCTTCAGCGTACGGCCGCGCCGACGGCGGCTAGTGGCGACGTAGACGCCTGTACCCCGGTAGTTTCCTTGATAGTTCGTGCGACGTAGACGCCTGCACCCCTGTAGTTTCCTTGATAGTTCATGTCATCGCTGCAACCCGATATAGTTATCTTAGGTGTTGCGCGCTGTTTAGGCCTATTTAGGCCTGCTGTGTTAGTGAGCGCGGGATTACCGCGATCCTGCCGACGGAGTGACCGCTGTGCACCGCGGATTGCATGCACCTTGGAGTAGATTTGGCTCGACCGCCTGCCCCATGCCTGGGGGTGGGCGGGCCGGAGCCCTTGATGATTGACCTGTACCTGACTGACGTGGCGCGCGCTGCTGTGAGCTGCGCTGGCGCTTCACCTGGCGGCGCGGCTCGACCTGAGCCTGCGCTTGCTGCTGTTTGCACGACGGCCACGCCGTGCCCTGATCACTACACGCCCGAGACGAGCTTGATGCCAGCTCATGACGTGTTCCACACGCCCCCGCGCCCGCCGCGCAGACCTTGTCCTTGCTTATTGCCGTTTCTTATATTGTGTGTGTGTCATGCGTCATGCGTGCCGTCGTGCCGTACCTTCCTGACACCCCTCGCACGCAGAGCCGAGATATCTTTTTGTCTTTGTGGTGTTGATCGTGGATCGTCCACAGACTGTCACAGAAAAGAAAATCTAGGTTTCACTAGCATAGTGCCGCCATCGTTTTTTTTTTTTTTTTAATGGAAAAACG
>Ga0335398_10008894_pt1 | contig 11764 bp, 12 predicted proteins | sample BON03_FD_205742 | JGI IMG/M metagenome (GOLD analysis project Ga0335398, IMG submission 205742) | Freshwater microbial communities from Lake Bonney liftoff mats and glacier meltwater in Antarctica - BON-03 (spades assembly) (version 2) | ecosystem: Environmental > Aquatic > Freshwater > Ice >...
CCCTCACCAACCGCAAACTCGCTCCCACCGGCAACCCCCCCATTCTCCCCCCTTCCTCCCTCCCTCGACCCGACAATAGAAAGCTGCCCGGAAACCTCCTCCCCTCCGGCGCAGGGCTCACGCTAATCACATCGTGAGTCAAGAGCCTCCAAGCCAAGTATTCCTCGCTTGTCATTACTTCATCCACTAACCCAAGGGCTTTCGCCTCCCTCCCTTGCCATACCTCCCCCGTTCCTACCTCTTCTACATCCACCATTTTACGCCAGCGTGCTATATGTGCTTTGAATGCCTCGTGCACTTTACTTAAATCTTCTTGTAGTTTATCGAGGGCTTGTTGATCTCCCTTGGAGTCTCCGACTAGGAACATACCGCCGCTTCCCTTATGCTTGCCTAGAGGGAGGGAGGGAGGGAGGGAGGGGATAGTGAGCTTTTCTTCCTATATCGTGCTATATGTGCTTGAAACGCCTCGTGCACTTTTCCTGAGTCTTCTTGTAGTTTTTCGAGGGCTTGTTGACCTCCTTTCGAGTCTCTTACTGAAAACATCCAACCGCCTAGGGGGAGAGAGAGAGAGGGAGGGAGGGAAAGGGGGTTAGAGGAGAGGAGGGAGGGAGGGAGGTCCACTCAAACCCAATTTACGCACCTCTTCAATCTGATAACGAGAAGGGAGGGAGGGAGGGAGGCAGGGTAGGAGAGAGAGCTTACCTGATTTGACCGTGTATGCCTGAATCCCCACCCGTTTCAAGAACCCCCCCACGTTCAGAACCGGCACAGAGGTAGTCGCTCCTATCGAACCCACCGTAGCAAAAGGGGCAGCAATCAACGTATCAGCCACAACAGCCATCATATACCCCCCACTGGCCGCTACCTTGTCCACACACACCGTCAGGCTCACCCCCGCTCTTCTAAGCCTCTGTGTGTTTATGTGAGGAAGGGAGGAAGGGAGGGAGGGAGGGAGGAGTTTATGCGTTGATCAAGGCGTGCAAAAGTAGGGATGACAGATGATGACATGCTAACTCTACATTCCCTCCCTCCCTCCCTCCCTCCCTCCCTCCTCACCTCGAGTTGCGCCGAGGCCAGGCCATATTCATACGCTGCTCCTCCCCCCGACTCCAACAACACAATGAGTTCATCCCCTCCTGGCTGTGGACGAGCAGCCTCCAATAAGAAAGAGATTAAAGAGGTGAGGTAAGCGCTCTGAGAGAGGAACATGTCGCCTTTGATGCTTACGACGTAGGCACGAGGACGGGGGGAGGGAGGGAGGGAGGGAGGGAGGGTCGGAGTCGACGTGGTTGTGTTTTGGGGGGTGATGGTGCTGCTGTTGGTGCTGCTTGTGATGGTGGGGGTAGAAGAGGGACATGTAGCGTTCTTGCTACTGCTGCTGCTGCTGCTACTACTACTGCTGCTGCTATCACCGTTGCCATACACCGTCGTATGCCTCACCTCCGTCACCACACCCTCCCTCTCTCTCTCCCCTCCTCCTCCTCCTCCTCCTCCTCCTCCTAACCCACTAGTCGCCGCCAGCACTGCCGCCGTCACTGCAGCCTTACGTGCTGCTGTTGCTGTTGCCAAGGCTTGACCCGTCATATCTCCTGTTAAGAGGCTCAACCTGATTTTATCAGCTTGGAATTTCCCGTTCATCAACTCGAAAGTAAAAAGGGGGGGGCCACGGATGGAGGAGAGGCCACGGGAGGAGGAGGAGAGGGAGGAAGGGAAGGGGGGGGAGGGGAGTTTCAGGTCTTTGAGCAAGCCGAGGCGGCCGGCGATTTCGGCGAGGATGGAGATGATCATGAGGGTTTGCATGGTGGCTTTGAAGGTGATGAGGTGCCGGAGGGAGTAGAGGAGGAGGAGGGGGAGGAGGAGCTTGAGGGAGAGGGAGGCGAGTTTTTTGGGGGGGAGGGCGCGGAGGGCTCGGAGGGGGGAGGTGGTGGTGATGTTGGACGTGGTGGTGGTGTTCGAGGCAGAGAGGGAAGAGGAGGAGGAGGAGGAGGAGGAGGAGGAGGAGGAGGAGGAAGATGTGAGGTTGAGGGCTTTGCTTGCTTTCATCACGAGGCGGGCCACCAGCGACTGCTTGAGCCCGACGCGATAGCTCCGGGCAGGCGTGACTCCCCTGCGCTTGAATGCCGGCACGGGTTCCTTCTCCTCCTCGTCCTCTTCCTCCTCCTCGTCCTCTTCCTCCTCCTCGCCTTCGTCATCACTTTCTTCCTCCTCCTCCTCCTCCTCCTCCTCCTCCTCCTCCTCCTCCTCATCGCCTTCCTCCTCCTCCTCTTCTTCCTCCTCGTCCTCGTCCTCCTCCCCCGCTACGGCAACTTTAGACGCAGCCCCACGAGCACCAGCTCCAGGAACGCCTCCTTCCGTCGTCTTCGTCAGGGAGCCGGAGGGCGCTCCGGGAGTAGGGGTGAGAGGCAGTCCGTCCACTTGAGGAGGGTGAGACGAAGCCGCCACGTTCGTTGCCGTGGCGTTTGCATTCACGTCTGTAGAGGGATCCAAGGCTCCCTCCTCGTCCGATGGTGCCGAAGCAGCCGCGCTACAGGGCAAGGGCGACAGTCCCACGAGGCCTAGGAAGAAGAAGAGAAAAAGGAGGAGGACTTGCGACCTTCCGAGGAACAAGGAGGAGCGTCGCCTTCTTGGTCTGCTCCCCTGGCTAGCAGCAGCAGAGACGTCCATCAGGCCCAGGGCCGGCACGCTTAGCTCCTCCCGCATGCTGAGCTCCTGTCGTTGAATGTCATTGTGCGTTGGTTGTGTGTGTAAGTGAGTGTGTGGAGGGCGCAATGAGCTGGGTCAAGCACGCAAGCAAAAAAGGGAGCCTCATCAAGCCTCATCGCCAAATCGGCTGCCGTCCAACTGCTCGGGAGGAGGGGAAGGTCGAGGCCCCCTTTTGGAGCGCGTGGACTGGCACTTTTACGCGCTACAGCCCTTTTTATTTTATGCAGTCGAAGCAAAGAGAATCAGGCGAGGGTATTATATCCTGCCATGACCCGACAACACCAAAATAGGGAGTTGTTGGTACCCTTTTTTTGAGGTCACGATGCGCAGCCCCTATGGAATGGTAGTTCCACCGGCTTGGCGGTGTGCCCACTGCCCACAGTCAGCGAGGTCTGTTTTGCTACGTAGCAGTTGTAAGAATTTTTAGAGGGGCTTAGTAAGAATAGGCTTCATCGCGCCAATCCAAAAGAAAGGGCACGGGCTTCATCCTTGAACTTGGTCGTCACTCGATGTTATGGTAGGGGAGCGAGAGCACACAGCTGTCGAGTCGGCGCGCCTCTCCTTGGTCTCCATTCCCTCATTCTCTCTTGTGTGTCCACGCAAGCAATGGAGGCCCATCGCTGCTGTTGAGTCCCATCTCATGTGGCGCCAAAACGAACACCCAACCCTAACATCTATGGCTATGGGCGGTCAGCTGGACATGGAGGCCTTTCCCTATGGTGAATTAATCGCATTAGCGCCAGGGCCGCCGCAGTGGGGTCTACAACTTGGACGGATCTTGCGGGGGTTATTGCCCCCCAAGCCAAGGGTACGTGGGCCCTCTGGGAATGACTTTGACAGTGCCGAGGCGTATATGCTAGAACAGGACAAGTTTAAGGCGCCTTCCCTCCAAGCGGTAGCAGCGTATGAGGTATGGTTTAAGTGTGTGGGGAGGAACAAATATCCAATATTTGACGAGGTGGCACGTGAACGGGGAGCATGGGACGACTTGTGTGTGGAACCCCAAGTGAGGGCGCTTGCTGGGAGGGGTTTCTGCAAGCCGTGTAAGAAGTTTTACGACGACAACAAAGGTCTGGAGGCCCACGAAAAGCGACAACACCCGAGGCCACCAGTACCAAGCGATGAGAAAGATGCGGACGGCGAAAGGGAGACACAATTACGGTATAGAAATATTCGAAATTGACAAAATGTGTGCAAATTAGAGAGATTAAAATTATTTTAGAAGACGAAGTAGAAAAATACGGGTCGGGGGGAGTGGCTTGTCATGGCCAGCTTGGAAATGTTATTCAAAGGGAGAGTTCAGAAGTATAATTGGGAGTAGTATAATTGGGATCTGGGCATTTTCTAGAGAAACACTGATAGAGACATCGGAACGTATCGTATTTTCTACAATTTTATGGTCGAGGACGGGCAATACATGTGTGTAAGAGCCGCATAATGCCCCGAGATGGTTCAAGTGCATGAGACCTGAGCACCCTGCCCACGGGGTTGTGATGCTCTGCACGGTACAGTGTAGGCCTGCTTCGGCATGCGCCAGAAAAAGCCCACCCCGGCATGCGCCAGAAAAAGCCCACCCAGAGGGTGCACTCTAAAGAAACAAGACAAGACAAGACTAGACAAGGCAACTCGTGGATGAGTGAGGCCGAAAATCGCTCTCAACCGACGAGCACTTGTTCGTGGATTGTCGTGTACAGTTTCTAAAGTGTGTGTACCCTGCCCTGTACATATTAAATTGTACGTCATCCAAGCCCTTAACAAGGCGCTACGATATCGCACAAGCTCCTCCGAAGGCGCTGTTCTGCCCCCCCCAATCCTCTCCCACTTCGAACCCCGACACGCACCCTGCTCGCTCTCTCGCTATTTCCATATTTGCATGCTCGTTCGTGTTCCACAGCCCCCTCTTACGAGCCACACAAGACCCCAGACCCACCCACCACCACCATGTCCAAACGCCCTTGTCTCACGCTTGCCATCCACATGCGATTGGCTCGGGCGGCGCCCCGCTGTTCCAAAACTCAAGCCCTCGCAATAACCCCGTCAAGCCAGAGTTGAAGCTGCCGGTTGTCCGTTGGAGCGCGTGCAAATGCGGCCAGCAACAGCCCCTGCACTGCCACTGCGTCCCGGACCAAGACCGCAGGGCCCCGGCGATACTTCTTTTTCCTCGTATCCCCCACGTGTCGTCGTTTTCTCAGGGTGCTGCCTCTCGCAGGGCCCTGGGTGGACACAACACAGCAGGGTCAACACTTTGTCCCTCTGGTCTGACAGCCCCAACGAGTCGATCATGTGACCGAGGGCGGCCGCCTTGCGCTTGTACTTTTCGAGGACCTCTCTCGCTGCTTCTTCGTTTCCTAACCCCACGGCATTAAACCCCTACCAATAACACAGGCTCGCACGCACCGAACGTCACGCGCGGCCCCCGCAATAGAACCTGTTGCTGCATCCAAGCAAGGGGGCAAGGCCCTTTTGCATGCGACAGTCTTTCCTGGAGGCTCCGGGCGGCGGCGCAAGGAGCAGCACTGGAATAACCTGTGATGGGGAAAGTGCCAACCTGCCAAGCATTACCACAGCCGCCTACTCCAGCCACCCCTACTCCTACTCCATCCACCAACAGCCTCACCATGTAGTCGGCGGCGGGAGCTCCCTTGGCATGCCCCAGCCACGACCCGACGAAAATAATCAGGTAAGACGGGGGGAGGATGTGTCACGCCCAAATGCCATTAGGCGAAAGTAGGCGAAGGGGAGAAACGAAGGCACGCGCCTCTTTGCGAATCTAATGTCTTTCCATGTCTCAGAGGCCTGCAAGGCCTGCAAGGCACCCCCACTACCCTCGAACCCACCCTCAATTTCATGATCCCCCCCGCACCCACAGATGCTAAAAGGCGGCGACGGCAGCGGTCGAGTCCCGCCAAGCGCCATGGGCTTTCTCCCGACGCCCCAACAAATTCACTTGGACCAACACCGGCCTTGTTCCCTGCCGCTGGGCATCGAGAATAACATGGACAGCGAGGGGAGTAGCAGTCACAGCAGCAGCTTGACGCAAGACGACACGCTGATGCTCCAGCAACACCCCCATCTCCGGGTAAGTGGAGGCGCGAAAGCGGCGAGAGCACGGGGGTTTCTGTATTTGAAGTGGGGAAAGAAGGGCTGACTTGATGGTCTAATTTCTTTTTGGGGAATTAGGAGTGAGAATTTCATAGTATGGCGTTTGTCTCGCCGTCTGGAGGAGAGCCTTGTCGAGTAGGGTTAGTGTTTGTGTGCGTCGTGTCATGCGTGTGTGGCCAGCAGCCCCTCCCCCACGCCTCAGAAGCGCCGAAAATTGTGGGGTATTTATTTTCCCCCTCCTTCTTTTTCTCTTGGCGCGCGATCCCTATGCACCAAAACTCTCCTTTCCCACTCACCGATAAACAGCTCCTGATGATGTCAAGGTTGCCCTCCCCAGCCTTGCGCCAGCGCAACCCCACCCAGCCCACACACGCGCCACAGCCACCAGTCTTTCCCTCCTCCTTTCCCGCCTGCATTTTCTCATCCCTCCCTCCCGCCCTCCCTCCCTCCCTCCCTCCCTCCCTCCAGGAATACGACGAAACCGACTCCGCCAGCCCCGCCCACACCAATTCTCCCTCCACCTCGGAAGGCGGCGGCTCCAAAGGCTTCAAAAAACGCGCCTGGACGGTAACCGAAGACGGGACTTTGCGTGACCTGGTCGAGCAGCACGGCGCCAAGGACTGGAACTACATCTCCTCTCAACTCTCCCATCGCTCGGCGAAGCAGTGCTGTGAACGCTGGCATAATTACTTGAAGCCTGACATTCGGAAGGATGCCTGGTGCACGCAGGAGGATCAGATTATTTTGGATTATCACCATGCGTTTTGTAATAAGTGGAGTAAGATCGCGGAGTTTCTGCCGGGGCGCACGGGGAATGCAGTCAAGAATCGCTTCTACTGCTTGATGCGGCGAGATAGGAAGAATGCCGGAGCAGCAGCAGGGGCAACGGCGGGAGGGGCATCGCCTAGTCCTACTGCTGGTGGTGGTGGGGCCGGGGGAGGAGGGGAGATGCTAATGCCTCACCATGGAGGAGGGCGGCCGCCACTGTCCCCGCATCATATGCAACAGCAACAGCAACAGCAACACTTGCAGCAGCAGCAGCAGCAGCAACAACAACAACTACAACTACAGCAGCTCCAGCAGGGCTTTCATGGCCATCTCCAACACCTCCCCCCCGGCCACGCCCCCTCCCTCGGCCTCCCCATCCTCACGACAACCGTCGACGCTCAAGGCAACCACCACACCCAACTAGCCAACGGCACCTCCATTCCTTCCTCCTCCTCCTCCTCTTCCTCTTCCTCCGGCTTGCAACAGCAGCAGCAGCAACAACAGCAACAACCCCGCCACCCCCAGCAGCAGCAGCAGCAGCAGCAGCAGCTTCACTACACCCACAGCCTCCAATCCTCTCCTACCGGCGGCCAGACAGACATCCCTCCCTGGGGCCCTTCCTGGACACCACCAACAACCACATCCACCGGCCATCATCATCAGCAGCAGCAGCAGAATAACATCAGTAGTAGTGGTAGCAGCAGTGGCAGCAGCGGGAGCAGTAGTAGCGGAGGGGGAGGAGGGAACGCGGTGTTTTTCGGTGGCAATGCTGCGCACGGTCAACACGAGGGAGAGGGAGGAGGAGGGACGTATTTCCCTCACAGCGCGTATCCTCACCACACGGGCACGCCGACCGAGTTCCGCTTTACGGCTGCGGGCGCACAAAGACCTACCATTCACTTAGGTAGAGGTGGAGGAGGAGGAGGACAGCAGCAGCAGCAGCAGCAGCATCAGCATCAGCATCAGATGCAGTTCATGCCGATGCTCATCCCCTCCTCTGCCTCCCATAGCAATGATGGCGGGAGAGGAGGAGGAGGAGGAGGGGGGGAGGGAGGGGATGCCATTATGGTGGAGAGCAACAGCAACCAGAAAGGAGGGAAGTCTTAGAGAGATGGAAAGAATGTAGCGCCCTTCTGTTCGTCTTTCACTATTCTCTTTTCCCTCCTTTCCTATCCAATCTGTTTAACCCTTCGTTTAAGTTCTTCCTTTAGCTAGTTCAGCACCAGCACCAGCACCAGCACCAGCACCAGCACCAGTAGCACCAAGAAAGAAGAAGAGAGAAAAAGAAAGGGCAGTCCGCGAGAAGTCGGGGCTGTGTAGCGAGCGTCCTGTCTGAGTGTGTGTTTTTTATTTTTGGTGGTTTGCCTGTTCCAGAAACGGCGACGAGAGAGAAAGAAGAACGGCAGAGAGTAGAAGCGATGCCCCCGCCCCTTTTTGTAAGTTTTCCCCTTTCCTTAACAACAACGAATGAGAGGAGATGAAAGAGAATGAAGAAGAAGAAGAATTAGTAGAAGAAGAAGATGAGGAAGCAAAACAAAACACGCAACGCACCAGGCAAATTTTATATTTCAAATGATGTGTACACTCAAACCATTATTAGAGGAAGAAGCATGACTTAAGCAGTGACACAATACACAAGCCACCTCCGGAGGGGGAGGTGTGTGGAAAAGCGGAGGATTAGATGTAGCAAGCAAAAAGAAGGGAAAAGGCGTTGCACACAAGGGTATTTCCAAAAAGGGAACCATCGCAGAGCAGCAGCAAGCGTCCTTCCCCTCACCCTTGAGGAGGAGGAGGGTGGAGGAAGGGAGAGATAGAACGTACAAATGTAGTGGCCGTAGTTAACGACTCATGGAAGCAAAGCCCCGATCGATTTCTTGACCCCTCCTTCCTTTTCGAGAAAGGGGGATGCGTGAGGGAAGGAGACGACGACGACGAAAATATTTTGTTGAGAAGAGGAAGCTAACAATCTAATTAACAAAATGAGCAAGACGAGTGTAATATGTGGAGAGAAGCGAGACCCTTAACAAGAACAAGGAAGAGAGGCCGATACGTTGGCGCGTGCCCAGATAAGAACGACATAAGACAAGAGAGAAGAAGAGAGAAAAACAAAAGGCTGGTTGGACCGGAGGAAGGAAGGAAGATGGCCAAAGAGATAGATAGAGGAATTCGATGAAGAAGAAGATGGAGGAGGAGGAAGGATTGTAGATGACAAAATGAGAGGAGCAAGAGAGGAACGTTTTTGTATGTTGGCGGTGAGGGAAAAGGCAAGAATGCTGCGCAGAGAAGAGAGAAGACGATCATCAAAATGATCCGCGCGCCTCAGACGGCAACACTCACAAGAGATAGACGGATGAAAGAGTACAGAAAAAGGAAAATCAACTGCTGCAGCAGAGTTATTGTCAAAAACAAAAGACGACAAACAAAAGCCACGCTTCTCTTCGCCTTTTCTTTCCCCTTGTTTTGATAAAAATGAATCCAACGAGAAATCTGTTTTCTCTGCAAAATTATCGTGTTAGTACCATTCGTTTCATTTATTTTTTATAGTATGTCTATTTTCCTTTATTCACTCTCCATCTCTTAAGGCCTCTTACTTTGCTGTCCATCGTTGTTGCTACTACTACTACTACTACTACTACTATCACTGCTGCTGCTGCTACTGCTGCTGCTTGGACGCGCACGCCGATCAGGAAACAGTACCTCGAGATATTCAAGCAGACTCCCCAAATCCCAGCCTAGGGCCCGCCAGCCCACATAGCCATCAGGACGGACGAGGAAGAGGCAGCGAGGGAGGGGCTGGGGCTTGCCCTTGCTGCCTGTCGGCGCCTCGAGACCAAAAGCCTGAGTGACTCGACCCACCTCGTCGTACATGGACGTGATCACCACTTCCTTGCTGCTGCTGCTGCTGCTGCTGCTACCACCGTTGCCGTTACTGGTGCTGTTGCTGCTGCTAGTAGTAGCTGAATCACCAGCAGCAGCAGCTTTCGGCACGCTGTGAAACCGCCTTGAAACATGCACGAGCGCCACCACATCCCTCATCCGCCACAACCTCTCCTCCCCCTCCTTCCCCAACAAAGCCCCCACTGCACCCTCCATCCCTCCATCCCCCCCGTCCTCATCCTCCCCAAACAGAAGAAGAGTATGCTGCAGCCCGTTACACATCACTTCAAGCAAACCCGTGGCCACCCCCGAAGACAAACGAATCAACGGTCCATCCCTCGCTCTATCCCCAGGCAGAGGGCTCCCAACCGGAAATAAGGAAGAGGACGAGGACGAGGATAGGAGGGAGGACAAGGTCCCCCGATACGACAAAGACAACATACTCATCCTCGTCGTGATCTTTTCCATCACCCATCGCGAGCGATTCAATAAAGGACTCACCAATGGAAACAACACATTCTGCACCACGCTTGTAAACACTCCCCCCACAACAGTAAAACTAGTCAAAGAATCTGTCCAAGCCAACGTCTCCAACCCCACCGGATGCCTCTCCTCATGATAACTCCCCAAAAACACCTCAGCATCCCCCCCCAACCCCTCCACCACCCCCAATTTCCACGCCAAATTAACCGCATCATGCACCCCCGTATTCAAGCCCTGCCCCCCAAAAGGTGAGTGGATATGCGCCGCGTCTCCCGCCAGAAAAATATTTCCCACACTATACCTCGGCACTACCCTCCTGTGCACCCGAAAAATACTCGCCCACTCCACCCGATGAAACCCCTCTAACTCCGGGCATCGCGCCAGGGCCAACGACTCAATTCGTTGCAAAATCGCGGCTTCGACTTCAGTGTTCTCCACGCCCTTGATGCTCTGATCGTTGCTGCTGCTGGGGATCCCATCCCCATCACAGCGCTTGGTCACGAACCGCAAAATGTCCGGAGCGATTTGAAACATGGCTATAAAAGGCTCGCCCAACAACAAGCTCGTCCCTCCAAACCTCATGCCGGGTTTAAGGGTAAAATGAGTGTCGAGCAACAGGAAATCTTCTTCGTAAGGCGCACCTTTGAAGGGAATTTTGAGAAGCTTGCGGACGCTGGAGTGGCTGCCATCCGAGCCGATGACGTATTTACAGACGAGGATGCGTTCTTGGCCCGTTTGCACGTCTCGGAGCCTTGCGATTGTATGCGTCTGATTGCTGCTGCTGCTGCTGCTGCTGCTGCTGCTGCTGCTGGGCGGCGAGGACGAGGACGAGGACAAGGACGAGGAAGAGGGTCCTGCTTCCTGTGTCGTCTCGCCCTCCTTCCCGCCCTGCACCAATGGCTGGATCAAATCCAGCAGCTCCACGCCTCGCTCCACCTCTACCCCGTACGACTGCACTTGGGCTTCGAGGACATCTTCCAGCTTGCGTTGGGACAGCATAAAAGCGCCCTTGAACCGGGAAGGGATGTAGGAGAAATCCTCTACGACCGTGGCGAAGCGTCCTCGAATTTGGATGCGGTCGACGCACTGCGCTTCCGCCAAGACCGCGGGTGCAATGCCCATCGCCACAAACTTCTCCATCGTCAAAGCATGGATGCCGAACGCCTTGCTGTGCGGGTCCTTGGTCAGGGCCTTGTCGATGATTCGGACGCGCAAGCCGTGCCGGAGACATTCAATCGCCGCGGCTAGACCTACAGGTCCTGCCCCGCACACCACCACCACCGTGGTGCTGGACTCGTCGTCGGGCATGTCTTCTGCTGAGCTTGTTGTGGCTGCGGCGGCTACGGGAGGCTTTGACCTGCTGTTGCGTTTGAACATGGTGGCCTGAGTGCGTGGAGTGGCAGGGTGGGGAGGGGCCTTGCTTGCTTTGAAAGAGGGCGTAGAGGCGGAGTGCTGGCGGAGTGGGGAGGCTAATCCTTCGAAAGGACAAAGGCTTAACTAAAATTAAATTGACAAAGGCTTGCTTGTTAGAGCGAAAGATGTCGGGATGGTCGCTGCGCCTGGTGCTGCTGCGAGTCAGCGAGGTTGTCGTCGTTGAGGCGTCGTTCCTGTGTGGTGCATGTGTTTGTATGTGAACGTGAGTGCTGGCGTGGCGTGTGGGATTTGAGGCACAGAAGCAAAATGGTGGGACATGCATCTTCAATAACCGGAGCAAGTGATGATCGACATACCCTCATTTGTCCAATGACCACAACTCACTCCCACGTCCCTCCTCGACCCTGCCACCACCACTGTAGGTGTTTCAGACGTTGGGCTACAGGCTGGGCACATT
>Ga0335398_10008897_pt1 | contig 11761 bp, 9 predicted proteins | sample BON03_FD_205742 | JGI IMG/M metagenome (GOLD analysis project Ga0335398, IMG submission 205742) | Freshwater microbial communities from Lake Bonney liftoff mats and glacier meltwater in Antarctica - BON-03 (spades assembly) (version 2) | ecosystem: Environmental > Aquatic > Freshwater > Ice >...
TAACCCTTGGCGTCGAGGAAGCTCTCGATGCGAGACTGGATGAAGCCGCGCTCGAGCACCTAAGATACCGGTGGGGGGGAAAGAGCACCTAAGATACCGGTGGGGGGAGAGTACCTAAGATACCGGTGGGGGGGAGAGTACCTAAGATACCGGTAGGGGGGAGAGTACCTAAGATACCGGTGGGGGACAGAGCACCTAAGATACCGGTGGGAGGGAAAGAGTGCCTAAGAAACCGGCGGGGGGGAAGAGCACCTAAACTGGATAAAGCCGCGCTCGAGCACCTAGCAAAGCGTTCGCCCGAACTTGGTACCGTGCTATAACTTAGTACTTTCTTCGCTGGAGCTCCCCGCGCACGCATTTCAAGCCCTGGAAAGCTGTCGGCACGCGGGGAAGGGTCTCCCTTGCTGCCCGGTAACGAGTAGCGGGACGTCTGGCGCAGCAAACGCCCGTGCTGGCGAACAGTACCAAGTTTGAGCACGGCACCAAGTTAGGGCGAACGCTTTGCTAAGATACCGCTGGGAGGGCAAGAGCACCTAAGATACCGGTGGTGGAGAAGAGCACCTCAGGTACCGGTGGGGGGGGGGAGAGGGTAAGCGGATCTGCGATTAGACGACATGTCGTATCAATAGATATCTACACATATATCTATACATATGCAGCTATAGATATAGATCGATATGGACGGATACAGATATAACATATGTATGTCTACATCTGTATGTATGTAATCTATACCTGCTTGTTGACCTTTACAAGATATTCGTTTACGTCAATGATTTTTCGCACGAATCGATCCTTCTTTCGTCACCCTCCCCACCTGCATTCCTCACACTATTGCCATACTATTGCGTAGCTATTGCGCACGGAACGACTCCTCCCCGACCCTCTTTTAGTAAGTCATACGCCATACAATATTGGTCATGACAATATCGTGTAAAGGCCAACCTGCTCAACGCGTGGCCGAGGCGACGGGTCCTCGACCAGCGTGGTGAATACGCAGAGCGAGGAAACGAATGCGGTATTCTATTCATATTCAGCCTGTTTTGTGAATACGTTGACCTTGAATATGTACGTATCCATGTCATATCACAGGGTTTAACAGGCGGACTGCGTTATTCGTATTCGTGTGGCTGCGCCTCAGAAATACGTGAATACATATTCAACATGTAGGGTCCTCGACCGGCAATCGCGAGCGCGCGCGTCGAGGCTATTTATTGTACATAGTATATCTATAGACATAGACACACAGAGCTCGTGACGCGCGGTCGTTGCGTTCGGTCCTTGATGAGCAGCTCCATCGCGAGTTGGCCTTAACAAGATATTGTTTTACTTCGAGGCCTTTGTGCACGAATCAATAATCCTATTATTGCCCCCCTCCACATGCATTGCCCACACGGTTGCAATACTATTGCACAACTATTGCGCAATATACGACCCCCCTCCGACCCCCCGTTTTTATGCCATACACCATACAATATTGTGCATAGCAATATCGTGTAAAGGCTAAATCGCGAGCGCGCGAGTCGAGAGTATTTATAGTGTAGATATGTTTAGATATAGTCATAGAGCTACATACCATGCTACATCTATTAGCGCTTCGGCGCTGGCAATGTTTCTCGACTGCGCTCTCCTGTTGTGGTGTGAGTTGTATGATATGAGAGATAAAAAAAACAAAAACAAAATAGACATACAGACCTCGTGGACGCGCGGTCGGTACGTCGGGTCCTTGATGAGCAGTTCCATCGCGAGATCGCGCGTGGGCTGCGAAAAGTGTACAGGCAGCGGCGGCGGCTCGGCGCCGCAGATGCGCATCACGAGCGCCGGCATGACGCGCGCCGTGAAGGGCGTCTGGAGCGCGAGCAGCTCGTAAAGGATGACGCCGATCGACCAGACGTCGCACTTGTTGCCGTACTCCTTACCCTCGCACAGCTCGGGCGCGAGGTAGAGCGGCGTGCCGACGCATGTGTTGGCAACCGACATGGTGCCGGAGAGCACCTTGGAGATGCCAAAGTCGCCCAGCCGAACCAGGTTCATCCGCGTCAGGAAGATGTTCTGCGGCTTCAGGTCGCGGTGCAGCACCTTGCGGTCGTGCGCGTGCTTCAGGGCCAGGCAGATCTGGACGAACCAGTCCAGCACCTGCGACTCTGAGAAGGGAGTCTTGCTCGCGGCCTGCGCCTCGATGCGCTGCGCCAGGTCACCGCCGTCTGCATAGTCCATCACGATGTTTAGGCGGTCCGCCTCCTGAAAGTACTCGTGCACGCGGATCACGTTGGGATGGCGCCGCAGCTGAGAGCAACAACAAATAGTTTGAGAGCGAACGCCGTGGTTGGGTGGTGTTTGGACTACGTTCGCCCTCTCGGCTCCTTGCGCACCTTCATCATCACCAAATAGTTTGAGAGCGAACGCCGTGGTTGGGTGGTGTTTGGACTACGTTCGCCCTCCCGGCTCCTTGCGCACCTTCATCATCACCGTGCACTCGTTCATGGCGTCCAGTCGGTCCTTCTTGTTCATGTGCTCCAGGCTCAGCCGTTTCATTACGTACAACCGAGAGTCGCTCGTGCTGCGCACGAGGTAGGCGGTGCCGAAGGCGCCGCGGCCGATGACTCGCTGCGTCTTGTACTTGGCCGCGCGGCCGCGTGGCGCCGACGCCATCGGTGAAGTGACCTTTCGGCGCGAATGGGCCGAAAATCCGGATAAACTCCAGTGAATTCCGCAACCGCCAAAATCCCAAAATAACCGCGCGCGTTCGAGGTTTTCGCGCTTCACCGATTGGCGTCTTCGCGCCCGCCCACGTCGCGCTCAGCCATGCTCAGCTCGGACGACCACAAGGCGTACTTGCAGCGCTACAAGAGTGGCAAGGCGGCCTCGCTGGAGCCGGAGGGGCGGCAGAAGAAGAAGCGGAAGAAGTCGTCCAAGGCCGCGGCGCCGGGTGGGATGCGCTTCATCGATGACGACGGTGAGCGCCGCTAGACGCGGGCCTGCCTTTGCACACCTTGCGCGCGCTCGATACTCCCACGCCGCCTCACCACCCTCTCCCCTCCCTGGTGCAGTTGACTTTGCCTCGATCAACTACGGCAATGAGGAGCTGTTCGACGAGGACCCAGAGGAGGCGCCGCAGCTTGCGGGCGTGACCGAGGAGGAATTCGCGGCGATAGCTCCCGCAGGAGCGCCGCTGCGTGAACGGCCTTCCGCTGGCTCGTGGGCGCCCGTAGCCGCGCACAGCCGCGCTCGCCACGACTCGCCGGACCGCAGCCCGCCGCGCCGAGGCGGCGGTGGCGACCGGGCTCGGCACGATTCGCCGGACCCTAGCCCGCCGCGCCGTGGCGACCGGGCTGCTAGGCACGATTCGCCGGACCCTAGCCCACCACGCCGAGGCGACCGGGCTAGGCACGATTCCCCGGACCCCAGCCCGCCGCGCCGTGGCGGCGGCGGTGAGAGGGCACGCCACGACTCACCGGACCCTAGCCCACAACGCCGTGGCGACCGGGCTCGGCACGATTCGCCGGACCCCAGCCCGCCGCGCCGTGGCGGCGGCGGTGAGAGGGCACGCCACGACTCACCGGACCCTAGCCCACAACGCCGTGGCGACCGGGCTCGGCACGATTCGCCGGACCCTAGCCCGCCGCGCCGAGGCGGCGGCGGTGAGAGGGCACGCCACGACTCACCCGACCCTAGCCCGCCGCGCCGTGGCGGCGGGGCTAGGCACGACTCACCGGACCTTAGCCCACAACGCCGTGGCGACCGGGCTCGGCACGAATTACCAGACCCCAGCCCGCCGCGCCGAGGCGGAGGGAGGGCTCGACACGATTCGCCAGACCCTAGCCCACCACGCCGAGGCCGCCACGATTCTCCGGACCCCAGCCCGCTGTGCCGTAGCGGCGGTGGCGACCGGGCTAGGCACGATTCGCCGGACCCTAGCCCACCGCGCCGTGGCGACCGGACTAGACACGATTCACCAGACCCCAGCCCACCACGCCGAGGCGGAGAGAGGGCTAGGCACGACTCGCCGGACCCCAGCCCACCGCGCCGTGTCGGCAGCAGTCGTGGGGCCCATGGGGCCGCTCCCGACCCGAGCCCCCCGCGCGGGCGCGAGCAGCCGGGGCCAAGTCGAGAGGAGCGCCTGCCCGGCGCGGCGTCGAGTGCTCCGCGCGCCTCCTTCTGCGCACCGGGCCTGCACACCAACGTCTCTTCCGAAGTGGGCGCGCTGCAGGCGCAGCAGTCGGCGCGGCTCGAAGAGATGGACGCGGCGGCCCTGGGCGCGGGCGCAGACACGGTGCGCCGCGACAAGCGCGGGCGCAAGCTCGAGATGCTGAGCGAGATGCAGCGGCAGCAGCAGCCCGGCGCCAAGGCGCCGCCGCCGCCGCCGGTGTGGGGGTCTGGGCTGGCGCAGAAACGGAGCAAGACGGAGCAGCGGGAGCACGACAAGCTCATGGCCGCCCGGCCGCTCGCCCAGTACGAAGACAACTCGGAGCGCGACGCCTCCAAGCGCGGTGTGCAGCGGTGGGGCGACCCCATGTTGGGCCGGCTCTCCAAGGCAAACGCCTCCTCCAAGCCAAAGTACGTGGGGCCGCCCGCGCCGCCCAACCGGTTCAACATCCCGCCGGGCCACGAGTGGGACGGGGTGGACCGCTCGAACGGCTACGAGAAGACCTTCTTCATGGCGCAGTCGACCACGCGCACCAGGGCGGACCTGGCGCACTCGTGGGCGGTCGCGGATATGTAGAATGGGCAGGCGAGTCGACCTCGGCGGAGCTGCTGGGTGTGGTCCGTCGTCGGTCTGTTGTGCGGTGGTCTATCATCGTGGTGCGGCCGCGCCCAGCAGTGGTGTTCTGGTGGTGGTGGTAAGTGGAGCGGGGAGCTTTGTTTTGGTGTGTGTGTCGTGTGTCATATTTGGGCGTCTGGCGTCTGGCCGCTCTGATTGCTCTGGGGGTGGTGCCGGGCCCGGCGTGTGTTTCGGTCTACGTCGTCGTCACGTGTCACGTCGTGTGAGTAGTCGTACGTCGCGTCGTGTGTTGTATTGCATTGTTGGTGTGTTGTGTGTCATCTAGTCCTAGTCGTAGCAGTGTGTAGTGTGCGTGTACGTGGTATTCGTATTCATATATATTATATATTATAAATTATAAGATATGTATATATAATAGTTATAATATATATATATATATATATATTATATATATATATATATATGATAATAATAATATGTTATATACACAGTAATACGTAATACAGAGACAGAGACATAAATCAGGCGCAAACAAAAGCGCAAGCTACCACTTCCACACACCACGCACCGCCACCACCACGTGCCACCACACACACACACACACCGGGTTAACCCTCTATAATATATATATATGCACACCTAAAAGCAGGCGCCGCGACCAGCACTTCACAGCCTATAGAAAGTCTTCTGCGCTTCGCCCTACTTATATTGTTGGTGCACAATCATCAATTATCCGTGTTTGTGCGTGCGTCGAGTGAATGGCTATGCGAGGGACTCCCGCCCTCAGTCCCGGTCCCAGTACGCCACACAGCCACACAACACAAACGAAATCATATCCTCAAATCACTAGGTCGTCATATAACAGTCGCACGTACGACCAAGAGCGTCATGGAAGAGAGAGAGAGCCCACTCGTCTCCGCGCCGTTTCACACGTAGCCGTCAAGCACCCGAGGTTCCCGCCGGCGCGCCCGTGTTCCACCTGTTCAAGTAGCTGGCGCCGTTCGGCGCCGGATTCGAAAGGTTATCACCACTACGCACGCCATTGATGTTGGTGCGGCGGCCAGCCGCTACCGCCTCACGGGCTGTCGCACTGGCAGTGTCGGTGGAGCCGATTGATCTGCGGTCACGTACCCGCGCAGCCTTGCTTGCCGCCGCCGCCTTCTCCACGGCAAGCGTGCCCTCAATCTTGGAGTTGTTCGGCGCGCGGAGCACGATGGCGCAGTCAGTCGCGATGGGCTGGAAGTCGTAATGGAACGTGAGAGACTCTGCGCCCCCCTGCCCATCGCCGCTCTCCGGCAACAGGTGGCCAATCGTCTGCCATAGGTCCGAGAGAAGGTTGCGCGGGTGCACCTCGTCCCTATAGAGGGTTAAGGCAGAGACGTCGATCCCGCCACCGTGCCGCTCCTTTATGTGGGAGACGAGGTCCATGATCGGTTTCTCAGCCAGCAGTTGCAAGGAGAAGTCCATGACGCTCCAGGTGATACTGCACACGCGCACGCTTACCCACTGCTCAGCTGGGCCGCGCTGCAGGATGGGGTCTTCGCTGGGCACAAACCGCACCCATGTCGCCTTCTTCTTGCCAGACTCCGCGGCGGCCGTCTTCTTGGTACTCTTCTTCTTGGGCGCCATCACAAGGCTGGGGGCTCAGCCTGTGGTGAGGAGGCGGTGAGCTGAGGTTCGGAGGTGAGACGGGTGCTCTGCGATGTAACGGTTCACAGACAAACGTGAGGCAGTAAATTATTCCGATGTGAACAAGGCCCAAAGTGCGGGTGGGGCGGCGGGAGGAGGAGGCAGGGAGGAGGTCATTGCGTCGGGTTAAGAGAGGGGAGGGAGGGACACGGAAGGTGGAGGGTTGGGTTAATACAGAACAGGGCTTTGTCATCGCAAGCAAGCAAGAGCAGTTGTCACGCGTCACTCGTCAGTGCGTCAGTCACAGTCACAGCGTGTCACATGTCACAGCGTCAATTCTTTATTTTATCTCGCTGTCTCTGCCTCTGCTAACTGCTAATTGCTAACACTATAACTAATGCTAACTAATGTAGACTAATGCTAATGCTAATATAATTAACTCTTGGTTAGCCTGTGCTGTTACTGGGGTCAGGCGAGCTTCGATGACGAGATGACGAGGAGGAAGACTTGGATGGGAGAGCTAGTAAGCTAGAATCTAGAATCTAGCTAGCTATACTTACTAGCTAGAATAAATATGAATGACCGAGCTCGGTCGGCTCTCTACCCTTTACCGTACGTACGAGTTACGAGCTGGGGCAGGAAGGATGCAGAGATCGATCGACGATCGAGACTGTGTTACGACTGTTTATACGTCGAACGAGCGAACTCCGGGCATCCGCGGGCTACCCAGCAACGAACAGCGCTTCCCGCACCCATTTTTCAATTTTGAAGTTCAAGTTAACCTCATAGTAGTAGTAGTAGTCAGAGTGTCAATGTCATCATTGTCAATGTCATAGAGTAATAGTAAAATAGTTAGGCAATAGGGCGGAACCCAGCAAACTCAGGTCCTCATGCGGTGCGTGACGCCAGCCGACCCCACCCCCTGGGGCCCGGCCAGACAGCATAACAGTCAAACAGCAAACACACCGCCCGACTATACTCAAACCTCTCTAAAACACTATACCCCGCAAAAACACGACACCACCAAGCGTCGCACCCTGCACACGCCCTACTCGCCAGGCTGATGCACGTGCTGGCCCGACACGCTGCGGGGCTCCTATGCCTGCGCGTGGCAACACGCCCCCGGCAAACACAAGCGGCAGGGTCCCGGGTCAGCGTCAGAGCGTCGGGCGGAGCATAAACCATGGCGAAGCAGCCGCCTACTCTTTCGCCGCGGCCGCGAGCCTGCGGCGTGGGGGGAGGGGAGGAGCCGGTGATAAACCCAAGCCGCGGGACCGCGAAGAGCTGGCCAGAGCGTACGGCCACGGAACAGGCCACGCTCGCAGCACCCTGGGAACAGCCCTGATCTGCCATCCCAGGCGCCTGCCCCCCAATTGTGCCGCGGCAGCCGCGCGCGGTGCGTGACGTGCGCGCGCACCTGTTGCGCTGGCGGACGCCGTAGAGGCGGTAGTCCGCACGCGTCTCGCGGAGCTTGTGGAACACGTTGGCCGACTTCATCTCGGAGGTGATGACCATCGCCTCCTCGCCCTTCGGAAGCGACGGCAGCGGCAGCACCGTCTTCGAGGTGACCTGCTGCGCGGTGGAGATCTCCTCCTTGCTCGAGTCGCCCTTCTTCGGCTTGCCGCTCTTCTTCGGGAAGAGGATGAGCGCCGCCATGTACTCCTTCAAGCGCTGCGAGTTGAGCTGCAGCGACTCGGCAGAGCGGTTCCGCCTGCGGTGGTCCACGGCAATCCCAATGCCGAGAGCCTCCTTCTTGTTGACCCCAGCCTCCTTCAGCTCAGCAAAGGTGAAGCCGCGGCCCTGGCGCAGCTTGTAGTTGTACTTGTTCGTGGGCGGGTGCACAGCAGGCCGCAGCAGACCGACCGGGCGCGGCGCAACGGCAGCAGCCTTGGTCGCGCGAGCCACGCGCCTGCGCTTCTTGCGCGCCGCCTGGTCGAACCAGGTCTTGACGTGGTCCTGCCAGAGGGTCTTGTGGAAGTGCTGGTTGGGAACGACGTTGTTGTGGCGGACCATGGCGCTGCGAAGTCTGCGGCTGCTCTGCGAAAAGCCGCCCCGTAGACTACGATACCGATGGGGGCTGTAGCTGAGGCTATTTATGAGATGTCCCGAAATAGACTCGTTCTCGCGCCAAACCGCACCGATTCGGAACCTCTGCTTCGCTGGCTCATGCGCTCTGGTCGGACGACGCCCTACGACGACGACGCGCGCTCGACCGCTTCGTCGTCGGTGCGCGCGGTGGGCAACTCTGCGCCCACGTCGGCGGTGCGGGTCACGGTGCGGGTACGGCCGGCGATGGAGGGCACGCGCGGCGGCGAGGAGTGCATCGAGGTGTCTCCCGCGGACGCGACGCTGACCCTGGAGCAGGGCGAGGGCCGGGCGCCGCGCTCGATGCGCTTCACCTCGGTGCACGACCGCCAGACCTCGCAGCAGGACTTTTTCGAGCGCTGCGGCATCGTGGACCTGGTCGAAGCGGCGCTGGACGGCTACACGTCGACCGTCTTCGCCTTTGGCCAGACGGGCTCGGGCAAGACCTTCACCATGTCGGGCAAGGCGGCCGAGTCGCGGGAGGCGCCGCGGCGGCCGGAGCGCGGCGCGCAGGACGGGCTGATGCAGCGCGCGGCGCGGCGTCTCTACACCGACCTCGAGGCGCGCGAGCGCGAACACGGCGTCAAGTACACGGTCCGCTCGACCTTCCTCGAGATCTACAACGAGCAGGTGCACGACCTGATCGAGCCGCACGTGGGCGCGGCGCTGGCCGTGCGCGGCTCCTCCGCCTCCGGCTTCTACGTCGAGGACCTCGCCGTGGTGCAGTGCCGCGGCCTCGCCGACCTCGAGTACGTCATCAACAAGGGGCTCGAGCGCCGCGTCTCGCGCCACCACCAGCTCAACCAGCACTCGTCGCGCTCGCACGCCGTCTTCTCGGTCTACCTCGACGTGACCGAGCCGGGCGCCGCCACGCCCGCGCGCTACGGCCGCCTCTCTCTGTTGGACTTGGCGGGCTCGGAGAACGTGCGCCTCTCGCAGTCGGCGGGCGGAGGGCTCAAGGAGGCGGGACAGATCAACAAGTCGCTCTTCGCGCTGGGGCAGGTAGACACACACACGCATCTCTATCCATATATCTGTCTGTCTATCTACCTGGCTGTCTATCTACCTATCTGTCTATCGATCGATCGATCTATCTACATCTACATACAGCTACAGCTACATCTAAAAAATATATAGGTCATCTAGCTCGACTCGCCTCGTCTTGAACTCCCAACCCACCGCACCCCCTGCCCTGTTTCTTGGGCATGCCTTCAAGTTCTCGTCTATATCTACTCACCCACCACACCCACACCCATGTTTCTCGTGCAGGTGATCAAGACCCTCTCCTCCTCGCGCCCCGCCGGCACGCACGTGCCCTACCGCGATTCGTGCCTGACCAAGCTGCTAGCCGACTCGCTCGGCGGCAACGCGCACACGCTGATGATCGCCTGCTGCTCGCCGCTGGTGGCGATGCGCGAAGAGTCGCTGCGCACGCTGCACTACGCATGCTCGGCCGGCGCCATCCGGAACCGGCCGGTGGTCAAGCTCGACCCGCAGCAGCAGCTCATCGCGCGGCTCAAGGCAGAGGTACACGATTTTTTTTTTTTTGTGAATCCTTCATAACATACAACTCACACCACAAGAGCTGAGCGCAGGGCGAAAGCATCTCACCGGCGCCCCAGGCGTTGGCTAGTGGCCAGAAGACCAGAAGAGGCATCGAGGGAGAGTGAGCTGCCGGTATCGAGAGGTTCTTCTCCCTGAAAGGTCCCTTTTTCATTTGGGGGTGTAGTTTCACGTGGCATACACTTAAACTCGGGTGAAGCGGTTCACCCACGAGGCGGGAACGACCTGCGCAACAGCGCCGTAAGACCCGAGGATGCATCGAAGGAGAAGAACCCGGCCGCCGCCATTCTCACCGCGTTGTGCACCCAACCCTCCCCGCTTGACCGTTTCCTTTCTTTCCGTTTTTCGCACACAGGTGCACGACAAGAGATGAACCACCAACCTATCCCCTCTCGTCTCGGACTGCTCCCTCTCTGCCCTGACCCCTTGCCCCCTTCGACGAGAATCCACATTCACGCTAACTTCGGCGCGGCTACCCACCCGGGCATGGGAGGTGGCACGCACCGTCGCCGCGCCACCTTCGAGCGTTGTTAAGTGTTTGTGGGAGGTGTTCGTTTGGGGGTTTGGGGCGTTGTTCTTGTCGTGTGTGTGTGTCGGTGTCGGGGTTGTTGTTCTCTGTCGCTGTGTGTGTGTGTGACATGTTGATATTTTTACAGTAACCCATTGTACTTCGTGTGCAGGTGCACGAGCTCAAGCAGCAGGTGCAGTTCCTCACGCACGAGCTCAGCTCTCGAACTGCTCCCTCTCCGCCCTGACCCCCTGCCCCCTTCGACGAGAATCCACATTCAGCAACCCATTGGACTTCAACCCTCTGGAGCGCTAGGAGCCCTGGATAAACCCGATATATATATATATATATATATATATATATATATATATATAGATATATATATATTATATATATATATATATATATATATATATATATATATATATATATATATATATATATAGATAGATCGATAGATCGATAGATATACATTTATGTATAATATTCACACAGATAATGGTGTGATTTGATCTAAATGCCGTATGTGTTGAAATACAAATTTGATTGTGATATCTATGTACACTTATACGTATATGCATATTTGATATTCACGCAAATGGTGATGTGATACATATATACATATACATATATAGAAATATGAATATTTCACACAAAGAATGGTTTGATATATGTATATATATATATATATATGAGTATATATCATATTCACGCAAATAGTGGTTTGCCAGGGATACCGTATTGGGACAGACACATATGTATGTGTGAAATACCGGTGACATGACTCATATTTGTGTGCGTCATGATGCGTCATATGCGAGACATGCTTTATTCATATGCACCTCATTACTCATTCGTATGTGCAGTGGGGCAAACAAACGTACTCTGGGCCGGCCAGAGGTAAATTTATTGATTATTCGTTATTAATTCATGAATGAATTCATTAGAAAAAGTAAGATTCTGCGCTGTTGATTATATGAATGAATGAACTAATCGAGACCTGAACTGTTCATTCTATGATTTAATGAACTATTCATTTAACGAACTAACCAATAAATACTGAATTTATTACATGATATCAATCGGACAGACTACCCCTCAGCAAATCTTACCGGCGGCGCATACATTCTTGCCTGCAGTGCACAACAATCTTGCCTGCGGCGCAAACTCACCCCCCCGCATCTCACACGAATCTTTGTCTGGGAATCTAATCGATTTGAAGCGAAAGCGTTCAAGAGAAGTGCTTCTCTCTT
>Ga0335398_10008900_pt1 | contig 11758 bp, 6 predicted proteins | sample BON03_FD_205742 | JGI IMG/M metagenome (GOLD analysis project Ga0335398, IMG submission 205742) | Freshwater microbial communities from Lake Bonney liftoff mats and glacier meltwater in Antarctica - BON-03 (spades assembly) (version 2) | ecosystem: Environmental > Aquatic > Freshwater > Ice >...
GCAACGAAGCTGCCGTACAGTTTAGCCTTTACACAATATTGTCATTACCAATATTGTATCGTGTATGGCATATACTGGAGGGTCGGGGGGAGGTCATATATTGCGCCAAAGTCGCGCAATAGTATTGCAGTAGTGTGGGTAATGCAAATGGGCGGGGGTAATGAAGGGATGCTTGATTCTTGCTGACACAAAAACAAGTGAAATAATATCGTGTATAGGCCAACGTGTCAACGTACAGTTTGTCCATCCAATGCAATTGAAGCGGCGGTGGCGAGCTCGGATTAAAGGTGCTCTGCAGCTACTAAGTAACCGCCATATATAAAATCGCTTTGCTCATGTACATGAGCGAAACGTTTTGTTGTTCTTCTGACGGCGACCACCGGCGAATTACCCATGAAACCCGGAAGAACTCGGAAGCGATTGAAACGTCGAAACTGAAACCGTCGTTCACTATGAGTCGCGGCACCAAAGTCATTAGTACACGTTGAATAAGAGAAACGTCCTGAGAATTACTTAGGCGCACAGGGCACCTTTAAAGGTGCTCTGTGCGCTTAAGTGAAACGACTTCGAGTTTCCTATAATCAAAACGACGAAACTCTTAGTCGAAACTCGCTCTGGTACCTGAGCAAAGCGAATTTAACCATAGCGGTTGACTGTAGCTGCAGAGCACCTTTAACCCGATGAGCAGGCCCTAGTTTGCTGTTATAATAAGTAAATTCTCGACGCGAGCAGACGTTAACCATTCCATCGCAAAATGGCGAATACCCGTTTTTTTCTCTACTTGTGTTGGCCTAATTTATTTAGGCATTTAGCTGCCTTTAATTACAACGGCCATTGGTCAGCGTCCCTCCACGTTAGCCGTTGAGTTATTTTACAGTGAAACTAGGGCCTGCTCCTCATTTTCGCTTGTATCCCTCAGGTGCACAACGGCAGCGGCGGCGAGGTTGCCTTATGTAAAAAGAACAAAAAGTCACACACACACACTTGGCGTTTACACGATATTGTTATTACTAATATTGTATGGTGTATGGCATACACAAAGGAGGTCGGGGGGGGGGTCGTATATTGCCCAATAGGCGTGCAATAGTATTGCAACAGTGTGGGCAATGCAGGTGGGCGTGAGGAATGAAAGGCCGATTGATTCGTGCACAAACGACTTGAAGTAAACGCATATATTGTAAAGGTTAAGTTGCCTTATGTGCATTCAATACATCGTTGTCTCTTGTCTATCCCTCAGGTGCGCATCGGCAGCGGCGGCGAGGTTGCCTTGGAGATTGGCGTGGCGGCGTATACATATATATATATATATATAATATATATATATATATACCGATCATGTTCTCTTGCGTCTATCCCTTAGGTGCACATCAGGAGCTGCGGCGAGATTGCCTTATGCGTGTGCTTGTGTCCCTGTGATCTTTGAAAAGCCGTTTTCCAGCAAGACAGAATTTTAAATGTACACACCGCCCCAATATACACTTCAAATTCACAGGTGGTGGAAATTTTCCTGCCCGTCTGTGAATTCAATATATCATGTTCTCTTGTGTTTATCCCTCAGGTGCGCATCGGCAGCGGCGGCGAGGTTGCCTTGGAGATTGACGTGGCGGCGGCGGGCGCCGAGTCTGCGCTCGACGAAGCCGAGCTCCGGCGGCTCTGCATCTCCATGGTGGCGTGACCACGTGACCATGCGAAGGTTACTAAGGGGATGTCGTTGGAGGACATCCCCTTTAGTTAGTGTTACGGATGGGGCGGGGATTGGGTGTGCTGTTTGTGTTAATATCGGGGCTTTGGCGTGTTGCTAGTTGTAGAGTTGTACCACGTGACTACGCGAGGGTTACGGACGGGGTGGAGATTACGTGTGCCCAGGGTTTATATAAACTACTGCGTAGCAGTTTATAGAACCCCTTGGTGTGCTGTTTGTGTTGATATACGATGTGTTGATGCGAGTCTGCGCTTGACGAAGCCCAGCTCCGGCGGCTCTGCATCTCCATGGTGGCGTGACTCGTCCTATACCAGATCTTCTTTCACTTGTTTTTGTGTGTGCAAGAATCAATCATTCCTTTATTGCCCCGCTCATTTGCATTACCGTACCCACACTACTGCAATACGATTGCGCGACTTTTTGCGCAATATATGACCCCGACGTTCCCTTCTTTATATGCCATAAACCATAAAATATTGGTCATGACAATATCGTGTTTAACCCGAAGCTAAGACGTGACCACGCGAGGGTTACGGGTGAACCCGGTCGACGAAGCCGAGCTCCGGCGGCTCTGCATCTCCATGGTGGCTTAGCCCTTACAAGATATTGTTTTGCTTCAAAGCTTTATTGTAGTGGGAGTCCATCATCATCTTTTTATTGCGCCCCCCCCCCCCTTGCGAAGCCTACCCTATCGCAATACTATTGCAGGGGTTAACCCTTAACCCTTACCCTGATGGCAATATCGTGTAGTAAAGGCCAAATAGTGGCGTGACCACGCGAGTAATACGGACAAAGCGGGGAGTCTGCTGTTTGTGTTGATATACGATGTGGATGAGGCCGAGCTCCGGCGGCTCTGCATCTCCATGGTAGCGTGACCACGTGACCACGCGAGTGCGAGTGGTTAGCGCGCTGTGGGACTGTGTTCCCTGTGTCTGCGGTGGTGGGGGCGGCTGTGCGCTGTGTCGGCGGCGATGTGCCGCTGGGGGCTGTGCCCGTGCTGTCCTGATGTGGAGAGGTGTCTCTCGGGGGGTATACAATCAATCATCATCGAGCAGTGTTATTACGTACGTACTAAGTACGGGGCGGCGATTGCTTGTGCTGTTTGAGTTGAATATGATGTGTTGCTAGTTGTAGTTGTGACGAGCTACGCCGCCTCTGCGTCACCATGGTGGCGTGACCACGTGACCAAAGGCCATCCTCAAATGTATTATCTCCCGCAAGCAGAAGGCGTGCTTTTGCACGTCTTCGGACAACCGGAGCCGCGTGTGCGGCTAGCGGTGCGTGGCGTGCCTAAACGCGCGCGCTTCGCACGCACTCTGCCTAGCAGACTCCCCTATGGGGTAGCCTATTTACTTGTGTAGTGTAATGTTTGCGCGTGCGCCAGTGTTAGAGGTTTTTGTTTCTTTGTTTCCGTGACCACGCGAGTATACAGTATTACGAACAAAGCGCGGGGATTGCGTCTGCTGTTTGTGTTGATATACGATGTAGATGAGGCCGAGCTACGCCGCCTCTGCGTCTCCATGGTGGCGTGACCACACGAGGGTTACGGATTGGCCTTTACACGATATTACTCTTACGAATATTGTATGGTGCCTGGCACACAAGAGGGGGGTCGGGGAGGGGGGGGCTTACATTGCAAATTGCGCGATATGTTTTGTCGGCAAAATACAGGGCAGGGGGCTTGCAGGGGGGCGAAATAATGGAGGTATTTCGTGTTTCGTGCCAAAAAATAAGTTGACTATAGTCCACAATTCCGGAATTAACAATATTATTCAATATAATAAACGAATATCCTGTGAAGGTCAAGTTACGAGGCGGGATTTGTGTCTGCTGTTTGTGTTGATATACGATGTGGATGATGAGGCCGAGCTCCGGCGCCTCTGCGTCTGCGTCCCCATGGTGGCGTGACTTGGCCTTTTTACAAGATATTGATATTGTTTTACTTCGAGGCTTTTATGCACGAAACAATCATCAGTGCATTGCCCCGCTCCCAGCCCACCTGCACCTGCATTGCCCGCACTGCCGCACTATTGCAATACTGCTAGCACACGTCTATTGCGCGCAATATACGACGCCCCCCCGACGACCTCCACGTGTGTATCCCATACACCATATAATATTGGCGGGCAATGACAACATAGTGTACGTCGGGGTTACCCCGTTGTTTGTGTTGATATACGATATGTTGAGGGTTACTCCCTTTACTTACGGACGGGGCGGGGATTGCGTGTGCCAAGGGTTTGTATGAACTACTGCGTAGCAGTTTGTATATATAATAACCCTTTGGTGTGCTGTTCCAGAAAATGGTTAATACGTATCCGTAACAGGTCTCTTGTGTATTCGTAACCAAGATTTGTAACAGTGCGTAACAGGAACGTATTAAGCCGGTATCGGAAGCAGAAATCACGTATCGGTATCGGTCTTGTTTTGTTACAAAAAACAATATCAACACGTATCGAAATCGTATCTGGTTTATGGATACGTATCTTATGTACACAAAGTAACACAATTCGTATCACGTCTGTATCAATCAACACCAACACTGTTCCAACACATGTCAGATACAGTGCTGTTCGTGTTGATATATGATGTGTTGCTAGTTGTAGTTGTGTGACCAAAGATGTGTTCCCCGAGCCCCGAGAGCAAACATAGACATAGAGTGTCGTCATGTAAATGTTGAGTTGGCCGTTGGCCGGCGTGGCCAATATGATATTATCAATATGCAGCCAGCACCGGGGCCCGGCTGCCGAGATGTGCGCGTCTTGGTGTGGTGTGTGTGTATAATTAATCGGGCGAGGTTGGACTCTCTACAGTATCATCTAAATAACTGTAGATGTAGAGCTAGAGTTTACTAGAGACAGAGACTAGAGAGTATCAAACAAAACACAAAAAAAAACAAAAAAAAAATTACGCTATATATTCAAAGAAAGGGTTATTAATTAACCCTAACCTAACTGCCGGCGACCGGCGACCCCACTCGGTTCTCGGGTACGCGCGCACCCCCGGCTACCGATCTAAGACGGCCAATCGATACCTGCCGAACCCGAGGGCCTCCCGCGTATCTGCGCCAGTTGGAGGGGCCGAACGATGAAGCGCGCCCTCGCTCGGGTTCGAATAACGTACCCGATTTTTGCTGAACAGCGTAATAAAAAATAGTCTGGGCGTGGTGGTGGAGTTCATAAGAAAAACATTACACTACACACCGACGTAGAACGTAGAGCTCTATACACCCCTGAGCTGGGAGCGGAGTTTCACACCAACGCGGCATCGCGGCATCTCCTTATTCACACCCACAGGGTGATTCCAGTTCACACCGAGCATTCACAGCGGCTCAGCACAGCACAGCACAGGAGTGGCCCAGTTCGAATGGCGAACAGTCAAGCAGCAGTGAGAGGCAAGACGGGCGAGGCAAAACGACGGCGGGAGGTGCAGTCGGACATCCTCTCCCGGATTGAGCACACGAAGCAGGTGCAGCCCGCTCCAAAATCTGACTACCCGTGCTGGCGCTACGCACCTTTGTGTACCGACCTCTCGGGACCCGCGGGTCCAGCCGTCCGTACGGCTGACGTCTGCCGCATCCTACCTGCACGCGCAGGCGCTGCGGCTGAAGCGCGACCGGCTGGTGTTTCTCGAGGAGTCCGAGAGCCGAGAGCGGTCGCCGCCGCGCGTGCTTATCGGCGTGTGCGGCGCCCCGTGCAGCGCCCAGTTCGCGCCGGCGCTGATGCGTCAGCTCGTCGACGTGGCGGACGTGCGCGTCGTGTGCACTAAAGGGGTCGACAGCTGGGCGCCTGGCCTGCGCGCCGACCTGGAGGCGATCGCCGCCGATCGACGCACGCGGATCGCCGCCCCAAACAGCGAACACCCGGCGGAGGGCAACGGGGCCCCAGCCCCCAATGGCACACCCCTCTCGCGCAGCGGAGGCAGCTGGGACGTCTGCGTGATGTCGGCGTGGTGCGCACCCCTGCCTTGCCCCGCCTGGCGCCCATTTTGCTGTTGTTGTTGCTCGCCTTGCGCGCCCCGCACTCGTTCCAGTTTCCCACCCGCTGGACTCTACTCCGACGGGCCTTGCTCTTCTTCCCCCTTCACAATGAATACACAGCCCCCGAACACCGCAGGCACAGTGGGTGTTGTTAGCCAGGAGGGATCTTCGCCCATTGGACTAATATCAGCGCTGATATCAGTCTAGTTGGGAGAACGTCCTTCTAGCTAACAACAAAACAGGAGTCCTCACCGGAGTGACTGCTGGGTGTCGACCACCTACACTGCCCGCAGCGAACCACTCGCGCCACGAACGTCCCCCATGGGATTCGAACTCACTTCTAGCTAACAACAGTGGGAACCCGACAGGGCCGCCGGCCGCCAGAGCACAAGCGACCTACCACAGCCAGACTATCTACGCGCATCGGCGCCGCTATTCACCCACATTATCTAGAGGACAGGGTAGAGTAAGATGAGGGTTAGTTGCGTCGAGTCCAGTTGAGTCGGGTAGAGTAGGGTGGGGCAGCGGGTAGTAGGGTAGGGCAGGTTAGGTAGAGTACGGTGAGAGTCGGGGTATGAATCGAGTAGGGTAGGTAAGCAGCGCATATGCAGCTGACGTAGGGGCGTCAACTGAGTGAATAGTGACTCCCCTTACACCCCACTTTCGACAGGTACGACGAGACAGGCGGGCGCCACGCCAAGGAAGCCGCCGAGACGCTCCTCGACTGGGCGGACGCCTTGGTGGTCGCACCGATGACCATCGACACGTGCGCCGAGATGGCGCACGGAAACTCCGCCGGCCTCCTCACGCAGCTCTGCGCCCTGTGGGGGTACACCTTTAACGAGCCACCCGCAATCGACGACGGAGCCGAATCCACCACCACCTCCACCGCCATCGTCGCCGCTGGCACCTCGGCCTCGGAATCCCACGGCGTTTCATCGGCCGAAGTGCGCCCCGCCGGCTGGTCTCCCGCCAAGCCCATCATCGCCGCGCTGGCCGCAACCGACCGCGAGTGGAGCAATCCGGCGACCCGCGCAAACTTGGAGATCCTCCAGCGCAGGTAAGAATGATCATCAACGCGAGTGAGAAAGCGCGCTTAAAGGTGCTCTGCAGCTACTAATGAACCGCTATGGTTCAAGTTTCTTTGCTCAAGTACCTGAGCGAGTTTTGACTAAAAGTTTCGTCGTTTTGATTCTAGGAAACTCGAAGTCATTTCACTTTGGCGCACAGGGCACCTTTAACGGTAATCCAAGTCTATTTGCGGAAAACGAACCTGGAAACGCGATTCTTACTCCCGCCATTTGCCCGCAGAGGAGTGGTGCTCTGCGAGCGGGTCCGGCTGGTGCGTGAGCCCTTTTGGAAGCGCGGCGAGGGTAAGGCTCCGTCGGCCGCGGGCCAGCCACCGCCCCAGTCGCAGCCGCAGGAGCGCGAGGCGGAGCAGGTGAGAGTAGAGAGTAAGAAGGATCATCAACGCGAGTAGGAAAAAGCGCGCTCATTGGCAATGAAAATCTATTCGCGCAAAACGAACCTGGAAACGTCTGCGGGGGTTTGTCTTATGCCCTGAGAGTAGTGCGGTGTGACCGCAGTGCTGGCTGTGTGCTGTGTGTGCTGTGGGCCATGTCGGCTGCTGTGTGTGGGGGGGGGTACCCTGTGGGGGTAAGCAGATCATCATCGCGATTCTAACTCCCGACATTTGCCAGCAGGAGAATTCGGCGTTGCTGGGCGCGGTGGGCAACGTGGCGCGTGTGGCGAGGGACCAGCTGGCGAGGATCGCGCAGCGCACGGAGCGGAGGACGGCGCGCCTCAACAGCTTGATCGCCGAGTGAGAGCGCTGGTGTAGGGGGGGGGGGGGGGGGTGGTGATGGGGGGGGGGGGTACGTGATTGGCGCGTCTAGGGGTTATTTGTGAAGTGCGCTCTGTTCTGGTGTCTGTTGGGGGGTGCGTTGGCGTTGGTGCAAGCGAAGGGTCAACAACCCTTAACCCTTGAAGAGCGGACAGAAGCAGGAGACCCAGTTTTTATTTGTTGTTGTGGTCTTGCATATATATGTATATGTATATTATTATTACATATATATATATATATATAATAAAAGAGTAGCATATAATGTAGCATGTAGCATCCCCCGATGCTACTACATCTACATACTATGATAGTATATACATAGCATATATGCTATACACAACATCCAAGTATCCAGACACATCCCCCATCCAGCCATATAGCCATTATCCATATAGCCACACTCATATATATTATTTATATATACGATATACGCATCGGACGCATCGGCTATCGGCTGTCTATATCTATATAATAATATCTATATAATATATAAACCCTATACCTATACCCCTGATAAATACAAATACAAAATACGATAGCGCTATTACTGTCGTCAGCTGTCAGTATAATGTGAACTGCGGGGTATGTCATCATGGGCGCGAATATATAATATATGTATATAAGTTTATATATATATATAGGTGTATATATATGTATCTCTCGTGTTTCATCGTTATGTACGTATTATATTGTATCACAATCAATCCAGCAATCAGTCACGATTTACGTGCGAACATTGCTACACGTTACACATTACACCATACACTTTGTTTTCGTCGTGTGTGTGTGTACTGTGTGTTGACTGTGTGTGTCACGTGCCACCATCTGTTTTTTTTTCAATTGAACATATATATAAATATGTAGTTTCTTAAAATTAAACTATACAAAATTCAATATGCTAATCATAATTACAATACACGTATATATACTCTATGACTATGACTATGATTGATGACGAGTCTGATTAAGATTCGACTAACCCGAGTCACAACGCTTTTCAAGCTTGAAACTTGAAACTGAAACTTGCTTGCAACTGAAACTTCACACGTTCACACCTCGCTACCGCTACAGCACACATCGCAGAGCCGCGACGACACAGCCTGTACCTGTATCTATGTTCCTGCTCCTGCTGCGTGCTGCGTGCTGCGTAGCTAGCGTAGCGCGTAGCAGCGCTGTATTGGCATTGGGTATTAAGAGCTGGTAGCAGGCTGCTGTAGCTGTAGAATCAGTGTTGTGTTTTGCTGCGTAGCGGCAAACAAAATATCTTAATCTGCGGTACGCGGTAACGTGTAAGCCGTGTGGTGGTGGCGTGGTGGTGGAAGGAATGGTACGTACATGGTACATTGACGGTACACTGTACTACGAACTACACTGGCATTTATATATATTGAAATACGGAATATGGAGAATTTCTCATAAATGTATCTCTATTTATTCCTTGTACTCTTGTACCTGCTACCTGCTACGCTGCCACTGATGCTAATACTAATACTAAGACGTAATACGTACGTAAATTACTAATCCCTATACCTACTATGCCTACAAGCCGGCCGACGGCCATTGCCATTGCAATGCCATTGCCCACATATTGCCACTCTTTCTCGGGATGCGTGGATATGAATTTTGTTTGAAACCGCGGCGTGTTGAGGTTGAGATGTGGAATGAAACACGAAATACGTATATTATATGGGTGTAGATGCTTTCTTTGCTAACCACAAACCACATATCCCATATAATATTTTATACACACAAAATCCAACAGCAACAACAACAGCCTACAACAGCTACATAGGCCTGATGCATCAGCCTGATGCTGTGCAAGGTGTGAAATGTAAGTGTGAACAAGAACAAGGAGTATGTGCATCATTCTGAAACTAGGAGACGCGCATTCCATCTCCATCTCCGAGCCCTGCGCGAGGCCACACCTCCGCCTTCCCTGTACAGTGCCCCTTCCTGATCCGTCCGTCTGAAATGGTTCTTCCAGCTTTAGATGTATGGCAGCGGTCCCGCGGCTGACTGCGGCTTCCGAACCCAGCGTGCACGCCCAGGGCCACGCGTTGGCCTTTACAAGATATTCGTTTACTTCGGGGCGATTGTGCACGAATCAAGCATCCTATTATTCTCCCCGCCCACCTGCCACCTGCATGGCCTACCCTGGTGCAATACAATTGCACGATTATTTCCACAGTATAAGATTCCCCTTCCGACCTCCCGTTTGTATGCTATACACCATACAATATTGGTAATTACAATATCTTATAAAGGCCAAGCCACGCGTCGCATTTTCAGGCTCGAGGCCCACGCGCCCTCAAAGTGTTCACGCTGTCAAGTACAGGTAGCGAGCCGCTAACCGCTGTACTATCTTAGCGGTAGCGAGCCGCTAACCGCTGTATTATCTTAGCGCTAAGGGTGAATCCCCCGGGTGAACCCTTTCTGGCTCACTCGGGCCGGAGCAGCGGAAAGGCGATGACGTCCTTGATGGATGCCGAATCGGTGAGCAGCATGGCCAGCCGGTCGATTCCGATTCCCAGCCCGCCGGTGGGGGGCATGCCGTGCTCGAGCGCGCGCAGAAAGTCTTCGTCCACACCACACGCCTCGTCGTCGCCAGCAGCCTTCTTCGCCGCCTGTGGGGGGACAGGCGGGGTGTGGGGTGTGGGTTAACCCGATATATCTATCTATCTAGCATACACTGGCGCACCTCTATGGGGTGGTCGAGCACGAAGGTGGGCTGGACCAGCTCCTCGCATAAGTCCTATATATGGCATATATATATATAGAATAGATACATTTGGCACGGTGGGCTGGACCAGCTCCTCCTAGCAGAGCTCCTATATATACAACATATATATAGATATAATAGATAGATAGATAGATATATAATAGAATGCCGTGCTCGAGCGCGCGGAGGAAGTCTTCGTCCACACCACACGCCTCGTCGTCGCCAGCAGCCTTCTTCGCCGCCTGTTACATACGTATACACAATACATGAATTATATATATATATAGATGTCTAGACATCCATATCTATCCTCGTCCACTATACACATACATATACAAACACATACATACATAAAGTATATATGTATAGATCTCCAGCTATCTATATCTATATCTATATCTATCTGTCTATCTATCTATATAACATATCTATCTATCAATCAATCAATCAATCAATCAATCCAAATAGAATATAATCGATCTATCCTTCTATATGGCACGCCTCGTCGTCGCCAGCCGCCTTCTTCGCCGCCTGTGGGGTGCGCGCGGGTTAGATATTTACATATACCTATACACACACACACATACATATACATACATAAATAAGTACATACAGTATATATGTATGTATATATATGTCTAGCTATCTAAATCGATATCTATCTATCTATCTACGTTATCTATCTATCTATCAATCAATCAATCAATCTAAACAGAATATATATTTATCGATCCTTCTAAATCGATATCTATATTTTACCTGCGCCTCCAAGCGTGCGCGCTGGTCGACGGGATCGGTCAGGTGTAGAGAATGAGTGATACGCAGATGCAATTTTAACTAATAAGCAAAAGTGTCGAGGCCTTGTCCCTTCGGTTAAACCCGGTTAAACCGGACCAATTAAAACTGGAACAATTCAGAACATGCGAACATGCGGCTGTGACCGGCGATTGATAAGCCGAAACTGAAACCGCCGCTCAGTATGAGTCACAGCATCAAAGCAATTAGTAGTCATTAGTGCAGCTTTGTTGATGAAGCGCGAAGGGACAAATGCCTCGACACTATTCAAATGACCGTTTCAACCGTTATTACTAACAAAACGCTAAAACAAAACCCCATCTGCGTATCACTCATACTACGACTACTTCTAGTACTAGCACTACTAGTACTACAACAGCTATTGCTGCTGCTTGCTGCTGTTGCTACATCAACAACTTCTACTACTGCTGCTGCTGCTGCTGTCGTAGAGGCGGCGTGCTGCCATAAATACATAATATACATATACACATACATATCTATCTATCTATCTATCTATCTATATACCTACCTATATATCTACATATCGACATACATACATATATATATACACACACCCAGACACAGACACACACACACATATATATGTATCTATGTATGTATGTATCTACATACCTATCTATCTATATACCGATCTCTATATGTACATATACATACCTCTATATAGACATATATATATACATATATACATATACATATGTA
>Ga0335398_10008904_pt1 | contig 11756 bp, 7 predicted proteins | sample BON03_FD_205742 | JGI IMG/M metagenome (GOLD analysis project Ga0335398, IMG submission 205742) | Freshwater microbial communities from Lake Bonney liftoff mats and glacier meltwater in Antarctica - BON-03 (spades assembly) (version 2) | ecosystem: Environmental > Aquatic > Freshwater > Ice >...
GAAAGAGCGCGCTCCAACGAACGGAATAAAAAAAAGGGCAGGAAAGAAAGAGAGAGAGGGGGGGACCTCAGACGTAATTGAAAACGAGCTCGTCAACGCGGTGAGGCTTGGATATATGCTTGTCTTGTGTTTGTGAAATGGTCATCGCTGGTCCCCCACTAATTTTTTGTTCTGCCCTCGTGGCGGCGGCGCCGGCGTCTGGTTCCCGCGCGCTCGCCGGAAAAAGCGACGAAAAAAAATAAAAAATGGACTCACCGCTGCGTCTCGTGCTGCCAGCTGCTCGGGGTCCGCCGGGTCGCCCAGCAGCCGCGCGTAGTAGGCCGGGAGCGGGTCCTCCCGCCCGGCCACCACCACCTCGGGCGCCATGCCCACGTGCGCGAGGAAGGCGGCCCACGCCCCCGGCCGCAGCGCGCCGGCGCCGCCCGCGCCCGCGACGGCGACGGCGTCCGCGGGCGAGCCGGCGGCGGCCAACGGTCCCGTCCCGCCGCCGCCGCCTTCTCTCGCCCCCGCCCCCCCGCCTTGCCTCCGCCCGCCGCGGTACAGCCACCCGACCTCCTCCGCCCCCGGCCGCATCGTGCACACCGCCCGCAGCACCAGGGCGCGCACGCTCGCCGGCCGCTCCAGCGCGTACTGCAGCGCCAGGCAGGCGCCCCACGAGCCGCCTAATACGCACGCCCACCGCGCGACGCCCAGGTGCCGGCGCAGGCGCTCGGCGTCGGCGACGAGGGCGGCCGCGGTGTTGCCGCGCAGGCGGCCGAGGGGCGTCGAGCGGCCGCTGCCGCGCTGGTCGAACAGCACGACGCAGTAGCGCGCGGGGTCGAGGAAGCGGGCGTGCGAAGGGTAGCTGCCGGCGCCCGGGCCGCCGTGCAGCACGAGGGCGGGGAGGCCGCGCGGGTTGCCGCGCACCTCGAAGTAGACGCGGTGGCCGTCGTCGCCGCCTGCTGGGGACGGAGGCAGGGTGCCGGCGAGCAGCGGCGCCGGCGGCGCAGGGGCGCTCCGGCCGGCGCTTGCGCTCGCACCGGCGGCGGCGGCGTCTTTGGGCGGCGCAAACGAGTAGAGCTGGCGCAACTGCGGCGGCGGTGGTGCTTCTGGCTGCTCCTTGGCTGGCTGCTGCGGCGGCGGCGGATCTCCGGGGCGCGGGGGATGAGGGAGCCGCGAGGGCGGCGGGAGGAGCGGCGTCGTCGAGGAGGCGGCGGAGGGAGGGAGGGAGGGAGAAGCTCGCCTTGCGTTGATCCGGCGCGCCGTCGCCGCGGCGAATGGGCGCGACGCGCGGGTTGCCGCGCACTGCGACGCGCGCGCCTGCATCACGGCAGGACGGACGCGGGATCAGGGTCGTGTCTCGCGCGGGCGAGGAGGAGGAGGAGGGGACTCCTCACGTTCGCCTCATGGTGGAGGCGGCCCTTCCTTCGTTATTTGTCTCTCTCTTGCGTCTGTGTCCGCGGGGCGTTTGCACGAATGAAAGAATGGTTCCGAATGGTCGAATCGTAGGGGTCACTATGTAATCAAGGACAGTGGGGGGGAGGGAGGGAGGCGTTGACGCAAGCTTTTCGTCTCGAAGCAAGGCGGCGGCGTCGGCGTTGGCGCGCCGGCCCGAAACCCGAAACCTGAAACCAAAAAAAAAGGAGGGGCAGTCGTCGACGTCGCCGTCTCGCTCACCGCTCCAGCAGCACCACCGCCTCGACGTGCCGCGTGTGCGGGAACAGGTCCACCGCCACCGCCAGCACGGGCCGGAAGGCCGCGCCCTCGCGCGCCTCGCCCCGCGCCCGCGACCACGGCGGGCGGCACAGCTCGACCAGATTGTCCGCCAGAGAGGCGGGGTTGCACGACACGAGCACCAGCCGCCGCACGGTCGGCGACGCTGCCAGCAGCGCGCGCAGCACGTTCTTGTGCAGCCCGGCGCGCGGGGGGTCGGCCACGGCCACCACGGACCCGGGGGAAAGGCTCGAGACGCCCCGCTCGCGCAGGAGCGGCGGCAAGGCGCTCTCGGCGGTGGCGCAGACAAACTCGCAGCGGCCGGCGCTGCCGGCGTTGGCCGCCGCGTTGCGCCGGGCGTCCTCGATGGCCGGCGCGCTCGAGTCGACGCCGTAGACGCGCGCGGCGCGGTCGGACAGCGAGACGCCGATAGTGCCCGTGCCGCAGCAGACGTCGAGGAGCAGCTGGCAGGAGGGGGGGGCGGCGGCGGCGGCCGGCGCGGCGGGGGCGGCGCCGTCGGCAGCGGGCGAGTCGGCGGCGGCGGCGGCGTCGGGCGCGGCGGCGTCTGAGGCGGGCGCCGCGCTGGCGGCGGCAAAATCGCCGACCAGGCGGTAGAGCAGGCACGTGGACGGCGCGTTGACCTGGAAAAAGGCCGCGGGCGAGATGCGGAAGCGCAGGTCGCAGAGCGACTCGTGCAGGCACTGGGGGTCGTCCGCGCAGGACCCCGGGCCCGAGGCGAGCGGCGGGGCGCCGGGAAGCGCATTGGCGGGCGGCGGCGCCGCCGCCGCCGCCGTGGCGCCTGCGTCCTTGTCAGCCTTGTCGTCGTCGTCGTCGCGTCCCGCGGCGATGGCGTCAAAATCGGCGGCCGCCTTCTCAAGGGGCATGAGGGGCGCGTTGGCGGGGGCGGCGTTGGACACGCCAAAGTGGTACTGCACCAGCAGGGACGTAGGGGCGGGCAGCGACGGGGAGGAGGACGGAGCGGCGGGGGTGGCGGCGGCCGCGAAAAACGCGGCGGCGAGCGCGCGGAGCTCCCTCGCGGCCGCGGCCGCCAGTGCTGCGCGCTCGCCCGCGGCCGTGCGGTTCTTCACGTACAGGGGGTTGACCTGGATCGCGATCATGACCTCGTCCGGGGGCGGGGCGCGCGGCTCGGCCGCGTTGGTGGCGCCCGGGGCGGCAGCGGCGGCGGCGGTCGCCTCGGCGGCGGCGCCCCCCTCGGCCTCGCGCCCGGCGGCGGCGGCGGCGGCGGGCTCGAGCAGCGGCGGCACCTGCTCGAGCGCGGCCGCCGGCCCGTCCGCCCTCAAGAGGGCCTGGAACGCGGCGACGGCCGGGTGCTCGGCGTCACCCTCGGCCGCGTCGCCGCCGCCGAACTGCGCCTCGGGCAGACGCACGAGCCAGCGCTCGAGCGGGACGTCGGCGAGCCTGGCCGGGGCAACGGTGGCGTTGGCGTTGGCGTTGGTGGCGGCGGGGGCGGCCTCGCCTCCCGCTGGCAGCGGCAGCGGCAGAAACGTCGCCGCGCGCCCCTCGCGCACCAGCAGCATGCGCCAGAAGCCCGAGTTGGACGTCTTGTCCCACGCCTCGAGCGCCGACGCCGCACCGCCCGTCGCAAACGCCGCCGCTGCCGGCGCCGCCGCGCCGCCGCCGCCGCCGACGCCGCCGACGCCGCCGACCGCCCCCGCCCCGTCCCCCCGCAAAAAGCGCTGCAGCAGGGCCGCGTAGCCCCGCGCGGCGGCGCTGGTGTGCCGGCAGCGCGAGGCGTCGCCCACCGCCGTCACGCCGTCGCGGAACGACCCGTGCAGGAAGCCGACGGCGGGGCGGCCGCCGAGGTCGAGGCCGACGGAGAACTCTGACTTGGAACGGTACCCCTCGAGCTGCGGCGCGCGCACGATGGCGGGAAAAGGGGCGGCCGCGCCGCCGGGGCGCTGCGCGGCGGCGACCAGCCAGGCGGGGAGGGGCGCCTCGCCGGAGGACCCAACCCCGCCGCCGCCGCCGCCGCCGCCGCCGCCGCCGACGTTGCCCGCGGGCGGCGCGCGCCGCCGGTCGTGGATGGCGCGCACGCCCTCGGCCGCCCGGCGCAGCGCGTCGTGCACGGTCGCCGCCTTGAGGCGCAGCTGCTCGCCGTAGGGGACGGCGTGCCAGGGGCAGACGGCCTCGCGCACGTCGGCCGCCTGACCCGGCGCCTGCCGCTGCGGCTGCGGCGGCCGGGCGGCGGTGGGGGCGTCCGCCGCCAGGGCTGGGCGCGCGGCCTTGGCCGCGCGCGGCGCGTCGGCCGCGTCGGCGGTGGCGGCCGTCGGGGGCCGCTTACCGGCGGCGGCCGCAGAGACAGGGGAGGGAGCGGGGTCGAGCGGCAGGAGCAGCGACAGGCCCGACGCGGCCGCCGGCCCCATGTCGGCGAGGGCCTGGCGCGCGCGCGCGCGGTCGGCCGGGCCGGCGAAGCGGGCCACGCCGCGCGTCTCTCCCGCCGCCTTGTCGACGCCGAGCGGCTTGACGCCCGTGCGCTCGAGAAAGGCGGCCAGCCGCGCGGGCCCCCAGCCGGCGGGCACGCCCGCGACGGCCGCGCTGCCGCCGTCGTCGGCGGGCGGGAGGAGCTCGCGCGCGCGCGCCAGGTCCGCGGACTGGGACTGGGACGGGGGCGCCGGGGCGTCCGCGGCGGCCGGGGGCGTGGGAGGAGGAGGAGGGGGAGGGGGACGGGCAGCAGCGGCGGCAGCGACGGCCGCGGAGGCGGGCCGGGGTGGCGGCGGCGGCGGCGGCGCCGGCGCCGCGGCCTGCGGCCGCCGCGCCTTTGCGAGCCCTGCGGCGAGGCGCGCGACTCTCACGGCGGAAAAGCTAGCAGCCAGGCTGGCGTTGATGGACGGCGCCGCCTGCAGGTTGGCCAGCAGCTTGCGCGCCTGGTCGAGCTGGGCGCTGTGGTTGTTTTGTTTTGCGTTGTTCGGGCGCGTGAGAGAGGAGGAGGAGGAGAGAGGGCGGCGCGAAGCTGATTTGGCCCGGCTGGGGGACTCACCGCAAGCGCACGAGGTCCTGGTCTTGCTGCGACATGGTTGGTAGTACCGTGATTTCTGGATTGTGGTGTTATGTGTGGAGAGCGGTCCTGGATGCGGGCGCGATCACATGTTGCTTTGCACAGGGGAAGACGGCAGGGCCGCCCACTCCTTCAAAAGCTGCGCCAGCGATCACTTCCGACCACCTCACAACACGCAACCCTCGCATCAGTACTAACAAGATCCTCTCTCTGTTGCATTGAAACATTGTGCGTCCGCGGGAGCAAAAGTGCTGCTTCTCCCTCTCCCCCTCCCTCCCGTCTCTCGAACGCGTGCCTTCTCCCTCTCTCTCTGTCTCCGCCGTCACAAGAGGCACCGAGCAATCCGGGCGGGCAAGGCACTACTGAGTCATTGCTAGCGCGCATTCGTCCCACCGCAGAGAACGCAAAAGCAAAAAGCAAAAGCAAAAGAAGAACCCGCGTCGGCGCCGCCAACCGCGGCGCGCGCGGCGCGGCGCGCGCTCGGTCCGCGCGTCAGCGCGTCCCCTCAATTTCCCCTGCGACCACCGGCGCGAAAGGATATGGGCATCCTCCTCTCGACCATGTGGGAGCGCTGGTTCGGCGGCGCCGGCCGCGAGTTCAAGCTCGTCATGGTCGGCCTGGACAACGCCGGGAAGACCACCCTGCTCTACCGCCTGGCGCTGGGGGAGGCGGTCGTCGCCACGCCCACCGTCGGCAGCAACGTCGAGCGCCTGCAGCACGCCGGCGTCACCCTCGAGGTGTGGGACCTCGGCGGGCAGCAAGGGCTGCGGGCCGCGTGGGCCACCTACTACCGCGGCGCCGACGCCGTCGTCCTCGTCGTCGACAGCGCTGACCGCGCGCGCGTGGCCGCCGTCAAGAACGAGCTCGGCGCCTTGCTGTCGCACGCCGACCTGTCCGGGGTGCCGTTGCTGGTGTTCGCCAACAAGCAGGACGCGCGGGGCGCCTGCCCCGCGGCCGAGCTGACGAGCCTCCTGGCGCTGCACGCCGTGCGCGGGCGCGACTGGCACATACAGCCTTGTGTGGCGGTCACGGGCGGGGGGTTGGCCGAGGGGATGGACTGGATCTCCAGTAGGGTGCGGCAGGGGCGCGGGGAAACGGCGGCGGGCGCGGGCGGGGGTGGGGCCGCTGGGGCAGGGGCGGTCGCGAGCTGACAAGGTGATACTAGTGTTCTTTTAGCTGCTCTCTAGGGGGGGTGTTTTTGTTTTCCTGTCGCCTGCCGCCCCGCCGCCGCCGCCTCTATTTTTGGTCGCTCTCCGACCTCCCCCCTCCTCTTCAAGTGTTCTTCTCTCTCGCGCGTCCCTGCGCCACTCACACAAACGACACACGCGCACGCAACACGACTATCGCATTTGACGCCCGACAACCTCGACCTCTATTCGCCACCAACTCTGGCGGGCTTTTAGACGTCCCGCAGCCTCTGCGCGAAAGAGCGGAACGTTACGAGGAAGGTTCGTCCCTCACGTTCTCTCTCGCTCCTCCCGCCGCCGCGGTCTCCAGGCGCGACCCCCGAGGCGCGCGCGCGCGTGCAAACTGCGCGTACTTGCTCGCCGACCACAGGCCGCAAGCACGCGTTCGTTTCGGTCGCGCGCGCACGGGGCGCGCGCGCCCGCGCAAACGCCAATGGGGCGAAGCCTCAGACAGGGGGGGGACTGACGTTGCCGTTGTCGCCGCCGCCGCGCAAGCAGCAACCGCCACCTCCCCTCACTCGCTCACACCACCCGCCCCTTACTCGCCACACACAACTAACCAACGCGCACAAACGCATCACAAGCCTGCCCTTTGACACCCCCACAGTATGCCACCGCCAATGCCGAGGCGGCAGAAGCACCCGCCGCCGCGCCGGTCGCGCGTGGCGGCGCTGCTCCTGGCCGTCGGCGCCGTCTCGGCCGCCGTCGCCGCCGTCGCCGCGGCGCCGCTGGCCGCCGCCTACTCTCTCGAGCCCAGCCACGTGCGCGCCATCCGCCGGCGCGCGACCGTCTACCTCCCCGGCGAGCGCTCCGAGGCCGGGACAAAGTGGGCGCGCGAGTTCTCGAGCGCGGCCGAGCGGCGCGAGGCCGGGCGCGCCGCCGCGCGGGTGCTCGAGATGCTGCGCGAGGAGCGCGCGCTGTGGGCCGGGCTGCCGATGCCGCCCTCGGTAATGGCGGAGGAGCCGTCCGCCGCTGCCGCCGCCGCCGCCGCCGCCGCTGCCGCCGCCCCCGCTGCCAACGTGACGGCGCCGGCCAAGCCGCCCGCCAAGCAGCGCGTGCTGCGCAAGCTCCTGGCCGAGCTTGAGGCGGCGCCCGCCGGTCCTGCGGCCGCCGCCGCGCTGGCCGCCGTCGACGCCGAGAACGCCGCCGCGGCCGACCCCGCCGCGGCCGACGCCGCCGCGGCCGCCGACGCCGACGATTTCAGCTCGTTCCTGTCGCAGATCGGAGCCAAGCCTGCCGCCGCCGCCGCCCCCGCTCCCAGCGCCGCCGACAGCTTTGGCTCGTTCCTGTCGCAGATCGAGGCCAAGCCTGCGGTCGTCGTTCCCGCCGCCGCCGTCCCGGCCGCCGTCCCCGCCGCCGCCGTCCCGGCCGCCGTTCCTGGCGCCGCCATTCCCGCCGCTGCCGTCCCCGCCGCCGCCGTCTCCGCCGCCGCCGTGCCTGCCGCCGTCGTGCCCGCCGCCGCTGTGCCCGCCGCCGCGGTCTCCGCCGCCGCCGTCCCGGCCGCGGCCGTCCCGGCCGCCGTTCCTGGCGCCGCCATTCCCGCCGCTGCCGTCCCCGCCGCCGCCGTGTCCGCCGCCGCCGTGCCTGCCGCCGTCGTGCCCGCCGCCGCTGTGCCCGCCGCCGCGGTCTCCGCCGCCGCCGTCCCGGCCGCCGCCGTCCCGGCCGCCGTTCCTGCCGCCGCCGCGGTCCCGGCCGCCGTTCCTGCCGCCGACGCCGCTCCGGCCGCCGCCAGCACTGCTGCCGACGAGATCGGCATGCCCCCCGCCGTCGTCGTCGACGCCGCGCCCGAGGCCGCCAGCAGCAGCGCGGCCATCCCCGCGGTCAACCCGGCCGCGGCCCCCGCCACCGGCAGCAGCACCAACAGCACGGCCGCCCCCGCCGCCCCAGCCGCCGCCGCCGCCGCCGCCAACGGCACGGCGCCCGCCCCCGTCGCCCCGGCGGCGGCAGACCCCTCCTCCGCGCCCGAGGCCGGCGCCGAGATCAATGCCATCGACGAGGAGTTCATCGCCAACCAGGTCGGCGGCCTCTACACGGGCCGCAACATCCGCGACGGTTTCGCCGTCGGCCAGTCCTGGGGCGCGCTCGACGCCTACGAGGCCGCCAACGCAAAGGGCGTCGGCGCCGCCGCCAACGGCGCCGCGGCGTCGACGACCGACCCGGCGGCGCCGGCCGTCGCCGTCGGCCACGGGCAGGTCCTCGAGGTCGCCGGGTGGACGCTGCGCGCCTACTCGGCCCTCGACGGCGCGGCCCTGACCGCTCCGCTGGCCCTGGGCTCCCTGCTAGGCGTGCCCACGGCGGTCAGCGGGGCCGGCAGCGCGCCGGCGCCGCTCGTCGGGCGCGCCTCGGCGCACTTCGACGCGCACGGCACGGGCCGCTTCTTCGTCGCCGCGCACGTCCAAGACCTCGCGGGGGACGCGCCGCGGTCGCGCATCGTGGTGGCCGTGTCCGCGGGGCCCAACATCGTGGGCTCGTGGTACCTGTACGACCTGGACGTGGGCTTCTCGGGGCGCGAGAAGGGCGGGCCGCGCCTGCCGGCCCGCGCGGAATGCACCGGCGTCGCCGCCGCCGCCGCCGCCGCCGCCGCCGGCCCTGGCGCCAAGCGGGGGGCCGCGGCCGCCGCCGCCGCCGCCAACAAGAGCAAGGCGCAGTGCTGGGCGGCCAACCCGGCGCTGGGCAACGACGGCCAGGCCGTGTACCTGACGTACGACAACTACCGCCGCGACCCGGAGACGGGCTACACGTTTGTGGGTGAGTTTTTTTTATCTAAGCGGGGAGAGGCTTTTGGCGCGAGCGAGCGAGCGAATCGGCACGACACGAAACGAAGACAAGACGCCTCGAGAGGAGCGGCGACGGCCGACCGGACCCTCCCCTTCTCTCTCTTCTTCCTCCCTTTTTCACAAGTCTCCTCGCTCAAAACCGACACGAACAAACGAACAAAACAAACAAAACAGGCGCCAACATCCTCGCCCTCGACAAGTACGCCATGGCCAACAGCGCGCGCGACGTCGCCGTCGCCGAGTGGTGGGTCGACCGCAACCCGGCCGACGGCGGCGCGCCCGCGCGCGGCGTGTCGGCCTCGCTGCCCGCGCCGGGCGCCAACACGCGCAGCATGCCCGCCCAGTTCCTGAGCGCGCCCTTTGCCGCGCCCGCGTCCGCGTCCGCCCCCGCGCCCGCGCCCGCCAACACCAACGGCACAAACGCCACGAACGCCGCCGCCACTAACGCCGCCGCCGACAAGGACCAGCCCTTCCTCGTGCACTATGGAATGACGGGCACGAAGGAACTGCGCGGCGCGGGCCAGTCGCGCCAGAAGACGCGGGCGCTGGCGTCGTGGCTGCGGCTGGAGGTCCAGCGGCTGGCGCTCCCCGCGCCGGCGCCCGGCGTCTTCGCCGCGGGCGCGGGCGCGGGCGTGCCGCAGCCCGCGGCGGGGGCGTCCACGCCGGCGGAGGTCGGCGCGCCGATCTGGGCCGAGGGCGCCAGGCTGGCGGCGCCGGCCGAGCGGGGGGCCGACTTTCCGCTCGGGCGCTCCAAGGGCGCCGCCGAGCCGGCGCCGCTGGCGCTTGCAGAGACGGCGCGCCTGGGCGGCCTGCGGTACGCCGGGGGGCGGCTGTACGCCGTCGCCCCCGTGTGGGTGCCCGCCGAAGCCGCCGCCGCCGCCGCCGCGCCCGCGAACGCGAACGTGACCGCCGCGGGTGTGGGTGCCGACGCTCCCGCCGCCGACGCTCCCGCCGCCGACGCTCCCGCCGCCGCCGCCGCAGCAGCAGGGGGCGGCCGCGTCGCCGCCTGGTGGGTCGAGATCGACCAGCCGTCGCTCACCGCCCGCCGCTCGGGCGTCGTGGCCTACGAGCGCGGCAGCCTGCTCGCGCCCACCATCGCCGTCAACAAGCGCGGGCGCGCGATCATCGCGGCGACCGCCGTCGGCCGGGACCTGTTCCCCTCGGCCGCCGTCGCCACGCTCGACTTTGGCGCCGAGGCCGCCGAGGCCGCCGGCGCCGGCGACGGGGCCGCCGCCTTGAGCGACGACGACGCCGCAGTGGCGGCGCCGGCGGACGATGCGCTGGCGGAGGCCACGCCCGGCGCTGCCGCCGCCGCCGCCGCCGCCCCCGCCGCCGTCGCCTACACCCTGCGCCTCCCCGGCCCGGGCGCGGGGCTCGCCGACGGCGAGGGCGCCTACTCTGCCCTGGCCGCGGGCCCCGGCGCCGGCGCGCGGCCGGCCGCCAGCGCCGTCGGCGTCGACGGGACGCTCTGGAGCGCGGTGGAGACGGCGTCGCGCTCGTGCTCGCTCGAGGAGTACAAGGCGGACGCGACGTGCGGGGGCACGCGCACGGCCGAATACAACTGGGCGACGCGCGTGACGCAGGTGGAGGTGGACGGGTGAACGAGAGAGAGAGAGAGATGTTATAGTAGGTTTTGATTTCTTCTTCGGAGAGCGGCGGAGGGGGGCGCATATAATAGGATAGGGTGTCGCCGCCGGCGCCGGACGGCCGGCGGCGAGGCAAGACAGACGCCTTACGGGCCGAGTAGACTGATTCGAGCGTGATTTGCAACAACCACAACAAGAGGGAAGAGACGTTACATGCTTCGGCTTCGTTACACACGCGCCTTTTGAGGGGCGGGACAGACGAGGGCTGGGGGACGCAGAGGGCGCGCCCCTGCCTGCCAGCCTTCCGCCGGCTGGCGCTGTCATCCCGCAAAGCGTTGTTGCTTTGTGCCGCCTGCGCAGGACAGGCTCGCCTGCCCCCGTCCACATCCATCACACGCCGACCTTGCGCCTGCGCATCACCCACCCGAGCCGCTGCCGGATCAGCGCGCCCATGCGCCGGTTGAACGTCGTCTTGCGGCGCAGGTGCGTGGCGTCGGCGGTCGGCGTGAAGTGGCGGCGGCGGCGCAGGTCCTCGGGCAGGCCGGCCTCGGCGAGCTGGCGGCGCAGGCGCGCGAAGGCCTGGTCGACGTTGTTGCGGTTGACGTCGACGACGGCCGACATGGCGCGCCGCTGCTGCGGATGCGGATGCTGCGGGTAGGGTTGCGGCGGCGGCGGCGGCGCGGGCGCGACGGTCGACGTCGTTGCCGCCCCCGCTCGCGCCGTTGCCGTTGCCGCCGCTGCCGTTGACGCTGCCGACGCTGCTGCTGGTGCTGCTGCCGCTGCGGCCGACGCGCGCGCGCCCATCAGTGCGACTGCTCGCCGGAGCATCGTGGTTTTGTGCTTCGGAGGGGGGGGGGGCGCTTTGTTGTGCGCGGGCAAGAGAGAGGGAGGGAAGGAGCAAGGGTTGCCTCTGTTCCTGAGAGGAGAAGGGGGAGCGTTGTCGTCGTCGATCGAGGTCGAATTGGGTCGGGATCTGCACGGTGATGTTGCTCTTTCGTTGAGCTTCGCTGCGGCGTTGTTGCAAGAAAGCGAAACGACACGAAGCCGCACTGGGCGGTGTCGTCCCTGTCGCCGTTGTCATCGCCGTGAATCGGCATCCGGAGACAAGACGATGCGCCAAAAAGCGGCGCTTGCTCAAATGCTGTTGCGGTCTCGCGCGCGAGCAATCCTAAAAATACTATCGCTCACTTGTCAGTCTCACGCTCTCAAACCCACATTGGACGAGCAGCCGACACTGAACCTGCTCTAGGTGCCCCCCCCCCTCTCTCTCGCCCGCAGCCTCCAAAGGACGGCGCCCGATCGATCACCCTCGTCGGCGGCAAGCCCCTCGAGAGTCCCGCACACAACCATCGAATCAACCAGGCCCATGGGCGACCCGAAAGATGGCAGCGGCCGCCGCGGCGAGGGCGCGCCAAAGGCCGCCGCCGCCGCCCCTCGTCCGGCGGCGACAAAGCGCTCCCCCCCCCTTGCCTCCACAACAACAATCGAGGAGAGCGCC
>Ga0335398_10008909_pt1 | contig 11752 bp, 9 predicted proteins | sample BON03_FD_205742 | JGI IMG/M metagenome (GOLD analysis project Ga0335398, IMG submission 205742) | Freshwater microbial communities from Lake Bonney liftoff mats and glacier meltwater in Antarctica - BON-03 (spades assembly) (version 2) | ecosystem: Environmental > Aquatic > Freshwater > Ice >...
TGAAGGTGTCGGCGCCGACGTCGATCTCGACCTCGCGCCGCGCAAGTACCCCGGGCTCGACCCCTGGGAGGTATGGCTCTCCGAAGCGCAGGAACGCATGGTGATCGCCGTGCCACCCGAGCATCTCGCGGCGATGCAGGCGCGCTGCGACCGGGTCGGGGTGCGCCTCGCCGACGTCGGCGCCTTCACCGGCGACGGCCAGCTGTTGGTGCGCCATCAGGGTCATGTGGTGGTCGATCTCGACACGGCGTTCCTCCACGACGGTCGACCGCAGCGGCGCATGCCGGCGGAACTGCCCACCCCGAACCGCGACGAGCCCAGCGGCCGCAGCGTCACCGACCTGGCCGCCACGATCCTCGCCCTGCTCGCGCACCCGAACATCGCCTCGAAGGCCGACACGATCCACCGCTACGACCACGAGATCCTCGGCGCCACCGTGGTACGACCCCTCATCGGTGCCGCCGCCGACGGTCCGGCCGACGGCGTGGTGCTCGCCGACCCTGGCGCCCGCGAGGGCATCGCGATCGGCATCGGCGTCAACCCGTGGTACGGCCTGCACGACCCCGAGGCCATGGCGTTCGCCGTGATCGACGAGGCGATCCGCAACGTGGTGGCCGTCGGCGCCGACCCCGACCGCGTGGCGCTGCTCGACAACTTTTCGTGGGGTGACCCGCGCCGACCATCCACGCTCGGCGAACTCGTCGCCGCCGTCGACGGGTGCTGCTCCGCTGCCCGGATGTACAACGCTCCGTTCGTGTCGGGCAAGGACTCGCTGAACAACGAATACGTCGGCACCGACGGGCAACGCCATGCAGTACCTCCCACACTGGTGATCACGGCGATCGCGCATCTTCCCGACGCCGATCAGTGCGTCACCCCCGACCTCGCCGAGGCGGGCAACGCACTGATCCTGCTCGGTCACACCGAGACCGAGTTCGCCGGCTCGCACCTCGACCTGCTCCAGGGGGCACCGCGAAACGCCGGTGTCGTTCCGGCACCGGATCCCGACGCTCCCGAGACGTACCGTCACCTGCACGCCGCCATGCGGGCCGGGCTCGTGGTGTCGTGTCACGACGTCAGCGAGGGTGGCCTCGCCGTGTCGCTCGCCGAGATGTGCATCGCCGGCCGACTCGGCGCCCAGGTCGACGCGCTCCCCCACGACGACCTCGTCACCGCACTGTTCAGCGAGTCGTCGGGACGATTGGTGGCCGAGGTGCCGCCACGCAGCGTCGACGCGTTCATGAAGATCATGGGCCGCTCGGCGGCGCCACTCGGGACGGTCACCGACGACTCGCTGCTCTCGATCCCCGGCGTCGAGCCGATCCCCGTCGACCGTCTGGCCGACGCGTTCAACAGCACCGGTGACCAATGAGCAAGGTCCGCGCCCTCGTGATCGCCGGCCCCGGCACCAACCGCGACAACGACGTACGAGACGCGCTCGAACTCGCCGGCGCCGACACTCGGATCGTGTTGGCCTCAGAACTCGTCGCCCAGCCCACGCTGCTCTACGACGCCGGGCTCGCCGTGGTGGCCGGTGGTTTCAGCTACGCCGACTCGCTCGGCGCTGGCCGCATGCTGGCGCTCGACCTGGTACTCGGGGTCGGTGATTCGCTGCGCAGCTTCATCGCCGACGGTCGGCCGTTGATCGGGATCTGCAACGGCTTCCAGGTGCTCACCGCTGCCGGCCTGCTCCCCGGCGCACTCGGCCACAATGCTCAAGGTCGCTTCGACTGCCGCTGGGTGGTGCTCGATCCGGTGCCGAACAGCGTGTCGATCTGGACGAACGACATCATCCATCCGATCCACTGTCCGATCGCTCACGGCGAGGGCCGTTACGTGCATCCCGACCCTGACGCCCTCGCCGCTGCCGGGCAGGTGGCACTGCGCTACCGCAGCACCAACCCGAACGGATCGGTCGCCGACATCGCCGGTGTGTGCGACCCGACAGGCGTGGTGCTGGGGCTGATGCCGCACCCGGAGAACCACATCGTTCGCCGCCAGCACCCGCGACACTCCCGTGGCGGTGGCGGCGACGCCCACCTCGGATTGCGTCTGTTCGACAACGGCGTCCGACACGCGAAGAAGCTCTGACCCGCATGCCGACCGCACTTCCCACATCGCTGCCCGAACCGTTACTCGACATCGAGCTACCGCTCACCGACCAACGCGTGGGCAAGGTACGCGTGTCGTACGCACTGCCCGGCCAACGCCGGTTGTTGGTGACCACCGACCGGCTGTCGGCGTTCGACCGGGTCATCGCCGGAGTGCCGTACAAGGGCCAGGTGTTGAACCAGCTGTCGTGGTGGTGGTTCGAGCGCACCCGCGACATCGTTGCCAACCACGCGCTCTCCACGCCCGATCCGAACGTGTTGATCGCCACGGCGGCCACACCGTTGACGGTCGAGGTGATCGTGCGGGGCTACATCACCGGGGTCACCGACACTGCTCTGTGGACCCGGTACGCCGCGGGCGAGCGGACGATCTACGGGCACCAGTTCGCCGACGGGCTGTGCAAGAACACGCCGCTCGACAGGCCGATCGTGACACCCACCACCAAGGGAGCCGACGGCGCCCATGACGAGCCGCTCTCGTCAGCCGACGTCGTCGCCGGGGGTCACGTTCCCGCCGAACTCTGGAATCGGGTCGAGGCCGCTGCGCACGGGTTGTTCGAGCGTGGGTCCGAACGCGGGCTGCACGCAGGGCTGATCCTGGCCGACACCAAGTTCGAGTTCGGTGTCGACGCCAACGGTGACCTGCTGTTGATCGACGAGGCGCTCACGCCCGATTCGTCACGCTGGTGGATCGAGGCGAGCTACGAGGAGCGTCTTGCGGCCCGTGAGGAACCCGAGAGCCTCGACAAAGAGGTGGTACGCCGGGCGCTCGCCGCCGCGGGCTACACCGGCGACGGGCCCATCCCCGAACTGGGTGACGACGTCTGGGCGACCACCGCACAGCGGTACGTCGACGCCTTCGAACGCCTCACGGGCCACACGTTCGTGCCGGGCACCTACCCTGCAGGACCACGGATCAACGCCGCGCTGGCGGGACTGGACATCGACTGACATGAGCACACCGATCGCTTGCACACCGGTTCACGAACCCCTCGGCGGCATCGCCGACGACACCCCGAAAGACGAATGTGGCGTACTCGGCGTGTCGACACCGCACGGCGAGGGTGTCGCCCAGTTGGCGTTCTTCGGGTTGTTCGCCCTCCAGCACCGCGGCCAGGAAGCTGCCGGCATCGCGGTCAGCGACGGCAAGCGGGCCCGTGTTCACAAGGAAGCCGGCCTCGTCGCCAACGTATTCACGCCCGAGGCGCTCGCGCCGCTCACCGGCTACCACGCGATCGGTCACACCCGGTATTCCACCACCGGCTCGAACGCCGAGCGCAACATCCAGCCGTTCCTCGTCGAGACCATGCACGGCCCGCTCGCCCTCGCCCACAACGGCAACCTGATCAATGCGCCGGCACTACGCGACGAGCTGTTGAACCGGGGTTTCGGACTCACCGCCACCAGCGACTCCGAGGTCATGACGCTGATGCTCGCCGCCGCCGGCGGCCAGACCTGGGAGGAACGGATCGAACGGACCTTGCCCGCATGGAAGGGCGCGTTCTCGCTGGTGCTCCTCGCCGCGGATCACGTGATCGCCGTGCGCGATCCGTGGGGTTTCCGGCCCCTCTCGGTCGGGCGACTCCCCCATGGCGGCCACGCAGTGGCGTCGGAGACGTGTGCACTGTCCACCCTCGGCTGCGTCGACATCGACGAGGTCGAGCCCGGCGAGATGGTCACGTTGCACGGCGCCGAACTCCACCGCTCCCAGGTGCTCGCGCCGCAGCCCCGAAGCGCCAGATGCACGTTCGAGTTCGTCTACTTCTCACGACCCGACTCGGTGTGGCACGGCAACAACGTCCACCACGTTCGCCAGCGGCTCGGGCTCAGACTCGCCCAGGAGGCACCAGCCGACGCCGACGTCGTGATCCCGGTGCCGGACTCTTCGATCCCCGCTGCCATCGGATACTCCAACGAGAGCGGCATCCCGTTCAACGACGGGCTCATCAAGAACCGCTACATCGGCCGCACGTTCATCGAGCCCACCCAGGACATCCGCGAACGCGGCGTGGCGCTGAAGTTCAACGCCCTACGTGAGAACCTCGACGGCAAACGGGTGGTGATGATCGACGATTCGCTCGTTCGTGGCACCACCGCCGGGCCGCTGGTGAAGCTGGTGCGTGACGCTGGCGCCACCGAAGTGCACGTGCGCATCACCTGCCCGCCGATCACCCACGCCTGCCACTTCGGTGTCGACATGGGCCACGACGGCGACCTCATCGCCGGCCGCATGACCATCGAGGAGATGCGCGAACACATCGGCGCCGACAGCCTCGCGTTCTTGTCGCTCGACGGGATGATGCTCGCCGTTGCCGACCGCGAAGCCAGCGACGACGACGGCTACTGCAACGGCTGCTTCACCGGTAAGTACCCGATCCCCGTCGGCGACGCCCAGCCCAAACTGTCGTTCGAAGGCGTCCTCGCATGAGCCCCCACCCACTTCTCGTGAACGATCTCATCTCTGACAGGTGGAGTTGTTCACGAGGTCCACAGCGAGGTGTGCGCTGATGCGGGTGCTGGTGATCGGGGTCGGCGGGCGAGAGCAGGCGATTGCCTGGGCGTGTCGCCATCACGGCCACGATGTTCGACTCGCATCCGACCTCGGTGACGCGTCAGCAAGTGACACCGATCTCGTGATCCCTGGTCCCGAGGCGGCGCTGGTGGCGGGCGTTGCCGACGAGTGCGTTCGTCGCGGTCTCCCCTGTTTCGGGCCGACGGCCTCACTCGCCCGGCTCGAATCGTCGAAGTCCTACGCCCGCGAGCTGGCAACGATGCTCGGGATCCCCGGGCCGCGGTTCGCGTCGTTCGACGATGCCGACGCGGCGATCGCCTGGTGGCGCAACCTCGATCGCCCCGTGGTGGTCAAGCTCGACGGTCTCGCCGCTGGCAAAGGCGTCACGATTCCCGACGGCGAGGCCGCAACGATCGAGGCAATCCGGGCCACATCGTCAGGGAACGGCAAATTCCTGCTCGAAGAGCGCCTGCGCGGACCCGAATGCTCACTGTTGGCACTCTGCGACGGCGTGCGAGCGATTGCCCTTCCCCTGGCACAGGACCACAAGCGCCTCGGCGAGGGCGACACGGGACCGAACACCGGGGGCATGGGCGCCTTTGCGCCGGCGCCGGTGCCCTACGACCCCGACGACCTGGTGGCCGAGTTCGTGCAACCCGTGCTCGACCACTTCGCTGCCGCCGGAACGCCCTACGTCGGTGTGATCTTCGCCGGGCTGATGCTCACCGCTGACGGCCCGCGGCTGATCGAATACAACGTCCGCTTCGGTGACCCCGAGGCGCAGGCGGTGCTCCCGCTGCTCGAGACCGACATCGCCGAGTTGGCGCTGCTCGCCACACAGGGCTCTATCGATCAGCTGCCGGTGATCGTGCGCGCGCAGTCGGCGCTCACCGTGGTGGCTACCGCCGCCGGCTATCCCGATGCGCCGGTCGCCGGCGCGGAGATCACTGATGACGTGGTGAGCGGCGCGATCGGTGTCGATGGCACCACCACGCTGCGCTTCGATGCCGGCGTCGACGCCGATGGACGCGTGGCTGGCGGGCGGGTGCTCGCAGTCACCGGAATCGGCTTCGATCTCGCCGAAGCGCGCCGGGCCGCGTACGACCACATCGAACGCATCCACTTCGATGGCATGCAGGTTCGCCGAGACATCGGGTGGCGGGCGCTCGGCGCCGAACTGACCTCGTACGCAGCGGCCGGTGTCGACATCGACGAGGGCACGCGAGCGGTCAGCGAGATGAAGGCCGCGGTCGAGGCCACGCACGACACCGGCGTGCTCAAGGGTGTCGGATCGTTCGGTGGGGTGTTCTCGGCGAAGGCGATCCTCGAACTCGACGACCCGGTGCTGGTGGCCTCCACCGATGGCGTGGGCACCAAGGTCGAACTGGCGGCGCGGCTGGGGATGGTCCGCGGCGTCGGTACCGACATCGTGAACCACTGCATCGACGATGTGCTCGTTCAGTCGGCGCGGCCACTGTTCTTCCTCGACTACATCGCCGCCTCGGTGATCGACGCCGACCTGGTCGCCGAAGTCGTACGGGGCATGGCCGACGCATGTAAGGCCGCCGGCTGCGCGCTGCTCGGCGGCGAGACGGCCGAGATGCCGGGCGTGTACCTGCCGGGCGCATTCGACATCGCCGGCACGCTGATCGGCGTCGCCGAACGCTCTGAGCTCCTCCCCCGCCCCGACGTGGCCGCTGGCGACGTGCTGATCGGCGTGGGCTCGAGCGGCCCGCACACCAACGGCTACTCGTTGCTGCGCAAGATCTTCGACTGGATCCCGATGGATGTGGTGCCCGACGGCTTCGACCGCCCGCTCGGCGAAACGCTGTTGGAACCGCACCGGTCGTACCTTGACGTGCTACGTGGCGCTCTCGATTGTGGCCACGTGAAGGCGCTTGCCCACATCACCGGCGGTGGCCTGCCGGAGAACCTCCCGCGGGTGCTTCCGGCCGATGTCGACGCACGGATCGAACTCGGGTCGTGGCCGGTGTCGCCGCTGTTCCAGTTGGTACGTGAACTCACTCCTCAGATGGCGACCGAGGAGCTGTACCGCACGCTCAACATGGGTGTCGGCATGGTGATCGTCTGCGCACCCGGCGACGCAGCCGCCGTCCAGGCCACCATCGACGAGCCCACCTGGCTCATCGGCGAACTGGTCCCCGGCTCCGGCCACGTCCACCTCACCTGACGATCGCCGCAGCGCCGCCCTTCTGTGTGAGCAACAACGTCGAATTCGTACGTCGGCGCTCACACAGAACCCGAGCCCGTGTCTGTGTGAGCACACACGTCGTCTCGGAGTGTGACTTTTCGTTCAGGTGGCGGGGGTGCTGCAATGCCGATCGGTAGGTTCGGTACATGGGACCCACCTCCAATCGCCGCAAGCGACTGGTGGTGCTGGTGTCCGGTTCCGGGTCGAACCTGCAGGCGATCATCGATGCCTGCGCCGACGAGCAACTTCCGGCCGAGGTCGTTGCCGTCGTGTCGAACAAGCCGAATGTGTTCGCGCTCCAGCGAGCCGACGCTGCTGGCGTCCCGGCCGTCCACGTGGGGGTGCATCCGGGCGAGGAGCGATCCGACTACGACGCCCGCCTCGCCGATGTGGTTGCCGGATTCGATCCCGACCTCGTGGTGCTCGCTGGCTGGATGCGCATCCTCACGATGAGCTTCCTCGGATGGTTCCCGCACCGTGTCGTCAATCTGCACCCGGCGATGCCCGGCGAACTGCCCGGCACCGGCGCCATCGAACGCGCCTGGGACGAAGCCGTCGCCGGCACCCGCACCCACACCGGCGTGATGGTCCACCTCGTTCCCGACGATGGTGTCGACGACGGGCCCGTGCTCGGCACCTCGATCGTACCGATCGAGATCCATGCTGGGTTCGACGCCTTTGCCGCACTCGTCCACCGAGCCGAACACCGCCTGCTCGTCGACACGCTCGGCACACTGTGTTCCACCGCACCCGCACCCGCACACTCGGAGGTCTCCGCATGACACGCACGAACCCCAACGACGACTTCTTCGACCGTTTCGAGGCGCTCACCTTCGACGACGTCGTCGTGGTTCCCGGCTACTCCGAGACGCTCCCCGACGCCGTCGACACCTCAGCAACGTTCGCCCGCGACATCGAACTCGCCGTGCCGTTGGTGTCGGCAGCGATGGACAAGGTCACCGAGGGACGCATGGCCGTCGCCATGGCCCGCCACGGCGGCATCGGCGTGATCCACCGCAACATGTCGATCGCTGACCAGGCCGCCGAGGTCCAGAAGGTGAAGCGGTCGCAGTCGGGGATGATCACCGACCCGGTCACGCTGCCACCCACGGCGCTACTGCAGGACGCCGAAGACCTGATGGCCAAGTTCAAGTTCTCCGGCGTGCCGATCACCGACCCCGACGGCCGCCTCGTGGGCATCCTCACCAACCGTGACATCCGCTTCTGCGAGGGCTCCGACTTCGAACGTCCGATCACCGAGTTCATGACCGCCGACGGCTTGGTCACCGCCGAGGTGGGTACGTCGCTCGACCAGGCCAAGGCCATCCTCCAGCAGCACCGTATCGAGAAACTGCCGCTCGTCGACGGCGACGGCCGCCTTGCCGGGCTGATCACCGTCAAGGACATCCAGAAGCGCCTCGATTTCCCCAATGCATCGCGCGACTCACGCGGCCGCTTGCGTTGCGCTGCCGCTGTCGGCGTCGGCGACGACCTCGAGGAGCGGGTGGAGGCACTGGTGGCGATGGGCGTCGATGCCATCTCGATCGACACCGCGCATGGCCACTCGGCCAACGTCGTCAAGGCCATCCAGCGCATCAAGGGCTCGTGGCCCGAGCTCGCTGTCACTGCGGGCAACGTCGTCACGGCCGAAGGTGTCGAAACGCTGGCCAACGCAGGCGCCGACGCGATCAAAGTCGGCGTCGGAGCGGGGTCGATCTGCACAACTCGTGTGGTGTCGGGTGCCGGGATGCCGCAACTGTCGGCGATCTGGTTCAGCGCCGAGCGGGGACGAGAACTCGGCGTGCCGATCATTGCCGACGGCGGTATCACCTTCTCCGGCGACATCGTCAAGGCCATCGTCGCCGGCGCATCGACGGTGATGCTGGGCTCGCTGTTGGCAGGCACCGAGGAGAGCCCCGGTGAACAGGAGCTATTCGAGGGCCGCCGGTACAAGAGTTACCGCGGGATGGGGTCGATGGGTGCGATGACCGGTGACAGCCAAGATCGCTACGCCACCGGCCAGTCGTCAGGCCCCAAGACGGCCGTCGGCGCCGGGTCGAACAAGCTGGTGCCCGAAGGCATCGAGGGTCGGGTGCCCTACGCCGGCCCGCTCGGCGAGGTCGCCTACCAGCTCGTCGGCGGCCTCCGATCGGGCATGGGCTACGCCGGCGCCGCCACACTCGACGCGCTCCGAGGTGCTCGCCTGATGCGGGTCACCACCGCCGGCCGCGACGAGTCGCATCCGCACGACGTGACGATCACCAAAGAAGCCCCGAACTACCAACGCTCCTGAGCGACCTCGGCTCAGCCGAAAAAGTCCGGTTTCGTTGCGCTGAGCGCAACAACACCGCGCCATTTCGGATTTGTGTCAGCCGCGCAGGGCGCTGAGGCGTTCCCAGGGATCGACGTCGAACGGGTATGGGCGATCACGTCGGTCATCGCCGGGCTGGGCGTGGCCGTGGCCGTGTCACCGAGTGCAGCGGCTCGCGAGGCCATCTCACCGCTGCTGGTGACTGCGGCGCGAGCCCGACACCGACCTCGTGCTGAACGGGATCGCTCGGCGAGATCCCGGTGCCCATCTGGCGGTCGGTGACCTCGCGTACGGCTACCCAGCGACGCCCTACCAATGGTGCGACTACGTCAAACAGCGTGTCGGCGAGGGGTGCCCGTTCCAGCTGGTCTCGGGGAAGCGAGAGCGAAGACAACAACAATGGCGACACCAACGACTTCAGCGCCTGTCTGCCCAACCAGATCTCCGGGATCAGCGGCATCTACGGGCGCGAGTACGTGATGGACTTCCCCACGAACGCACCGCTCGTCCGGGTCGTCCGGGTCGTCCGGGTCGTCCGGGTCGTCCAGGCCAGCTCGAACCTGACATTCGAAGCCACCCGGTGGACCTGTGCCCGAGGCGACTCGCCCTGGCGGTGGCTCGAGCGAGTAATCGACGACGGGCGAGCGCTCGGACCGCAATGGATCATCGTCACCTCGATCCACGATCTTGCCGTCACTGCTGCCTGATTCGAAGGTGTCCGGCTGGTCGTTGGCTGCTCGATATGGTGACCAAACACGAAACTCCGCCACCATCGGGAACGCGAGACCATCGGAGGCGGTTTGCGCTGCTAGCTGCTCGACGGCCCACTCCGCCCAGCAAAGGACCGGCTCCTCGCACCCCTGACGTACGGGCCCCTGGCGGCTGTCCCACCGTTGGCGCTCTCGATGCTGGCGTTGGTGGCAGCGATCGACGCGGCTCTTGCTGCGTGGCAGCAACTCGCTGTCGTGGCGGTCGCACTGTGGCTCCTCAGCCGACTCGCCGACGGCCTCGACGGTCCGGTGGCCCGCGTGCAGGGCACGGCGAGCGACCGTGGCGGTCTCGTCGACATCGTGTTCGACACCATCGGCTACGCGCTGATCCCCATCGGTATCGCTGCTGGCATCGACACACGAGCTGCGTGGATCACGGTGGCAGTGCTGCTCGCAACGTTCTACGTGAACGCGGTGTCGTGGACATACCTCGCAGCATTGCTCGAGAAGCGGGCCGCCGGAGCGACTGCTACAGGGGCATCGACCAGCACGATCATGCCTCGCGCTCTGATCGAGGGCACCGAGACGATCGTGTTCTTCACGGTGGCGCTCGCTTGGTCCAGCGGTGCGGTCGCCACGCTGGCGGTCATGGCTGGTGCGGTCACCGTGACGATCGTCGAGCGGATGTTGTGGGCGCGAAGGGCGCTGGCATGAGCACGGTGAGGTCGGACATCGGTCGCGAGCGCCGATCGACGTTGATCGTGTGGGTCCAGCGGGCGCTCGTCGTCGGGATCTGGCTGGCCGCGATCGTCGCGTGGCAGCTCTACCAATCGTCGAACGACCTGTCGATCACGGAGACCGCCCAGCGGTTCATCGACACCGTCGGCGGGTCGTGGTGGGGCATCTTCGCCTTCGTGTCCGTCTATCTCGCTCGGCCGATCGTGCTGTTTCCGGCCTCGATCCTCACGATCGTCGGCGGCATTCTCTTCCTCCCGTACGACCTCGTCAACTACCTCTCCGGGATGTTGCGGCTGCAGTGGCTGCCGTTCTTGGTGGCAACCGCGCTCGGATCGCTCCCCGGCACGGTGTCGTTCGTGCTCCTCGGCGCGTCGATCGACCGGGTCGATGAAGGTATCGGTGGTATCGACCCCGCCGCCCTCGTGATCAGCCTCGCGATCTTCGGCGTGAGCCTTGCAGTCGCCCGCCTGCTCCGCCGGCGCCAACCTGCTCCGACGACATCACCCAACGCCACCAGCACCAGCACCGGAGGGTCCTCCACATGATCGGCTACGACGCCACTCGCACCTACAAGGCAGCTGTCATCGGTGCCGGCTCCGGCGGCCTCACGCTCGCCATGGGCCTGGCAGGATTCGGCCACGACGTGGTCGTGATCGAAGGTGGTGCGATCGGTGGCGACTGCACCAACGTGGGATGTATCCCGTCCAAGACGCTGTTGCACGCCGCCCGTACCGGTGTCGATGATCCACTGGCATGGACGAGAGCGAAGCGTGACGACCTCGCCCGCCGGGAAGTCGACGAGATGAACGAGCACGAGCGCATCCACCTCGTTCGTGGTTGGGCGTCGCTCACCGCGTCCGGTGACCCGCACGTCGTTCGTGTCGACGACGGCGAGACCAGCCAGCTGGTCCGCGCCGAACACGTCGTCATCGCCGGTGGGTCGCAGCCCATCACGATCGACATCGACGGTCTCGACACCGATCTCGTCGTCACGAACGAGGAGCTGTTCGAGCTCGAGTCGCCACCGAGCACCCTCCTGATCGTCGGTGGCGGAGCGATCGCCATCGAGATGGCGACGGCGTTCGCTGCATTGGGCACCCAGGTCGACATCGTCGAGCTCCACGACCGGTTGCTCTCCACGGAGGACCCACTGATCAC
>Ga0335398_10008911_pt1 | contig 11750 bp, 18 predicted proteins | sample BON03_FD_205742 | JGI IMG/M metagenome (GOLD analysis project Ga0335398, IMG submission 205742) | Freshwater microbial communities from Lake Bonney liftoff mats and glacier meltwater in Antarctica - BON-03 (spades assembly) (version 2) | ecosystem: Environmental > Aquatic > Freshwater > Ice >...
TATATATGTATACATACATAGATCATATTTATATAAATATATATGTATACATAAAAATATATATTCATATGTATATATATATGTATATATATACATCGATACGCATTTGAATGTATATTACTTGGCGTCTTCCATCAGGTCGGCCGAGACGGAGACCCACAGGTGGCGCTTGCGCCCGCGCAGCCAGTTCTCGGCGATGATCCCCGCGAGCTGGCGGCCCTTGCCCAGCCCAACGCCGTCGCCCAGGAAGAAGCCGGCGCGGCTGCCCGAGGGGAGGATCGACTCGTGGCGCTGGCACGCGTAGGCGATGGTCTCGAGCTGCAGGTTGGAGAGGGAGCCGCCGAACTGGTTGGCGGGCGTGGCGGGCTTGAAGAGGCCGGCGGGAAGCGTGAGGTCGAACGAGATGGGCGGCAGCTCGGCGAAGGAGAGCGAGGTGGTCTCGACCACCGCGTCCGGGTGCGGCTGCCCCTGCTTGTAGTGGAAGGGCATGTAGGATGCGAAGGTGTCCTCGGTGTCCTCGTCCATGATGGAGTTGTCGGGGTCGTTGGTCGCCGCCTCCTCGGCCACCTGGCGCTGGCGCTCCTCCGCCACGGCGACCGAGGCGAAGAGCGCTCGAACATCCTGCGCCTGCGCTGGCACGTGGCCTGCTCTGGTCGCCACTTCCTGCGCCTGGCGCACGCGCTTGAACTTGGCACGCTTGTTCACCCACTCGATACCGCCATCGGCAAGGCAGTGCTCCTCCTTCCACAGGGGGCACTGGCTCGCGGCCACGTCGCACACGTCTGCAAAGCGGTGGGGTGGTGGGGGCCGTGAACTCGCTGGCCGCAAAGATCCGCATGCTGCCGCTCGGTGGCGGTGTGAATAAGGCCCACCCGGCACCGCTATGGCAGGCGCTTACAGCAGTAGCAATTCTTGCAGCAGACCGAGCACGCCTCCTTGGTCGGGGCGTCGCGCGGGAACTTGTGGACCATGCAGTCGAAACGCTGGTGCGGGAGGTCAATCAGCGCCTGCGGAGAGAATCAAAAGAGGAGTTGGTCAGCGGTCACAGGCAGGCGCGCGGGCTCTCGCCGGCGGCCTAGCGAGGCTTGCGCGCTCCGAGCGCGCGTCAAAAGAGGAGTTGGTCAGCGGTCACAGGCAGGCGTGGGCTCTCGCGGCCGCCTAGCGCAGCTTGCGCGCTCGGAGCGCGCGTCATCGGTGCCGAGCCGAGGTGCGGGCGAGGCGCGCCGCGTACCGACACGCCGGTGGCCCCAGTGATCGTCAGTTCCTCGTCGGCCATGGCAGATCCAACTCAAGGACAACGGCCAACGTAGTTTGCTACGAATCCGCCAGGTCAATAGAAGTGGCGCCAAATTTGACCGGAGAAATACCGCTTGGGGCCACCTGCGGTATCACGCTTCAATTTTCAAAGGCGATTGCGCCCAACTTCCGAGTCGGCAGCTCTGGGCCGATCTCGCTCGTCACGTACGATAGCGTGGCCCATGGCGGATTCAATGCAGTCGGTGATGGCTGTTGTGCCGTCCCTATCACTCGCTAATGCTGCAGCTGCGCCCGATGCTGCGCCACGGCCTGGCACGGCGACGGGTTTCCGACCACGTTTCAGTAAGCTTACTAAGGCGAATTTTCGTCCAGACCCGTGAGCTTGCGCTCTGGGGCCGCGTTGCACCCTCTGAAGGGTCATCCTAGGCCGGTGCTGTCATAGATCGCTCGCGTAGGTGCACGACTCCTTCAACAACCGTTGTGCTGCCGTCCCGATTGCAGAGCCTGCGGGAGCAGTATCGCATACACCAACGGATACTTTGTCAACCGCTGCCATAGGGCTGCAGCTGCAGCGTCGATTTGGCGTCCGGCGGGCTCAATTATGACGGCGGAATCATAGCCCGTGGCCCGCCAGGGCAGTGCCTGACCTGTGTGCAGGGCGCGCTGCCGAGTGCCTTGAGGCTGCATAGGGATTCCCTGTGCAGCCTCAAGGCACTCGGCAGCGCGCCCTGCATAGGGATAGAGAATAGGGAGAAACTGCTAGGCGGCGCCCAAGGCCGACATGGTAGTGTTATCTGGATTTAGTGTTGGCCATTGTTGAAGCGTTGGGGTCACACCTGGTAAGCTCTAGTGCTAAATCCCCGCTAAATGTTGATCTGTATATCTGCATTACGTGTTACCACGGCATTACAGGGCTGTGTAGGGATCGCGTAGGAGCCTCTGGGGAGCTCCTGAGCTCCTCATCGCATTGTCCCCCGCAAATTTGTACGGACGCAGCGAGCAGGAGCAGACACGTGATACGTAGTTGTTATAGTATACAGTGTATCAATTCTTGTTCTCGAGCTACGGTATATACGGTATGCCGGTGGACACACACGGCGACCGGATGACCGTGATGAAACAGTGAACACTAAACTTTACATGCAAAGCAAAATCGTAGTAAGTATCCATAATAATAATAATAATCAGTTATTGTTATATTATGATCATCTTTAGCACTGAGACAGACTGTGTGCGCACATATTCCACATTACCAGCAGCCCCCAGTACTACCACAGCAGCCCCCAGTGTCAGTGTAATAGCAACAGCGCAGCAATAAGCAGTGAGTGCAAGAGCAAGGGGGCGCGTGCGTGCACACCACGTCCCCGAGGAGGCGAACAGACAGCTGGCGAGTGCTTTATATAAGAGAGGATTTATTGTCATAAACTATGAGTTTGTTATATATATATATATACAACAAAAAAATATTTACATGTATAGTAAGTAGTAAGCATAGTTCAAATTCATGACCAAAACATTCTTATTCTTATAACATCTTCATCGGCTATCTCTATATCTCTATCCGCTATCCGCACAAGCACAAACAACAGAGAGGATGCTGCTGAGCTCTCTCCCTTGTGATGCTGGCGTGAGTATTTGGGGCGAATATCCCATACCTGCTGTGTAGGCTGTGCATGTATCTCGCCCTCTCTAACCCCCCTCTGGCGTATAGCTTTGGGATATCCCGGTTTTGATATGGTGGGATATGGTGGGATATGGTGGGATATGATGGGATATGATGGGAGTATAGTCGAATATAGTCGGATAAAGTTGGATATAGCGGATATATAACTTGTTGTCTATAGCTTTTTCTTATTGTGCTTTACAGCAAAAATAAACCAAAACTGTATTGGCCTGCGGCCTGCAGCGCGAGCATTGCTTTGGGTGACAGCATTAGCAGTCTACTTGGGCTACATACCCACCACCCCAGCATCCCACACACACCACCCAGCCACCAGCCCACACCCAGTCGACGACCACCCACCACAATCCGCCCCACAGCCACACACACACACACTCACACTCAGTCAATAACAGACTTAATAGTATTATAATAGTCACACATACAACAGCCAAGCATGCAAAATACACACATACACACATCACCCGCCATGTCATCCATGTGGGTGTGGGCGTACTCTGCCCCCAAGTCTCTCCTATTCCACCCTGTTCACTCCTCCTCTGGTTCCTCCCTAACCAACTGGTTAATTGTCCTGTACGCACAACGTGGGCGGCGTTCCAGCACCATATCAAGGGTTAACCCAAACGCCTCTCTACTTGACTCTCTACTCGTCTCTCTACTCGACTCTCTACTCGCCTACCTACTCGACTCTCTACTCGCCTCTCTACTCGATTCTCTACTCGCCTCTCTACTCAACTCTCTGCTCGCCTCTCTACTCGCCTCTCTGCTCGACTCTCTACTCGCCTCTCTACTTGACTGTCTACTCGCATCTCTGCTCGACTCTCTGCTCGCCTTTCTAGTCGCCTCTCTGCTCGACTCTCGACTCGCCTCTCTACTCAACTCTCTCTACTCGCCTCTCTATTCGCCTCACTACTCGCCTCTCTACTTGCCTCTCTACTCGACTCCCTACTCGCCTCTCTACTTGCCTCTCTACTCGCCTCTACTCGCCTCTCTACTCGACTCCCTACTCGACTTTCTACTCGGCTCTCTATACTCGACTCTCTACTCGCCTCTCTACTCGACTCTCTACTCGCCTCTTTATCGCCTCTCTAATCGACTCCCTACGCTCGACTATCTACTCGCCTCTCTGTGCTCGCCTCTCTACTCGCCTCTCTGCTCGCCCCTCGTCTCGACTCTCTACTCACCTCTCTACTTGACTCTCTACTCGCCTCTCTACTCGACTCTCTACTCGTCGCCTCTCTACTCGACGCTCTGCTCACCTCTTTACTCGAATCTCTACTCGCCTCTCTACTCGACTCTGTGCTCGCCTCTCTACTCGCCTCTCTACTCGCATCTCTACTCGACCTCTCTGCTCGCATCTCTGCTCGACTCTCTACTCGACTCTCTACTCGCCTCTCTAGTCTCCTCTCTGCTCGACTCTCGACTAGCCTCTCTACTCGACTCTCTGCTCGCCTCTCTACGTCGACTCTCTGCTCGACTCTCTACTCACCTCTCTACTCAACACTCTACTTGCCTCTCTACTCGCCTCCCTCTACTCGACTGACTACTCGAATCTCTACTCGAATCTCTACTCGAATCTCTGCTCGACTGTCTACTTGACTCTCTACTCGACTCTCTACTCGACTCTCTACTCGACTCTCTACTTGCCTCTCTACTCGCCTCTCTACTCGCATCTTTACTCGCCTCTCTACTCGCCTCTCTACTCAACTCTCTACTCGACTCTCTGCTTGACTCTCTACTCGCCTCTCTACTCAACTCTCTACTCGACTCGTCTCTGCTCTCTAGTTGCCTCTCTACTCGACTCTGTACTCGCCTCTCTATTCGCCTCTATACTCGACTCTCTCTACTCGCCTCTCTGCTCGCCTCTCTGCTCAACTCTCTACTCGCCTCTCTACTCGACTCTCGACTCGACTCTCTGCTCGACTCTCTAGTCGCCTCTCTACTCGCCTCCCTGCTCACTTCTCTATTCGCCTATATGCACGACTCTCTCTACTCGACCCTCTGCTCGCCTGCCTCTCTACTCGTACTCGACTCTCTACTCGCCTCTTTACTCGACTCTCTACTCGACTCTCTAATCGCCTCTCTACTCGCTGCTCTACTCGCCTCTCTACTCGCCTCTCTACTCGCCGCTCTACGAGCCTCTCTACTCGACTCCCTACTCGACTCTCTACTCACCTCTCTCTCTCTGCTTGACTCTCTACTCGCCTCTCTACTCCTACTCGACTCTCTACCCGCCTCTTTACTCGCCTCTACTCACCTCTCTACTCGCATCTCTACTCGCCTCTCTACTCACCTCTCTACTCGACTCTCTACTCGACTCTCTACTCGACTATCTACTCGCCTCTCTACTCGCCTCTCTGCTTGCCTCTCTACTCGCCTCTCCATTCGAGTCCCTTCTCGCCTCTCTACTCGCCTCTCTGCTCGACTCTCTACTCGCCTCTCTACGTGCCTCTCTACTCGCCTCTCTACTCGACTTCCTTCTCGCCTCTCTACTCGCCTCTCTACTTGACTCTCTACCCACCTCTCTACGCATCTCTCTGTTCGACTCTCTACTCACTACTACTCGCCTCTCTACTCGCCTCTCGACTCGCCTCTCTACTCGACTCTCTACTCGCATCTCTACTCATCTCTATACTCGAGTCTCTACTCACCTCTCTACTCGCCTCTCTACTCAACTCCCTACTCGACTCTCTGTTCGCCTCTCTACTCGCCTCTCTGCTCGACTCTATACTCGCCTCTGTACTCAACGCTCTACTCGCCTCTCTACTCGCCTCTCTACTCGCCTCTCTCTACTCACCTCTCTACTCGACTCTCTACTCGACTCTCTACTCAACTCTCTGCTCGACTCTCTCTACTCAACTCTCTGCTTGCCTCTGCTGTACTCCCCTCTATACTCGACTCTCTACTCCACTCTCTATACGTTTCTTTACTCAACTCTCTACTCGACTCTCTACTTGACTACCTGCTCGCCTCTCTACTTGACTCTCTTTTCGCCTCTCTACTCGAATATTTATACTCGACTCTCTACTTGCCTCTCTACTTGCCTCTCTACTCGCCTCTCTTCTCGCCTCTCTACTCAACTCTCTACGACTCGCCTCTCTACTCGACTCTGATCTCGACTCTCTGCTCGACTCTCTACTCCCTCTCTGAGACTATCTACTGTAAAACACACACACATCACGCACACACACACGCAGACATGCAAACACGCATGCATGCATGCACGCGGGCTAACCCGGCTGTGTCAGCAAAGAGTGTGTTAGATAAGGGCGTGGCTGTGTTGGAGAAAGGGAGAGGCGTGTTTAAGGGGTGATGTATTTATGTGTGAGAAGCGGCAGTGCTAAGAGGAGGGCCTGCTTCTAGAACGGGCATGTTTGCATTAGAGACAGGCATGTTCGCGCTAGAGACTGCCTCATTTGCGTTAGAGAAGGAGAAGGCCGTGGGTGCATTACCCCGCCACTGCCAGGGGAGATGCTGTTGAGAAGAGATTAGTTGAAGAAGGCGGCAATCTTGTTATTGAGCATGTGCACAGGGCTGCGATGCCGCAGTTCTGGTAGTGGTAGCGCATGCTCATGAGCGACAGCGACAGCGCAGCCTGGATGCTCTCGTCGTTGAGTACAATCCGTTTCATTACTTCCAAACCCAAGGCCCTCAGGGTTTGTCAAGGTGGAAGAGGGTCGGTGAGGGCGCGATTCGCGCTTTGAAGACTCGGGTTAACCCGTGAGGGCACATGGGGCGTGCACACTCGGTGCAGGCTCTCTGGATGGTCGGCGGAACTGCTCGCCCTCAGCTGGAAGTTTGCGCTGGCGTGGTGTTACTGGCTGATGACCTCGCGCTGCGGCGCGTCGCTTCTCTGAGACGGGCACCATGCAAGCGTGGCAGGTCGCATTGGCATTGGCCACCTCCCTGACATGTCGCGAGACGCACCTGTTCGCCTTTGTTTGCAACTGTTGCCGCTCCGGCCGCGCCGCCACAGCAGTCTCTCCGCCACCGCTGCCGCCCCGCCCCCTCCCACGGCCACGCACGCCCTCGGCCCGTTGCCGCGATCGGCCTCCCCCGTCGATGCCCCAGCGGGTTAAACTCCGTCCTCTGCGTGCGCTACACTGCGGGCTCGCCGCTGAGTGCTGAGTCATGGCCCCACCGCGGCCGCGCTCTCCGGCCGCTGTGCGCAGCCCGCGGCCGCGCCCACGGCTGCCGCAGCAGCGGCCGCGCCCACACTGCCACTACCTCGCCATCGGCTGCAGCCGCTACGCCACAGCCGCGCCCTCGGCGTCCGTCGATGCTCCGCCGGCAGCCTCGCCTGCAGTTTCTCCAACAGAGGGGAGCGAAGCCAAGCGACTATACACATCGCTTACGCGGCGGCCCACCAACGCGACTGCACCGCCGCTGCTCCGCTTGCGTACACCCGCTGACCGCGTGTATCACGCTGGCTCGATGCGTTCGCTCCGCCGCCGCAGACACGCCACCAGACCGCGCCCCCACGACAGCAGCTCCAGATACAGATACATCCGCCGCACCCACTGTGTGCCGCCACCGCCCGCCGACCCATCACCCTTTACTTATATCCTCCGTAGTCCGCTCGTCAGTCATCGGCACATCGGCACGCATGTTTCTGTTTAGGTGGGCGGCGAGTATTCATCCCGGCAGCTCGCTCGCGCGCTGGGTATCCTTTGTCTAAGAAAGGAGCGCCACATCGCAACACACATCTCAATTTCGCGCTGTGCTTGTTAGGGTGTTTAGTAGATGACCGTACTGATCGTGGTCTCCCTCCCAGTTGTTTTTCTCCCATTATCAGCATATCTCCCCGTTATCCCGCCTGCGCATATGGGCCCCTGTGGTCACGCGTCTCGGCACCAGTCCCCGACCAGTAACCGTGACAACCGCTTGCCGCTTGTATTTGTGTTACTGTGTTACACCTGATGTTTTACTTTTGTGCACTCGTGTGTACTGTTTTTGTTTTACGTTTTACACGTGTGTTTGTTTGTGTTTGTGTTTTACATGTGTGTCCTGCCTGGTCCTGTCTGTGTCCTGTGTCTGTGTGTGCACCGCAGGCGCGCACGGCAGCGGACGGTGGTGCACACTAGATGTTCACAAATAAAAATAAGGTGTAAATTGTCTGTGTGTTTCCTGTGTGGGTCCTGACGGCCCTCGGGTGGGTCGCTCCGCGGCCTCCTGTCCCAGTTTTGTTTTAGAGCGCTGCAAAAACCGACCGACACGCCCGTGGCCCCAGTGATCGTCAGTTCCTCATCGGCCATGGCAGATCCAACTCGAGGACACTGGCCAACGTAGTTTGCTACGAATCCGCCAGAATAATAGAAGTGGGGCGAAATTTGACTGGAGAAATACCGCTTGGGGCCCCCTGCGGTATCACGCTTCAATTTTCGAAGGCGAGAAAGGATTACGCCCAACTCCGAGTCGGCAGCTCTTGGCCGATCTCGCTCGTCACGTACGATAGCGGGCCCATGGCGGATTCAATGCAGTCGGTGATGGCTGTTGTGCCGTCCCTATCACTCGCTAATGCTGCAGCTGCGCCCGATGCTGCCCCCGGACCCGGCACGGCGACGACGTGACGACGTTTCAGTACCAGGTGGTAGCTTAGAGCTAGGCTAAAAAAAAACTCGGCTGTAATTTCAGTCAGCCAGCATTGGTCGGCCGTCTTGGCGGCGACTTGGTGTGGATCTGTGCCAGTCCGCCGCCTGCGTCGCCTGGTGCTACTCCCTGAAAAACCATACGACGGGGACGGTGGCGGCGGCGTAGACGGTGGCGGTGTGCCTCGCGGCCGCGCACTCCCCTCACTGCGTTCGCCCCTTCGCCGCAGAGCATGCGGTACGGAGGAGAACGCGGCCGTGTGGACCCGTCGGCCCGCCAGACGCCGCGCCAGTCGTACAAAGCTGCGGCACCCGGCGCCCCATACGGCTGGAACCACAAGGGCGAGCCCTACATCGGTAAGCGGGCACCACGTGAGGACCAGCACAGCGGATAGCTCTTCATCACTTACCACCCAGCTCCCTCTCGCCAGGCACCACGTACCGCATCGACGCCGACGCGCAGACCTACTCTTCCCTCTCGACGCGCAACGGTGGTGAACAAGCCTATCCCAAGGCCTTCAAGTCGCTGACGGAAAAGGTGGCGGTTTCGATGCTGGAGACCTACAGCCACGTAGCCGATATTCCCGGCTTTGACTCGCTGCCACCCGACGTTGCCCAGGGCGTGCAGTCCTTCTTCGCCTTCAAGGTGGGTGCCGACCGTCTGGCGGCTTACGAGAGCCGTGCCAACGGCGACGAGGCCGTCGGCGACGAGCAGGGCGATGGCGGAGAGGCGTCGACGAGCACGCAGCCGACGCCGCCGGGGGTCCACCCGGTGGCTGAGCCGGAGGTCCCGGAGGTGGAGGCCAAGGAGGTAGGTGAATTAACCTCCAAGCCACCCACACATCGCCTCGTGCCTAGCTACTAACCCGCCCCGCCGTCTCTTTTCGTGTAAAGGAAGGCGTTAAACTACTACCCCATCCCTTCGCCTCTAGCTACCAACCCGCCCCACCGTCCCTTTTTGTTTACAGAAGGGCGGCAAGAAGAAGAAGGGCGGCAAGGCCTCGATCAAGCGCAAGGAGCCACCGCTCGCAGGCGACGAGACCACACAGACTGTTGAGGTCAAGGTGGTCAAGGTTACCAAAGTCAAGGTAAAGGTCTTCAAGGCTCCGAAGGCCAAGGCGGAGCAGAAGCCGTCGGTTGCCCGAAGCCGCAACCGCAAGTCGGCGCGGCGGGGCTAGCCGCTTCTGCTGGCGCGCTAACATTGGGCCGAGGGCCACCAGCCCATGTGCTGGGAGACGGTGGAACAGGGAGTCCTTACCTTGCCGTTTGTTGTGCTTATTATTGTGCGGTTTGTTATGATGATATGTGTGCGATACGTGTTGTGGGTGTGTTGGTGTTTGGGGCGCGGGGTGGAAGAGTGTGTGTGGGGGGGTAGAGGTAGAGGAGAGAGGGAGTATTTATATTTAGAGTGGTGATCACACAAGAAACCATTTTGCCCCCCCCCCCCCTTCTGCCATTTTCTCGGGTGAGTTAATAATACACTATATATATCTATATGTATACTGTTACAGTAACACTATACGTACTATATGTAATGTCACATGTCGTCGTCACATGATCGCGCAATATATGTAATAATGAAGTAGATCGCATCCCCCATACCAAATATACTATATCACCACATATCATAAAGCATAAAGCTGCTCTTGTTTTCGCTGCGCACACACGTTTCACGTTTACAAGCCATATTAATTACTGTGTACACTGACTTCCGTATATCGTATATTATTCGTATTATTAAGCCAGCCGCCAGCCCTCCCCAGACGCCAAACCAAACACCCTCCGTCTGACCGTCTGGCCATATGTCCGCCACCCCATGCATATCGCGCCCGCGTTGCGCCCGCACAAACCACAAACGAGGGGCGAGGAGGGGGGTCATCCGCGGTCCGCGCGGGGCGGGGGGGGGTAAACAAACGAAAAAAACAAATAAGAGCAAACACACCGAGAGAGGAGGAGAGGATGGGCTAGGCGGGCTAGAGATAGAGAAATGCCTCACACTACACTCACACATTGCAGGCCAATAACAAGATAAGAGATGCGCGCGCAGCACACGCGCGGGACGAGAGGACATCATTGACATCACGCAGATATAGCGCCCATAATTCCCAAATTTAATTTGTATTCCGTATGCATCGGCATCGAGACGCGGGATCCATTCAATCAGAGCCATACGTTTTTCAAAAATTGTCATGTTGTTAGACAGATTCCCTCTCGTCTCTCGTGGTTGCACGAGAGAGGAACGCACATGCAGATACATACACACGACGGGGGGCATCACAGGCACAGGCTTGTGCACACACAAATATAGGAAAGGCGGCCAGAGCGATCGGGAATCGGGATCGAGCACCCAGTCCCGAATCGACGAGTCCAGCACCAGCTCGTCCGTGGTTGAAGGCTGTTGTTCGCCAGAAAGAAGGTTCGCCAACTGGACTAACATCCGCGCTGATATTAGCTCAGTGGGCGAACCTCCCTCCTGGCTAACAACAAAGGCGGAAGGCGCAGGCGTCCGCGAACAGCTAAGCTAAGGAGCGACAGAGCGCGTGTTGTTAGCAAGAAGGGCATGCTCCCCACTCGACTAAAATTAGCGCTGATATTAGTCTAGTTGGTAACAACAGCGCGGGAGGGACCTTTACAATCCCCGCGTCACGTGGGACGTCACCCGTGGGACCCGCGGGCCTACATGTTGAATACGCGGAGCGAGGAAAATAATACGGTATTCTATTCATATTTAGCCTGTTTTGTGAATACATTCACCTTGAATGTGTACGTGTCCATGTCATAGACAGGGGTAACCAGGCGGAATACGGTATTCATATGCTTGTGGTTGCGCCACAGGAATACGTGAATATATATTCAACACTTAGGCCCGCGGGCGGCTCAGGTCACTCGACACTCGACACTAGAGGCGAAGCCCACATAGGTGATAGCGCCTGGGGCGACGACGACGTTACACCCACACTTCGACACTAGACAAATACCGGAGGAGGCAGTTCAAAACCCGAACAGGTGACAGCGGCGAGGGTTAACCCTGACGGTGGCGTTGCAACTACACTTAGATACCAGACGATACCGGAGGGAGTTCTCGGGTTAACCCTAACCCGATATATATATAGCTCTATATGTGTGTGTGTGTATGTCTGTGTTTGTGTATAGCGGGGGGGAGGTGTCGCGGACGTATTCGTATCCTCATCGGAGCGGCTAGAGCTTATATATATATATATATA
>Ga0335398_10008916_pt1 | contig 11745 bp, 10 predicted proteins | sample BON03_FD_205742 | JGI IMG/M metagenome (GOLD analysis project Ga0335398, IMG submission 205742) | Freshwater microbial communities from Lake Bonney liftoff mats and glacier meltwater in Antarctica - BON-03 (spades assembly) (version 2) | ecosystem: Environmental > Aquatic > Freshwater > Ice >...
TCCGCGCCGGTTGACCCACCCACCCCTCAAGAGGCTCAACAAACTTCGGTGGAGGCTGTGGTGCAAGACGTGGTCGAGGACGGTGGACAGTCGCTCAAGGAATACGTGTCCCGTAAGCTGACAGATATCGTACAAGCCCAGGCCAAGCCTACCAGCTACGCTGCTGTCATCGCTACGGCCGACACCCCCGTCCAGACTGTTTGCCATCAAGTTCGCACCGTGAGTCTGGACACGGACAAGTCTGTCAAGGACATCAAGCCAATGGTCAAGTCTGTCGAGGATCTCAGGACGGTGACTACCCTCTGTGCCGAATGTCACAAGAAGGCTACGTTCCGGGCTCACCTCAAGTACTGCTGGGAGTGTTTCGATCAGTTGCCGTTCTGCAAGGAGGAATGTGGTCGTCGCACTGATCACAAGTCGGGTCTTTGCACCTACTGCTACCACGACCTCAAGGTGTTGTGTCTCTATTGTGAAGAGAACTACACCATGCATCCTTCCGGCAGCTGCGGAAGCTGTCACCGCCAATATCAACAAGAGCAACACCAAGAGTAACATTGTTACAACGCCAAGCCGGTACAGTTCAGTTATACCTGACAGAAAAAGGGTCAAAAACACCAAGGGCGGCAGCCATCATTTATCAATAAACATTTGAACTTTTACACAAAAAATATTAATTATCTTTAGATAGGGTTGGAGGCGTTATCACTAACATAATCTTGGGCTTCAAAACTTTATTTTTAATTTAAATCCCTTTTTCCTCGTCTTCTCGCGGTCTTTTAACACTCCTCCTTTTCCAGCGTAGTTCGGATCTGAGCTGACCGGGTTGTCCCGGACTGTAGTACCAGGCGTTGAACGCTTCTGACTGGACCCAGCGTTGCATACGTTTCAGTGGTGCCCAGCGTCGGAACCACGTTTGTAGTCGAAGTAAACGTCTCACATTTTGTTCGTAGTCGGGATTTTGAGGTAAGTCGGGGCGATCGGAACAATCCAGCCAGGGGCAGCCAGAATATGTTAGGTTGGTTAAGTTTGGTATTTCGGGCAGTCGGGTCAGGCCGGGGCAATTCCAACAATACAGTTCGATCAAGGCCGGTAACGACTCTGGCAGTTGGGTCAGGTCGGTACAATTCCAACAATCCAGATCGATCAAGGCCGGTAACGACTCTGGCAGTTGGGTCAGGTCGGGACAGTTAGAACAATTCAAAAAAAGCAAGGCCGGCATCTCGGGCAGTCGGGTTAGGCCATGACAATTCCAACAATACAAAGAGGTCAATGCCGGCAACGACGCGGGCAGTCGGGTTAGGCGTGGACAATTCCAACAACCCAGACGGGTCAAAGCCGGCATCTCGGGCAGTCGGGTTAGGCGGGGGCAATTCCAACAATCCAGACGGGTCAAAGCCGGCATCAAGGACAGTTGGGTCAGGTTGGGACACGTGGAACAATCTAACTTGGTCAAGGCCGGCATCTCGGGCAGTCGGGTCAGGTTAGGACAACCCGCACAAACCAGAGAGACCACAGTTTGCAAAGTCTTGGCTTCGGGTTTTTTGCATAACCAACACATGGCGGTTTGTAAGGTCTCAGTCTCTGCCTCGGGGTTTTCACACAACCAACACATAACAATTTGACAACCTTAGAGGTTTTACTATGTCACTATTTTAAAACACTTTGAAAACTAACGGGATGATAAAAATCATAAAACATGTTTTTTTTTATTCTACCGCTTAAAATCCAAACGGTCTTCAGTTACCATCTTCCAAATTTTTTGACGTTCCTCCGCCATCTTGGCTTTCCAGTCGGATAGCTGATCAAGGTTCTGAAGTGCTTTTTTCATGCCGTTCTCTCTCGCTTGTGCGTTTATTTCAAGTCGTGCAGACTTGGGGCAAAAGGGAATGTATCCAAGAACCTCAACCTGTACAGGTTCAGACAGGTGATCATACTTGTGCTCTTCGTCCATGGTTACCTCGGTCACCTTGAAGACTTCTGGTTGAGACAGACAGCGATTCAAGATCAACGTGTGTGGACCGGGCACATACTTGACATCATCTAACGCCCCGGACAATAAGACAGCTTCCACAACATCCGCAGATTTCCATTTCCGAACCTGGTAAATGTTGTAGCCGAGGGCACGTGTTGTCATATGCGCTTTGTTACATTAATTCACTACCTTTTTTATGAATTAAACGCAAAAAAAAAGGAGGACACATGCGAATACGCCTTAATCCAGCTCGGGTTTCAGTTCGAGTAGTTCTTCTTCTTTTTCTGTTGTTGTTACTACTTCTTTTGCCTTGAAAGGTTCCGAAACACTTTTAGAGACAACCTCTGCGTCTTTTTTCTCTGGTTCAGTCTGATTTCTGTACTCTTCCAACACGTCTGAGGCGTCAAACTGTTTCGAATTGGATGTGGGTGACCGGCCCAGAATCATCAATTCACTGCTATCAAACCATGTAACATTTCCTTCCGAGTCTGCTGCCAAAAACAAAGCTGATCTCTTTTGTTGGGGCGTTAATCCCGCAACATCAACCGGCTGCTGTTGGGCCATAGTAGCTAATACAAAGATATGGGAAATGTGTCAATATGAGAAATAAGGGGATCAAGGTCTGCAAATCTCAACCCTTTCAAGACTACCTCTTTCCGGAGTTTTCAGGTTTTTATACGATACTCATTCAAGACCATACGTGTTTCAAACCCTCTCCAAGGACCCTTGACTCAAAACAAAAGCTCATTCCACCACTTTCTCATCATGTCTGATCGTAAGATGAAAATTGTTCGAGTGGCCCGTGGTGCCCCTACCACACCGGCTGTAGATATGCCCGACCTGCCACCCTCCAGAGGTACCAAACGTTCTCGCATGGACGCCTTGTTGCCCGAGGGCACGGGCGAAATCAAATCAATTTGCACGGATAACATTGACACTTTTTACGTCGGGTACGACGACTATGTCACTGCCCCCGAGTGTGAAGAAAAATTGTACGCTCGGGATGGATGGTACCAGGGTGCCGAATTTCGTCCCACCGATATCACCACCTGCTTGGCCATGAAGACTGATGAACAGCTGATGTGGCGCATCATTAACTCAGGCCGCAGCCTCATCATCTCGGGCAAAGCCGGCTCAGGCAAATCGAATCTCCTGCAACGTTTTATTACAGGCTGCGAGGGTACTCATTTCGCTTACACTTTGACTGCCCCGACCGGTATTGCCGCTTTCAACGTAGGTGGTGAGACTCTACATTCCCGCTTGGGTTTGGGCTTGGCCAAAGACGACCCGGTGACCCTGTTTAATCTGATCTGCAGCAATCGGCGCAAGTTTGGTCGTACTTGGAAGTTTCTAACCCAGACGGACATTCTGGTGGTGGACGAGATCAGTATGGTCCATCCGGAGTTTTTCACCAAAATTGACTATCTGTTTCGGAAGTCTCGCAAGTCGGGTGAACCTTTTGGTGGAGTCAAGTTGATTATGGTGGGCGATTTTACACAGCTTGGTCCCATCATTTTTCGCAAAAAGGGAGAACCGGTGGATGCCAATGAAGCCCGCTTGGTCCTGGACACGGAATGCTGGAAGATGATGAAACTTTCCCGCATGTTTCTGACCCGGAGCTACCGTCAGAAGGAGGGTGACCCATTCTTAGACATGCTGAACGAGATTCGAGTGGGCGAACTTTCTCCGGCCAGCTTGGAATTGCTTCGGTCTCGTATCGATGCCGATATCGACATTTCTACCGGACCCGTACCCGACCCAGTAGACAAACAGGGTGACGAAGAGATGCAGTCGGCCGATCGGGAGGCCAAACCTCCGACCAAAGTGTACAAAATGAAGCCGATGGACGTATTTCCCTACAAGAAGCAAGTGGACCGTTGTAATCGAGCTCATCTAGACCTGCTGGTCGAACGGGATGGCGAAGAAATCCGTCCATTTTTCCCGGCACTCCGGGTAGCCAAACGTGAGCACGCTCGAAGCCTCGATATGAAGGAATACGAGCGGGGCAAATTCTTGATTAGCAAGGACGGGATTCAACAGTTACATGGCCAGTTTCCTCTGTTTCATCTCAAGTTGGCCGTGGGAGCTCAAGTCATGATGAGATGCAACAAGTACATGGACCTGGGCATCTTCAACGGCACCATGGGCATTATCACGGGTATAGAGAATAATTTTATCTCGGTGATTTTCGTGGTCAATGGACGTTTTATGGACAAACCCATCGAGGTGGAACGAACAGACTTTTCCAATCGAGTGGGCAAGACGGTGGAAGTCATTATGACACAGTATCCACTCACGCTGGCCTACGCATGTACAATTCATAAGACTGTGGCGGGAGATACCATGTTGTTCACAGACCAGGGTTTAAAGCCTATTGAAGATGTTTCCGAGGAAGACGGTTGGCAAAAGAAGGAATTCAAGTTACATACTTATGCCCCTTCTTTGGAAACTACTTCACATGTTTACTGTGGAGACATTGAGCCCACTATCAAGATACGAACCAAAATGGGTTTTGTCTTGGAGGGTTCTCTTGAACATCCCATGATGGTCCGCACTGAAGATGGACAAGAAGTTTGGAGATTGCTGAACTGTATGACACAAGGAGATGTGCTGGTCATGAAACATTCTCTACAGGCTGGTCCAGCAAATTATTTGTCAACTTCTGCCTATTCTGATACTGCTGGCACTTCGTCTTTGGCGACCCGGTATAACAGACCCGACACCATATCTGACGCACTAGGGAATATGATGGGGTTATTGGTCGGTGACGGAAGCTACAACCAGTCATCCACCGGAATAATTAGCTTTCATACTCCAGATCCTACTCTCCGAGATCGTCAAGTTCGAGTTCTTCACGAGCTTTTCGGTACTACCATACGATGGAGTGAGCATCCTACAAAGTTTTACCATGTCATACTTGAGTCTTTGTATATCCGGGCGTTTTTAAAGTGGTGTGGTCTGGACTACGTTCAAGCCTTTGACAAAACTGTCCCGTGGGTCATTAGCCAAAGCCCCGTATCTGTGCAGAAAGCCTTTCTGCAAGGTTTGTTCGACACGGACGGAGGAGTCATCAAGACTGCTATCCATTTCACCAGTGCCTCGGAGAAACTGGTTCGTCAAGTCCATCTCCTGTTGTTCAATCTTGGGATCGTTTCACGTTCGGTGATCATGGGAGAACGAGCTTTTCGTATTGAAATTACTGGTACCGACGCCCGGGTGTACATGGACCAAATCGGCTTTACCGTGCCTCACAAGATTGAAGCCGGACAACGCTTTTATGATCATGCAAACAAGTACTGTTGGACCAATTCCAACATTGGTTTTTTCCCAGATTCCCAACGTATCGCCCAAGCTCTCCGAGGTCAGTACGATGCTACCGGCATTGGTATTGGTATGCAGCCTATCTGGAGACATGTGTGCGAGGTATCTTCAGGAAAGGCTAGTATGCACGTCCGTCATATTTCCGGGTTGAAAACATTGTTGGACTTGACCAAGACTCCCATCGGTCGTGAACTTCTCCTTATCGAGGAACAACATAAGTTTTATGATCCGGTGGTATCTATTACTTCTGGAAAATGCCGATTGTACGACTTGACTGTACCAGGTAGTCATTCGTTTATTGCCAATGGTATGGTGTCAAGCAACTGTCAAGGTCTGACCCTGGACAGCATCCGTATTGATGCCAGCAACTGTTTTGAAGCCGGCCAGCTCTACGTGGCTTTGTCAAGAGTTCGCAAGATAGAACATTTGTCACTAATCGATTTTGACGAACGAAGTTTATTATCAGATCCACGAGCGGTGGAATTCGAGTCGGATCAACGCCCTAAACACCACAAACGCCATAAGGCAGCTTCACCTGAACCAGTGGCCGCCACTCTTTAGTTCTGTGCCGTCACAGGGGGCGCACTTGGAAATGCTTCATAAGGTTGGTTTCCCAGATGACGTTGGTCAGGGCATGTTGGTTGGGCAGGGCTTCAAAGTCTTCTGGCCGTATACTGATCTCCAGAGGCGGTAAGCCCAAGTTGAAATAAAACAGAATTTGTGGTGAATACGTCATGGTACATAGTTTTTCTCGTTGTTCCAAAGCTTCTGTGGTCTTTAACCATGAACACACAAACGAGATTCGATTGTGAGGTTCTATCGAAAGTTCGTAGACAATAGCTTCTTTCAACGCATACGTGGACTCCCCTTTCTCGTCAATGTTTTGCGTTCGCGGTATTAACACTTTCATCTCCCACCACGAATGATCGGAGATCATATACTTTTCCTCTCCGTCATGCACTTCGGAATCGTGTGCTTCTTCTTCTTCTTCTTCTTTAACAGGAAGCGGGGTATCAGCTCTAGTCTCATGTTCCTCTTCGGATTCGTCATGAGCAGAGGTGGGAGCCGATTCGACCGGCGATGCGGTACTGTGGACTTTGCCAGGGGGCTTGCCTTTTTTCTTGCCGGGTTTGAGTTTGGTCTTAAAGGCTGAGCCAAATAGGGGTGGTACAATAACCGGTCTCGCTGTCGACGTGGAGCCTATGACCACCAACTTGGGCAATTCTGTATGAGCTTCTTCCGTGGCTTCCGCATTTTTCTTATAAAGCCGGGCTCGACCAATCAGCGTGCTTAGGTTATTAATACTGATTTCACCGTCCTCCAACTCAGCCAACTGCCCCACCGTCGTAATGCCGTGCTCGGCGAACGCAGCAGCCGTAATTTTACCAATACCCAAGATTTTTTGAATGTCGTGACCAGACATGAAGAAGTTTTTTATTCAAGTTACACTGCCCTGGAAAAAACGAAACTCGATCGGAAATATCCCGATGCGAATCAGAGATGCTGTCGCGAATCGGAAATATCCCAATGTTAATCGGAAATATACCCCGCTTCTAGATCGTCACTCTCGTCTTCGCTTTCATCTTGGTCGTCTTTGTCTTTGACCTTTTCGTCCTGTTTTTTCCGTGCTAAATGTCTGGCCACCAAAGGATGTACGGCTTTCTCAGAAGCCACTGCGGGTTCCGTGACCATGACTATATCGGGCGCTTCCCGATCTTCACCTTCCAACCGTGAGTCAATACACTTCACCATCCAACGGTTAATAAAAACATAACCAAAGGAGACAAAAACAAACACCAGCAGTAAGGTGACAATAAAGATCTTGAAAAAACCCCACATTTATTGAACCCCGATAATTCTCCGCCGTATTCTAAACGTGCTTTAAGTTTTTTCTTCTGATTTCTGGTCAGCTGCTGGCGCGGTTCCGTACTGCGGCTTTTCTGCTGCTTTCCGTATCGACAGTTCTCTAATGTCTTCTCCTATCTGAACTATTCCGTCTCTCCACATAGCATCTGGCGGCAAATCTGCATGAAACCCGTCTTTCATGATCGACCCCAGGTGATGCTGAGTCTTGTATCTATTCCGTGTGTGCAGCAACTGTCCGAATAAATGGGTATCTTGTCTCCGGTAATAATCCTTCATGCGCTGCTCGGGACGTCGATCCGTTTCCGGTACATTAAAATTCTTTTCCTTGAAAGCATCCGAGATACCCGTATACTTTTCTTGTACGGTTTCCCAACGTTCGTTGCACCAACACTCCATCTCTGGATTTACGGCATACAAAATCATAAAGATGATCAGAATAATGATGAACCCTCTCAACAAAAAGAGACCTGGGGATAAATTCGTTGACATAAGGTGTAAGAGTTTTTTGTTACATACAGGTTTTTCCTTTAGTTTAACTTTGCGTCTGCATCCTCGTCAAGACCATTTATTTTTCTAATCGCTCTAAACACCATAAATATTGACCCAGCCACAGATAGGCCAGCACGTGCCAAATCGAGTGACACACAACATACAAGGTACGCCTTTTCGGATTGTACTTGTCATATTCAGATACCCCTAAACATATCAAGGCACAACCCGCTACTACTAGTTGAGTGGGGAAGGGCCAAAATTCATAGTACCACAAATAACTACCTCGTAAACCCAGTAAAACACAGCCCAGTACATCCAACCGGTTCAGCAGATACGAGACAAACACCGGCGTACCAAACCCTTTCATGCCATGCTTGTGACTTTCATACAAATGCGACACGAACGAAAAGGTAGCCAAAAAAACCAAACAACTCCAGGTCGTATAATCTCGCTGGTACCATAGGGCACATAAGGGTACGTAAGCCGCGAAATTCGTCAACGCCACTACGACGTTTAAGTACGAAGACATATGAAGGTTTGAGAAAAATTTAGTCTTTGACCATGTTGACCAGTTTCAGTCTTCAATCCGCAACTCACTATCGGATACTAGTCTTCAAAGGGTTTAAAGACAATTTCCATTCTTTCATCTTTTGTTGGTGCCAACGTCGAGGGTCAAGGACCGCAGCGACTCTTCACCAATATGAATATCTTTTTTCTTTCAACCTGTCCGGCACTTTGTGCCTTGTTCCACTGCGACAAGCATGTGGTCAAGATGATTCTAGAAACGACGCAACTTTTGTGGAGTGCTCACCACGTACTACGAGGACCCTCGGAGGCTTGGAGTGACCTTGTACCAAAGACAGTCAAGGTGTATCGTTTGACACATACAAACCATCCCATGTCCATTTGGGTCAGAAAAGACCCGGAAAATTACACATGGACCTGTCGTCTCGGTCTCGAACTTTGCAAAGAGTATTCCAGACGTTTCAAGTCCAGGACTCACGCCTGTCAAGTCATTCTCGAGTTTCTCTCGATGCATACCCCCTTTCCAGAGGCGTGCTCAGAAATACCAGGGTCGGGTAGAAAACGCAAAACGTCTTTACAAGGACCAGGACCTTTGACCAAAAAGAGGAAAACCACGACAAAAACACAGCTCTGTACTTCGGGTTATCCCATGAACACGACTCCGCCTCCGCTCTGTATGGACGTAGAGTACATAACCGGTCATGATCTGGTTCAGTCGTACCGCAATTACTACAAGAAGGGAAAGAAGGACATTGCACAATGGAAGCATGGTAAAAAGCCAGAGTGGTTTGCACCATTACAAGTTTAAATGGGTTTAAATGCTACAGCAATATCATGATTGTGTGGCAGTGTGAAATAAACCCTAAAAAACAGCAAGATGGGAAACCTTAGATCCAGACGATCCAGCCAGTCTATTCATGACGTGCGCAACTGGTTTTTCAAAGACTCCCATTACTTGGAATTTTTAATAAACAGACTTAACTACAATGCGTGTGGTTCGGATTATCCTGGTTATTGTGGGTCGTCAGCAATGATCCTTACCATATTTTTTCAGAGACATTTCAAATTGAATGCGCATATGGTTGCTGGTTGGTACAAGCCAGACAAATCCGATGGTCATTACTACACCCGAGTCACGGATGGAAAAACTAACTACGACGTTTGCGCCACATCTGAACAGTTTACTGGCATAGACCAACTAGTATGGCACGAGACAGACAAGGGAACTGGTGGTCTAAAATTTATCCAAGAGTTCGATGACGATGTATTAAGTGTTGATTCCCAAGAGCATCTAGACAAAATTGGTGACAAAATCTACGACAATGATTGGGAAACCTATCTCGACAATGTCATCAAACATTGCAAATCGTTTATGTAGAATTATCGCTCATCATCAAGATCTTCATTTTCTAAAGAAAAATTCCGTTTATTTCTCACTGTTGCACCAAACTGGATCGACCGGTAACTGCTCCCATGCCTCCGGTGGGATCCTGGGCTGCCAAACGCTGGGCATCCACCAGCATTTGAATTTGTCGGGCACGGTCCAGCTCTGAGTTGGCCAAGGTGTCAGATACCAACATCTTCTGTTGCTGTAAACTTTGAATACGGTGCGATTGTTCGTTGCCTCGCATCTGAGCTTGCGCCAATTCACGCTGCAAGGTCTCCTCCCGGACCTGTGTCTGCATAGTTTCACGAGCCATGTTGGCCTCGCGCTCCTCCAAAGCACGCTGGTAGTCTTGCGATATACCCTTGATCTCGCTCGACAATCGCCCGTGGATACGCTTCACATCCCGCAGCTCTTCATTGGTGTTTTGTAGACCCACTTCCGACCGGGAGCGCTGAACCGAACAATCCTTGAGGGCCGTTTGCAGACGAAAGACCTGCTGTTTTTCCAACTCCCGGTCCTTCAGCAAGCGTCGTAACGCCTGTTCGTTGCCTTTGGCCGCTCTCACCGTGTTTTCCAAATTTAGTCGCAACTGTTGAGCCTGACCCTTCATACGCTTGACGTGATCATGCACCAAGGTGGCGTCCTGCAAACGCTGGGCACAGGTCCGGATGTCGGTTTGCATCTTGTTGGCGTCGGCGCGCAACTTCTCCAGATGGGCTTCGTATTGAGTCCGCATAAGATCCATGCGAGTCTTCATCTGCAGATACATATCTTTTAAACGGGTGTTCTCATCGGTAAGCATGTTGACTTTGGCCACGATAGAATCTCGAGAAGCATTGCACTTCTCCAAACTGTTGATAATTTGATTTCGGTTAGCAATAGCCTGGCGCAACTTGCCAGTAAGTTGATTGATACGAGCCTGATAGCGTTGGCGTTGAACCGCCACTGTCTGCCGGAGAATATCAATACGCTTCTTATAGTCATTTTCGATTTGAGCAAACTGTTGGGCCTGTTCTTGGGCCTGACTGAGCGAGGTGTTGAGAGAATCCTTTTGTTGAAGAAATTCGGCTAATTTGGTATCGTACGCTTCACGGTATCGTTGCAGATCCTGCTTTTGCTTGTTCATAATTTGCGAAGTCTCTTGCATCTGTTTTTGAGCGATCTGAAGGTTGCGGCGTTCCTGATCCAGCGACAACTGGTTGGCTTCGTACTTCATCTGCAGCTCCTCAGCCTTTTTGGTCCACTGGGCGTTAAGCTCTTCTTTGAGCTGGTTGTACTTGAAATCGTTCTCCAGGGAAGCCGCTTCGTGACGGTTCTTCATCAGACGAAACTGTTGCTGCAAATTGCGCTGCTCGGCCTCGCGCTGACTGCGCACTTGCATTAACTGGTTGCGGGTATCTCGAAGTTGGTTGTTGACGCGCTGAATTTCGTTCTGGTGTTGGCGACGCAAATCGTACGACGCGCTCTGCAACGTAACAATCTCCTGCTGCAAACCGGCTAGCTTTCGCTCCGATACGGCCAGCTCGTTGCTGAGGCGTTGGATCTCAGCTCGGTCTCGCGCCGTGGCCTGATCGATCTTTTGAGCTGTATTCATCTCGGCCTGTGCAAACATGGCCGTTTTACGATCGTGCAGAGCCTGAAGTTTACCTAACTCTTCGTTCTTGGCGCGCAACATGTCGTTAACACTGGTGAGCTCTTGGGCCACCTGTCCGTACGGCATGTTGGTAGCTACGGCCCGGTTGATAGCTTCCTTGCCGGCCTCCGTGGCCATCTTAAGATCGTTGAGTGCCATCTCCAGATCGGCTTTGAGCCGTTCCACCTCTTCGGCCAAGGCCTCTTCTCGCTGGGACAGCACGGTGCCTCCCGTTTTAGCATGGTCGGCAAAGTCGTTCCGCATCTTGGTCAACTTTACCTCGTAGTTTTGCTTTAACTCTTCCAAGGCCTTTTGCAGTTGGCGTTCGTTCTTGGTCAGGTTGTCCACCGACTTGCCCAAACGAATCTCTCGACCCACCATACCGTTGTAGAGGTCCTTGTACTGCTTAGATTCTTCTTTCAAACGGTTGATGGTTTGACTGTAAACCCCGCTGACCTGTTTGGATTCGGCACGACAACGATCGATCCTCTTCTGCAACGAATCGATAACCTGCTCGGCCTGCATCTTGTGCTCTTCGTTGGTCTTTAG
>Ga0335398_10008921_pt1 | contig 11739 bp, 11 predicted proteins | sample BON03_FD_205742 | JGI IMG/M metagenome (GOLD analysis project Ga0335398, IMG submission 205742) | Freshwater microbial communities from Lake Bonney liftoff mats and glacier meltwater in Antarctica - BON-03 (spades assembly) (version 2) | ecosystem: Environmental > Aquatic > Freshwater > Ice >...
TATATATATATATATATATATATATATATATATATATACATATATATATATATGTGTGTGTGTGTGTATTTTTATATATATACATATATATATTGTACCTCGTGCATGAGGGTAAGGTTAGAGTTAACCCTTAACCCTTTTTCTTCTTCTTCTGTTTAGGGCACCAAGCTCATCCCGGCCGACTTCATCGCTCCGGCCGTCTCGCACAACCCCCTCGGCGAGCACCACCCGATCCTGCTCAGCAACTACCTCGCACAGGTAACCATTAGTAAGACGCACGACTTACTTATCTTATTAACCCGAACCCTCAACTCTCACCGGAACTAAAGAAATTCTCACTTTTTTTATTTTTCGGCTAAACATAAATTTTTAACAAAACGCTCGGCGAGCACCACCCGATCCTGCTCAGCGACTACTTCGCGCAGGTAATAATGAGGCAAACCAATTAGGGAGACGCACGTAAACTCTCTCCAGAACTTGCGGAATTACTCATTTCCTGGATATAAATACATTCAAAAAGATTAAAAAAAAAACGCTCGGCAGGCACGACCCGATCCTGCTCAGCGACTACTTCGCACAGGTAATAATTAGGAAGACGCGCGTAAATGGTACACTTCTAGAGCTTTAGAGCTCTAGCTCTCCAGAACTTACGGAATTTCGGGTTACCCGTAAGCAAAACAGTCTTTTTTCATTTTTTTCCTTTTATGTGTTGGATAATCGAAATGCTCCCCATTACTCACACACACTTCCTATTCTTTATTTTCCATTTTAAACCCAAACACTAATAATGGGCAAGTCGGAGGCAGAGGCGGAGCTTAATCAAGTCTTTTTATACTGTCTTTGTTGGATAAATAGGAATGACCCCCATTACCAACGTGTGCTCCCCTGTCCTCATTTACTGTTTAGACCCAGGCACTGAGGATGGGCAAGTCGGAGGCGGAGGTGGAGCTAAAGCAAAGCAAAACAGTCTTCTGTTTTCTTTGTTAGATAAATAGGAATGATCCCTTTCTTCTTTGTTGGATAAATCGGAATGATCCCCATTGCTAACGCACGCTTCCCGTTGTGAGCCAGGTGGGCGTCTTCCCACTAGGCCACCATCAGCGCTGATGGTGGCGTGGAAAGACGCCCACCTGGCTCACAACAAAACAGGAGTCCTCACCGGAAGAGACTACTAGGTGCGATCACCCAAACTGCCCGCCGCGAACGACTCGCGCCGGGTTTACGTCCCCCATGGGATTCGAACCAGTGTTTTGTTGTAACCTAGAAGGGCGTACTCCCCACTAGGCCACCATCAGCGCTGATGGTGGCCTAGTGGGAAGACGCCCACCTGGCTCACTACACTTCCCGTTGCCTGTTTTGTTTTGTAGACCCAGGCACTGATGATGGGCAAGACGGAGGCGGAGGCAGAGGCGGAGCTCAAGCAGTCGGGCCTTTCGGGCGACGCCCTGGCGGCACTCCTGCCGCACAAGGTAATCAATATATCTGTATCTCTATTATAGATATATACATATATATATATATATATATATATATATATATATATATATATATATATATATATATATATATATATATATATGTGTGTGTGTGTGTGTGTGTGTGTGTGTGTGTGTATGTATATATATGTATATATATATAAATATATGTATATATATATATATATATATAAAGCAGTCGGGTCTTTTGGGCGACGCGCTGGCGGCGCTGCTGCCGCGCAAGGGTTAACCCTCGGGTTAACCCTTAACCCGTTACCTGCCGTGTAAATATGTACATCTACATATCTGTATATATGTATAGTATATATATTGTATATATTATATATGTGTGCGTGTATGTGTGCGTGTGTGTGTATGTGTGTGTGTATGTACATACATACATATATATTTTTTATTTATACACATGTATATATATGTATACATATACATATATTCATTTATATATATCGATATATATATATATATATATATATATATATATATATATATATATATATATATATATATATATATATATATATATATACTTCACACCGCCCCAGTCGCACCGCCCCATTCACACCGTTCCATGCAGGCTTCCATTCACACCAGCCCATTCACATCGGCTCATTTACACCCGCCCATGGGGTGAACCCGGCTTAACCCTTATACCCTCTATGAACCGTCCCAATCACACCTTCGCATTCACACCGCCCCATTCACACTCGCATTCACGCTCGGCTTGACGGACAACGACGATCTTAGGGTCGGCGACGGCGACTTCGACTATGAAGCGGTGTCTGTACTATGCGAAGATATGCATAATCTGCTGCTCGTACTTGTGCAGTGGGAGGTTGCCCTGTATCTAAATTGAGCTTATTAATATTTAGATCTAGATATCTAGACACTATATGTAGTATATATGAAGAAGAGCACACAGTCGTTGCGCCGTTGCGCGTTCCGAGTGCATGTGTGTGTGTGTGTCGTCGTGTCGTGTGCTGTATGGTGGTGTTCTTGTTGTATGTTTGTGTGTGTGGCCAGTTTCTCTGCCTACATCGCATTCACAGAAGGTACATATATTTTGAGCACACACGCACAGGGAGCTGACCCTACGTGGGGAATACGAATATGCATATTCCTTGGGGAGGCCCAAATGGAATATAATATCATATTTCAGAGGATATTCAATGATATTCCATTTATAGGCTCGAGGATATTCCATATTATGGCGTAATATGTAATATAATATCGTATTTTTTTCTTCGCTCCGCGTATTCCCCACGTAGGGAGCTGATCCGAGAGTGTGGGGGTAACCCTAAGCGCCGACGCCCGGCATTCACACCGCCCCATTCACACCGTCTCATTCCGTCTCTTTCATAGGTGTTCGTTGGCTCGGGTGAACCCGTCCCATTCACACCCTCGCATTCACATCGCCTCATTCACACCGTCTCATTCCGTCTCTTTCACAGGTGTTCGTTGGCAACAAGCCGACGGGTAACCCTTAACCCTCTATGAACCATCCCATTCACACCGTCTCATTCACACCGCCCCCCATTCACAGACGGCTGATAATACAAAGGGGACACGAGCACACACGCACAGGGAACTGATCCGAGATTGGCTTGGGGGCTTCAGGGGAACTCCCTTGAGTATATCTAGGTGCTTCATTCACACCTCCCATGCCGTCTCTTTCACAGGTGTTTGTTGGCAACAAGCCCACCAACTCAATCATGTTTGACATTCACACCGCCCCATTCACACTGTCTCATCTCGTCTCTTTCACAGGTCTACAAGCCCACCAACTCGATCATGTTTACCATTCACACCACCCCATTCACACCTTCTCATTCACACCGTCTCATTCACATTGTTTTATTTCGTCTGTTTCACAGGTCTTCGTTGGCAACAAGCCCACCAACCCGATCATGCTTAACGTTCACACCGCCCCATTCACACCTTCTTATTCACAGTGTTTCTTTCATTCTCTTTCATAGGTGTTCGTTGGCAACAAGCCCACCAACTCGATCATGTTTGACAAGCTCGACCCCTTCACCCTGGGCGGCCTCATCGCAATGTACGAGCATAAGATCTTTGTGCAGGTGCGGACTATATAGTTATAATTAATTCCATATTAATCATCACACTCATAATAGTAACACCATATGTAATCATAAGAACAAAAATTAAAATTGTTGACAACCACCCTGGGCGGCCTCATCGCAATGTACGAGCACAAGATCTTTGTGCAGGCGCGGATATTAACTATAAAACTACATAATTCTAATCAATGTTATATTAGTTCTCACACCATTGATTATCTTACTAACTGTAAACATAACAACCCCTGTTTGACCATCACCCTGGGCCGGCCTCATCGCAATGTACGAGCACACGATCTTTGTGCAGGCGTGGATATTAACCATAAAACTACATAATTATAATCAATGTTATATTAGTTCTCACACTATTAATAATCATGCTAACTGTTAAGATAAGAACGCCTGTTTGACCATCACCCTGGGCGGCCTCATCGCAATGTACGAGCACACGATCTTTGTGCAGGCGCCGAATACTAATATTAAAGGTATATAACTCTAAGTAATGTCATATTAGTTCTCACACGAGTACGAATACCTTATGTAATCATAAGAACCCCAGAAAGGTGCCTTGTACGCCTAAGTGATTCGACTTCGAGTTTCCTATCATCAAAACGACGAAACTCTTAGTCGAAACTCGCACAGGTACCTGAGCAACGCGGATTTACCTATGGCGCGTACTTAGTAGCTGCAGGGCACCTTGATATACATAAGAAAAGCGTTATACCGGAGGGTGTTTTGATTTAAACGTGTCATGTTCTGTTTTCGGGTTGACCCGAGAATAAGTGTAAGTAGTAGTAGTAGTAGTAGTAGTAGTGTTCCTAGTAATGTGAATTAGAGTTTGTTTTTCGCTTCTGAACAAAGATAGTATACTCCCCCATATCTCAAGTTATCCGTTTCTGTTCTGTTTTGCAGGGGGTGGTTTGGGACGTCAACTCCTTCGACCAGTGGGGCGTGGAGCTTGGCAAGCAGCTCGCGAAGCAGATCCTGCCAGGTTTGTAATCTATATATATATATATAGATATAAATATATATATATATATATATATATATATATATATATATATGTGTGTGTGTGTGTGTGTGTGTGTGTGTGTGTGTGTGTGTGTGTATGTATGCGATTACTAGTGGGGCGTTGAGCTTGGCAAGCAGCTCGCAAAGCAGATCCTGCCAGGTTTGTAATATATATACCACTATATATCTATATTTAAAAACTAGGTCTATATCGATGCCTGCATACATATATATTATAGATATACATATATAAAAATATATGCATCGACCTTTTGGCCGTGGAGCTTGGCAACCAGCTCACCAAAGCCGATACTGCCAAATGTGTATTCATCACCAAAGCCGATACTGCCAAATGTGTATTCAGATATGTGTCTCTGTCTATACATGCATATAGATAGATAGATAGATTGTGAGGTAGGTGTACAAAGTCCGGTGGGGAGTGGAGCTGGGCAAACAGCTCGCAAAGCAGATCCTGCCAGGTTTGTAGTATATCTTCATGCATTTAACTATATCGATATATATACATGTATATTATAGATATAGATATACATATATATAAATCTGGGCAAGCAGCTCGCGAAGCAGATCCTGCCAGGTTTGTAATATATATACATATATTCAACTAGATCTATATCGATACATACATACATGTATATTATAGATATACATATGCATATATGTATGTATAGATAGATAGATGCGTCGACCAGTTGGGCGTTGAGCTGTGCAAACAGCTCACAAAGCAGATCCTGTCAGGTTTGTAATATATTTACATATATTCAACTAGATCTATATCGATACATACATACATATATATTATAGATATACATATGCATATCTATAAATATATGCACCGACCAGTGGGGTTTAAAGGTGCTCTGCAGCTACTAATTAACCGCTATGGTTAAATTCGCTTTGCTCAGGTACCTGAGCGAGTTTCGACTAAGAGTTTCGTCGTTTTGATTATAGGAAACTCGAAGTCGTTTCACTTAGGCGCACAGGGCACCTTTAAAGATGCTCTGCAGCTACTAAGTAACCGCCATATGTAAATTTGCTTTGCTCATGTACATGAGCGAATTTTGTTGTTAAAAGTTGTTACGTTTTGTTGAACTTCTGACGATGATCAACAGCGATTTACCCATGAAACCCGGAAGAACTCGGAACAAGCGATTGAAAAGTCGAAACTGAAACCGTCGTTCATTATGAGTCGCAGCACCAAAGTCATTAGTACATGTTGAATAAGAGAAACTGCCTGAGAATTACTTAGGCGCACAGGGCACCTTTAAAGCCTTGCAAGCAGCTCGCCAACGCAGATACGCTGCAAGGTGTATATTATATCTACGTGTAATTAACTATATCGATATCGATACATGCATACATATATACTATGTAGAAATACATATATATATATATAAATAGATGAACCGACCAATAGGGAGTGGGGCTTGGCAAGCAGCTCGCAAAGCAGATTCTGCCAGGTTTGAAATATATTTAACTATATTCAACTATATCGATATGGATGCATGCATACATATATACTGTGTAGATATACATATACATATATATAAATAGATGCTCGCCAAGGGGGCGTGGGGCTGGCAACAGATCCTGCGAGGTGTCTATTGTATATACCGATATTGATCTTTATCCGGGCTAACCCGAGTAAGTTGTGTATATGTATGTATATGTATTCATTCAATCATATGTGGGTGGGTGTAGGAATTTATTTATTTATTTGTGGTTGCAGTTTATTATTTATTTATTTATATATTCATAGATGTAGGTATGAATATAGATACAGGTCGACAGATAGATGCACACACAGAGAGAGACATATGTATATATATATATATATATATATATATATATATATATATATATATATATATATATATATATATATATATATATATATATATGTTTATATATGTGTGTGTGTATATATTATATATATGCAGGATCATAATGACGCTAACCCCCTCGATCCTCTTCTCCCGCAGAGTTTAGCGGCGCGTCGACGGTCAGTTCGCACTATATATGTATATATATATTCGTATGTATGTATGTGCATATGTGTGTGTAATATATATATGCAGGATAATAATGACGCTAACCCCCTCGATCCCCCCCCCTGCAGAGCTCAGCGGCGCGTCGACGGTCAGTTCGCACTATATATATATATATATATATTCGTATGTATGTATGTGCATATGTGTATGTGTAATATATACATGCAGGATAATAATGACGCTAACCCGCTCGATCCTCCCCCCTTGCAGAGCTCAGCGGCGCGTCGACGGTCAGTTCGCACGACTCGTCCACCAACGGGCTCATTAACGCCTACAAGAAAAAGGCCAAGCTCGTCTGAGCCGTCGCCTTGCAGACTGTTCCGTCGGTCTCTTTTCATCCGCCGATGTGCGAGGAAGAACTCTGAGGCCGTTCTCGGTGTGTAGTGCCCGCCGTCTCAGCCGCCATGGCGATCGCCGCTAGGTTGGGGCGCGCTTTGGCCGTTGGCGTGAGAAAACTTTGGGGCGGGCTCGATGTTTGACCTTGCGGTATAGTGTGCCGCTCTCTGTGTGGGTCGACCCACTCGCCGAGCACAGGTGAACTCAACTCGGAGGGGAGGTCCTCGAAGCCGAGCCAGCGGACGTCTGACGGCAGGTGGCGCATGCACAGGCAATGAAGGACCGGGGCGCCGGTCCTGACTGCCTCAGTAGTCGCGTGCGGCTGCCCCCCCACAAGAGAATATGTTTCGTCCATGGTCACAGCGACAGCCAACACCAGAGGGGACAGTCGCGCATATAGGAAATCAGGGTTGTTATGTTCACATTCACACGGGGAATCTATCACCCCTCGGCTTTGGGGCTTGGTCGTGCGGGCGTTCTGGCGGGGTCTCCTTGTGGTGGTGCTGGTGGTGTGTGATTCTTTGTTAATTTGACCCTGCGCAGTTAACGTCACGGAGCCGTTACGGATATACCTTCCTCGGTTTAACCCGACGAGTTCGGGTGAACCCAACGAGCTCATCATCTCCAAGAAAAAGGTCAAGCTCGTCTGAACGTGGCCTTTGCATGATATTGCCATTACCAATCGTGTAAGGTGGTCGGGTGTTAAGGGTGAACCCGCGTGTGCGCGCGCTCGCGAGCGGGGGTGTGGCGGTGTGCGTGGGCGTGGGTGTGGCGACCTACGCGCGCGATACCAGCGGACCTGAAGCCGTACTACTACCGGCACGACACTGCTGCAAAATGGCTAGATATAGATAGATACAGGGACACCGCGAGATACCAAGGATACCGTGAGTTACAGGTGGGGATACAGGTAAAATAATACAGGCGGGGTATCCCGAAAATACTAAATACACGCCAGGGGTGGGCTAGAGAAGTAGGAAGGAACAGAACAGAGTAGACGAGACCAGAGATGAGCAGCGGGTGAGCAGAAGACTGACCTAGTCCTAGTCCTAGTTAATATAATCTGGAGACAAGCGAATAATAAGAGAGAGTTATGTTATTAGAAAGTCAGAATCAGAATCGTCGCAGTATATGTATGTAGTATATAGCTGTATACTTACAGTCACTGTATAAGCAGTCGTGTGGGTGTGGGTGTGGAGCGTGTGAAGTGTTATATAGTACGCCTGGGGCCTGGGGATGGGGAGGCAGAGAGAAGCAGGTAAAGAACGGAGCAGACACGAGCAGCAGGTGTAGCAGGCTGACCAGTAGTTACATAATATGGAGGGAAGAGAGCAGGGTCAGAGTCAGAATCCGGTGATACGTAATACATACATATACATACATTTTGTATACAGAGAGGGTATAGAGATAGAGAACCGGCAGCACACATGGTGGGGAGTGGAGAGACGAAGTGTGTACCCCTACGATGAGACCACGAGGCTCGCGCGCCACTATATAGCTACTGGCTACTGGTCGCGTTGGGCTAGGAGGAGGCGGGGTAGAGGGGCAAGGGGCATACATATGTATAGGGTTGCCAAACTACGATAAAAACTGAGTGACCGGCTGACTCAGACGACTGGTTGTGGCGAGGTGTGGCAACTCGCGCTGTGCGTAGGCACGTATATACATTATATATTGTGAAACTAATATCTAATCTAGATAAACGTTGGAAACAGACAGGCTACGTACGAAGAGTAGGGCTACACATTGTGGCCAGTGTAGGGTTAGAGTGCCTGCTCACTGTCACTGCCACGGCCACAAGCCGTGCTTGCTGTGCGCATAGATCCCCAGTTGACCCCAACGACAACGAGCAACGAGCTCATGAGCTCATTATCATTGCCCCCCCCCCCCACCCACTGAGCTCGTGAGTGTTCAGAGTGCGGACTCCTTGGGCTCAGCAATGGGCTCTCTCTCTCCCTCCGTTTAGCCCGCCGGCGGCGACACTCTAAGTGGGTTAATTATCATTGGGCTCATTGGGCTCATCAGTCATCAGGCTACAGGCTATGCGGGGTCCCAAAATGCAAAATGACTGGTTGGTTATTTATTTTTTATTGTTCGCCCTTTCCACAGCTCCCAGCCTGCCGGCGACGCCCTAAGTGGGTTAGTTGGGCTAGTTGGGCTATTGTATTGGGCCATTTAATACTGTATATATTAGGCCATGCGGGGTCCCAAGAACAGACTTTTGTTTTTCACAGGGGGGCCTCCCAGCCTGCCGGCCGGTGGCGTCCTAAGTGCTATAAGTAGGCTATTTGGGTTATTTATATTTGGGCGATTTTGGGCTAAGAGTAGGGCTCGTAAAAATAGACTTCGGGTTTTAACTCCGAGCCGAGCCCGATTTACCGTCGCACGCTGGGCGCTGTGTGGTCACGCAACAACCCTGGGTTGTTAGCATCCAAACTAGAACTAGCTTCAAAGCGTCTGCGCCCGGGCCGCCCGAGGCCGATCCACCACAGATACCGCAATGTGTGTTAATCTAACGGCGCCGCAGGCTTCCGGGCGGCACCCTGGGCAGTGTTAAGCCAGAAAACAATAAAATTTTATTTGTGGGGCCCCACATATAACACACATAGCCTAATCAGCCCAATCAGCCCAGTCGCATCCCACTTATAGGGCGCCGCCGGCAGTTTGGGAGGGGCGGAAGTCCAAAAGGCAAAAAAGCTATTTTGGATCGCGACCCCACACAGCTAGCCAAAATCGCCCAAACAAATAGCCCAAATAGGAAATAGGAAATAGCCCACCACTAAGGGCGTCGTCGGCAGCCGGCAGGCTGGGAGGAGCGGAACACAAAGGTCTATTTTATTTGCGGCCCCACTTATTACCCAAATAGCAAATAGAAATAGGAAATAGCCCAAAACCCAAATACCAAATAATTTGATTTGGCCAAAAATAGCAAATCGCCCACTTAGGCTTAGGGCCTAGGGCTAACTTAAACTTAGGGCGTCACCGGCACTGCCGGCTGCCGGCAGGCTGGGAGGGGCGGACAACTACAAAAGTAGATTTCTATGTATGGGACCCCACTTGGCCCCAATAGCCAATAGCCCCAATAGCCCAAAATAGCCGACTTCAGGGCGCATCGCCGCGGCAGCGCTGCGGGGGGGGGGGGGGGGGACAACAGTATGTTGGTGGGACCCCATATAACCCAAATAGCCAACAACTCTGTACTCTTAGGGTGTCGCCGGCAGGCTGGGGGAGGGTCGGCGGAAAACAAAAACTCTATTGTTGGGACCCCCCATCACATAGCCTGATGAGCCCAATGAGCAATGAGCCCTCCTGTGAGCCCACTTAAGGTGTCGCCGGCGGGCTGAGAGGAGAGAGAGAGCCCATTGAGAGCCCAATGAGCCCACCGAGCACCCACACGAGCTCAGGGGGGAGGGGGGCATTGGAGCTCTGTGGGGTTGGGGTCAGCCGGGGATGTCTCGCTGTGCGGTGTCTGCGAAACACCGCCGGAGCTTTGGCGTCGCATTGCGGGGCCTGTGCGCGCGTGCACCCGCGTGTGATGCGTAGCCGTATGCCCTCGTGTGCTGGCGTTGGCGTGCTGCGTAGCAGCCGATCGAACATTTGCACAAGAGAAGAGGGGCACATAGATAGATGACATACGGTTTGCCAAACGAAAATGGTTTGTGCAAACGACACGTATGTATGTATATATATATAACGATAATAATGTCCGCGACGGCTGTGGTTATGTGGTTGTGGCAATACCGTGTGGCAACTGTAGACTGTAGAAGTGGAAAGGCTGTATATATATATATAGGTGTGGGCACAATATACTGCTGTGGAACCAATAATACATACATAAATAGGCCACACAGGACATACAGGCTATCGGCGATATATAAATATAGGGCAACATAATACGACTGTAGTTCTGACCGCGTAGCCTGTGCGGAGTATATTGTATCATGCGTATGCGTATGTCGAGAATTCTTTCTGCTCCCCTGCTCGCGGCCGCAAACCGTGGTGTGTGGTGTGCGGTGTGTATAATGCGACACGCCCGAGCTTTGGCTTGGGCTTGGTGTCGCGAGCAAGTCTGAGCGTGTCGTGTGCTGGTGCATGCAGCCAAATATTCACCAATGCTTATTGTTATTATTATCAGTAGCAGTAGCAGTAGTCCAGAGTAAACAGCACAATGAACTCGTCTCAAAATGTCACGCGCAACACCGGCGACACAGACAGTAACAGTAACGCGCCAGCCAACGATATCGATATTATGATATTACCCAAACCGGAGGCAGGAGGGTGACTCCGACACTGCACCGCACGCTGGCTAGGCTCGCCGTGCGCCTTACGTCCTCCAATGGCGTAGGTGCGCGCGTCAAAGCAGCCTCGGGTTAACCCGATATCGTTGTGTGTTTGGACCACAACACTGGGTTCGCAAAACTTCAGAGATAGAGCACGCACACCATATACATACGCCACGTACCACGTAGCGCCCGTTTTCCCATCATTCAAATGATAATAAAGACTAGCGCATATTGAGATGTGGCCGCGCGCGTGGGGGCGCGTGGGCTGGTGGCAAACGGAGGCACACGCCATCAGTATCAGTATCAGTAGTTAATGATACATTCACGGGGGACGGGGGGTGGGGGGGGCGAGACTTCAGCTGCAGCCACGAGCGAGAGGAAGACAAGAATATATGAAAATGGCTCTACGCTCTAAATACGAGTAAGTGAATTGCGCGAGTAGTAAGTGTACGGAATGGTTGATGAT
>Ga0335398_10008929_pt1 | contig 11730 bp, 14 predicted proteins | sample BON03_FD_205742 | JGI IMG/M metagenome (GOLD analysis project Ga0335398, IMG submission 205742) | Freshwater microbial communities from Lake Bonney liftoff mats and glacier meltwater in Antarctica - BON-03 (spades assembly) (version 2) | ecosystem: Environmental > Aquatic > Freshwater > Ice >...
TATGAAATTGCGCTTAATTGCCCCAATTGCCCCAGCACCATTTCATTCAAACCATATGATTTAGTGTTTAAACTAAACTTTTGGAGAGGGGCCCGGGGACGTAATAGCCTAAAAAAACCAAAGATTCCGCACTAGACTCCTATAGGAGAGAAGAAGTTACTATTCATAGTAACATGAAGAGAAAAAAGATGAGGAGTGTGCGAGGAAGGAATTACAACGAAACAGAATATGTCAAGTTTTTGCCTTGGTTTTAAGTTTGTACAAGGAGTTGTGGGGGATTGTGTTTTGTAGTGTGTGTGCAGAAAAAACGATAAAGGGTAATATGTAAAAAGAGCAATTGAACCTTTCAACCGCTTGCCCCTTGATTGTTGACATAAGTCTGCAAACAGCAAAAGTCTGCATCAATTTGGGTATTTGTTCTATCAAGTTCAATTTTGGCTTGTATAATCCAAATTTATCGTGACTGAGAGATCAATCAACTTAGATGAAGCTCCATATTAATGCATATTTACTGATGAACATTTGTGTGTACATGTATTGAACTTTGATCAACTTCTGAAAGAAACAAACTTCCCAAAATTTAAGCAGACTTTCTAAACTGTTCACTCATCTCTGTTGTGTACTATTATGAAATTGGTATACGGTTATTGAAAAGGGTCGAGCGCTCCAGGTTTAGGGTTTAGGGTTTCGGGAATAAGGTTCAAGATTCACGTGTGTGTCACAGTGCGCGTGTGTTTGTATTTGTGTGCGTACATGTGTATTTGTGTGTTTGTGTCTGTGACACTTTGTGTGTGCGTATGCATGTGCGACACTGTGTGTGTGTGTGTGCTTGTGTGTGTGTGTGGGAAACCTTTCTTCGTAAAATGCTTGCGTGACGCCTGTATGTATTACTCCCTGTCATTGCACTCTCTCGCCCACCTGGCAGTACCAGCCAGTGTGGTTGAGACTGCTCCACACGTTCAAAAGCCTGTTCTTGCTGTATGATTCTCAGGCGGCAGTGGCAGTGGCCGATATTAAAACAATCAAGGACCTGTCTGGTTATCTACACTGAGGGTGCACCCTTTCAACCATTCTTTACAGAGAAATTGTTTGTGGTGTGTGCATATCATACGTATAGAACATCTCTTTCTGTCACGGTTTCTATTTTAATACTGCACGTGACGTCGTCACGGTTTTGCTTATATTTGTTGATATTTATCACTTTACATATACATTTTTACACGCACATACAGAGGCACACACACACAAGCACACATGTATGATCAGCACACAAGATGAATGACGACAACCAGGCACAGGAGCCTGGTTGAAAGGGGCGGAAGAAAAGCTTTTGTTCGAGACAAAGGCCTTGCACACACCAAAAAAAATGTCAGCAAAAACGATATCTCAAATCTTAAAAAGATTTTGAGCACATAGAGCTTCCAGCAAAGCTACCAGACGATTTCTTATGAAGTCATAAAAGCAACATCAATCAACCTAGACATATATATATATGTTAAAGTTTATGCATACAATTTTACATTGTGGGAATCATTGATGTTTTGAATCATACAGACTTTAAACATGCTCCGCCAGATATTTTACCCAAACGACTGCTTTTTCGACAATTGCTTTGTAGCGCTGGTCAAAACAAACTTCTTCAAGTAATTTTCAATTGAAATTGCACAACAGAATAACATTTGTAGTTTGATTAATGGTTCTCAGGTCGAACCAAAATAGATATGCTTGCGTTCCAACTTTTCTCGCAGTTTCTTGCCCTTGTTATGCCAAATTATATTGTATGTGCTCACTGGACGCGGTAAGGGTTACCGAATATCTTGATACTACGCATCTTTTCTGCTACTTTTTTTTAAACGATCTGATAATATCTTGCGTCATTACCAGTAGCAGGATCAATTTTCGGATCACACAATTCCGAAGCTTTTTCCACGAACGAGTTTTCAAAAACGAGACTTTGAATGCTGCTTTACTGATATCCAACCGACAGTACTTCTTGTCGAAGGAGTGGACTTATTTATCCCCCACCTCCGAGTCCTCGAACAAAAAAATTTGATCAACAAAAGTTCTTTTTTCAAGTTTCAACGGTTTCTTTTCCGAAAAAGATACCTCGAAGGTCCTCTGGGGCGTTTTTTTTTAAATTCAGGCTGAAATTCAGGTTCATCGACTCTCTTCGGCACTGCAAACGGTTTTTGACGAGATTACTAGGATTACTTGAAAAAATCCTCCGCGAGTGCGGAGGCTGGTAGCTGCCCAAGTAGTGAGCACCTATTACTTCCATACGACAATTACCCGGTGACTCAGCACCCTTAGGTGCAATTGACACGGCAGCAAATAGAGGCGAAGATGAAGTCCACTCAAACCGTTCTAGCGGAGGGTGGGATCTGGTATCGTGAGTACCACTTCCCCTGGAAAAACAAATGCAAAGAACCTGATGAAGAGACCGTGACACCCGCCCGCACCAGAGAGGTCGAGGGCCCAAGTCTTTTCGTGGAGAGCCACCTTACTAAACTCTGTTGAGTAACATGCCGAGCCACCTTACTAAATTGTACATAAACATTGGGTTCCGTGTTCTCACCAGGATATTGATCTGGTCAATGGGGTGGCGGGACATATTTCAGGCGGCAGGTCGTGGTTCAGGAAGGGGACAGAGAGGAAAGGTGTTGGGGATTCTTACCCTCACGAACACATATACAAATACCATTCATGGTGGATACTTCTGGTAATTCACTCCTTCACTGTGTACGCGCGTGTGTTGGCGTCCAAACGAAGACGAGAAGAGAGCAGAGGAAGAGCATAGGAAATAATAAAGATAGACCATACACAAAGCAGTCTAAACGAGGAAGCTTGGCAAGCACTTATGTCTACCTCAAACCATTTGAGCAACCCTGTGAAGTGGCACAGTACCCAGAACGAAGGCTGTAATGTCACAGGTAAGGGGGTACCAGTGGTTGGGCTAACTGGGAGTGGGACTGGGTTGAGTATATGAGTTGTGTGCATATAGGGGTGGTTAAAAGAGCCCGAGCTTTCTCATGCTTTCGTTCAAGATTCGGTGGGGTGGAGCCGAGGAGCATAGCTGTTTTTTCTTTCTTTCTTTTATTTTTTTGCTGTTGAAAACCCAACTTCATCACTTAGGATCCGAGAAACTGGTACAAAATTCAAATCTGGCACCGAGCAAATATCGGTTTCGCTGGATGTTGTTCAGACAGATTCTATTCGTATGCATTCGATTGGGTTTCAACGATATCGGACACCAAATACTACTATGTGACACTATCTAGGTTTCAGTGGGGAAAACAAACGTACTGTAGGCTGGCCAAAGATTAATTGATTAATTATTGATGAATCAATTAATGAATTAATTCATTAATTAATGAATTAATGAATGAATTAATTAAAAGAAGAAGATTCTGTGCTGTGATGTGTGAAAAATGATATACATGCTATATCAATAGGACAGAGCGACCATAGTCAAAATATTTTGCCTGCGGCGCATTTTGTTTGATAAGTCTTGCCTGCAGCGCATTTTGTTTCATAAAAAATCTGGCCTGCGGCGCATTATTTTCATGATTTGTTTCTCAAACCGGGAATCATTTGATTTGAAGTTCATTATTCTGTTCACAAATTCATTGGTGGTGAAAATGATTCGAACTCCAAAATTAAGTGATCACAACGATACAATTTGTACCAAACAGTAATGATGAAAGTGTCAAATAACAAACCCTTTGTCTTGAGATACAAATCGCACAAAACCATTTCAATTCCAAAACAGTTTATAAAAAACATGTACAGCAGGGGGAATTCCTCGCCTAAATCCTACAGATTTTGACGCTTGGAAACCGCTCGCTCTGTGCCGGCAACATGTCTTTCCCGCCTGAAGCAACTCTTCGTCCACAGCCGCGCCCGTCGATGCCTGGGTGCCAATACTTCTCGCAGAATAAAACGATGCAGTGGCTGGTACCACCCTTGTCGCTACTGTCTGCAACGATTTCGTACGGCGACTGCCGAGTGCGCATGCACTCTGAATGCTATGAGTCGTACTCGTCGGCTTCTGTGGATTGTGACAGAACCCATTTAAGAGAAGCGCTTCTGCTGACATAACTTGAGTCACTCGGCGTGATCGTGACGGTGGAGAGCAAACAACTTGGATAGAACAGAGTCTCCCTCAAAGGTATGTATGTGTTGGGTGTCAACCCAACAGTGACCAAGCACTCAAATTACTTTGTTTGAAAGGACACATCAGAGCGCATGGCTCGACGCTGTGACTACACCGTTGATAAGAAGCGAGTGAATTCTTGTGTACTAAAACACCTTTTTTTGGAGGGAGTTGAGCAACCAAAAAAATCGCCAAACCCCCCGGAAAAGCTCTCTCCGACGCGCTACTAATGTCACGTTTTCAAAAATTCGCGGCTGACGCCGCAACAAATAAACCGCGCTCTGCGTGGTTTTTTGAATACTGCGGGTATTGATTCACTAATTCTTTGATGAATTAATTCGAATTCATTTGGGGCCAAAAATTCTCAAAAATTTGTTTTCTGCACTGCTAGGTTTCAGCTGTGAATTACAGACAAAGGTTGATGATTATTACGGAGGTGTGTTAAGGTCACAGCCTTTTCTGGAAATCAGCACTTCAAATCTCACGTGCAGACCACAACGCATGCAAGATGCGAGCTTTTGCGTGCTGGAAAACTTATTAAAAACTGAACTAGATTTTTCTTTTTTGGGGTTTTATTCTTCTATGCCTAGACAACGCACTTTAGGTTACGGGTTGATCAAAGTTTGTCATTTCACATGATAGAGCTTGCCCTGCGTAATTGTATCTTCCCCTCACCTCTTCTGTATCCCGAAGCTCGAAATCAATAGACCTGTAGATGATCTCATTCTATCGTCGGTTTTTTTCACCAGCCAGCAAATATAATTTGCACACATTTCCTTCCCGCGCAACGTTATCCTCCAAGTTGACTAGTGGGGCACGGCTAAAATTATTCGGTTGCTTTGGTTCTCACTACAGTGACCTTCTCGAACACCTCAAAACACACGCATGCAAGACGACTCGGGACTAATGTTAGACCACATCATCCGACAGAGAGATAGAATGTTGATTATATGACAGCCACCAAAAGGGGAAAATGATGATTATGAACTCTCAAAAATACCATTTTCCACTAACATTTAAAATAGATTTTCATTCTTTTGTCCCTACGGGTCCCTCCCCTCTACGGTCGAGAAAGGGGTTGGCCATACGGACCTCTCCCGTAGTGGGGGGGTACGGGTCCCACCACTTTACGGTTTAGAAACTAGGGACCGTCGAGGGGTCGGGTCTGTACCCCCCCCCCAACAATTCGTAATACCATTTTGATGACAATCTTGGTGGGAAATGCCCAAATAAACACAAACAGGAACAATCTGATATTTTTGAAAATATCAGATATTTTTGAGATTTGATAATGAAAACTTCTAGATCTCAGGTTGACTCCCCAAAGAAATAGAAGGGAAGGATGAGGAAGAGAGATGAGAGACGTACACAAAGACACATAGTGACAGGCGATGTCAGCTAAGAAAGGACATGGCACAGAAGTCTTGTGCCCGGTACAGTAGACTCCAATGTTGCATCCGAGTGTCACCTTTGCTGTCCCCCCCCATCTCTACCCCACCCTTACAGCCCGAGTTTGCGTCGCACCTTTGCCAGGCTTTGGTCTCACACAATTCTCGAGTTTGCCTCTTTCCTCTGTCTCACAGTATTTAATCTAATCCATCATCAAACAAATCCCACGGCACTGTCGTAATGCCAAAAGACTGTGCCACCTCGACTTCGCAAGGTCTGAAGGTGGACAAAGCAACAGTCTAATTGAGCATGGAAACGTATTGTTGGGCCAGTCTTGTGTGACCAAAAGATCGGTGGCATCAGGTGTACACCATGCCCATGTATCCGATTGATGGCTGGTGCCACCTCCATGCACAAGCTCTCTGAAGTGACGACATGGCAACCGGCGCTGACTGGCATCAAGATCCAAGTGCAGACGTCAACGAATTCCACTTGTTACACGGCACGAGCTCACCATTATCGAGTGTGATTGCTCAGCACGGCTTCAACGAGCGCGTGGCGGCAATGGGAGGTCTGTACGGTGGCAGTCAAATCTGACCAGAATGTCAGATTTGCGAATATCCATTCTATATACTTATGTACATGAGTTCTTATGTATTTCATCTTTGTTTCGTTCAAGGGTGGACCTGAACCCCTCGAAAAAGAAATCAACGAGATTTTAGGTTCGAAACGTGAGGATCGACTTTTGGACCCTTTTTTTGAACTGGTACAAAATGCCACTTTCGATCGTTTTTCGTACCTGCTTCGCCTCTGCAATTTCTGTGAGGCCCTGCGGGACATGCGAAAGTTCCCGCGGAAGTGACAGAAGATAGCCGGGTGTTGAGGGCGCGCCGTTTATGTACACAACTTCCGATCGCTTCGACACCTGGCTCATCTTCTTCGGAACGACCGGGTCTAGACAATACCACGAGTCAACCATGGTCTTACGCAACGTGCCCCTGTACCACCACTTGAAATGCTTACTTCCGCTTTGTCATGCTCTTTTTGTTGGTCGCGCACTGCACGACCTCTAACATCACCGTGACAAGGACAAGGACCAAACCTTAAAACCTGAACCCTGAGTCCTAAACCCTTTAGGTGACTCCTAGAGTACAATCCCAACGCATAAGTCTGTACCATTACATAACAAACTCAGTCTGTCTCTCTCGTCGAAGAAGTTGCACGTCGCGATGGGGACGAGGTACAGTCTTCTATGGAAAGGCAGTGGCTTCGGCGGCAGCTCCGCATTACGATGGTCCGAATAAAAAGATTTTAAGTTGTGAGGCCGAGCAGCCCTCCCTCACAGGAATGCCAGGCACCAGCCAGCCTATATCATCGCCAATTCCCTGCCCCATCTCGGAGGCACCGAGACACAACACGTTCTCCACTTGTGTTGTGGTGTGTAGCTCTGGGACTGCGCCCATGCCGTGGTAGATGCCCTAAAGATCCAATTGAGATCCTTGCCTGATAAGCATCTCAAGAGTTTCTGCCGTGCTGACATCCGTGTTGGCTGACAATGCTGAATCAGGCAAATCCACGAGGATGGCGGCTTCTGGCAACGCAGCGTGGAGATATGACTGTGCGCATCGCACAGTACCCAGCAGAGCAGACGCTCACAAGAGGAAAGGGAGAAAAAGAGGAAATGAAAAGTAAAGATAGTTCAAATTTTGGATGTACTACAGTGACTAGTATCAAAAGGAACAGTGCTGACTTTTTTGTAATTCGCGTTACGCCATATGTAGAGCCATAAGGAGTCGCACACGGGGGTTTTGTGAGCGTCTGCTGGGGAGGCAACCAGTGCGATCGCGTGCGAGCGCCTTCCAGAGGAGTAGGTTCAATATTGGCGAACAGCCGCGGAGCGAGGAAGAAGGCAAGCTTGGCCTGTACGAGGCGCTGGGGCGCCAGCAGACGGTGCCATAGAACACCTGCAACATACACACATACACCGCCACACACACGCACACACGCACACACGGGTAACCAGCGAAACACACGCGCACGCGCATACTGCAATTGTATATTATGGTTCTTTGCAACTGACCAGCAGCACGCAAGAAGCCAAAGAAAAGGGCCACAGAGCCCATGGGCAAAATAGAATAATGCATGCCATCGGGTTAAAGTCAACACCTATAGCTCAAGGGCTGGTGAAAAGACATACATGCAAAGCATGCCTACGGGCCTAGCTCTACAACAATAGTTCAAGGGCTGGTGTATGACATAAATGCTACATATGCCTTTGGGCTGAGGGAATCAAAGCGTACCTACGGGTCAGTATCAACACCCATAGCTCAAGGGCTGGTGGGGATCATAAACGCATAAGACACAAAAATAGTGATGTCTCCAAAAGCCCAAGGGCTGGTGAACAACACACATTATAGCAAAACATGCATGCTAAAGAATTGTACACACGACAGGATGAGCGGTGGGAAAGGGACGAAGCGGACGAACTCCGGCGCTGCGGCTAAGAAGACAACGTTTTCGGACGAGACGAATCACGCGGCTGTATGTCTCCTCCCTGCGGAAGCAGAGCCGGACGGGTGGGCTTCTACTCTAGCGCCCCTCACACTCATTCAGGCGGCTAGCAATCATGCTGTTAAACTCAACGAAAACAGAATGCTCTACATTTATATAAAGGGTCAAACCTTGGACATCCTGTGGGTTTTTTCTTCTGTCGAAATTTCTTACCACCGTCATTTTTTGGATACTGTCCACGGCGGAATTCCAGCCACATGATGGCTTCATCACATAGTGGGTTTTTCCTTTTTTACCACTACCACCTTCTTGGATATTGTCTACGGACAGTCATCCAGCCACTGGCAGAGACTACAGGTCTCTTCATATCGTGGGTTTCTTCTTTTTAACCACGAACCATACCAACCACAACGGATCAACAAGGTGGGGTCTCCTTCCAGACCATCCCCATGGGCACAATCCCTCATACCCACAGTTCGCGAACTGGGGTTGATTTCTCAAGACATACCCACAGGTCAGAATCTTAATCTATAGTCCAAGGACTCATACAAGATCTAAATGTCTACAAATTCCATGGGGTGTGTTTCTCACACTGGAACCTAACCACCACAGACACCTTCAAGACGAAGTGGGTTGTTTCGTTTTTACCACTACAAACAAAAAAAAAACACACGGTTTATTTTTTTCCCGACCATAACATAAAGGGTTTACTCTTTCCCAGCCAAAAAAGACTGGGTCTATTTCCCAAAAAAGCACACACCCCGTCAAAAAATGACACCGGCCCATCGGCAAGGGCGCGCGGCACGCGCGCATTCGGGTCCCTTCGCCCCCATACGGAATTTTGTACCCAGAAGCAGCCAGGATTTCGCGTCGGCGGCGACGGATCGCTTCCGTCGCCGCTGCGCCCAATTCCTGCAACAGCCAGGTCCCGGGGACTGCCACAACCGGGAGAATGCCACATCCTGGAGAATGCCAAATCGTGGAAAACGCCAAATCTTGGAAAATGCCAAATCCTGCATGATGCCACGTCCTGGATGCTGCTGACAAATCCTGGAGACTGCCACATGCTGGACACTGCCAAATCCTGGTGATTGCCAAATCCTGGAGAATGCCAAATCCTGGACGCTGCCACATCCTGGGATGACTTCTGGAATATGATTTATATTGGAGACTGCCACAAATCCTGGAGAATGCCACATCCTGGAGGCTGCCAAATCCTGGAGAATGCCAAGTCCTGGAGGCTGCCAAATCCTGTGAAATGCCGAATCCTGTCTTGCGTCGCCGCGGAGGGGTAAAACACTGGGACAAGTATAACTTAGAATAGCGCTGGAGTGGGTTGTCTTTACTTCGAGTAGGACTGCAAGGCTAGAGCTCAATAAGGCGCTCGACGCTGGAAAGAATTGAAAGTGATTTCCATGTGGGCTTGAGGGTAACCGGCGGATTGACCTTTGGTCCTGGTGCGATTGATAAGGGTAGGAGTCTTTTTAGTTAACCTCAATCCAATAAACGATACATACATATCACCACAGTTCCCGAACATTTTTCTCAGCATGCAGCTATTTTTCGAGAAATAGCTGCATGCTGAGCAGTGATTGCTGGCAAACAAGCTCACCAAGTCCTTCTCAAAGAATTTGGATGTCATGAATGGTCAATGGATGGGCCAGGCAGTTCCACAAATTGAGGGCGCGAGCCCAGATCCTGCTGCTAACGCTCCACAGTCTGCACCTCGCAATGTCGTCCCACCTTTGACTCTACTTCCTGTCACCAAGCATGACGCGGGATGACAATGACGACAATGCCAATGACAGTAATTTTGATGACACTCTCGTCGAAATCTTCGGCGCTTCATTCAGGGTCACAACTTCTCTCGACCTTGATCTCGCTTTCGGCGCCGTCGACTCCAACGTCGACCTTGCTTGCACTCATCTTCTCTCTCCACCTTCCCCTCTACCCCCTCCCCTCCCCTCTGCTCCTTCTTCTTCTGCTGCTGCTGGGGATCCCTTCTGAGATCCAGGAGTTTTCACTATCATCATCATCTTTTTCCCATATTGGTGGCTATCTTGTAATAAAAATTTCTCTCTCTCTTCACTTGCAAACAGTGGATTCAAATTTGGATGACAACGCTCAGGCGAAGTCAGTGCCTGTGCAGTGTGTGATCACGGCTCACGTCATACGCTTTTGGCCCTCTCATCAATATTTGCTTGGCGACATTTCTTTGACTCGCACCGAGCAGACTCTCGGTCTACAGGGTTCTAAACGTTTCAAGGCCTGCCCGGGCGCGCGGTGGCGAAGGGGCTCTAGCCCCCAGCTACTGCGCGCCACAAGGTCACGACCAAATTGTCCCCAATGTTTTCTCATTTTTTAAACTTGCAGCGGCCGCAAGTCGACCAAAAGCCAACTTGCGACGGAACTCTACCGTCGCAAGTCGGATCGTTGCCGACTTGCAGCGGCCGCAAGTTGAAAATTTAGTCAAAAAATGCCCTGGTTTGGTCCTGACCATGTGGCGCGCGGCAGCTCTAACCTTCGCCGCCGCGCGCCCCAGATCCAGATGACACCATTTTTGGCCTTCACTTTCCCACACCTCACACTGACTGTCAGATCCAGGCGGATCCCTTTCTCAAAGAGAAGACGTGGCATCTGACCTGGATGTCGCTTGCGTTTCTTGCCAGTTTTCGGCTCCAGAGACAGCCGACACGCTTTACTGGCGAGATGTGGGAAATTTTTTTCTCTCAAGCGCTCGGAGCGCCCATCCCACTTCTGCGTGCTCATGCTGTCGCACGCACGCAATGTGCTTGCCAGTATTTGTGCTCGATTGGTACTGGCATCACGTGCTCACTTGTAAAAGGCACACTGGGAACGTCGCCAGCCATGATCACGTCATGAATGTGTCTGCGCAATTGGCTCGCAACAGCGGTTTGCAAGTACGGGTCAACTGCAAGGTCGCCACTGCTGCAGCTGATAACAACAAACAAGGTGATGTACAGGCCATGGAGTTTGGCATTCCAGGATATGATGATCTGGAATGGTATATGTCTTTCGTCTGTGATAGGATCGGCAGCAGCATGCAGCATGACTTCAATGGTAAGCTGCAACTTGGTAACTACCTTAACGCTCCGGCTCGCATCAAAATCAGAAGATACAGACGTGATTACGTTGTCAAGAACATCGCTTTCGCACCTGTGATCCTGTCTGTCCCTGGCAAGATTCACCTTGAATTTTTACGTCTCCTGTGGGTGATGGCTGACATGCAGACGGTGGGCGCGCGGTGGCGAGATGCACGCGCCGAAGCGGCAGCGCGTCATCAGGGTAGGACCAAATGGGGGAAGAAACAAATTTTCCTCCAATTTTCTGGAGTTTATCCGATTTCTAGACAATTTTTTGGGATGTTTATCTGCAATAAACGCGATAAGCCTTGACATGATATCATCTGGCGCATCGAATCTGAACAGCCAGGAGTTACATTCTAGTTGGTGCACACAAAAACCAAGAAATGAAGTATGACACAAAACACATTCACATTACACACAAGGAGCGTACACACACACACAAATGTACATTACACACAAAAAGCGCACATACACACACTCACACATACACACACACACACACATACGCACACACTCACTCACACACACGCACACGCACGCATGCACGAACGCACGCACGCACGTACGCAC
>Ga0335398_10008931_pt1 | contig 11728 bp, 10 predicted proteins | sample BON03_FD_205742 | JGI IMG/M metagenome (GOLD analysis project Ga0335398, IMG submission 205742) | Freshwater microbial communities from Lake Bonney liftoff mats and glacier meltwater in Antarctica - BON-03 (spades assembly) (version 2) | ecosystem: Environmental > Aquatic > Freshwater > Ice >...
CGCAGCAGAACTCGTCTCAGTTTCGCCTGACAGTTGCTGTGAGATCACAAACGGAGTCCGCGCCGTGTAGATTTCAATGTTACCAATTCGAAGCGCTGACTAATTCCGGGGAACTTCAGTGGACAGTCAAAGAAGCATGCCTGAAATGCGGCCGAATCGACTTTGCCAAAGAACGTGCGAATACAGTCTCGGCTGGGTGTTCGTCCATCCGGCAGATCGAGCCATGTGTTCAGCCAGTCTTTCTTTTCGCTCGCCCACCGAGCCATCGATTTGGGGCCCTCGGCTCAGGAGATAATGGCGGCGATGGAGATCGCAATAATGTTTTCAACGAGTGAAAAAAATTAATGCGTGTGCTAGGATCGCGAGTCGAGTGGCGACGGTTTTTAAACCGTCTAACTCTTCAACAGGGACTTTCATGAGAATGCCTTCCACAATCCAGGGTCACAAATCAATAACGCCCTATCATGACATTCTTAGCGCAAGTTGACTTAGTTCGCCAAAGATGCCCAGAGCGCGCCCGGTCTGTTCGATCGTCCCAGCGGAAACGTCAGTTGTTCTCGCCGAGATGTTTCCACAACGGCACCTCAGTTGCTGAATTCTGAATTCTCGCTTTCAAAATCGCGACGATTTGCCAGTTTGATTTGTGAATTCGAAGACGACAAACCGTCGAAGGTCGAATCAGCTTTCCAGCGGATCCTTGGCCGACCACCCACTATTCAGGAAGCCCAGCTCGCAGGCGAGTTTTAAAACGAGTCGGTTCGAACCGCCGAAAATCGCGACGAGGGTTTAGTGCATTTATGCCTATCGCTGTTGAATTGCAACGAGTTCATTTTTGTAGACTGAGATAGTCCGTGCTTCGCTATTGGCTGCGGCGACGAAAATTCCAAGAAGCATCATCCACCACCGCAAACCGGCATCACTCGGTGGCCTGTTTAGCGAACAATCTTCTTCGACAGGAGAATGGCACAGGCGGCCGATTATTGACTAAACAGTCTGGCGAAATCCCCAGCGGACAGATCGCAGTGGCTGCATAAAATTCAGCCACGCCAGCCAGTTTAGTGATTTGTCACAGATGGACTTGCGTAACGTCTGCGATTACGTAGTCTGTCGCCCCAAGGCAAAGATGTCATCTAGCGGTTTACGCTATTTTGATTAACGATAACAAGTCGTCTGACGGCCGTAGAATAACAAAATGCTTTCGGCCCAGGTGATTCAAAACACGGAGAGTTGTGCGCTGCCGATTTCTGACGTGGCTCCGAAGGAAGACTGAAATGATTAAGCCTCACCAATGTCCTATCTGCAACAAGACGTTCCAAACGTCTGACACGTTGTCGGAATCACAGTTTCCGTTTTGCAGCAGCCGTTGCCGTCAGGTTGACCTGTTTCGCTGGACTGAAGGCCGGTACGCGATTGTCGAGGAGATCGATCCAATGGTCGCCGAATTTCTACGGGAAGATCCGGATATTACGGTTCAGGGCGAAGGGTTTGAGGACAACGAATAATGTCGCCCTATTGGCGGTCCAGGCAGTCTTTCCCGTCATAGAATCCGGTTTGTTTAACAAACGGGGACAACGGTGTTTGTAAGATGAGTCAGGATGTGCCTTGCGATGTTGTGAGTGCCAAGTTGTACTCGACAGCGTCGACTGGCTCGCAGAACTCCACCATTCAGCAGGCAACGTTCCCAACACGCTGGCAGGCGGTCCCACGGATTCGGACCTCGCAACATCATCATGGACTTGATTCGATGCGAGTCCAGTTGGTCAATCCAATCCAGCGCAGATTTTTGTTGGGGTACAAAGAAATCTTTGCCCGTTCCAAACACTGCATTCAACGGAACTAACATGTCAATTCGTAACCGCAAAGCGTCGTCGAGGCAGTCGTACAGGCCATCTCGTATTGTCCGCTCGGCGTGATTATAAGTATGAAACCCACGACTGCCGGGCACAACAAGTACGGCGCGGGCCTTTAGCTGTGCAGCAAATTCGAGTGCTCGGCGAGTATCGTCGACCGCTTGCTTGTAGTTACGGCCAAGTGTGCCAGTGAATCCGCCGGCAAAGCCAACGGTGCAGACCTGCAGACCCGCATCTTCAAGCACAGTCTGAAGCCTTTGAGGTCCAATCTGCAGTGCTCTCTGACGACGGATGCTAACGTCGCGGACTCTTCGTCGCTGCAGCTTTCGCACTTCAGCAACAAGCTCCGAGAAGTCAGATGCCTGCAGCAGTTCTGCTTTGACAAGCAGATTGGGCATCGCTTTGTTTGTATCAGCGTGCTGTCCGATGACCGCGAAACTTGCCTGACGTTCCAGCACTAAATCCATGCGAGTCAAATTCCCGAACTCTTTCAGCGGTCACCACAACAGAGAGGTGAGGTTAAGGATTGTTGAAGCCACCGCAATGTTGATGGTGATGATTTTATTAAACTGTTTCCAAAAACAATCACGGGAAGAACCATGAGTTGATTCGTTGAACATTTCGCAACGCAACCTGGATAAACGGCTTGACAGTTTGGTGACGGTGATGCTGCATGAACAGATTGCAACGCTCTCGATATGAATTGATCTATTCGCTTGAGATGGCATCGCACGGACCATGCTGCGAAACATCAAACGTGTTTGCTGATCTGCATGATTACTCTGGACGCAGATATCAATGTGCTGCAGACCCCAACTCGGCAAGCCCTGAGAACAGGCATGCCGCGACAGGCTGGGAATGGGAGTTTACCCGCCGGCTGGATCGAGTCACAATGTCGTCACTGGCCTGAAGCACTTTGGCCGTTCGGCGTATTGCTATCTAACCTTGCCGATTATGAGGTAAACTGCTTGCCTGTGTCCGATAGCAATGTAGGGCCGAAGCAATGTAGGGCTTCTTCAGAAAATGAACCTGAGGAAAGATGGTGGATTCGCATCCAGCCGTGATATAGTAATGTTCCCTACCAACGTTTGCCTTCTTTCTGCCGAATCATTCCCTCCTGAAAATCCCGCGTGGTATCCTTCGTGAATTACTTCCGATTGTATATACCGACATGCTTGGCGCTGCTTGTAGCTGCACCGTGGTGCGCTGCTGAGGACGCGAAGCCTGTTGACTTCGAAAACGATTTGCAGCCTGTGCTGACACGATTTGGATGCACGTCCGGTCCATGCCACGGAAAGGCGCGTGGTCAGGGCGGATTTCAACTGTCGCTGCTTGGCTTTGACGCAGACTTCGACTATGAAGCGATCACAAAAGAAGGCCGGGCTCGACGAGTATTCCCTGCCGTGCCGGAACGCAGCTTGTTGCTGATGAAACCCACGGCTGAGCTCGCTCATGGTGGCGGTAAGCGTTTTGAGGTCGCCAGTTCAGAGTATCAAATTCTGCTGCACTGGATTCAGCAGGGAATGCATCGCAGCGTAAACGGTGCCCCAACACTTGCCAGAGTTACGGTATCTCCTGAATTCGCAATTCTTCGCAATCAGCAAACGCTGCAACTGTCCGCGACGGCTCATTACGACAACGGCCAGACTCGAGACGTCACCAGCCTGGCAGCTTTTCAGTCGAACGAATCACCGATCGCTTCCGTTGACGAAAACGGACTGGTCGCAGCCGGAATCATCACAGGTGATGCCGCTGTGATGGTTCGATTCAGCGATAAAATGACAGTTTGCGAAGTGACAGTGCCCCGTCCGGAAGCTGTCGCTCCTGAAGTCTACGCCGTTTTGCCGCGTCGCAACTTTATCGACGAGCACGTTTGGGCCAAGCTTCAGCGTTTGCATATTACGCCTTCACCATCGTGTTCTGATGAAGTGTTTCTGCGTCGAGTAACCACAGACATCTGCGGTCGAATTCCTAAGCCGAATGAGGTTGCTGCATTTCTGGACGACGCATCCACAGACAAGCGTTCAAGACTTGTCGATCGTCTATTGCTGGAACCGGACTTTGCAGATCACTGGGCCAACAAGTGGATGGATCTGCTACGACCGAATCCGTACCGCGTTGGTATCAAAACGGTAATGAATTACGATCGCTGGATTCGCGAACGATTTCATCAACGAATGCCGTGGGACCAGTTTGTTCGTGAACTTGTGGCTGCTCGAGGAAGTACGTTTCGCAATGGAGCCGTGACGCTGTTTCGTGATCGTCGCACGCCGGACGAAGTTGGCACTCTGGTCAGCCAGTTGTTTGTGGGTGTGCGACTGGAATGTGCCAAGTGCCATCATCATCCGTTTGAAAAATGGAGCCAGGACGACTTCTACAGCTTTGCTGCGTACTTTGCGAAGATCGGTCTCAAGGGAACAGGCGTGTCACCGCCGATTTCCGGATCGGAAGAATTCTTCTACGCAGGCAGCAAGGGCAGCGTCACTCATCCAGTGACTGGAGCGACGATGGTTCCGAAGCCGTTGTTCGGTGAAGCAGAAGTAACGTCCGACACGAAGGACCCACGGGATGTGCTGGCAGACTGGCTGACGTCTCCGGACAACGCCATGTTTGCTCAGGTAATGGCAAATCGCGTGTGGGCTGACATGATGAGCCGTGGACTTGTCGAACCCGTCGACGACTTCCGAGCCACCAATCCTGCATCCAATCAGCCGCTGCTGGATGCTTTAGGCGTGCATTTCCGAGACTCAGGTTTTTCGCTGACGGAACTGGTTAGAGCCATCACGAATTCTCATGTCTATCAACTTAGCTCGTTAACAAACGATCACAACGCAGTGGATTCCAGAAACTACTCGCGACATTATCGCCACCGACTGCGTGCTGAAGTGCTGCTGGATGCATTCGCAGACATTTCGGGAGTTGATCAATCGTATGAAGCTATGCCGCCGGGCACAAAGGCAAAGCAGATCTGGACTCACCGTACAAAGTCGCTGTTTCTGGATACCTTTGGGAGGCCGGATCCGAATCAGGATCCTCCGTGTGAACGTCTTCCTGATTCAACCGTGGTGCAGAGTCTGCATCTGATGAACTCCGAAAAGATGCATCGTGATGTGCTTAGCAACGATGGAAACGCGGCTCGACTTGCGACATCCGAAAAGACACCTCAGGAAATTGCGACGGAACTTTATCGGCTGGTCTATGGTCGAAATCCAAGTGAAGAAGAAGTTCAACTGGTGAATGAATTACTGGAAGGGCCGGACTCAAATCGACGGCACATTGTTGAAGATCTGATGTGGGCCATGCTGAATACGGCCGAGTTTGTTTTTCAAGACTGATCGAGACTACCAATGACACTTCGAAGAAACTGCCAAGGGACGACTCGACGAGACTGCCTACAATACGGCATTGGAGCTCTGCTGGGTTCCGGGTTGGTAGACAGTCTGCGCGTCCTTGGTGAATCGAAACTCGTGCATGGAGGCCCGAAGGCAACGGCGAAACGCTGTATTCTTATTTGGATGGATGGCGGGCCGTCTCATTTTGAAACCTTCGACCCCAAGCCGGACGCTCCAGCCGAATTCCGTGGCGAGTTTTCAACGACGAAAACATCCGTGCCGGGCACACTGTTTTCGGAACACATGGTCAAGCTGGCAGCAACGCTGGATGACTACGCCATGATTCGTTCTATTCGACATAACCAGGGAAATCACGGAGCCGGCAACCACTATATGATGACCGGTGCGCCGCCGCGAATTCCCGTGGGATGTGGCGCGTTTGTTAGTTTCCACCCCAGCATCGGTTCTGTGGTTGCAAAGGAACTGGGTAACGACAGCGCATTGCCGCCATATTTCAGCATGCCTCAGATGTCACGTTCCGGCGGACCCAACTTTCTTGGTGCGCGATACGCTCCTTTCGTCGTTGCAAACGATCCTAACAGCAAGGGCTTTAAAGTTCGCGACGTAGCGCTGCCAAAAGAACTCGCCACATCACGTTTCGAATTCCGTACCGACCTGCGATCGAAGGTTGATAAAATGGTGCGGCTTAACGATGAAACGGCCGCCGATCCAGTTGCTGCTTTCGATCAGTATTTCGAACAGGGCTATAACCTTGTGACATCTCCGAAGGCCCAGGCCGCGTTTGATGTCAGCCAGGAATCAGATGCGACTCGCGACAGCTATGGGCGCGACAGTCTAGGACAGCGTTGCCTGCTGGCACGACGACTCGTAGAAGCCGGAGTACCGTTTGTGACCGTTTACGACGGCGGCTGGGATCATCACTCCAGCATTTTCCCAACTCTGCGTAAACGGCTGCCTCAGTGGGACAATTCCGTGGCTGCGCTGATTCAGGATTTAAAAGAACGCGGACTGCTGGATACGACTCTTGTTGTCGCGCTCGGCGAGTTCGGTCGGACGCCGAAGATTTCGACGCTGTCCGGGCAGAACCTACCTGGCCGCGATCACTGGGCCAACGCGATGTCGGTGCTGATGGCTGGCGGTGGAACGCCCGGTGGAGCCATCGTTGGAGCAACCGATCGCAAAGGATATTCAGCCGTTGATCGAGTTTTGTCGCCGGAAAACTTTGTTTCCACGATTTATCACAAACTTGGTATCGATCCAGGCAAAGTTCTATATACGCCCCAGGGTCGTCCGACTCATCTGGTCAGTGATCCGACGCCAATCCGAGAGCTGGTGTGATTGATGAATTTTCGGTACATCGCCAAATTATTTCTATTGGCCTTTATTGTGTCCCGCTGTTCGCTTTCAATGGCAGCGGACCCCCCCAGGATCGAACGTCTTTCGCCACCCGGTGGTCAGCTGGGCAGTGTGGTTGAATGTAAGCTGGTTGGTAAACCCGGAGACACGCCGCTTAAAATCGTAAACAGCGATGCCGGGCTGGAATTCAGCGTTTCTGAAAAGCAGGATGCTGTAACTGTGAATATCACCTCAGAAGCGGTTGCCGGTTTGCATTGGTGTCGCTTTTACAACGAAAACGGGGCCACCAGCCTGTTGCCGTTTGTTGTTGGGCCGTTTTCTGAAGTATCCGAAACGGAACCCAACAATCAGCCCTCGGTCGCCAATAGGGTTTCGTTGCCAACGACCGTAAACGGCGTGTTGGAAAAATCGGGAGACGTAGATACTTTTTCGGCCACGTTAAATGCAGGGCAAACGCTGACCGCCGCCGTATTAGCTCAACGCGATCTCGGTTCGCCGATGGACGCTGTATTGCAAGTGGTGGATAACCTCGGCACCACCGTTGCTCATAACGACGACGACCACGACGTTGATCCACGTATCACTTTTGTTGCGCCTATTGACGGAACATACACCGTCCGCATATTCGCATTTCCGTCTGCGCCAAACAGCACCATCGCCCTTGCGGGTGGTGCAAATTTCATATACCGGTTAACACTAACAACCGGGCCCGCCGCTGACTACGCAATGCCGTATGCTGTTGATGCAAAGTTGCCCTCAGAAATTCGACTATTCGGACCGAACCTCCCGACAGCAGGAGCGCCGACGTCGATTCCCGAGTTTCAAACTTCCGATTATGCAGTCCCTGCTGGTACAGACCTGCCGTTGCGGATCGCGAAAGTGGATCACACCAGCGTGACGGAAGACGACATTGTCGACGGTGTACTTACGCTTCCCATATCCGTTACCGGGCTAATTGACGCAGATCAACAGCATGATACATACGTGATCGAAGGCACGAAGGGCCAGAAAATTGACGTGTCCGTGGAATCGCGGTCGTTGTATTCGCTGCTGGATCCGGTGGCGACCGTTACCGACGAAGCAGGCAAAGTTATCAAGGACGCTGATGACCGCAGCAAAACGGATCTCGATACTGAACTGCAACTGACGTTGCCCGCAGACGGCAGGTATAAGATTGAGATCAGTGACCGCTATGAACACGGCGGGGATCGCTTTTTCTACGTGTTGACCTGCACAGAAACTCACCCATCTTTGTCGGCCAAACTTTCCAGTGATGCCGTCGTTGTCACTCCTGAAACAACAGCGGAAATTTCGGTCGATGTGATTCGCACCAACGGTTTCAGCGAACCTGTACTTTTTCAGATCGAAGGCTTGCCGGACGGTTTTGTCTGCGATGCGGTGACGTCCGAGAAGGATGGCGATTCAGCAAAGAAAATTGTGCTGAAGCTTGCACAGCCGCAAGACGCGGTCGCCTTCAGTGGCCCGGTTCGAATCACCGGAACACCTGCAACATCTAAAATGCCAGTCATTGCCCAATACACAGTCAATAACTCGACAGTGATTGCTTCCGATATTTGGCTAACCGTGATTGTCCCCGCTGCTTCGACCGTTGCCGACGACACATCGGACAGCGGCAAGAAGAACGAATAATACGGGCAATCCCGATAACGTGTGAGTATCTGCCTTTTTGCATTCCATCGCCTGCCACCATCTGCAGCGAATCGAAGAATAGGCCGTTCAGCGAAACGCCAATCAGACTACTGTCAGCAGTTCATTCAAAAACAGATCGGCAAGTAAAACCAGAGTCACTCCATCTACAAATCATAATGAAGTCATGTACCAGCGGGACGCTGCAAAAGTCATGGAAGAACAGTTCATGAACGCACATCAGCCAGAATCACCTGTTTTCTGCCTCGAACTAGTCATCAGTAACGACGTAATCGACGGTAATAATCACGTCAACAACGTGGCCTATGTGCAATGGATGCAGGACGCGGCGGTGGCGCATTCACGCGCATGTATCGGACCTGGAACCGTTCGAGCACTCGGATACACTTGGGTGGCCCGGTCTCATTATATCGAATACCTCAGGCCCGGCATGACGGGAGATGCGCTTCAGATCAGAACGTGGCTGACAGAAATCCGACGGGTTAGATGTCAGCGGAAGTATGAGTTCTACAGAACGTCGGATGAACAACTGATCGCCCAGGGAGAAACGGATTGGGTTTTAGTTAGCGCCGAAACCGGTCGGCCCTGCTCGATCCCTCAGCACATTCGCTCCGCATTCCCAGTTCAGCCCGACGCGGAGCGTCCTTAGTCAAACGGCAGTTCATGCAACACAAGCCGGTCGTACAACGAATCCCAGCCGTTCATATACACGACCGCCTGAATCGTTTCGCCTCGTGTTCCGGTAGCCGCTGAATTGCTTGTTGCTTCAACGGTGAACAGCTGAACTTCGTTGTTTGTCCCCAACAGTTTCCCGATAATTGTCGTACCGTCTTCGTATCGCCGGTCGTCGCCCACAAAGCCCAGAGTCGGTGATATTCGATTGATCACAATGGACGCGTGGTAGGCCTGACCAACTGCAGATTCGATAATTTCCTCGCGTTCGTTGCCAATTCGGCCAGCTTGCCGAATGTCTGCAATGATGTCCAGTAGCGGCCCCATATTCTGGCTGCCATGTTCTTCTGTGATATCGGCGTCGTCATCACGGAAATCAGATTCTGACCAGTCGTCATCGCTGTCAGAAGCATCAGGCAAGGCAGAAATTGCCGTGGCCGACGACCGCTTGATTGCCGGAAAATCTGCATGATCAAGAAACTCGAGCGGAACAAACTGCAGCACAACCCGTTTCGTCCAGTCTGGAAAGCGTGGGATATCTATCCGTATTTCTACTGACCAAGTGACGCTGTTGTCGGATGCCATAAAGCTCCAGGCTTCTGTGTTGGGCATATTAAACGCGATTGATTCAGCGAAGCGTTCGCCAGCCATCAGCCTTCCGGCGGGGTAAAGAGTATAAGTTTCGTCATATAGAATGTGACGGTGAGTTGTGCTGTTGGTCCCACTTCCTGATCTCGCAGTTTCTTCTGCAATGATCTTCAGAGTAACACCGTTCACCGAAAAAGATCTCCTGGGTGTGAACGACAGCTCAACAGGAAACACTTCACCAGGGCCAACAATCAAATGCGGCGTCTTTACATCGACATCGCCAACGCGGCTGGAAATAAGCATCTTTCGGCCCCAATAGATCGCTCCTCCAACCAGAAATACTGGTATCAGAATGACAAAAAGCGATCCCAGAACCACAACAAAGATTGCCAGAACAAGATACAGAAGCATCTTGCCTATGCCGGATACCTGTGCTGGCTTCTTACCCAAGTCAACAGGTTTTGTTCGTTCACCAGTAAATTCGTCAGGGCTCTGACCGGCAATCAGAATAAATTCTTCTTCCTGCTTGGGGTCGATGGCCCATGGCAGATCAACCGCCACGTGAACATAGTGATCCACGTTCAGGTAGTGACCATGGTAAGACAACGGCCAGCAATCGGCGGTGAATTCAAACGGCAGCCGAAGTTCTTCACCAGCCTGCAGTGGCAGCATCTCGGAAAGTCGAACCTCGCTAACGACGCCGCGATCCGTGTCGCCGCGACCATGAGTCTTCCAGTAGTGAGAAAGAATTATTCCGTCACAGCGGATGTCTTTATTAACCGTAATATGAGCTTCACCGGAAACGACTTCGCCGCCGCGATATGTGCGGTCAGAGTTGTGAAACGTGATTTTGATATCGCACTTCGACATAATGGAACCTGTTCCGCAAATGAAGCGTCATGAAGCAAATCATCATAACATGCGTGTATGAATTTAGACCTCACCGACCTCAGATAGGTTTTGAAACATTACATACATTTTGTGAAGTATCGCGCGAATGTTTGGCCCAAATTCCTGCAAAAGCTGCTCGGCTGTTTCACGTGTAACTGTCGGAACGGCCCCCTCAGTCCGTCGAGCGTAACTGACACGAGCATTCAGAAGACCGTGAAGTCTCTCCTGGTCTGTGGCACGTTCGACTTCGATCGTGTCGACTGTCCGCCCGGAACGCAATAGTTCCTTCGTGAAGTCACGGTGAGTGCCAAGCACCAACGGAGTGGCCGAACGAAACAACTGCCAACGCTGCCATAATGTCAGCCGTTGAGCCTCGTCAATCAGCACTGGCCAACCGCCAGGTAAGGTCGCTCGTTCTCCTTCCGAAATATGAACATATCCGGCGTCAGCAAAACGAGCACGGATGGATAACAGATGAGTCGTCTTGCCGTAGCCTTTTTCGCCAACAAACTGAACTGCATATGCAACCCCGGCGGCACTCGCAAAGGATAAATTTGCCACGACGGATTCAACGTCAACACAAGCCAGAATCGTCCAGTCGTCCAACGACAGTTCTCCGAACGGATTACGCCGCAGATTCAAATGAATGAAGGGCAATTGTGACGCGGCGGAATGCGTTGGCATATTCTATTACTACAGTTTCGGCGCTCAGTGAGTTCGTTATGCAGAAGCAAGTATAATCGCCAACTCAGTTTTTGCGTCACCAGCGTTCGAACAAACTTCTGCGTAGTCCACAGGTCGCAGATCTTTTCGTTGTTTACCTCCTCGCTACAGGCGGGCCTAAAATCACAAATTCACAAGCATGTGGCTCGAACAAGTGAATCCAGCCATTGCCAAATTCATTCGCTCGCACGTCGTACTTGTATTCAGAAGTTCGCGGGACCGATCTTCGGACTGCTTCCATAGCGATTACTACAAAAGCCAGATCTAAAATCCCACCTGTCTGGCCAATGCCATAAAATCCCGACTGAGTAGCTAGTGCGCGTCGGGAAATGGTTGTTGAGCTGAAAACGGCTGTGGTTTGGAGTCGGTTTTTCGGTGAAGATTCAGAGTGCGGGGTGACTTGCGGCGCGCAAATGGCGATTTTGGTGTAGCGTGGGCCGGTCTTGGTGGATTTTGTCACGCTTCGCGCGTAAGTCCGTTGCGGCCTTCGCTGAAGTCCGGAGGTTTTGTGGCGTTTGAGCTGGCGTGTCAGGCCGCTCGGCGAGAGCGGGCGGCTTCGCACTTGGGCTGTTCTCTGGCGATCAGCAGGCGGCCCAGAACGTGGAGGTTGCGGCCTAGGATTCCCAG
>Ga0335398_10008935_pt1 | contig 11726 bp, 8 predicted proteins | sample BON03_FD_205742 | JGI IMG/M metagenome (GOLD analysis project Ga0335398, IMG submission 205742) | Freshwater microbial communities from Lake Bonney liftoff mats and glacier meltwater in Antarctica - BON-03 (spades assembly) (version 2) | ecosystem: Environmental > Aquatic > Freshwater > Ice >...
TAGCTGGCCAGGTGGCAGCCTTGAAGCTGCGAGCAATCCGAACAGAATAAATATGGCTGCCAATCCAACGGTGAGGCGCATCGCGCTTACAAAGGCAATATCTGCTGCTTCCACTATTGCTTCGGTGCCGGGCTGAGCACGCAGTTCGGCGATGGCCCCTCCGCCAGAAGTCCGCACGGCCTGAGAGATTTGATCAGCCTGTTCGGCAGTCACGCCGGGAACCTGCGCCACCTGGTCTTTGGTGAAGGCGCCAAGGCCTACAGCCAAGATTGCTCCTAGTACGGCTATACCAAGCGCTGAGCCAATCTGCCGGCTCGTGCTTTGAGTTCCGGACCCTTGCCCGCTCTCTTCAACGGGCACATCCGCCAGGCTTGCCCCAGTAAGTTGCGCTGTGGCAAACCCAATACCGATACCGTAAGTGAAGAGCAGTGGGATTATCTCGGTTCCGGTGTCTGGCTGAACCACAAGGGCAATTCCAGCAACGCTGACGGCCTCGAACATCATGCCCACCATCACCACAAATCTTGAGCCTTTTTTCTGTGCCAGCTTGGCAACGAGCGGGGTTGCCAAAAACGCGCCAGCTGCGATGAAGGCTAGGTATACGCCCGACTTGATCGGTGTGAAGCCAAGTACGTTCTGCAAATACAGCGGGAGCACAAAGACCAAGCCAAACTCGCCAAGGCTCACGATCAGCGCTGTGGTGTTACCCCAGCGGAAGGACTTCAGGCCAAAGAGGGACAGGTCGAGTACCACTACTTTGTCGGCCCGGTTTCGGCCACGTTCAATCACCACGAAAGCAGTCAGACATGCCGCTGAGAAAACAAATGCAACGATAACAATGCTGACGGGTGCTGTAGCTGGCCAGGTCAGTGCGCCAAGCGAAAACTCTGCCGTTGGCTTAACCCACCCATACTGCTGCCCCTCGATCATTGCAAAGACCAGCGATGCAAGACCTGCACCAATCAGCACTGATCCCGCCGGGTCTGAGCCTCGACGCGCCGATGCGTCTTTCGTTTCGGGAACGAAGAACAGCGAGAGCACAAGTACAAGCAGGCCAATGGGCAAGTTGATGTAGAACACCCAACGCCAGCTGTGATACGTGGTGAGCCAGCCGCCAAGTAACGGTCCGACTGCTGCCATTCCGCCGATAACGGAACCCCAAACGGCAAACGCTATGGCCCTAGATTTGCCAGTAAAGAGCGTGTTCACCGAAGACAAAGTTGTGGGCAAAATAATGGCTGCTCCGATGCCCTGAAAGAACCGAGCAAGTATGAGTTGTGAGGCCGTGTCAGATTGACCGGCTAACAAACTCGAGGCCACAAAGACCACAATGCCGACGAGGAAAAGTAGTTTTCGACCTCGAATATCGGCCAATCGACCAAAGTTGATGAGAAGGGCCGCGAACACCAGCGCATAAATCGTGTTTACCCATTCCGCATCCGAGAAGGTCATGTTCAGGTCTTTAATCATGCTTGGCAGCGCAACGTTGACCACTGTCCCATCCACGATGATCATTGCAACCCCAAGAGACAGCAGCGCTAGGGCAAACCAGGGTTTTTTATCTGTTGAGTCTGTCTTATCTGTTGAGTCTGAGGGTGGTATGCCTGAGTCCAGAGGTGCTGATTCAGTCATGATTTAGGCGTTTTTAGGCAGGTCAGAGAATGGGATGCTTTTAGTATCTCCGGGCTCTTTAGCTAGTCCCAAGACTCGCTCCCCGATGATGTTCTTCTGAATCTGATCAGTGCCGCCATAAATGGGTGGGGCCTGTGCCCACAGAGCAATGCTTGTCACCATCTGAGCAAACGGGTTGCCCGTAGCCTCATCGTTCGCTGCGCGGTCTTCTTCGCGGTAAGCATGCAGCATTCCGGCTGGGCCTATTATGCGAAGGCCAATATCTCGCGTGAGCCGCATGATGTCACTCATAGCCAATTTGGAGAGGTTGCCAAAGCCTGGGATGTCTTGCCCTGCTTTCTTGGCAGCTTTGAGTCGCAGATTGTTGAACTTGCCGAGTTCGCCAAGAGTGTGGAGCCTCATCAGGTCCTGACGAATGGTCGGATCCTTGATTCTTCCGTTGCCCTTGGCAAGGTCAATCATCAGCTTTGCTCCCCCGCCGCCTAGGGGGCTTGAGTTCGCACTCGAACTTGATGACGACCGCTCTTTTGAAGACCGCTCTTTTGAAGACCGCTCTTTTGAAGACCGCTTTGGAGCGGGCGCAAAGTCCCCTGCCCGTTTGGTCAGGAATCCGCCAATTGTGCCAGGAGTCGCTGCACCTCCACCGGCCGACCCGCCACCGCTACCAAGGCCAGAACGCTCATGCATCAGTGTGGTGTTTGCTACGGCCCAGCCGTTGCCGCGACCACCGATGATTGCATCATTTCCAACATGAGCATCCGATAGGAACACCTCGTTGAATAATGCATGACCCGTCATTTCTACAAGTGGCCGAACATCGACATGGCTCTGATGCATGTCCATTGCAAACCAGGTGATCCCTTGATGTTTTGGCTGTTCAGGGTCGGTTCTTGCAATGAGCATGCCAAGGTCAGCCACTGAGCCAAATGAAGTCCACACTTTTTGACCATTAATGGTCCACTGATCACCGTCAAGGTCTGCTTTGCATGAAAGTCCTGCAAGGTCCGAACCGGCGCCTGGCTCGCTAAAGAGCTGACACCAGGCTTTTGTGCCCGTCACGATGTCTCGCACATACAGGTCGATCTGTTCCTGCGTGCCGTGAGTTGCAACAGTTGGTGCTGCTAGGAGTAGACCAAGGCCGCCCGGCGCACCCAACGCACCGAAAGCTGAGATCTCATTTTGCACCCGGACTGAATCATTGCGAGAGAGAGCCTTACCGTATGCATTGGTCGGGAGGCCAGGCGCCGACCAGCCAGCAAGGCCGAGCAGTTGCCACCACTGCTCCACGGTGAGTTCTGGATCCCAACTCTCACTCAACCAAGCCTGAAGTTCGTCAACAAGCTCATCTTGTAAAGTTGCAGCATTAAGGGTGTCGCTCATGGGTGCCTCTAGCAGTCAGGTGGAACTAGCAGTCAGGTGGAACTAGCAGTCAGGTGAAACTAGCAGTCAGGTGAAACTAGTCCGGGAGATTAACAGTACTTTTGCACCGTTCACCTTGCCTAGCTATCCGGGCAAAGCTTAATAAAACCGGCTTATAACGAATTGGTCTGCGGATGGAGCAACCACTTCGGTTGGACCCGTTTGAAAGACAGCAACTGGCCGGGCTCCCACTAGCTGTATTGACTTCTAAGCGCGGACTGGTAGAAGCGAAATGTGGCCAACATAAACGCACTGCCCGACGGAAAGCGCTACTTCTTGCCCGTAGCTAGGCAAAGATGTCTTCTTATGTCAGATGCCTCACCAGGGAATCCAGCCGCACAACAAAATCTGGGGGTGAGGAGCCCGCAAGATGATGATGCTCCCATACCCATAACTAAGTGGTTGGTCTTAGTGGGCGCCGTCATCATGACTGCAGGGTTGCTCTTTGGTTATGACCAAGGAGTGATCTCTGGTGCCCTAGTCGGCATAGAAAAGACCTTCTCGGTTTCTACCTTTATGGTGGAAATCATTACTAGTTGGGTCACTCTCGGGGCACTAGTCGGTGCCCTTGTGGCGGGAGTCTTGTCAGACAAGATCGGTCGAAAATCAGCCGTGCTTCTGGCTGCCGTACTCTTTGGCTTCGGCGCACTAGTCGAGGCCCTTGCTCCAGGGGCTTGGATTCTTGTGGCTGGGCGACTGATTGTTGGGTTCGGAGTTGGCGTGGCTTCTGTAGCTGCTCCACTGTACGCAGCAGAAATGGCCCCAACCCGCTGGCGGGGGCGCTTCATCTCTGGCTATCAATTCGGTATTACCGTTGGCATCTTTCTTGCCTACTTAATTGACGAACTGCTCTCTAGCGGAAATCGCTGGCGGCTCATGCTGGGAATCTCGGCTGTACCAGCAGTCCTACTTATTTTCTTCATCCTTCCCTCGAGTGATACCCCTCGTTGGTTCCTGACCAAACAAAGGCGGGCAGATGCCGAAGCCTCGTTAGCCAGAATCCGCCCAGATGACACCGCCCAGGCAATGCAGGAACTTGAGTCAAGTGTCAGCGATGAGCACGCTCAGGCCAGTTGGGCTGTGGTATTCAGTCAAACTTGGAGGCGCCCGCTCACCATAGGAATTGGATTAGCGGTGTTTCAGCAGGTGACTGGTATCAACGCAATCATCTACTACGCCAACAAGATCTTCGAAGCAGCCGGATTCATCACGCCCCAGGGCCAAACAGCGGCAACAACCTGGGCTATCGGCGCAGTTAATGTGTTGGCAACTCTTATTGCCATTGCTTTTGTCGACAAGCTAGGCCGCAAACCGCTGCTTCTGGCAGGGCTCGTAGGCATGTCACTCAGCCTGACCGTTGTCGGAATCTGCTTCTGGTTCATCAACAGAAGCGGGCCGACTACCACAGGCGCGCCAAGTAATGCTGGAGTCATCACGCTGGTTGCACTAGTTGTGTACATCGCCTCCTTCGCATTCTCACTAGGCCCGGTTGTATGGACCGTAATTAATGAGATCTTCCCGCGCAGCATCCGTGGACGCGGTGTCTCTATTGCCACAGCAGCAAACTGGGGAAGCGCTTGGCTGGTCAGTCAGTTCTTCTTGAGCCTGGTAAACACCATCGGCGAGTCGGGGACCTTCTTACTCTTTGCCGCTTTAAGCATCGTGGCATTTATCTGGGTTTCTAAGGTCCTGCCAGAAACGCGCGGGCGTTCGCTAGAAGACATCGAGCAGATGTGGTTGGACGAACCGGGTGCTGCAATCAAATAGCCAACACAGTTTGGGGTCGAGCGCCTTGAGGTGACTTATGTGTCGGGTGTTGGAAGGCGTGTCAACATGGAAGACGGAGTTGTGAACGCCTCTCTGATGAGGCATCTACAGGGGAGAATGACATGAAGAGGATATTTGTGCTGCTTGCAGCACTCGTTGTTATGTCTGTGCAAGCCAGTTGCAGCAGTTCTGAAGTCTCTACCACAACAACCTCGGACAAGACAGAGTTAACAACCACAGCCGCACCAACCACAGCCGCACCAACCACAGCCGCACCAACCACAGCCGCACCCCCGCCGCTTGCAGCTATGCCCGCGGTTGTGTGTATGAACCTGCAAGAGGCTCAGGACCTAATCCAAACAACCGGCGTGTTTTACTCGAAGAGCTTTGATGCCACAGGCAACGGTCGAATGCAGGTAGTTGATTCAAATTGGATTGTCGTCAGCCAAGACCCCGCACCCGGAGAGCCGATAGGCGAGGGCACACCAAATCTTGGTGCAGTGAAATCTGGCGAGCCGAACCTGTGCTGAGCAGTCGAAGCTCTAAACAGGTAACCCAGAGCTACTGACACATTGAGCTACCTAACCCTGAGCTAGCTAACCCTGAGCTAGCTAACCCTGAGCTAAGTCGCACACGCCTAGCTACACATGTCGTAACGAACACGGGCGTGACAACAGTCTGCCCGCGGCCTAGCAAACGTGGAAACCCGCCAGCGGCAAGGGTTTCGGGTGATGTGCGCAAGCAGACTCGAACCGCGGAGATCACCCAACAAGCGATCAGCTAACTCGCTATCACTGCGCAGCGCTGCCGTCGCTCGCCACCCAGGGAGTAGCTGACCGATCGCGGAGAACCTACTCCTGAGCCGCTTCAGAAGCGGCCTGCTCCGAGGCATTCGAGAAGGTCACCTGACGACTACCAGTGGCGCAGCATGTGCTCAGCATGTGCCAAAGAGCTCAATCCTGTCATCGCCGACCGTGGCCTGAGAACGACGCAACCCCTGCCGTGGCAGGGGTTGCGGGTAGTGGGCGTACGCAGACTCGAACTGCGGACCTCTGCCGTGTGAAGGCAGCGCTCTAGCCAACTGAGCTATACGCCCTTGCTGATAGTGTTCCAAGGATCGCCGACGGACTCTAGCGGCCAATCACACATCTCGGCCACATGGAACGTTTCTCTGCTCCCCGGAGCTACTCGGCTGCACTTGGGTAAGTTCGAAGCTCTACTACGTTGCCGTCCGGATCAGCTACATACATCCCTAGTCCAGCGCCTTGCGCACCCCAGAGTGTTCGAGGGCTACGGACTACGTTGAACTCCCCTGACTCGGCAAGAGCATCCAAATCTGCGTCCGTAATCAACACTGCAAAGTGATCCAGATTGTCCCCAGCTGACTCCGCTTCGAGAAGGTCAATGACTGTTTCTGCGTTAATACGAACAGAGGGAAATGGCACCTGCCCCGCGCGCCATTGCTCAAGCCGTTCAGGTACCAAGCCTAACTTCTGCACATACCAGTTCATTGAGGCTTCGGCATCGGCCACTCGCAACACAATGTGGTCCAGGCCAGTTGCCTGCACAACTGTATGGACCGTCGCAGCGGGCGGCTCTGGCTCTGGCTCTGGAGGATGCGCACTATCTGACATGTCTCAGTCTCCTGTTCGCACTGCAGGTGACCCCACTACTGAGGGGTCAGTGGACACGCACAAGAATTGCTCATCAACAACTACGTAGCTGGTCTTTGCGGGGCAGTCCAAGGCGAGCTCAACTTGAGTCACAATATGGCCGTCATTCGCACTCGAGCAGCTCACTCTGGTAGCTGTTCGCCCGCTGATGATGCGCACACATTCACGTGGCGGAGCGCTTGTAGAGATTGCTTGATCACTACCAGCCTCTGAAGTTTGGCGATTTGTTCCTGCATAGGCCGTGGCCACAAATAAAAAGAGGCCCAGCAGAACTGCAGCAACTAACGGCCCTCGGCGCAGCATCCAGAACTGCCACTCACTGAGTGGCTCTTCATCAGGATCGAGTTCGGCCTCACGAAGCTTTGCGTAAAAAGCATCAGGGTCGTGCTCCTCCTCAGGCCGGCCTGTTTGTGGGCTGCGATAGACGTCATCAACTCCAGCACCAGAGCTGCGAGATGATCCGGGGCCCGACCCTTGAGTCGCACCACCAGCTTGGCTCTGTGGTGAAGTTCGCCGCGCTCGCAATAGGCGGTCATAATCCGCTCGGCGGGCAGCATCAGACAGCGTGCTCCAAGCCACATTGACCTCTCGCATGCGGCGCTCTGCTAGTGCCCGTTCAGCAACTGTTGCCCGGCCTAGTCGGTCTGGGTGCAGCAAACGGGCTAACTGGCGATGAGCCTCACGTATCTGCTGCCGGCTTGATCCTTGCTCAAGCCCAAGCACTTGGTAATAGCTGCGATCATTGTGCTCAGGCATTGCTCAGAGACTACGGCTAACAGCAAGGCTGGCCGCATCAGGCTGCGTAAGCGACTGCATTTACGTCCCAAATTAATACTGCCTAGGAATTGTTGCGTAGCTGCCCTATATTGTCCCAATGGATATAGTTCGAGGATCGAAGTATTCGGAGGGCGAACAAACTTTGCATCCGGCTGCATCACCTCAGGGGACGCTTCGTTCCGCCATGCAGAGCAAGCCCTTCCGCCGGATGTTCGCCGGAACCTTTGCATCCAATATCGGGACTTGGATGCAAAACATCACGCTGATTGCGCTCGCCTATCGCTTGACGGGCAATGCAATGTTTACAGGCGTCATTACATTTGCCCAACTAGGGCCGATGCTGTTTCTGTCACCCTTTGGAGGGGCGCTCGCTGACCGCTTCAATCGTCGGAACATTATTGTGAGCTTGTCGATCGTGCAGCTAGTTATGTCAATGGTGCTCGCAGTCGTGGCGCTATCGGACACTACAAATCAGTTCGTGCTTGTTGCAGTTGTGGCAAGCATCGGCTGCGCAAACGCAATCAGCGGACCCACCATGGTGTCTCTACTGCCATCACTTGTGCCACGTGGAGACCTACAACCCGCTATTGCAATCAACTCGGTCTCGATGAATGCCTCACGCGTAATTGGGCCACTCCTTGGCGGCGCACTTGGCTCACTCGCTGGGCCGTCAGCAGTGTTTTTTGTGAATGGCCTCACCTATTTGTTTGTGGTGGTTGCCGTGATGAGCGTCGAGGTTGACTTCTCACCCAAGGGAGAAACTGGCGAGGGAGCAATCGAACAAATGCGCCAAGGCCTGCGCGCCGTTAGAGCCGATCGGGTAATCACCAAGGTGATTGCCACCATGGCCGTTCTGTCGATGTGTTCACTTATCTTCATCTATCAGATGCCATTAGTTGCCCAAGAACACTTTGCGTTATCAGGCTGGAAGTTCAATCTGCTCTTTGCCACGTTCGCCCTTGGTGCCGCGGTTGGTGCACTCTCGATGGGCTCATTTCTGTCGGGGCACAGTCGATCAAAGATCACCCGGGTAGCTCTAGGCGTGTTTGCCGTGGCCTTGGCGGTGTTTGGAACAGATACGAGTATTGCGTTGGGGTTTGCGACTGCATTCTTGCTCGGGGCCTCTTACTTTGTGATTGTGACTGCGCTCTCTACCACCTTGCAGATGCGAGCCCCCGATGAGGTTCGTGGACGGATTATGGGACTGTGGATGATGGCTTGGGCGGGCCTAGTACCGCTCGGCGCACTCGTTGCCGGCCCAATCATTGATGCAGTCGGGATCACTGCTGTGTTGTTCTTTGGAGCGATCGTGGCCGGAATTCTTGCGCTTGTGCTGAACCTGAGCGAGCCCGAGCTATCATCTGTCCCAGAATCTGCGCCCGGTGTAAACCCTGATTGACCGATTTGAGGCTGCCTGACGCGGTTTGCAGCGCCATAGCAACACTATGTGTCGTGATTCCGCTGCAGACGCGACTGATCGACCCTGCTGACAAGCCGGCAGCTAGAGCAGGCTCTGGGCTAAACGCTCAAGCCCGACAACACGGCTTGCTTTGATGAGAACTGCGTCCCCCTCGGTCAACGAGAGTGACTCCAGAGCGCGTAACGCTTCACCAATGCCCTCGAGCCCTGGAACTCCGTACAGATCAGTGCCAACAGCAATAATCTGAATCTGCAACTGCTCTGCTAACTCGGCAACTGCCTGATGCTCCTGAGTTGCGGTATCTCCAAGTTCAGCCATGAAACCAAGCACCGCAATGCGTCGCCCCCGATGAGCCTCAAAAGGCAGCGCTGCGCCACTAGACATCTGATCAGCAAGAGAGCCCCGATCAGGACTGACATCGGGGAGCGAAACCAGCGCCTGCAACGCTGCCGCCATCGAAGCTGGGCCAGCGTTATACGAATCGTTAAGTAGTAACGCTCCGTTTGCCATGGGTTGTAAATCCATTCGCCATGGCGATGAGGAGGCCAACTCAAGCCCAGCGGCAACCTGTTCTAAGGACAGGCCGAGCCCAAGCGCAGCCGCCGCAGCCGCCAATGCGTTCGACACGTTATGAGCACCCCTGATGGCTAGTCGCAGTTCCACCTGCCCCCATGGTGAGACCAGCACAAAGCGTGGTCGCAGCTCATCATCGATCTGCACATCAATAGCTTGCACGTCGCCACCTTGACCAAAGCAGAGCACTCGAGCATCGGTGCGCTGTGCCATTCCCGCAACTAGGGCAACATCTGCGTTCAGCACAGCAAGCCCTGTGGCTGGCAGAGCTGAAATCAGTTCGCCCTTTGCTTGAGCAATTTGCTCAATACTTCCCATCACTTGCGTATGCACACGCTCAACCGTGGTGACGATGCCAACCGTTGGTCGGGCCAACTCGCAGAGCAACGCGATGTGCCCCGCACCACGGGCTCCCATCTCTACCACTGCAGCCTCAGTTGCAACGGCAGCATTAGCAAGCGTGAGCGGCACGCCAAGCTCGTTATTGAAAGACTTCTCGGATGCCACAGTTACGAACTTCTGTGCCAGAACTACTGCCAACAAATCTTTGGTGGTGGTTTTTCCGACAGATCCAGTAACTCCGACTACACGGTCAGGGATTCGCCGCCGCGCAATTTTTGCAATCTCCATAAGCGCTGCAGAGACATCTGCCACCAAAATCCCCGGACCCAATCCACCATGTTCTGCAGGCCCAGATTGAGCTGCTAGCAGGGCCTCGTAGCTAGCCTCATTGTCAATCAGAACTGCTGCGGCACCGGCTGTAAATGCTGCGTCTAGGTAGTCATGGCCGTCGCGTTCTGCACGCATTGCGGCAAATAACTGTTTGGGAATCACGAGTCGAGTATCAATTGCAAGCCCATCTGCGGCTAATTCGGCTGATTCATTTGCTTGAGTCGCGGCTGCAATTTCGCTATCAACACCGCCAATAACCCGCCCACGTAACTGGGTTGCAAGCTCTGAAATCAGGAAGCGCATTCCTTCATTCTTTCAGTTGCGTACACTTCTGCAGTGCCTTTACCCTCTCGAGTTCGACTAGTGGTCCTCTTCGGCGGACGATCTGCCGAGCATGACATCAGTAAAATCTCTGCCAGCCATGTGCTGCGCTCTGTTGACTTGGCCCGCTATGAGGTTGTTCCTGTTGGCATAACCAAGCAGGGAACCTGGATGCTGGCACAAGAAGCCTCCGATCTGATTCTTCACGGCCGCTCGGCAGAACTTCCCGACTCGCTAAGTCTTGAGGGTCCAGAGCTTCAGCCATTTGCAGTGCTCACAGGCAATACAGGTAATACAGGTGTGCCAAGTTCACCTCAAGCACATAAATCTGCGCCACTTACCGTCGTGTTGCCGATCCTTCATGGGCCCAACGGCGAAGACGGAACTGTTCAGGGCCTGCTCGAGATGGCACAGGTGCCCTATGTGGGTTCGGGTGTGCTCGGGTCTGCCGTTGCCATGGATAAGGCCATGGCCAAATCGGTGCTCGATGCAGCTGGAATTGCCCAACCACGTTGGGCCGCAGTGAGGGTAAGCGAGTTTCTAGGTTCTGCTCAGCAAGCCATAGCCGAATCACTGTTAAAGGATTTAGGAGACACTGTCTTTGTAAAGCCCGCCAATATGGGCTCCTCGATCGGCATCAGCAAAGCCCATGGTGCCAAGGAACTGCTTGCGGCGTTAGAACTTGCCTTTGAGTATGACCAGATTGCGGTTGTAGAAGAAGCCGTTTCGGCACGCGAACTTGAAGTAGCAGTGCTCGGCAACAATTCCCCTCGTTCAAGTGTGGTTGGCGAGATTATTCCTGCAGCAGAGTTCTATGACTATGAGGACAAGTATGCCGACGGCACTGCGCAAAGCGTGATTCCCGCCAATATTCCGCCTGCTATTTCCACCGAGCTACGCGCACTTGCCATTCAGGCGTTCAGTAGTCTGCGAGCCGAGGGAATGGCCCGGGTTGATGTTTTCTTCGAAGAGGGCACTGCCGATAACCCTGGTCGAGGGTTGTTAGTCAACGAGATCAACACCATTCCGGGCTTTACACCGATCTCAATGTACCCAATGCTATGGAAAGCAACTGCGCTGTCCTACCCCGACTTGATTGATGAACTTGTGCTCCTAGCGATTGAACGCAACGCCCTGCGGGCACAACACAGAACTGACGTCTCTCAACGCAATATGCCAGGAAGCGCATGATTCTGCAGAACCTGAGCGGCCAACGCATCTTTATTACCGGGGCCACTGGATTTGTTGGAACCGCACTTGTAGAGCGCTTACTGCGATGCGTTCCTGATTGCGAGCTCGTACTGCTCGTGCGTGATGGCCGGCGCAGTTCAGCACAGCAGCGCGTTCAGAAAGAGATACTGCGCAACGATTGTTTTGACCGTCTACGAGAAGAACTCGGCGCAGAGGGTTTTGCTGAGATGACAAACCGGGTGCACGCAGTCTCGGGTGACGTTGGCACTGACGGTCTGGGC
>Ga0335398_10008944_pt1 | contig 11720 bp, 14 predicted proteins | sample BON03_FD_205742 | JGI IMG/M metagenome (GOLD analysis project Ga0335398, IMG submission 205742) | Freshwater microbial communities from Lake Bonney liftoff mats and glacier meltwater in Antarctica - BON-03 (spades assembly) (version 2) | ecosystem: Environmental > Aquatic > Freshwater > Ice >...
CAGCTTTCAGCAGGGCTTGGTTGTCGCACAAATACAGCATGGGTTTTGTCACAGGGGTGCTGCGTAATGCCAAGACAAAGGCCGCTAGTTCCGGACGGTTCGAGCTGGATCCTTCCTCTTCGCGTCCTACCTTCCTCTGCTGCCTTTTCCTTGTCTCTCAGAGATGTTTTTAATGATGTGTCGAAGTACTAACAGAGTATCTCTATCAGCCTGAATACACATTTTTTTGAGGATTTGTGGATAACCCTGACTCTGCACTTAGCCCAAGCATCCAACGAGACCCGGTGTGTGTGTGTTGATACCATATTTGCTCGCTGCACACATGCTGTGTGTTTCACTCATCTGTAATTGTGAATGACATCGGAGACACCAGTGACATTGCTGTCAGTGAAACCCGGCGCAAGCGCAAACAAGGTGATGGACTGAGTCTGTGCGAGCAGCAAGATCGGGACTTGGTGCTCACACACAGAGAAGAAAAGTTCCTTGCACGGTAACTCACACTGCTGTGTGTGTACACACATGGGTGTAATGATGTATGTACATGTAATATGTAATTGTGAGTAACATCAGAGACACCAGTGACATTGCTCTGAGGGAAGCCTGGCGCAAGCGCAAAGAAGGCGATGGATGAGTCTGTGCGAGCAGCAAGATTGAGGCTTGGTGCTAATAGACCAAGAAGAAAAGCTCCTTGCACTGTCAGTTAAAAGGTCTGTGTGTGTATACACATGCGTGTGCAATGGTGTATGTGTGCATGAAGGTTTTGACCACCACATGAGCTCGCTGCACACATGCTGTGTGTTTCACTCATCTGTAATTGTGATTGACATTGGAGACACCAGTGACATTGCTCTCAGAGAAGCCCGGCGCAAGCGCAAAGAACAAGAGGTGATGGACTGAGCCTGGGCGAGAAGCAAGAACGAGGCTTGGTGCTAACAGACACAGGAGAAAAGCTCCTTGCACGGTAACTCACACTGCTGTGTGTGTACACACATGTGCGTAATTGTGTATGTACATGTAATATGTAATTGTGTGTGACATTGGAGACACCAGTGACATTGCTCTCAGAGAAACCCGGCGCAAGCGCAAAGAAGACAATGGATTGAGCCTGGGTGAGAAGCAAGAACATGGCTTAATGCTCTCACACAGAGAAGAAAAGCTCCTTGCAGACACCAGTGAAATTGCTGTCAGTGAAACTCGGCACAAGCGCAGAGAAGGTAGAGGATCGAGTCTGGGCGAGAAGCAAGAACGGGGCTTGGTGCTCACTGACGCAGAGGAAAAGCTCCTTGCGCCATAAGTCAACTGCTGTGTGTGTATACACATTTGTGTGCATTGGTGTGTGTGCGCATGAAGGGGTTGATCACCATATTTGCTCGCTGCACACATGCTGTGTGTCTCACTCACTGAGTCTGTAATTGCGTATGACAGGGGTGATGCATCTAACCGTGCAGAAGCGCTGCGAAACAAAACTGTAAACAAGCAACAGAACCTAAATGCAATTGCGAACAACCCTCAGATTGCCTCAACAAGCAAAATGCAAATGGTATCAGTATTTGTGTGATGATTTGATCATGTAATTCTGTTGTCTCAATTGATTCTCCTCATGATACCTTCCATAGACGAGCTGCATGCCGCAGGAGATGAGATTTATAACCGACTCGCGAATGTTTTTCCAAGACGATTTCGGGGACGGCGTGTCAATCCAAATGATGCACGAACAAAACAAAGCTGTAGCTCAACGCCAGATCTCTGGTTTTCTGTTGACGTGCTGTATATGATGTACGCACTGATCACATGTCAATAACAGTGGCTGGTGAGCATTTTTTGTGTGGTAGGTGCTCAGTTTTTTTGAAAGATGGAAAGACAAACCGATGCAGAGGGTAGGAAAAAGCAAGTAAAAGAGTGTCAGGGAGGGCCTCAGAGGAAGAAATAGAATTAGAGAGAAAAAGAAAGAGCCTCAGTGAGTGATATGTATATATATATATATATATATACATGTGTGTGTGTGTGTGTGTGTGTGTGTGCACAGGAGTGTTTCCGATTCCTGACAGCACGAGGCAAATGGTGGAAAATTGTGGCAAACCTGTCGACCAAGATATGTTCGCTATACTCAACGTCACCGCCATCTACCCAGGCAACTGCGGATGCAGAAATTCAGCTTGAGGTATGTACATGTATACAAAAAATATGCATGCACATGAATATATATTTGTATATGTATATGTGTATGTATCTTGAGAAGTATACATGTATATATACTATGATACTTGAAATGTTCGTATTCATTGCAGACACTCCGATGATGATGATTGCTTTTATTACTTTCAAAAGTAGTTTAGTACCCTTGTTTGAGGGTCTATGAAGTTCAAATTCATGAGAATTTGAGTTATCGGGTTTTAGACGGAATCGAACCGACGACCTAGGGATTGACAGTCCCTCGCTCTGACCAACTGAGCCACGCTTGCACGTGAGGTCGAGGTCCTTGCCAACCTTAGTATATGCATACATATATACATGTGTATGCATAAATCAAGAGTTCGAATCCCAACTCAAGGGTGAAGACGCGGACTAGACTGATGATGAATCTGATTTTTTTTTGGGAATGGCAATGCAAGATCAGCGTGGGCAACAGCTCTACAATGGAAAGGTAGTATATTTGATGTATCTTGAAATATTGATTTTCCCACGTTTTAAAATGAGTCATGTCACACGTATGAATGTAAGAACGGGATCAGTCGTGACACACAGATGAATGAGGCATGTCACGCATGTGAATGAATACCATCTTGTTTCAGATCACTCGCAACAACCCTGTTTTGATTCAAGAATGCAGCAAGAAAGCCCGAAATGAAGGTCGTGTTGCCAATAATTGGACCATGAAAGAATGTAAGTTCAACTTGAATTGATGCAAATGTGTGTGTTCTGCGTGTGTACACATATAGTCTAATGCGAGCAAAATAGAGAACGTTGACAACCTTCGCGTTTATTGTATTCTACTTATTCTTATTGTATTCTGTCACGAGATCATTATTGATCTTCCCATTGGTTTTCCAATAAGCAACATTATCTCCTTCTGTCACGTGTCGAAAAACATGTCACGTCACTGCTTGTTTTACGTCAATATAAACATCTATTTCTGTTTCAACTTTAACTCCTTGTTCTTGTATGAACACACACAATCTCATTACTGAAAACATGTCACCCCTTGATTATGTTATGTATTTTTGAAAACAGACGCAGACAACATGCAGCCAATCGACCGCACAACTTCTGGTTGTACCTAAAAAATAATATTTTGGATGGTTGCCTACACCGTGGCTAGTGTTTTGGTGGTTTCTGGTTTCCTTCACCCCACGATGCCTGTACACATGAACAGTCTGTTTGTGACATGAAGCGCGAGTCTTTACACACGGCAGACCCTGCAAATTAGAGTCAATTAGACCTGCCATCTCTCGCGCAAGTCACTGGGTTTCCTCACAGTACCCCCTACCGTGACATGGACGACACAGGGATTGAAGTCTGACACAGGGATTGAAATCCAACGCGAGTACTGTTTTAGTGGCATATTGTGCGGAATAACATCATTGTATTTTGTTTTGTAGAGTCTGTATTTTATTTGAATGTGTATCACAGTAATAATTTGTGAACAGGTCCTGGTTTACGGTAGAACTGCATGGCATGTCTCAGTGGGTATGCTTGGTGTACATGCGCTCCCACGGTGTGTGTTTGTGATAGTGTGTAATTTACAGTTACTGATCCACAAGTATCTAGGTCAATGATCGTCGACAAACTCTTCCTCATCATTCAACTCGCTCATGTTGAGTCCGAAGAACGTATCCGAGCTCGCTTCACTGCCCATCATATTTGCAGTTTTTCATCACGCAAACAATGACATTCACTACGTGACAATAGGTAAGAAAAGACGAGCAAAAGTAAATACTACATTATTTCTATGAGAGTGATAATAAAAGTAATCATCACCCTTTTTCCTCGGCTCTTCAAACACTGCGTCCAGAGCATTGAAAAAATGGTTGACTTTGGCTTCATAAGCTTGATCAGGAGACACAAAAGGGAAGTTAACAAAATCTCGAACGAACTTGCAAGACCGTTTTTCGGCATTCAGAGTGATTGCTATCACAGTGATTGCAATCACCATAATTCCGTAGAAAATGATGAACATTTGGTTTTGTGGGATTTTTTTTTTGATATTTTACAACACGTATAGCCAGTTAATTAATCAAGCTTGGGCCGGCCTATAGTACGTAGACATCGGCTACGATTATCACGAAGGCCTGATCAGAATCAGGCCTGATTCTATCTTGCGGTGTTAACAGGGCGTATAGCCAAGTGGACATTGGCTACGATTATCATATCGAAGGTCCTCAGGGGGGCACACATCGGCCTTGCCATTCACGAATCTTGGAGCTCCAACCATATCTTTTCAGGCTTTTGACTTCTCTAGGGAATCTTTACGTCGCGGATCTCATCTGGTATTTCGTTGACCGATGGTGGTCGCAATCGCGGGAAAGAGCTCCAACACTGCCGCTGATACGCGAATTTGCATCTTGTCAACGATGTCGTTATCGCGACGTGACATCGACTGTGACAAGTCGACCGTGACAGACGTCACGAGGATGTTAAGACGTCACAGAGGAAGATAGCCACGAACAAAGCTCTGGAGAGAATGTAGAAGGTGTAGGATCATCAAACGGTGTGCTAAATAGTAAACCGGGTAGTGCCAGGTGTTAAACTGGGTCATGGCAGGTGGTAAACTAGTGGGGTCATAGAGGGGATGAGGGTAATCTTCGTACATTATACAAACGACCTGCTGAGACATGGGTCGACGTCAATCCCTCCTCTAGTGCGTGTATTCCGGGAGCGACAGCGGTTGGTGAGGAAAGGACAAGGAAAAAAAGCGGCGTCAGGCGCGAAATTTTGAAAACGTGACTCAGTAGCGCGTCGGAGAGAGCATTTTCGGGGGTTTTGGGCGATGTTTTTGGTTGCTCAACTCCCTCCAAAAAGAGGTATGTAATACAAAAGAATTCACTCGCTTCTTGTCAGCAGTATTGTCACAGCGTCGAGTGACGCGCTCTGACGTTTCCTTTCAAACAAAGTAATCTGAGTGCTCGGTCACTCTTGAGTTGACACCCCACACATACATACCTTTGAGGGAGACTCTCTTTTATCCAAGTTGTTTGCTTCCCACTGTCATGATCACGCCGAGTGACTCAAATTATGTCAACAGAAGCGCTTCTCTGAAACGCTTCTCTTGCATCCTTTTCACTACCAATGAATTGGTAGACAGAATAAGAAACGTCAAATCAAGTGCATCCCAGAATGATTAAGAAAAGGAATTTAATCGGAAACATGCGCTGCAGGCCAGATTTTTTGTAAAAAAAATGCGCCGAAGGCAAGACTTATCAAAGAAAATGCGCCGCAGGCCAGATTTTTGGACTAAGTCCTGATGGGTACTCTGTCCCATTGATATAGTACGTAATTTATTTTCCACAAATCACAGCTCAAAATCTTCTTCTTGTAATTGATTAATTGATTAATTCATTAATGAATTAATGAATCAATTCATTAATTCATGAATTATTAATTAATCAACCTTGGGCCGGCCTATGGTACGTTTGTTTTCCCCACTGTTCGTGATGTTAATCGCAGCTGATGTCCACTTGGCTCTAAGCCCTGTGAACACCGCAAGATAGAATCAGGCCTGATTCTATCTTGCGGTGTTCACAGGGATTAGAGCCAAGTGGACATTGGCTAGGATTATCACTTTGCTACCGCGCGCCCAATTCAGATAGAATGAACTGAAATAAATTGAGATACATTGCAAATTCGAAATTAAATACACACACATGTTCAAACTTCCCGTACTTTATCTTGCAGCAAAATTTTGCGGAGGTACATTTCCTGTCATGATCAGACTGGGCGCACGGCAGAGTCTGTCCAGTCCCATCAACTCTATAGAACTGGACACACTCTGCCGTGCGCCCAGTCTGATTGGAGTTTGCTGGGGGTTATCGATTCGAGATTCGAGTTTGCAGGGTCGCGTCTCCCTATAGTCGATTTCGCCTGAGCATCAGGCTGGAAACGGACATTTTCAAACCTTCCGAAGTCCAGGTTTGAATCTTTGTACAGCAATATTTTGGTTTTTGGTTGTTTGCAAGGTCAAGATGTGGTCGGATCGTAAAAACAAGTGGCAGAAAAGATGCGAAATACCAAGATTACTACGCCGACATTCGAATGACTGCGTCATACCAAGCGGGTAGCTGTCATTGTGCGTAAAATGTGCCCAAAACTCCTCCAAACATTTGAGCGCAAGCTGGATCTGTTTTGGTTGAAAGAAGCATTAATCAAACTACAAAAGTCTTTCTGTTTTTGCCATTTCAATTGAACCTGGATCACTTTAGGTAATTCTGAAAACTTGAATGTCCGATCAAAGTTTGCCTGATTTGGCCCAATTCTCAGGCGAAACCAGTTTCTTTCTTTTTTTCTTGGGTAGCGAATACCAAAATTGGGCGCGCCGCTAGCGAAGTGTGTTAAAAGCAGCGGAACGCCACAGAGGTCGAACTACTGGTGCAACGGTTTGTGTGTCGTAAAAAATCCCTTTTTGTGCACTTTTTTTAAGATCGGATGTCTCATCGTTTGGAGATAGGACATTGAGTTCATGAAAGGAGTTCAGCTGAGTTTAGTAGTAGCTTCAAGAACAAAGGTCAGTTCAGGGCTATATAAAACTTCTCAAGTTCGTGGGATTGAAGTCTGATTTCAAATTGGACGTCTTTTTGAGACGTCCAATCTCAGATCGGTTGTCTTTTTGAGACGTCCAATCTCGGACCGAATGTCTATTTCACAACGTCCGATCTTTGATCGGACGTCTCAGACGTCCGATCTCAAAGAAAGTATAACAAGGGTGAAAACAGGGATTCTTACGATCCGTATGGCCAGCAGTCCGACACCTATCGCGCGCGGCTGGCTACGAGGCTACAGCCCCTCTGTAGACCCCCCGCCTGCCGTGCGCACATTTCTGGATTAAGTGGGTGGTGAGGACCCAATTGATCACTGACGACCCACCAGACTGTCCCGGACCGTTGTTGACTTAATTTATGGCCGACTGTAAAAACAGTGTACCTTGTATTTATTTTGACAAATGTATTGTTTTCAAAAAAGAAAAAAAGATCATGTGGACGTCAGACCGAGACCTTGAATCAAACTAATTTTTTTTGAAGTATTCCAAGCAATCATCATTATCGTAGGATTTTTTTCCTTTGTCGTATTTCCTCTCAATAAACTCAGGCGCGACAAAAACGCTTTTAAGAATGTTTTTCCAATTCTTGCACTCGGTCTACAACAGCACACATATGCAACAAATATTAGGCTTTATTTCACATATGGGTAGCCCAAGCCTTTTCCGCTGTTCTGTAGGTACTTTTTCAAAGAAACCCTCTTTTGTGGGTAGACTCAAAAAATATTGGGTTTCTGTGCGTAACTCAGAAACGAAACACTTTTCTGTGGGTAACATTAAAACAAAAACATCTTTCTGTGGGTGACTCTGTAACTTTTAAATTTTTTTGTGGGTAACCTTGAAACAAAAGCAACTTTCTTTGAGTAACACTAAAAAAAAGTGACTTTCTGTGGGTAACCCTCAAACAAAAACAACCAACTGTGGGTAACATTCAAACATTTACGTCTTTCTGTGGGTAACATTCAAACAAACACACATTACGGTGTGGAGGGCGGGATTGTACACCCCATTTCTCTATGTATGGACTGTTATTGGTGATTACAGTACACACAGTGAGGTAATGTGAATGCGACAGACATGAGAATGAAGAATCACCACTACACCTCCTTCTCTTGACACATTGAGTGTGAGCAATGTATTTCTTGTACATGTGACCGTACCTACCGTGACACTTTCTCATTTATTATTTATTATTCTCATTTATTACGATAATAAGCTGCACAAGACCAACCAGAAAAAGCAAACTAGAGCTCACTCGAACTTAATGGTCAATTTGTTAGATCGCAAGCCCTCGAAGAACTTTTTGAGAAGTTTGTCCCGCTCTTCCCAAATGCCATGAAGGCACAGTGTCTCGACTACCCAAATATATTTGCGTTCTTCTCTCCAGGGCTACTACGGTCTTGGGACTCAAGGCGGTCCGGCTTGTATGCTCAAGGCCAACATCGATCTCGTGTATCAAATCAACCTCTCCGACCTCAAGGCGATCAAAAAGGATACCAAGCAAGTTACTTCCCGTGCCGGAGCGCGCAGCGACGGTCGCAGCGGCAGCGGTGCCGCAACCCTTGCTCGCTTCTACCTCAAATCGTCACAGTAAACAAGCTTGAAGTCTGTAGTCTCAATTTGACTCTCAAACTAGGGAGTGTTGCCAGCGATCCGTCGGATTCTATAGCCCAAGAAAGCAGCGATCCTTCGGATTTTATCGCACGAGAATGCAGGCTAGTCCACAAACTTGTTGTCCTACTTTGTAGTTGTTTTAAGCCACCAGCGGTCCCCCGAGCTGGATAGGAAGTACAGTCTACGACATGGCCTGGGATCTTGGGAGACTAATTTGGGTTTCTCCCTCAAGGAAAGACAGTGAAAAAAAAAGTCACCTGAAGAGACACTAAAGTTAATCATCAGATCACGTGACATTGGAATCTCAGATCGACAACCCCTAATTATTATTATGATAACAAAACCCAAACACAATCTTCAAAAAAAAAATTGCCACGGACTTGTCCACACCCAGAAACCAAACAAAAACTGTGTCCGGTTTTGTGGTGTGTACGGTTTGTGTGGGTTATCCAGTTTTTGGAAATTGGTTGTATTCAAGCAGAAATTATGGGCAATGCTTGCGTAGCCCCGAAAATTGTGAAAACACCAGATTAACACGCCTGGTTCTAACACAATCCGTATGGGTAATTGACTCTGAGATTCAATCAACTTCAAAAAAAAAGCAGCAAGAAAAAATATCGGTTGATAGTATAAACCAAATAAAATATCGAAATCCTCATTTTATTACCAAGTTCCTAAGTCGTTTTTAGGAAATAGATATTTAGATCTAAGCGAGTTTGACCACCGGAAACCACTCTAAGCTAGCTTCTAGTTGGTGAAACACCAATATTAGTTTTTAGAGGGCTAGCTAGGCGAAACAGAAGGGTGTCTGTTACCGTTTTTATAAACCGGAACACCACTGTATTCATGTAACAGGATGTTTATTCCTAGGAACGTGTAGGGCTGTGTATTGATTTTATAGAAGAGTTGTGTATCTAGTTTGAGCTTGACGATTTGTTTGCATTTGCTGTTTGTATAGACTCGCATGGCACTTACTCACACACCCATGAACAAGCTAGAGCGAGTCATGTGATCAAGACCAACCAGCTTTAAATACATGTCTGTGGTGTTCATGTGTGCGTGTTGTGCTTGCAGGTAGCTTGGATGTGTGGGCAATTGCTCGACAACATCAGCCGCACTGGCGCAGTCTGGCTTGGTGTTGTTGGTTTGTGGTGGTGAGGCGAGAGGTGCTACTCGCACTCTGATTGCATTGGTATTATAAGTCACCGATCCATAGGTCCAGAAATTTCCTTTCACGAACATTGAAAGAATCTCCACATCGTCAGGATGGATGAGGTGGTAGAGTGTCAGGTTGGTGATCATATCTGCCACAGCGTTGGCTGGGAACATTTGGCTCTCGCTGCTCACCCTGTTGATGGATCACGGTATGGTGGACACATGTGAGTCACAGAAAGCGCACATGAATACATGGCGTTATCTCAATGGTAAACTTGAATACATCGACCAATACACGCACCGCGGCAGCTCTCACGCACATGCGTTATGAGTCCGGGCCCCGTGACTCCCCAGTATCGGTTTAGTAAAATACAGCAACACAAATGCTCTCAGTTTGGGTTTTGTTTCCATGGAGCCAGCGTGAGCTCAGAGAGGGAGCAATCAAAAATGTAAACACACACACGACCCACACACCTCTGTTGCATGAGAGGTAAGAAGAAGGGGAGATGGGTCAGTAAGAGCGGGTGTATGTGCAAGTAAAGATGGTTGCGAGCGTACCAAAAAGGAGGGACTCCTGCCAGAAGAAGGAAATAAAAGAACACGAGCAAAAGGAAAAAAACCTAGGATACTCTCCGCTCACGGGTGTTTGCGCATCCCAAAGTGTGAATCCGTTTGCAAATCAACGTGCGCTCTCTTGATTTTGATCACTGCTGCCGCATCTTGTAGGATTGCTATCAGCGACCTGCCCGTGCGACCAAAAGATTGAGCTCCACAGCTCTGAGTCCTACCTTCACCACGTCGTGGCTGCAAAATGATCCTAGCGGGTGGAAGAAGAGCGTCGAGTGCAGCGATGATTTCTTTAGTTGCGGCCCGGGTGATTTTTTTTTTCTCTGCAGACGTAAGAAAATTGTCTCTACTCGCGTCATCATTGGTGCAACTTGAATACATGTTGATCATAGAGGATTCCGCACAGAGCATCCTGTCACTCTAGGAAGTCTGTCAGTTTTGTTCATCTCTGGAATGGCACATTCAATCGAGTCACAATCTGCAGGGCAGCTAAAAATGAGCAACAGGTTTCCAAGTGGCAAGAATCGTCTTTGAGTCTGAAAATACGTTGAGGAGCTCTTCAAGGCGTTGATAAATTACCTGGTTTGCTCGGGATGTATAGCGTAGTGCGGGGCCACGTTATAGTCTAACGAAACATCCGACGTTGCCATGTGTTGGTGAGCTTGAGAAGAAATTGAATCTAAGCAATGCTCGTTGGTGTTGAGACCTGCTTGTATTTCTGCTGGATCTTGTTCCGGTTGCCGCAATATAAAATGGGCCATTAAGGATGCCGTCGAAGCCTGCCACCAAGCGAATCACACGTGTCACAGATAGGAACCAACATGTCGCTTACTGGCAACTTGAAGAGTATACTATAGGGTCCTCTACAGGCACAGACCAGGGAGAACATCACAACAAGCCTGAGCAAAGCCCAGCGGCACGACAAGCAGAGGCCCCAACGATGGGGTGGGTACAGACCGTGGACAGAGATTTGTGCAAGATGGGCTCAGGCTCTTCGCCTTTCTCTCGAATTATGTCAAACGTCAACGAGTCCCGGCAAAAGTGCTTTGTTCCGCCCAAAGTATGTTGCTTGGCTGGTGCGAAAGGTACCATCACACCCTGCCAAGCAAATCGTGTCAGGAATTGAAACAATGAGTACAGCCTGCACAGAAGCGAGCATAATGATTGCAAGAAATACCCACGCTTGAGCAGCACGCCAGAACGCTGCGCATGGGGGACAGACCGCAAAATTGAAGAAGGAAGAGGGCTGCGTCCTTGAAAAAGCCTCACTGTGGTCCTTTTCAAACAATTCAAACATCAACGAGTCAACATTCTCGCTGACAATCCGAGGCCCATGTTCTGGGCAGTCTGGGGACTCCGTGATGCACCCACACCACGTGGTCGTGTGCGCGTTGGTCTCATACTGCACTTCGAAGGACTGCAGGCGCGCATCTTGCAACGTGTCTTCCAACAGCATCATGTTCTTGAACACTGGTCAAGCTCGGCCTGCAGTTGTTACTGGAACATGTGGTAAATTTGTACTTGAACCTTTTGTCATAGATAGATAGAAAAGTTTATTATAAGACAACCACCAAAAGGGGAAAAAGATGATTATGATAGTGAAAACTCCTGGATCTCAGATGGGCTCCCCAGCAGC
>Ga0335398_10008946_pt1 | contig 11719 bp, 10 predicted proteins | sample BON03_FD_205742 | JGI IMG/M metagenome (GOLD analysis project Ga0335398, IMG submission 205742) | Freshwater microbial communities from Lake Bonney liftoff mats and glacier meltwater in Antarctica - BON-03 (spades assembly) (version 2) | ecosystem: Environmental > Aquatic > Freshwater > Ice >...
CGCTGACGCTGTCGAGGAGCACCAATCTCCAGCCGAGCGCCGCTGCCGCGATACGCAGGCTGGCAAGCGCGTGTCCAACGTCGTGCTGGCAGTAACGGAACGCGCGCTCACCGTACTTCCAGGCTTCCCGCCAATGTACCGACGACAGGCCCACAAGGAAGGAGCCCTCAGGGAAAGACTCAGTCAGCTCGGTCCACCGCTTCGCGTCGAGCACAGCTCGCCGTTCAAGAGCATGCTCCCTTGGCGCATAGTGGTACACGGCAGCCGCATCGCCGATCTGGTCGACCGCAGGTAGTACGGCATAGCCCTCGGTCGGATGAAGATTTCCGCTCGACGGATTTGCGCGCAACGGCCACGTGGTATCGCCGACTTGCTTCCATGCCGTCAGCGACAGTGCGTACCGGAAAAAAAGCGAGACCGACGTCAACGACAGTGGCATCGGCGGCACGATCGCGCTGGCATAGAGCTGCCAATAGGGTAGCGGGCGGCCCGCTTTAGACAGAGGGAGGCGAACCAGATACGCTCCCGCGTAGCGCCGAAACGGATCGGGCTGCGTCGCCCAGTCCATGTAGCCAAGCGAGGCGGCGTAGCGGTGGAAGTGGTGTTTTGTCCGCTCGTGGTAGGCGACGACTACCTCTTCGGCAGAGGCCTCGCCCTCAAGAAGGTCGGTTCGTTCCGGCGTACCTGGCTCACCTGTACTTGGCTCCCCCGGTAAGGGTGAAAGACGATGGGACGTCATGGCAATCCTCTTCATGCTGTGCAACGCTCAATGAGCGCCTGCGCGCTCGTCTCCGGCGCATCGCAGCTACGGTTTCGGCACACGTAGGTGGCGGGCAGGCCGCCAACGATGTGCCGTCCCTGGTCGATCAATTTCCGAAAAATCACGACGAGCAGCTAACATACGACAATCCACCGACCTCAAAGAACTCAGACGGCTTCAGCCGATAGTATTTCCCCTCCACGTCCTTTGACTGCTCGGCGTATGGCTGCGTCATGACTTCCTGCATCTCTCGAATTAGAGAGTAGTTCCCCGCGGTCGCTTGCTGATACGCAGGCACAACGAACCACTCTCGCAAACTGTATTTTGGGTTGACGAGTTTCATCTGCCTAGAGAGCTCCTCACGGGTGCGGGGCGGAGCGACATTCGCGTCGGTTGCACTGGCGCTGCCGATGAGCGATTTCCATTTTGTGAGCCACTCTGACCAGCGCTGGTCCATCCCTTCGGGGTCTGTCTCAACCGTCGGGTGCATTGAAGCCATGGCGCGCTTCGAGTCCTTGTAGAAGCTTTTTTTGAGTGGGACTATGTCGTCAGGTACCATCGAGAGCTCGCGGAAGAAGATGGTGTAATCGACAGGAGTTTGCACCATGAGCGTTTCGAGCTCACTGAACAACGCCGCGTGAAAAGTACCAAGTCCAAGTTTGGCAGCCCACATCTTCTCCATTTGCGCTTGCATCACTTTCGAAAAGCCACTTCGAATCTCGTCGAGCTGTCGCAGAGTGTCCTGATGCGACGTCAGCAACGGCCGCAACGCCGTACAAAACATGTGGAAGTTGCGTTCCGCTGCCACGGGTTGGTTCAGGAACGAGAAGTGATGTCCGCCCCCCGTCCATGGCTGGTAGTGCGGGTTGAACACCTCGCAGAATCCGAATGGACCGTAGTCGAGTGTGTAGCCACCGGCCGCGCAGTTGTCGCTGTTGAAGTTGCCCTGGCAGTAGCCGACGCGGATCCAATTCGCCACAAGCGACGTAAGGCGGCTGCGGAACTCGTGCGCGAGCAACACCACTTTTTCGGCGGTGCTTAGTTTTTTGTCTATAACGTCACCGTACTCACGATCGATCAAGTGCAACACAATCTTCTCGAGCTCCTCCATCGCTTTGGGGTGTTCCTTGTTGCGGGTACGGCGACCGAAGAGCTCGAGTTGGCCGACCCGAATGAACGACGGTGCGACGCGCGTCGAGATGGCGACTGCCTCCGATATAAACATGTCGGGATCCTTAGCGCGCGAGCCCTCCGAGTACCACGGCCGCTTGACCTTCTCCGTTTTCGAAACGTACAAACTCAGAGACCGTGACGTTGGCACGCCGAGCGCGTGCATGTGCTCCTGTGCTAGGAACTCCCGGACACTCGAGCGCAGGACGGCGCGACCGTCCGCGCCGCGGCAGTATGGCGTGCGGCCGCCACCTTTCAGTTGCATTTCCCAGCGTCGACCGTTGATGACGGCCTCAAGCACGGAAACTGCGCGACCGTCGCCGTATCCGTTGCCGGTTTGGAACGGGCACTGCTGGTCGTATTCGGTGCCGAAGATGGAAAGTGCGTAGCCACACGCCCAACCGACCTTGCGCATCGGCTCCGGAACGTGCGAGATGTCGCCGGAGAACATGCGGACGAAATCGGCCGACTGTGCCATGCTGTCGGCGAAGCCAAGTTCGCGAAAAAAGTTTTTGCTGTGCGCGACGTACTCGGGGTCTTTGATTGGCGTGGGATTGACGGGGACATAGTGGCCCGTGAAGACTTGTCGCGGCGCGTGGTCGGCTCCGTTTGCTTTCGCGTCAGGATCGCAGTTGAGAGTGTCTATGAGCGAGTAGTTTGCCAACTTTGCGAGATCGTCGAGCGTCGCGACGGTTGGGGAGGTTACATGGAACAGTCGATTTGTCATAGGGGCACCCATAGGTCTACTCATGGCGCGGGTAGTACGGCTGCTTCCCCGCTGCGTGATCCGTCGTATCCACGAGTTCCTCGATTTCCGGGGCGACCATTTTCAGCATGACTTCGAATCCCTGCTTCAGCGTCTCCTTAGAGGACCCACATCCCTGGCAGCCGCCGCTCATGGTGATGAAAAGCTTCCCTTGCCGGACCTCTACAATCGAAATCTTCCCGCCGTGTTTAGCGATTGATTTATTGACCTGCCTGTCCAGGAGTTCCTGAATAACCGTATTAAGATCTGCATCGGATCTTCCTTGCGTGCCGGTGTGGACATGAATCTCCAAGATCGCCGGCACGCCAGTCAGCAGCTGCGTCCGAATGGCCGTCCCGATGGCTGCTTTCAGTCCTGACCACGAGGCGATCGGCTCCTTGCAGATGGTCACCACGCTCTCGGCAATGAGCACGTTGGCCACGCCGGGGAGTGCGAACAGTCGCTCGCCGAGCGGCGAACCGGCTGCCCGTTCCTTGTTGCCGAAAAAGAAGGGGCCGCCAGGATGCAAGGTACGGCTCACGATGAACTTGCACGTGTCGGGGTCGGCGAGCGAAGTCTCCGCGCGAATGCTGACCGGCATGCTGATCGGCATATCGGCAAGCTGAAAATCAGACATTTTCAATGCTCTCCGCCGCAGCGCGCGTGCCTAAGGCACGCAGGGCGCTAAACGAATATATCCCGGTGTTATGGCCGTCGCTCCAATCGAACTTGATCGCGTAGTTGCCTATGCTCATGATCTGTCGCGGGCTCACATCAGATCGTATCGTCTTTGGATCGAGCAGCTTGCGTCCGCTCATCTCCTCGATGCAGAGGGCGCAATGACATGCCAAGCGCAGGTCGCGGACGTCTAAGTCGTCGCGATGACCGTCCTCCCAGAGGATGGATAAGGTACGCGGATCGCGACGCAGGAAACCGATAGGTGTGTTCTGCGATCCAGCAGGGATGGTCTGCGATCCCGCAGGCTTGGCCGCGTCTTCCATCCAGGCTGGCGCCCCCTCGTTGCTGTCCCACTTCCACACAAAGGGCTTCAGAGCTATGACCGTTTCGTGGAGCTGCTCCACGAGCGCTGCGGCGATGGCGGCATACACCTTGGCGCTGACCGACGTTGGCTGGTCCGCCACGATCGGACGACCCTCATCACCGCAGGTGACGACCTCGGCATCGAGAGGTAAGGCACCCAGAAATGGGACGCCGAGCTCCCGGCACATCTGCTCGCCGCCGCCGTGACGGAAGATATCCGTGTTCTCGCCGCAGTGGGGGCAGGTGAAGGTGCGCATGTTCTCGACGATCCCAAGAATCTTGACCTGCACCATCTCGAACATGCGCAAGCCTCGGCGGGCGATCTTGAGGCTCACGGCCTGTGGTGTCGTTACGATCACCACGCCCGACAGCGGCATACTCTGTGCCAGCGTCAATTGGGTGTCGCCGGTACCGGGCGGGAGGTCGAGGATCAGGTAGTCCAGCGGTCCCCATTGCACGCCGTCGATGAACATCTTCAGGTATTTCCCCACCATCGGCCCGCGCAAGACGGCCGGTTTGTCGTCTCCGGTGAGCATGCCCATCGACACCGCCTTCAGGCCGTGCCGCTCCGCCGGGATCATCTTGTTGTCCGGGGTCGTCGCTGGCGGCTCACCGGTTGGGATGCCGAGCATGCCGGGGATACTGGGGCCAAGGATGTCGGCATCTACGATCCCGACGCGCGCCCCGAGCTGCTGCAGCGCGAGCGCCAGATTGACGCTCACCGTGGATTTTCCGACGCCGCCCTTGCCGCTGCCGACGGCGATGATATGACGTATCCCCGGCAGCTTCTCGGCGCTAACGGCCGACTGGGATGACGCGCCAGGCGCGTGGTGTTGATGGTGTTCCGCGTCAGTGGTCTGCATGGCCAAGTTCCTTGTGTCCTAAATTAACGGGGGGGATAAATTGCTGCGAGCTCTGCCCCCAGAAGAACTAATGAGCCCCCATCCACGCGCTTATTACGTACTATCATTTTTTGAACCGTACCGCTTCTTCGGACCCCTTCGTTGCATTGCCAGCGTTGTAGGAGTGTGCACCGGCGCCGGCCAGCTTGCCGCCTTGGACAATCAGGTACTCGTTGCGGATGGGGCGGTTTTCGAAGTAGCACTCCAGGATCTCACGGGTGCCTGCGGCATAACGTGTCTGGGCCGACAGGCTGGAGCCTGAGATGTGGGGTGTCATGCCGTGGTGGGGCATAGTCCGCCACGGATGGTCCGCCGGAGCTGGCTGTGGGAACCACACGTCGCCTGCATAGCCGGCGAGCTGGCCGCTCTCCAGCGCCGCCGCAATGGCATCGCGGTCGCACAACTTGCCGCGTGCGGTGTTGATCAGGTAGGCGCCGCGCTTGAAGTTCTTCAGCGACTTTGCATTGATCATGTGCTCCGTCTCGGGGTAAAGCGGGCAATTGAGCGTGACCACGTCGCATACCTTGGTCAAGCTGTCGAGGCTGGTGTGGTGAGTGAGGTTCAGCTCCTTCTCGACGCCCTCCGGCAAGCGGTGGCGATCCATGTAGTGCAGCTTCACGTCGTGGGGCTTCAGCAGGCGCAGCACGCGCAGGCCGATGCGACCGGCGGCCACGGTGCCCACGTTCATGCCTTCGAGATCGTACGAGCGCGCGACGCAGTCGGCGATGTTCCAGCCACCTTTGATTACCCAGTTGTAGGACGGGATGTAGTTGCGTACCAAACCAAGCATCATCATCACAACGTGCTCGGCCACGCTGTTGCTGTTGCTGTAGGTAACTTCGGTGACCGTGATGCCGCGGTCCATGGCGGCCTGCAGGTCGGTATGGTCCGAGCCAATGCCCGCCGTCACGATCATCTTGAGCTTGGGCGCCTTGGCAATGCGTTCTGCCGTCATATAGGCCGGCCAGAATGGCTGTGAGATCACGATCTCGGCATCGTGCAATTCGCGGTCCAGCTCGCTGTCAGCGCCGTCCTTGCTGGAGGTCACGACCAGTTGATGGCCGTTGGACTCCAGGTACTTGCGCAGACCCAGTTCGCCGGAGACGCTGCCAAGCAGCGTGCCTGGCTGGAAGTCAATGGCCTTGGGTGTGGGTAGCGTCTGACCGTCCGGGTAGCACTCCAACTTGGGCAGATCATCCCGAGCATAGGATTTCGGATAACCCCCTATGGGGTCGTCGTAGAGCACACAAATAACTTTAGCCATTTCTTTTCCACCTTTTCAAGTTAAAAATCGCAGACATGTCGGAAAGCGCGAGCCGTCAGTCGGCCCGCCGCTTGCCTACACCTACACCTCAACCTCGATGTCGGCGCCCGCTACGCGGACGCCGTAGCACGCGACGGCTCGCTGTGCCGGCGGACCAACGACCTCTCCGGTCCGGACGTCGAACGTTGCGCCGTGCCAGGGGCAGGTCACCTCGTGGCCCGAGATATCTCCCTCCGCCAAGGGGCCGCCTTTATGCGTGCACGTGTTGTCGAGCGCGAAGAACTGACCATCGACGTTGAAGAGAGCGATCTGCTTGCCCTTGACCTCGACGAGTCGTGCCTGACCGGGCACGAGATCGTTTGTCTTCGCTACCTTCACAAATTCAGCCATGGATCCTTTCCTCCTCGTCTATGCGGTTTCCGCGAGCAGTTCCCGTGCGCGGAGGCGCATGGGATTACGCTCCAGAGACGCTTTTCGGCTTCCCTTCGTGGAGGGACGCAACGTCTCCTCCAGGGCGGCCGCATCGTCGAGAAACTCCTTCAGCGCCTCCGCCTGGTTCGACTGCCGCACATGTTCCAAAGCCTCCGCCTCGATCTGACGGACGCGCTCCTTCGTTACCCCTAGGACCTGCGCCACCTTCTCCAATGTATGGTCCTCGTCTGTCCCGATGCCGTAGCGGAGGCGGAGCACGTGAGCCTCGCGGGGGGGAAGCCGCGCGAGCGCGTCCCGCACGCGCTCGCTGAGATCCATCTCGATGACGCCATCGAGGGGTTGCACCGCGGCCCTGTCTTCAAGAAGCTCGCCCAGACTGGCAGCGTCGCCGTCACCGATGGGTGCATCGAGAGAGACGGGCTCACCGGAAAGCTGCATGGCGTGACGAACCTTCTCGATCGGCAGCTCCGTCCTCGCCGCGAGTTCCTCGAGCGTGGGTGAGCCTCCATGCGCTTGCAGGAGGTGACGGGCGGCCTGCCTGACCTTGCTGACTTGGTAATACACGTGTTCCGGCAGCCGAATGGTTCGCACCTGCTCTGTAATCGCGCGCTGGATTTTCGAGCGGATCCACCCGGTAGCGTAGGTCGAAAACCTGAGTCCCTGACGGTGGTCGAACTTCTCCACCGCCCGCATCAGGCCGATGTTTCCCTCCTGGATGAGGTCCAAGAAGTCGAGGCCGCGCCCGCGGTACTTCTTCGCGATGGCGACGACCAGCCTGAGGTTGGCCGTGACCATCTCGTTCTTTGCTAGCTCAGCCCTCCGCTCGGCGGCCTGCACCTCGCGGTGCGTGCGCATTAGCTCTTCGAGAGGGAGGCCCGCGTGCTCCTCGATCCGGCGGATGTCGTGGCTCGCGCGCTCGTGGCCCTCCTGCTGTAGGGACTCCGTTCTTGCTACCAGCGCCTTCAGTTCCTCACTCATCCGCTTGAGATGCTGCGCGGAAATGCGGATCTCGGCGAGCACCGTCGCCATGCGCTGCCGAAGCTGCTCGAGCGCCTGGCGGAGCTCCGCTGCGCGTTGCTCCGAGAGCCTCTCGCCCGACAGCAGCTCCCTTCGGTACTCATCGCACTGCGCATCCAGCGCACCGATCGCTCTCAGGAGGCGCTGTAGTTCCTCATCGGCCTCACGCTTTGAACCGTCTTCTTTCGAAATCCTACCGTCAACGATGTCCCGCGCGTGGAAGATACCCGCGCCCAGTTTTTGAGCAAGAGTGAGCAGCGCCTTGGTGGCCACGGCGGACCTGAGGGCCTGGTTGAGCATCTCCCGTTCAGCGTCCTCGATCTTGCGGGCGAGCCGAACTTGCTCGCTGTAGTTGAGGAGCGGGATAAGCCTGGCTTCGCGGAAATATGCCCCCAGTAGCTCCAGGCCGGGATGCGCGGACTCGCCGTCGCTCTCTGAGAGCGCGGCAGCATCCGTGCTCCGATAGGAGTGATCGGGGGGCTCCGCGAGGGTGCGGCCCATGGCCAAGGCGCGCTTCCTCGGGGAAAGGCGTCGCCGGGCGTGGTCGCGGGCATCCTGGGCCCAATGGGTGCGGAGGATGTGTTCTTCGGGGATCGGTTCACGCGTACTACCTTCGATCTGCTTGAGCAGCGCGCGGTACACGAAGCCGCGGGTTTTCTTCTTGTGGCCTCCGAGGATTGGCTGAATCGTGTTGTGGCTGGTCGAATAGCCCATGCGCCGCGCAGACTTCGCCACGCGAAAGGAGAGCTCACGCATGGTCAGGCCCGGGTGCTGTTCGAGGCAGGCTTTGGCCAGGGCCGCGATCGGCTCCGCCCTGACCCAGCACAGGTCGATCTGCCTGGTCTGCTTCTGCGCCGCCGCCACTGCGCTCGGCAGGTCGTGGCCCTTGGGCTTGGGGAGGGCTTCGCGCAGAAGCCCCTCCAGCTCGACGATCAGCGCACGTCGGACGTGCTTCGCTTTGCCGTCGAGCGCCTCCTGCACTCGGTGCAGTCCGAGGTCGATACCCCGCTCTAGGAGCTTCTCCCGGAGGATGGATGCCAGATGCCGCGATGACGGCTCATGGCGACAGAGCTTCCAGGCCCTCGCGAGGTCCACCAGGCAGCCCGCAGGTGCCAGCGCCCGATCCTGGGCATAGGCAGCAAGGTCGTCTTGACTCCGTTGCCAGCGGGCTCGGGCTTCATCCTCCGAGCCGATTCCGTGCGCCGAGAGGAGGGCCAGGAGCTCCTCGTGAACCTCACGCCGCGCGAGCCGCTGCCTTCCTGCTAGAACAGTTTGGAGCGGGTCGACCTTCAGCGGAACTCCCCGGCAAGCCAGCCGCTCGGAAAGAATCGTAGCGAGCCATCGCCTCGAACGAGTGGGGTTGACAAGTAGCCAGAGCCCGGCCAGCGGCACGATTCGTTCGGTAGAGAGGTACTCTGCCTGACGATCTTCGGGCGCGACCCAAAGACCAGCGTCAGCGAGGGCCTTCTCGATATCAAGATCGGTCCTCAGGCCATTGGCCCGCAGCAGGACATGGCGCATGGCCCCCTGAACATCTGGGGACACGGACGACACGCTCCCCGTGAGATGCCGATTGAGCGTTCGAACATGGTAGTCGACCCCGAGCGTATCGAGGTGCTCCTGCAGCTCGAGGGCAAGCGCTTCGCGAGAGCAATCCTTCTTCTGGACAACAAGTGCCCCCATCGCGCGAAACAGCGCTCCTGGCATTCGTTCGAGCGAGCCATGGAAACCGTTCGCCATGCGCGTTAGGCCTCCAAGACTTCCTGCATCATGCAGCGGCGTGGTAGCGTTGTGATCGCGGTAAACGTGGGCCACGGCCTCATGCCCATCGCGGCGGCGGGAACACGCTTGGTTCGCACATGTCCTGCACCGGCGCGACGCCGTTTTGCTTCGCCTTGTGCTCGTCCACGAACTGCTTGAGCGTGATCGTTTGGAGGTAATTGAGGATGTGGTCGTTCAAGTTCGCCCACAGGTCGTGGGTGATGGACTCCTGGCCATCCTGGCAGTTCTCCTTGCCGCCGTAGCGTGTCGCGTCAATCGGCTCGTCCACCGCCGCGATGATGTCGGCAACCGAAATCTGAACCACGTCCTTGGCCAGGCGATAACCGCCACCGGGCCCGCGCACGCTATCGACTAGGCGATGGCGCCGCAGTTTCCCAAAGAGCTGCTCGAGGTACGACAGCGAGATGCGCTGGCGCTCGCTGATCGCAGCAAGCGTTATCGGTTTGCGCGATTGGTGCATGCAGAGGTCCAACATGGCCGTCACGGCGTATCTACCTTTGGTAGTGAGTCTCATAGATATCTCTCTTTACTCAGTAGTCGCCAACTTAGACGACACGTTCCCAGCTTCGGCGCTCTGTGATGGAGGCGGCGTTATGTCGCGCAAATTACCGACTTCTGAGTAATAATCAGGGACCAATCCGGTCGAAGCTGAATACTGAATGCCCGACTAAGTTAGCCAATATTTTGGTTCAAATAATGAGTTCGGGTCGAATTTTCCGTTAGCCTGGGCCTCCCGAAACTCGATTCCCAGGCATCTGAGCTGCTCCAGAATCGGGGCGATGCGCTTGCGACCTCTGGTGCTCGAGCAACGTGTCGATGTGGAGAACGGGGATGGCGTGTTCTTTACCGATCGCGAAGAGTTGATCGGGTGTCGCGATCTCGCCATCGGCATTCAGGATTTCACACAACACTCCCGGTCCGGCGATTCCGGCCAGGCGAAGCAGGTCCAACACTGCTTCGGTGTGCCCAATACGGCCCCGCAGCCCGTGCGGGTTGGCTAGCAGGGTGGCGACATGTCCCGGACGCTTGAAATGCCGTGCGGACTTGGATTCATCACAGGCAGCCCTGATCGTGGCGCAGCGTGCCGACGCGGCGATGCCGGAGGATCCATCGTCGATGTCGATAGGCACGCCAAAAGGCGTGTCCGAAGACGACTCACCCTCGATCACCAGGGGCTTGACGCCGATACGGGCGGCAACGGCCGGAGGCAACGAAAGGCAGACCAGGCCGCGGCCCTTCGATAGAAGAAAGTTTATGAGCTCCGGTGTGCAGAACTGCGCCGCTATGGCGAAATCGCCTTCGCCCTCCCGGTGGTCGGCATCAAGCAAAATGACCGGTTTCCCCACCTGCATCTGACGGATCGCCTGCTCCAAGGTGGAAAGCCTCTTCGCTGTCTCGCTTTCTTGGGTGATTGACCACGGGGGGGTGATTGACCACCGGGAAAATTTCGTCATCGCAGATGCTTGACCCCGTTGACCAAGCACACGATGCCATCGGCTATCACTTCGATTTTGCGAAACGCACTCAGCGCAACTTCACGCCGGCGCGACGAAATCGGCAACTGTTGAATTAAAGTATAAGTATCTGAAGTAACAGACTTTTCTTTCTGGACACTCATTACTATCTCCTTCTGCTGTAAATTCCTCATATCAGCACTCGCGCAAGATTTTTGTATTTCACGACGACAGCTTATAGTATCCATTCGAAACTATCTCTTGTCAATATAGTTTTTAAACACTACTATCTGTGCATGATCAAGGAGCTGAAAATGAACAGTCGAGCTATCGCAGAGCTGGTCTTTCACTTGGGGCGCATAGCATGCGGCGAGGGGCTCGTGGAGGGGCTGACGGCAGCCCAGTGGGCGGTGCTCAGATACTTCGCGCGGGCCAACCGCTTCTCGCGAACGCCGTCCGCTTTCGCCGCGTTCCATGGTACGACCCGGGGCACGGCGTCGCAGACGATCAAAACCCTCGAAACCCAAGGCTATCTGTCGCGCATGCGGTCAGAGGCCGACAGGCGCAGTGTCCAGCTCGTTCTGACCGACAAAGCCAGGGCCATTCTTGCGAATGATCTCTTCGAAGCCTTGGTGCGTGCAGCGGACGCCCTACCCCCAGGCGTCCGCAGCCATTTCGCCAACACCTTGCAGCGCATGCTCGGTCAGGTGGCGCAAGAGAGAGGCAAACCTCCCTTCGGCACCTGCACGTCGTGTCAACATCTGGACAGCGACGGCTGCAGCCGGGAGGGACAGATGCCCTATACGTGCGGATTCACGAGCGAGCCGCTGCGTCTGGAAGAGCTCGACGGGGTCTGCATCAACTTCGTCCCGGGCAAGCCCATGACGGTGAAGGGCTCTGTCACCAGAGCCGCACCGCGATGAGTCCTGTTCCCGCATCAGTGATCACCATCGCAGACGGCGAGATCACCATTGATGCCGAGCGGCTCGCGCCCAAGCTCGGCCTGTCGGCCGAAGCGCTGAAGGCCGAGATGCGCAAGGGCTTCGTCTCCAGCGTCGCCGAGACCGGCCTCAACGAGGACGCCGGACGCACCCGGGTTACGTTCCGGTATCGCACGCGAGCCTGGACCGTGGTGGTCGATCCCGACGGCAC
>Ga0335398_10008951_pt1 | contig 11717 bp, 8 predicted proteins | sample BON03_FD_205742 | JGI IMG/M metagenome (GOLD analysis project Ga0335398, IMG submission 205742) | Freshwater microbial communities from Lake Bonney liftoff mats and glacier meltwater in Antarctica - BON-03 (spades assembly) (version 2) | ecosystem: Environmental > Aquatic > Freshwater > Ice >...
ACGCACACACACACACACACACACACACACATACACACAAACACACACACACACACACACACACACACACACACACACACATGCATACACACACACACACACACATTACACACACACGCATACACAAATATGCGTGTACAGGTTTACATGCTTTCTAGAAATAAATGTTAGCGTGTGTTTATTGTGTTTACATGCACATATACATCTACACATATATGTACATATACATATACATCTACAACTACAGACACACATGTATCTAAATTTACATATATAAATACATGTAAATGTACATATACAAAAATATTTACACTTACAAATATACATGTATATGTGCATATACAAGTTCGAGCACATAAATATACACATATACATATGCACAAACACAAAGCTATGGATTTACATTTACACATGGATGTACATATATCATTATATATCAATGCATATACTTTGTTCGCGCGTGTGAGTAGCCGTGAATGTGCGCATTTGTATTGATGTATGCATTTATGACCTGTGCCAGCGATGTATAACAGAGCCTGTTTGCCAGTCTCCAATTACAATGTGCCTGTCATCTGATCCAGAGATGAGAGAGTTGCCCGATGGCGTGAAGCTAATTGTGTTGACACACCCGTTGTGCCAGGTGTGCTGGCCCTCGAGTTGGAGACGGCTGATTAGCGCAGAGCTGCGCAGGTGGCCGGGGCGTTAGAAAGAAGTGCACCGCAAGACAGCCAACACGACAGACAGAAAAACAGAGACTAGCGCACTTTTATGCATGCAGCGACGCTAGCGTGATTCGGTGCATGCAGCAAAGCTGGCGCGATTCTGTGCGACCAATCATCGCTCACTGCTCGAGAGACAAACCTGCCACGGACGCTGCGCGTGAACTTCTGCGGCGACCCTTGCGCCATCTTCCGTCGGCTGGCACCACCAACCTCGCGGCTGTGAAGTAGCGCAAAGAAATTCTGCCGTGACGGCTGATGCTGCATGTCTTCCACCTCCTCCATCGCGATGCGTCCTATGTTCGCGGCGAAAAACGTGTTCTCTAGTCATCCAAAATTGACGTTTCCTTGCATGTCCCTTGCATACGTGCGTGCATCAACTTAAACTCGACGTAAAGGACAGAGGAATTCAGGCGAGACGACGGATGAACGGTCGTCTGCGTGCTGCCGACATCCTACTTGAAAATTATACTCACTCATATATCACCAATCCACACTCACCCCCACGAATTAAAGCGGAAGTTTAGCCATGCCCGCCGGCAAGATCTTGCAGACGGTGAGGGTGGCAGTGAAGAACTTTTCGCAACGCTCATACAAGCGCATAAGCCCCTCGAGAATTCGCAAGGAGAGTAGCACACCTGGCACGGTGTTTCGATCTCCAGCACAGTGAGTTCTGTCTATCTATCAGATCGGCACGCAGACTGCTCTGAAATGTCTGTGAAATAAAGGCGCATTCTCCAATGTCATCCACAAGTGAAGCACCGTTGCCCAAAACTTCTTACGTGTAGCACTCATGTTTAAACACCAGCTCGCGTGTGCGAAGCTGTCCACAAATCAAATGACAAATACATAAAAGTCGAGATACGACATGTGAGTGAAGCACACAAACAGGTTCTTAGAGGCGCAAACCATGAGCCGCTTCCACTTCGATACCACTGCACGTCGGGTCCCACGTCGCGAAATCTGCGGATACTCTCCCAATGCTGATTCGGGGGGGGCGGGTACAACGCCCAGTCGCCGCAATTACAGCCAAGCGCTGCATGTTTTGGGATCAGGTCGGCAGCAAGATAGTGCCCAAGGAACCTGGAATGCTCCGTTTTTGAGATTTCTCGACAAGCTGGATGCAGTGAAGAAAGGCGGTGTTTGATTGTGTGTCTGAATGCGATGCCTCGACCGGGAGGGAGAGGATGAGAGAACACACGCGAGAGAGCCCATGTGAGCACGCGCGATCGAGAGACAGAAAGAATACGATGGTCGAGCATTTAGGTGTGCTTGCAGCTAATGAAGGTGCTGCAGCACTGTTTTCCCCCTACACATTTTCATCTCAATGTCGTTTCCCCTACACATTTTCATCTCAATGTCGGTCTCAATGTCGTTTCTGTCCGTCAATCAACTTAGTGTGCAAAGTGGGAAAGTCTACTCTGGAAAACTCAAGCGTATCTTTCCGTCGACCAACTTTTCCAGTGAGTTTTCACGGATTCATGCAAAAGAGACCCAGAAGTCGTTCGATTCCCACGTTCAACAACGAGGGAAAACTCGATCTTTGACTTTTCAAGCTTCGAGTTTCCTGCAGATTTTTCAACCAAAGAGACGCATGAACAACGATGCACCGGCAAACTAAGTGCAGCAAACTCAGTCGATCGACGCACAGAAACAACCCTCAAAACATTCATTTTCTTCAAAAAGTGGTCCCAACTTTGCTGCCGGAGAATCAGCATATTCGCAAGTCACAGCGATCACTTTGAATTTTTGATCAATAAAAATGTGGCCACTTTTACTTGTACATCTGATCACTATCGCTGTGCACGGCGTCTCGGATGTGGGTTAGGCACCGGTCAGTGGTACGTTTGTGTATTTTGTGTGTCCGATCTAAATTCCACAACCTCCCTTCGCGTGGAAATATAATAACTTGAGGCCACTTGTACTTGTACATCCGAGTCTGATTATTCTCACTTCAAATTCAATAATATCAAGGAGGTGTGGTTACTTGGTTGAGTCACAGAAAACAGAGTCTCCCATTTTCTTAGTGGCGGAGAAACATGTTTTGACCGTGATGATTCTGGACAACAAAAAAAAAACCCCCACGTGTCCAGCACCACAGTTGCACTTGGTATCGCACTGTCTCGTCGGAGTCCCCTGCTACACACCTTGAACTTCTGTCATCGATACGGGGCGCGCAGCAAGCGGAGGGGCTCAAGCCCCGGAGCCGCTGCGCGCCACTCGCAGCCAGCCTGAGTCCATACGGACAGGAATCCGAATCAGTCTAAAATCCAATTTTTTTTCGAAAAACTGGGTTGAGCCGGCAGTCACGGCTAAGGAGTGGCTCACTGGCAACCCGGTTTTCAAGTTGTAGGCTAAAAACGTGTTTTCGGAGTGTTCAAACAGTGACTACGGGGCCCTGAACACGATTGGTGCCAATATTGGTGAAAAAAAATAGAACAAGTAAAACAAAATGAGGAAAAGGAGTATTTGTGGGGAAAAAACCCTTTTTTTTGGGGAATTGTTATTGGACAAAATTAACCGGTTCAGCCGGCTCAACCCGAATTTCTGTGAAAAAACTTGAACTTGAACACCAAGTTGATCCGCGCCCAATTCGTCGCGGGGGCCGCAAATATTTTATTCCAAAACTTGGGCAGGACATGTACCGTGGTTGGCGATCAGACACTTGTGTTCAAGTTGATGGTGTAGTCGCGCGTGATGATGTCATGGACTCAATCGGACGCGGGATGCCTTGAAAGTTCTTGTCACGGTCCTTCTTCGGTGTCATAATCATTCGAAAGAGACAACGGTCTCTCATGCCCAGGAGCACCGACGGCGTCACAGTGGCCGCCGGGATCCGATTTCCTGGCTGGCCCGGGATGGACATGAAATCAGTTGGAAATGATCACAATCTGGAGATTGGAACCGTTGGTCCAGTTCGCGAGCAAGGACTCGGAGAGAGCAGGAGGGCCGGCGACAAAGATCAGGCGGCGACAGAAAGAGCGCGCGCGTGAGAGACTCGGAGGGAAAACTAATGCCGACCGTGACTGTGACACTGGCCCGGGCAAGAATAATTGTGGTTGAGCCCGGGCAAGAATAATTGTGGTTCAACCACAATTATTCTTGCCCGGGCCAGTGTCACGGTCACGGTCGGCATTAGTTTTCCCTCCGAGTCATCCTCGGTGAAGAATGACCCTTCACCTTGGTGGTTTCATTAGAGATGGAAATAGAATGAAACAGCCTAAACTCATTCTCAGGCCTTTCACGGTTGTCGTGTGTCTCCAGTTTACAAAAGTTCCCTGAGAGGACTCTGCAAAATAAGAGAAAGGGTTCCTGACAAAGCTGGGGTGGGAATCTATCAATAGGGGTCAAAATCCTGAGGTTTCTCTACCCCAGCCCCCCACGTCTCCCTGAGAGACAGCCGGGCTCAAGGAATGTCCAATGTGCAGACTGCAGCGCCACCCGGGCCTTCCGAGAAAGACTCGGAGGCCGCGGCGTCGCCGGCCGAGAAGACGCCAGTCCAAAGGCGGCCCGGCCAGCGACGGCCCGGGAATCATGATGGCCACTGGGAGGCGCCGCTCAGTCTAAGGCTCGAGTGGCAGAAAAATTATCCTCTGGAAATGTGTGAATACTGAGACCTGGACCTGCAGCCTGCTACAGAACAAACAATTTTGACGCAACTTTAAGAAAAAAATATCGGACTCGGACAACGTTATTAAATCGCTAATCGAATGGGCCCCATGGAGGTTTCATCAAGTAGTAATCGACGCTTAACTTCAGAGATGAATATATGATTCTATCTACCTCGGTCTTGCATAAAATAGCCGGCGGACCTTACTACTAATTGATATAATTTTAATTGTCAATTTTGGACTCAAAAAAAATGTTCCCCCAACCATTTTTTACCTTCCCCATCCTAAAAATGGTTGTAAACTCATTGACTTGAATTCGCCGAGTCGTTTTGTCCTGAAGTCCGGGTCTGGGAGAGCAAGAGTGACAGAGAGTAAGATGTAGACAGTGTAAACGTGGAGATATGTGATCATTAATTTTTTGTTGCGCACTCACTGGCAATCCCGGGCCCATCGTGGTGCAGTTTATGGTCCCCCCCCGCATCTTTCTTTCAGAATCTCCTGTGCATTTACCACCGGTACGCGAGGACCTCGCGTATCCCCCTTCTCCTCGTGCTTTTTCAAAAGTTCTCCGCCTCCTCGACTCGGAAACATCCTGGAGACGCCAATTTTGAAGGCCCAGGACATCTGTTTTGAGTGATTCATGAGCTTCATGTGTCGAGTACAGAGGCCCGGCGCCTCTCTTCGACTGGAATTGATCACGTGGTCAAGAGCCTGCGGGATCGAAAAGCACACACTGTCTTCCGAGACTCGGAAAAAGTGTTGCATTTTCGAAAAGGAAAAACAGCGATATCACAGGACTATTGCCCAAGTGTTGCCGGCGATATCACAGGACTATTGCTGCAAACATGCATGTATGCATGGGCCCGGGAAAATATTCTTGAGAGGTGTATACGTAAAGACACGGAAAATGAAATTGAAAATGGAATGGACACTCAAAACGCGAGACGAGTTGTCATCAACTGTGGCAATGCCACGTATGTTGCAAGTCTCAGTGTTGTCGTTTCGTGCGTCAACTCTGTTCGGCATATACACAGGAGACAGGTTCAGTGGGAAGGCAGAGGAAGGTATAAAAGCAATAGAACGAGAGAAGGTAACTAGAGATGGATGGTTCAGATGCACTAATTTGACCTGCATGTCATGAACATGGAAAACCAAACCAAGGCCATAAGCAACTGAGTTGTGTTGTTGGTTGATATTTATTTTATAATGAATACCAAGAGCCTGCGGGATCGAACCGCACATACCGGCTTCCCGGAACTCGGAAAAAGTGTTACCCCATTATCGAAATGGGAGAACACGAAGCAATGCTGCAGGAGGATGATGTGTTTACATGATACATCGTGTCGACATAATTTTAATTTGACGACACAATTTGGAGCATGTACATGGAAAGAATAGAATATGAAATATGCACTCAGACGCGAGACGAGTGTCGTCAACCGTGACAATGCCACGTATGTTGCATGTCTTAGTGTTTTCGTTTCGATTGTCATCAATGTGCACACATACATGAGAGAGATTAGTCGGAGCGTACCTTAGATTGGTAAAGAACACGATACACACGCTGCATACGCCACAATTCAGCTGTATGTTGATGAGACTTACAAAAATATGTATGTACATGTATTTAAAAATGAATTCACATATGCACAAAACTGATTGAAGAAAAGCATGCTTGCACATGATCGAAATAGAGGGTTCTCAGTGATCAGAGACCTATAAGCCCCGGCCAGTGGGCACGCTCATTGCGGGGGAAGAGGTATCGAATCTCTCCTGATTCCCCACTCAAACAAGAGGTGTCAGAAAATTACCGGTATCTTCACTTCACCCAGAGACCCCTCTTAGGACATGTAAAAGATGATACATATACACAGAGTGGATAGCACAAACGAAATGAACAAAGAATATTGCGCGCAAGACAAAATTGTCCAATGCTCCCTCAAGGCACCCAGCCGCCCAAAGGAGCAGAATAAAATCCAAGCAGGCAGTGAGTAAATTTTACACCGGGTTTAAACGAATGCACTCATGGAAGGAGCCGTCACCCGTAATGGACGGTGTCAAGATATTTTTGAGTGAAAGTCCATGTTCATATGAACTGGACCTAACAAGATATAGCGCTCGAAAATATCATAAAAACGTATATTGCGGATTGGAGTTGTACTCCTCAGAGGGCGTGCGGAAAATGAAAAGTTTCACAGTCTGCTCACCGCCAACTGCAAGATTTTGCACTTGACTCGGCAATAGTCACCGCACCATCAGAGACGCATGAAGCGCCTGTGGTCCGGCCGGCTTAATGTGCGAAAAAGAGCAAGTAGAAAATATGAAATGATAGTAAATTAGCATGCCTTTGTATGTAGCCACAGATAAGATGATTACAAAATATAGATAGTTATTGCTGATTGGGGCACCCCCTCGGAGGGCGTGCGAGCGGTGAACCGAAGGCACCGACAGCACACCGCCAGCAGCAAGATTTTGCACTTGACTCGGCATTAGTCACCGCACCATCAGAGACACATGAAGTGCCTGTGGTCCGGCCGGCTTAATGTGCGTTTTCACTATCAACTCTACATGCAATACACACTACATATAACACATACACCATCCTGCACCAACATACCCGAACCGCACGTGAGCCTGTGGAGTCGAACCACACATGCCGCCAGCACGGAGCTCGAAAGGGTGGGGGAGGGGAGATGGATGACCGCCAAGGCTATGTGCTCATGATGAGAACAAATTCGCATGGGGACATGGAGGGAGTTGGATTACAAGATGTGACTATCATGTAGCATATGCGGTGATGGCTTGCAGCGGTGGGGGAAAGAGGAAAGATTTGCTGGAAAGGGAGGGAGAAACAAGCAGTGTTGAGCTACACCCGCATCTGACCAAGCGTGTTGCCACATGAGTCGAGATTTGGATGCGGCGTCAACTCGGGGCGACGCGGGTCTCTACGAAACCCTGCGCTAACAGTTGTGCTACGCCCCTGAAGTGGGACGTCGGCAACAACGTCGAAAACAGTCTGGTTGTGCTAAGAGCCCATTGCGGGCTCTTTGGCAAACAACTCAAATCACCCCAATCTGTTTGTTTATTAGATTCCAGATTTACTCCTGGACGATCTTGGTGCCCTCACCCTTGAAGGAGTCGACCTGCAAAGCCACAGCACGTCAGAAATCGGGGTCTGGCAGCGAGCATGCGCAGAAAAGAGATGTGAGCACGGAAGTGGAGGCAGCTATGCGATAAGACATACCTCGACGAGGGTGCATAGAGAGTAAAGCTTCTCCTTGGCATCCTCATCGTCATTGCGCTTGCGCGCAATGCGCACGCGCACCCTGTAGGGCACGTTCTTGATGCCCTTGCTCCACAAATACTTGTTGAGCTTCTGGTCTACTCGCACGTCGCCGGTGCCCATCACCTTCTTGGCGAACTTGCGCACCTCCGACACAGCACGGGGGGCACGGGTCTTGAAGGTCCTGTTCGCACAACACAATAAGCATGCCAATGCATTGAGACACAGAACATAGCTGCTCGCAATGCCGGCGGATTCTGCCAAGTGCGGCAGCAACACTGCTCCGGTCGCACCGCCTCCCACAAGACTGAGGAGGATCCTGTCTCAAGCTACCCATGCTGGACTGATCATCGCAACGCGCAATTCAGCGCGGGGGCTGCCAATTCTTGGGCAGGGCACGTACTGGCCCATCAGACGCTTGTGCATGTTGATGGTGTAGTCGCGCGTGATGATGTCATTGACGCGGGATGCCTTCTTGTCCTTCTTGGGTGCCATCTTTCGAGAGCGACAACAAATCTTCTCGTGAGCACGAGTTTTTTTGTCACCGAACTTGGCCGGATGTTGATGGCATGGCCGGGTGGAAATCCAGTTAGCGAGCCAAACTTCAACGCCTGACAACGGACAAGCCTGCAGTCACAAGGGGTGTCAAGGGCAAACGAGAGCGCGCGCGTGAGAGACAGCCTCAGGAATGTCCGAAGAGGAGGCTGCGGCGCCACCTCACGAGAAAGAGGCGCCGCAGGCCAAGGAGACACCAGTGGAAATGGAGAAAGCGTCTGCTGATGCACCTGCGGCTGAAGAAGCGCTCGCTGATGTTTCCGAGGTTGGTGTTTCCGAGGTGGGTCCACCCGCTCACGAAGTGACTGACGCGGGCGGTGAAGGAGGCGGCACGGCCGAAGCCGGCGAGGGTGGCGGTGGTGACGATGCGGATGGTGGCGGCGAGGGCGGCGAGGGCAACGAGGAAGATGCCGAGGCGGAGGACGAGCCCCCGGATGGGCCCGCCGAAGGCGGCAGCGACGGAATGGCGCTTGAGCCGCAGAAAATCAGCCGTATGCAAAATGTGAACCCGCAAGACCTGCCGCACGGCTACAGCACCAACAGCCCAGAGGAGCTTCTAGTGCTGGAATATGTGGAAAACTTCCGACGTCAGTTTGTGCAGCTCTACCCCAACCGCAAAGATCTTCTGCTGGTGCCACGGAACGAGTGCGGCGTCGAAAAGTTCATCTGTACCACGGTGCGCCCGACGCAGCTCGAGTACTCGGACCTGTACGATCTGGAGGAGTGTGCGTCGTTTGTGGCCGAGCATATTCAGTACGAGGGGCTGATGGACCCGGTGGTCCTGCCAATGTACGTGCCGTCGCCGACGAGCGTGCTGGCGTGGCAGATTGGCGACTGCATTGATATGAGTATCGTGCTCGCCTCGCTCCTCATCGGCGTGGGCTATGACGCCTACGTCGTCATTGGCTACGCCGACAAGACAACATGCTTTGCGGACGAGACGCGTGTGGCGCTGCCGTTTGGCTCTGACGGCGACCGCATCCTGCGCAAGGTGACGGGCGGTGCTAAGAAGGGCGGCGCATCAGCTGAATCGGCGAAGGATAGAGGTGCACACGACAGTCTCTACCAGGTGCCTCATCGCCCTCCCCTGGATAGTAGCTTCGTGATGAAGCACGACAAGATGGTGAGGCTCGACGAGAAGCTCTTTAACATGAACCACAGTGTGTCGGGTATGCCCTCGGAAGGTGATGAGGAGGTAGCCTTGCCGCCCGACGAGCTCGAGGGGCAGCGTTTCCACTGCTGGGTGCTCGTGCGCGCGGGCAAGAGGGAAATGGCCGAGGACGTATTTGTGGAGGCGAGCACGGGCAAGGTGAGGTCAACAGACGACCTTGCGTACAAGGGTGTAGAGGCGGTCTTCAATAACCAGAACTACTGGGTCGATATGCAGCGCAAGGTGGCAGTCAAGGACATGACATGGGACCTCGATGATTTTGAAACGTGGGAGTTCATCTTTTTGCAAAGTTCTACGCTGGCGCCAGGCGCAGGGGGAGGGGAAGGGGATGACGAACCTCCCGGCTCGCCGCTCGGGCACCACCATGGTAGTATGGCAAATCTGACTGATACAAAAAGCGTGGAAGAGTTTGTCACAGTGCAGGGTGCCGAGGAGATCAGTGACAGTGATCACGTGCTGGATCTGCCACCGAGCTGGGTGCAGCGGCTGTATATCGACCGAGACATTTATCTGCAACGCTATAGCAAAGAGGGGCAAGACGTGAAGCGCTCAACTGCCTACCGCAGAAGTCGCGCCGAGCTCTTTGCCGAAAACTCGCGCAAGGACGGTATGGTCCAGAAGCTCACCCTCTACAGTGACGTTGCGCGCACCAAACTCATTGATGTCACGGAGTTGTTTGCAAACCGGAAGGACAAGCTGCGCAAGCGCGTGCGAACGTTCAAAAAAGGCGTCAACATTGATCAAACTACACCTGAGGCCTTGATTCAAGAGTACTTCGACCCGGGTCGGCCGGATGCGCTGCAGATGCTCGAGGAGAAGCCCTCGGGCCGCGAGCTCACCTTTTATCACAAGGCCACGCTCGATGGAATGGTCAAGAGGATCGAAAGCTTTACGCGCAACCGCGACCCGAAAAAAAACGATGCGCTGCACAAGGTAATAGAAGTGTTCGAGGGCCATCAGCAGCGCCTCAAATACCGAAGCATTACATTTGAGCCCGCCGAAGTGGGGTCAGAGCCTGCAGCCGTCAAAATGCAAATCGAAAACCCGAAGAAAATGTGCTTGAAATTCGAGCGCAATCCCTCGATCGAAGCGGATTCCGACTTGTGCAAAAAAAAGTTCTACACAGGGCTGCGGCCGTCGTCTAAGATTCACCTCATTTTCCACTATGCTGCCGGCCGGATTACGGCAGCGACGCGCACGTATATTACGGAGAAGAATATTAACGGAGATAAATTTGAAATGAAACCGTATGATGTTGATCCCTTTGCTCAGCCCATGAAGTGGACCCAGCAGGTTTGTGTTTGTCTGCAACACACTGCAACATACTGCAGCACACTGCAACGCTCTGCAACACTCTGCAACGCTCTGCAACACTCTGCAATACTCTGCAGCCCATCAAGTGGACCCAGAAGGTTTGTTTGTCGGTGTCTATGTCTGTGTCTATGTCTGTGTCTATGTCTGTGTCTGTGTCTGTGTCTATGTCTGTGTCTGTGTCTGTGTCTTGTGTGTTTGTGTGTGCAGGTTTGTTTCGTCACACATATATGTATAGGGCAGGTCTCGTCTGTATGAATGAGAAGTATGACATACATGAGACATGTCACATGAATTCATGTGACATGTCTCAAGTATGACATACATGAGACATGTCACATTCATGTGGCACGTATGTGACACGTCTCATAAATGAGACGTGTCACATATTTAAAGTATGACATACATGAGACATGTCACATGAACGAGACGTGCCACATAAATGAGACGTGTCACATATTTACGCATGAAGCAGGTCGCGTGTATATAACTGAGTCGTGACACGTCCATTTGAGCTACAGGGTGGCGAAGACTCATAGGATCCCCTAAGTTGCAGATCATTTTCCACAAAAGAGCCACTAAATATAGGTCACTTTTGCGGAAAATGACCTATAAAGATAAGGGATCCTATGGATGTGTCACGACTCAGAACTGAGTCGTGACACATCCATTTTATGGATGTGTCATGACTCAGAACTAAGTCGTGACACATCCATTTGAGCTACTCGTGTTACGTCACTATGGATGAGTCATGTTATATATACACGCGACCTGCTTCATGCGTAAATATGTGACATGTCTCATTCATGTGGCACTTCGCATTCATACATGGGACATGACTCATTCTTCTGTATGCGTGAGTCGCGTTGATCATTTTGCAAAAGCCAGTCTAAAGTGAACCCTAGCAGGTTCTGTATTATATATATATATACATATGTACATATGTATATGTGAATTTATCTATTTATATCTATGTATGTGTGTGTGTTTATTATGTATACACATATATATAAATACACATGTATGGCCAATCTCAAGTGGATCCTGGCAAGTTTTGTATCATATGT
>Ga0335398_10008961_pt1 | contig 11706 bp, 11 predicted proteins | sample BON03_FD_205742 | JGI IMG/M metagenome (GOLD analysis project Ga0335398, IMG submission 205742) | Freshwater microbial communities from Lake Bonney liftoff mats and glacier meltwater in Antarctica - BON-03 (spades assembly) (version 2) | ecosystem: Environmental > Aquatic > Freshwater > Ice >...
CACACCCACGACACATACGTACACACACAACACACACACACCTTTTGTGATGCGCCCGCAGAGAGTCTCCGGTATTGCCGCTGCCACAGACAAACACACACACACGCACATACGCACATAACCGCACACATACATACACACACACACACACACATAAATGTATACATATATTATATATATCATTGGTCAGGCAAAATGCCAGCACGAACCCAGACAAGTTTGAATATCTTTACTTTCAACCGTCGCCCAATTCGACCCCCGATCATTCTGGACGTACACACATACAAGACTCGGGAGGTAGAATGTCTACACGACACATGACACATTCAAACGACTCATGACACTTTCAACCCTCGACTTTCGACTCTCGACAAATTCGACCCCCAACACTTTTGACCCCAGACACACTTGACCCGTATTCAGGGGGGAGGGGGGGGGGGGCAGGCATGGAAAGAGGAACGGAGAGAGTGAGAGCGAGGAACAGCGAGGATGCCGCTGATGGAGACAATGACATACATGCGATACATAGATCAATAGAGAGAGAGCGTGCGCGCGCGTGAGAGAGAAAGGAAAGTGAGACCCAGCGAGGCCACTGATAAAGGAGACATAGGGATACATACAGGTAGGTAGATCAACAGAGAGGGAGAGAGAGCAAGCATGCGCACACGTGCAAGAGAGGGGGGGGGGGGGGGGAGAGAGAGCGAGAACCAGCGAGGCCGCCAAAGATGGAGACAATGAAATAAGTACAGGCAAATAGATCAATAGAGAGAGAGCGCTTGCACGCACGAGAGAGAGAGAGAAACGACAGAGCGAGAACCAGCAAGGCCACCAATGATGGAGACAATGGCGAGCGCCGACGAGAACTGGAGGGTGCGCGCGAAGTACAGCGCTGTGGTGCACATGCAGATGAAGAAGCCCCCCAAGGACCCAAATAGTGATTTACCGTTGGTGAAGCGCGGGCCCAACTTGCCCTGCAATAGAGAGAGAGTTAGAGAGAGAGAAGAGTGCATTGCTGCGTGTTGATGCCACAGCGACAACCAGCTCTTCAACACATAAATGCATCGACAATAAGATCATTCTGTACATATACACTCACGTATTTGATCCCGATTGTCGAGGCAAAGGGGTCCCCAAGTGCGAGATACAGCACGGATAATACTCCTACTGCTTTCGGGAACACTGCGACTGACATGGTCACTCCCGCCATGTAGTAGACCATTCCACTTAACTGCGAGCGGAGGGGTACACAGGGAGGGGGTTGTGGCTGTTGGATCAGACAGGTTGGAATAGACAGGAAGGGAGTTGTGGTGTAGAATCACCAACACACGCTCGCGTGCCCAGGTCTGTCTGTGTATCTGCTTGCTCAATCAGGTATGGAGCAGGCATCGATCGCAAACTGGCTTCCACCTGGTTGGTCTCGTAGTCGCGAGCGATTTTCCGAAATTGACCAAAAAGCAACTTGCTGACTTCGTTCTGGGGGAAGCGTAATCGCATCACTTCGACTGCTGTCAGCACCACAAACGATAGCCCAAACAAAACCGTTGCCTGCAACCTTGTCAACAGCAGCTCGTAAGCCAACGCCAAGCCAACGCCAGAAATTGCATGGAAGATCTTCCTGAACGAATTCATATTGTTTTTTGTCTTGAGCCCATCCAAGGTGAGCGTGACCGTCTCCGTTGGCTTTCCAGCCGCATCCTCAGGTGACGCATTACTCATTTGCAATCTGTTCGTCCATCTATGGCTTGTCACCATTGGCCTGCTGCCGCTGGGGAGGTACCCCCGCCTTCCCACGAGCATATGGCGAGGTGTACATGCAGTCACTGGATTCGCAATCATCCGTCTACTTCCCACAGCCGCCCCTGTAAAGCCAGCCACGCTGGCAAGGTGGTAGCTAAGCACACATGTCATCATCAGCCATGATTCGCTGCGAATCATGGTTCTTTAAGAGTAGACGTAGTCGTAATTTTAGACATGACTCCCGCCAAATTGATCTGTTTCGATCGCGATCACATGATGACACATCCGAACATCGCTTGTGTGGTAACTACCGAGAGCTCTCGGGCGTGTCCCTGTTGAGTGTGGCGATGAAGTTGTCGCGGGCCAACTGTGAAGATGGTGGTGGGCGATCAAGCGCACTGCCGGCAATGGCTCTCGCCACGCTTTTGTGCGTGCCTACCGCGCTCCTCTTCGTCGCATACATGGATGTTGCATATATGGATGAAATTTTCCACGTGCCCCAGGTTTGCCCTCCCCTTCTGGCAACATCGTGACACGGCAACCTCTGACATTGCGGTCAGAATGCGCTACTGACAGAACCCTGGACATGAACGCATGCAGACTCAAAGCTTCTGCCGCGGAGATTTTGCGTCCTGGGATGACAAGATCACTACGCTGCCCGGGCTCTACTTCGTGGCGCTAGTGTCGCAGCCCGCACTGCATGTGGCGCTACGCTGGGCCGAGAGCGTATTGGGTCTCATGGGTGTCGCGCTGCCGCCCTCTGCTTCTACGCCAGGGGGGGCGGTGCTGCAATGCTCGGCACGAGAGCTGCGGCTCCTCAACCTCGTGTTTGCTGTGCTGATGGCGGCTGTTGTGCACCGCATACTCGTGCACCTTCATGGGAAGCCGGAGCAAAGACCAGACGAACGCAGACGACACAATCTACGCATTGCTGTGGTGCTCCTCTTTCCCATCCAGTACTTTTTCTTCTTTGTCTTTTACACGGATGCTATTGGCACATTGATGGTGCTCTGCATGTATGAGCGCTGCTTAGCCAGCAACGTCTGGATGGCCAGTGTGTGCGGAGCTTCTTCCATTTTCTGTCGCCAGACCAACGTGGTGTGGGTCGTGTTTTGTGGCGGGGTCGTCGCGCTCCGCCGCATTGAGCAAGAATCCCCTCTGCCTGCATCCTCTTCAGCCATGGCGCACGTGTTACACACAGCCCGCCGGCTTTTGTCTCGGCACTTTTTTGCGCCGATTGTTGGGCATGTGGCACCGCTCATCTTTGTTTGTCTCGGCTTCGTAACGTTTGTGGTTCAGAATGGCGGTGTGGCTGTGGGAGACAAGTCGAACCACCAAGCGGGCTTTCACCCAATGCAACCATGCTACTGGATGCTGCTTGTGCTCTTCATGCTGTGGCCGTGGATGCTTTCACCTTTTCGCGTCGCGGCATTTTTTGGCTGGCTGCGCACGAATCGCTTTGCTGCCCTCTGCCTGCTCTTGCTCTCTCTTCTTGGGGCCCATTACTTTACCTTTGCGCACCCCTTTCTGCTGGCCGACAACCGTCACTATACATTTTACCTCTGGAAGAACCTGTACAGAAGAGTGGCAATGGCACGCTATTTGATTGCCCCAGTCTACATTTTCGGCGGCTGGTCGTGCAGTCATTCTCTTGTCCGCATGTGCTCGCCCTCTTGGGTTTGCTGGTTTTTGCTGTGCGCATGTATTGTTGTGGTGCCCACAGGCCTGTTGGAATTTCGGTACTTTCTGACACAAACAGTAATGCTGCTTCTGCATCAACCGCTGTATTCCCAACTGCCCAGCAAGTCCGACATCAAGTCTAACTCGAAAGGGTGCAGGCTGGAGACAACGCGAGGGGTTGTAGGGGGGGAGGCAGCACGGGTGGAGGCGGACTTGATGGGCGTGGTCTTTTATGCGGCTGTGAATTCAGTGACAATTTATATATTCCTCTTCCGTTCGTTTCAATGGCCAGATGGGTCGGTGGCAAGATTTATGTGGTGAGTTGGCCTCGTTCTGTGCAGAACCCGCCCTTTGGAGGGGATGTTTGCCAAGCTACGTCACAGAAAAATAGAGTAACAATGATTTGTGCCAGTGCCAGATGTATTTTTGAAGAGATCATTCTCTAATAAAATGATCTGTGCAGCAAAAAGATCACGAAGGTGCATACGGGTCAGCCTGAGGGCCCTCATTTTTTGTATAGCGTACTAAAATTGTCAAAGGGAAGGGCACATGCCAGAAAATGTGTACACAGAAGGAACAACACGCACACGGCACGCGTTGACAGACAACGGATTTCGCTGTCACGGGCGCATGTGCATGGTGCATGCGTACGTCTTTGAGCCTGAGAGTCACCTCAGGGGCCGATCGCTTCGACATTCTTTTATTGCTGAGGTCAAATGCAATGATGCCCACGAACCCTATTCCCGCTGTTGGGGACGAGAGACAATATGATGCAGCGAGGCGGTCCTTCTGCGGGCCCTCAGCAAGGACGCGGTGCGCCTGTGGCGGTGTCCTTTGTGAAGGAGGTCAAGGTGGGCAAGCGAAAGAAGCCCTTTGAAAATGACGGTGTGCCTGGGTTGTACAACGTTCGCGCTGTCACAGTGTCCGGCAGGTGGCTCTGACGCGAACGGTCTATGTAGTTGATAAGTGCCCTCATCTTGTGTGTTGCGTACCACCGAATGAGCAGTGCGCTGAATCAATGCGCATGTGCCGAAGCGATGTTGCCACAAATTTTGCCCGCCAGCGTTTCTAGCCGAAGGAATCAAAACGTTCTCTCCTTCCATGGTGACAGTTACGTCTACTAAAAACATCGACGCACTGATGGACGAAAGAATGACGAAGTTAAATGTGTTAACATCCGGCCTCAGGATCTGAGAAACCGACCACGGGCTCAGGTTGCTTTGCATTTAATCCCCCGAGGGCAGTTCAGATCAGATTTGAAATCGATGAATTAAAAGGACAAGATGATGAGCGCCGTCGCAGGTGCGGTACACTGGATCGAGCAAACTCTTACACGACATCCTAGCGTGGATAACGAGTTGTATGACTTGATTTGCTCATTGAATGTCAGTCAATCCATGGTGCTGTCGTCTTGCTGATGCGCTGTGCTTTTGGTGGAGATATTGCGTCGTGGGGTGTAAGCCATTTCATTCCCCAGTTCCCGACCTTGTCTCAGATCGACACGTCCGATCCGAGATCGGTCGTGACAGAATCTGACATCAGACGTGTGGGAAGACGTCCAAACTCGAAAAAAATGAAGAAAAAGATTGGAGTGATCCGTAGTGCCAGGAGTCAATCTCCTGTGGCGCGCGGCAGCGTCGGGGCTGAGCCCCTCCTCCGCCGTGCGCCCGAGGGGGTATGTCCGCGGTATGTAGACTGCGAGACCCAAGTGTTTAGTGCAAGGTTCATTGACAGAGAGAGAGGTTTACTGTCTGCATAGGTTGTTGACTTGTGAATTCAAATAAGAAAGAAAGAAAGAAAGAAAAGATGTAGGGCGGGCTGACTGTGATAAACTGCTGCGAGGAGGTGCACACAAACAGCCATGTTCTGAGTTGATTATCATACTAGATCTCATGGTTCTGCTTGGAAGCGAAGGGATTGTGAAAAGGCCCAAGATGTCAACAGATGGAACTATTTTTGTGGATCCTAGAATTTGCAAAAGAAGCAGATCACAAAGGAAGCATGGGATTTACGAACCATGTTTCCAAAGGAAGCATGGGATTTATGGACCTCCCTGATTCCTCAACGGTTTACATTTTTTCTTTCCTCCACGATACGTATTCATCAAACAAACTTGGCCAGGGGTCGTCCTCAGTGTAGCCTGTCAAGTCGGCATCTACCTGTTTCGAAAACTGCACAAAGCTTTTCCACTGATCTCCATTAATACTCAAGATGTTGTCCTTGGAGTTGAGGTATTCAACAAAGGTGGCGATATGCGGTGATTGCTTGCCAGGCACCTGAGAAAACACAGTGGTCAAAGATTCCTCTGTAAACGATGTTCTCTCAGGCTATTCTGCAGAGGGGTTTGGCCGACGCCACCGTGCTCCACTCGGTGCGGACTGTCGCATCTCGGGCGCACGGCGGTGAGGCACATAAGCGCCAACGGGATCAGACCGCCATTCTAAAGACTTGACTTTCTGAAAAAAGGCATGTTCTTCCACAGATTTTTTGAAGCGAGACATCTTGTATATGTTCAATCAACACAGACACAAATACAGACAGTCTGACATACAGGCACAGGCACAGACAAAGGTACAGGCACAGGCATAGGCACAGGCACCCACATAGACACAGCCACAGCCACAGACACAAGACATAAGCACAGACACGCACAACACACACGCATATGCACACATGCAGACCAGACACAGACACAGACACAGACAAAGATGAACACACACACACACACTCGCGCACGCACACACACACACACACACACACACACACACGCACACACGCACACGCACACACGCGCACACAGACAAAGAAACAGACACATACACACACCTGTGTCCAGATGGCTGACAAAGCCGCGCACCCCATGTCCTTCTCGACATATTTCTTCCCCTCAGGTTTCAGAAGCTCAAAGCAAAAGTTGTTGAAGTTCAAAAAGGGGTCGGTTGCCATAAGCTGATAAGTCAATGGCGAGCGCTCTGTGTATATGCCCCCACCAAATCATCAGTTACACACATTCTGGTCAACTATACATATATATATATATTTATATGACACGTCTTTTTCGTGGGTGAGACAAAACTGATCATATGTGTGACATGTCTCACAATCCCTCCAACATGTCGAATCTCAGAATAGATCACGAATTTTAACTTAAGTAAGTACATTTCGCATCATTCGTGTTTCTTTTTTTGGAAACGACAGCCTTCCGGACTGAAAGTATCCGGACTGAAAATATGTAGCAAGGAAATGAAAGGAAATGCAAATATTTAGTACGTCCGGATATTTAAAGCGTCCAGATATCGTGTGAGCTTGAGGACTTTGAGATTCGGGAGCCGACTCGAATCATGACCTGCATAGACCTTATCTGTAAGAGGTTATCGACTTTGGGATTCGGGCAAGACTTGACAAGAGTGAAAAAAAACAAACGGACAGCGCATGTGGAAAACGCGTGACTGCAGGGCACGCCCCAAAGGTGTCAGAGCAGCGCAAGCAGAGCGATTAAGCCAGGGCGGCTGAGAGGGGGGGGTGAAAGAGCGGCGGGTGACACTCAGATTGTCCCTCAAGGCTGCATATATCACACACCGTGGGTGACTTTGGTGAGCTGAGCAAGAAAATGCGCCCTGTTTTGCAACACCTGCTCCAACGAGTGGGACTGCATCGCGTCCAAACCCTTCTTGAAGCCCTACACTCACACAAGACACGCCACACGAAACACATTGAGAAAACGACTGAGTCAAACAGACATCGAAAAAGACGATTTGAAGTCTCTCACAGCATTTGCGAAAGAAACTTTGCGAAACGCACTGCACGCCCACAAATAAGCGATGAGAGACACGATGTGAAACAACGCTCTCCGAAACACGCGAACAACAACGCGCTGCGCAACTACGTGCTTCGAGTGTAAGTTGTGTGAGCTCACACAACAACGCGCTTTAAAGAAACCCAGCAAATCGATCTACAGTCCTGGTTGCGAGTGCTGCCGCGAGGGCCGAGCTGCAGAACAAAACCATTTTGAACGCACACAACCTTTCATCTTGCGTTTTTCAACTGAAAAAGTGGATCGGTGCAAAGATTTGGTTTAAGTGGATGGGCGCGCGGTGGCAAGGAGCCGAAGCTGCCGCACGCCACAGGGTAGGTCCAAACGAGGGGGGGACCCGACAGGGGGAGTCTATCTACTAGTAGATATCTACTAGTAGGGGGAGTATCCGGTGAGCTTCCCCCAGATGAACCCCCCAGATAAACTCCCCCAGGGGAAGTCTACTACAATATGGGGAGAATTTCCCTATTCCCCCCCCCCCCTCGTTTGGACCTCTGATGGCGTGCAGCAGCTTAGGCGCGGCGCACCTCGCTGCCGCGCGCCCGAAGCATGTGAGGGCACGTACACACCTCTTTAGAAATTTCGCCAAACTTAGGAGAGTCCATTTTCCAACTCAGATACAGAAGAATGATGGTAGTTTCTGGTAGCTGAGCTCTCTCCTCGTCGCCACCAGCCAGGTCGAGAGCTGTGAAGGAGGAGGAAGAGGAGGAGCAGCATAAAGAGGGGAAGGAGCAAGAGGAGGAGTGAGCAGCAGCAATCCATCTTCATTTCTTTCTTTCCATTCCTTCCCTCCTCCATCGTTCCCCGTTTTCCCTCCGAAGTCGTTTCAAGTCAAATGGGTTGAAAAGACAGAAATGGGAGTGAGGCAGGCCGAGAAGAAAGCAGGCGCCGCAACTCGAGGGAGTCGGGAGAGGATGGGTGGCATGGTAGTGTGGCAGTGTGGTGAGACGCAGCAGTTTGGAGACTCGGGACGAGAGCAGGAAAACACATTAGAGAGTGCAGCATGGCAGGGTCGTAAGAGCGAAAAGGCGTTCAGAACTTACTCAGCTGCATGAAACCTTCAAGTCCAATTTTTGTTCTGCTTTCGTCGGCATACTTCTCAAAGAATGCCTCTGCCAGCAGCCATGGTATTAGTAACCAGGCCGACGCGAACAGAGCAGAGGCACGCGCTCCAGAAGTGTGGCACGTAGGGGAGCATTACCTGCACGCTGTTTGGGCGTGCTGACAAGATTCGGAGTCGCTGCCCCGCTGCGCGACGCCGTCGAAGCAGAGGCGGTAAAGAGCCGGGGCGCAGCTGCAGAAGGAGAGGCTTTGACTGGAGAAGAGCGCTCTTTTCTGAGAGAGTCGAGCCTTTGTACAAGCACATCCTTCACACCTGTGCTGACTACATTGCAGCTTGCGCACAACGCTCGCAGGTCGGCCACTTTGAGCTTCTTCAGGGGGGCAAGCTCGGGGACGCTCATCTGCATTTGAAAATTGTCAAAGGGAAGGGCACACGCCAGAAAATGTGTACACGAAGGAATGACGACACAAAAACACGGCACGCGTTGCCAGGCAACGAATATAGCTGCCACGGGCGCATGTGCATGGTGCATGCGCACGTCTTTGCGCCTGAGAGGCACCTCTGAGGCCGATCGCTTCGACATTGTTTTATCGCTGAGCCTGAGGTCAAATGCAATGGTGCTCACGAACCGTCTTCCCGCTGTTAAGGCGCTCACGAACCCTCCTCCCGCCGTCGGGGACACTGATGCAGCGAGGCGGTCCTTCCGCGGGCCCTCAGCAAGGACGCGGCGCGCCTGTAGCGGTGTCGTTTGTGAAGGAGGTCGAGGTGGGCAAGCGCAAGAAGCCCTTCGAAAATGACGGTGTGCTTGGGTGTTACCATACTGTTTGTGCTGTCACAGTGTCCACAAGGTGGCTCTGACGCGAACGGTCTATGTGGTTGTGCAGTGGCCCAAATGATGTATGGCTTTGGCGACGCGCGGGCTCCCCTTCCAGAGTCGATTGCCCTCGTCGAAGACATCGTTTCCGAGTTCGTCACTCAAATGGTGTGGGCGTGTCTGCGCGTGTTTGCGTGTGTGCGTGTACGCGAGTGTGCGTGCTTGTCTGTGTACACGTGTGCGTGTGTATGTGCTGCATGTCTGTCTGCCTGCCTGTCTTCCTGCCTTCGTGACTGCCTGCGTGACTGCCTGCGTGACTGCATGCGTCAATACTCTTGTTTTCTTGTTTGTGTGTTTGCAGTGGGCTGCAACCTAAATCTTTTTGGCGCTGGTGTCTGGTGAGCAGACAAAAGAGGCGTGCAAGCTGTCCGCCAAGAGGGGCAAAAAACTGGTGAGTATCCGCCCTTCTTTGATTGCGACTGACAACTTGCATGCCTACTTCCTCACGCTCTTTTCATGTGCTCTCTTTCCATGTGCTGGCCCGCGGCGAAGAGTGTTTCGTGAGGTTAAGATTGAATTCTGTGTACCCGCCGTTGTGCAAAAGTGTCCTGTAAAGTGAGAATCAAATTCTGTGAGTGTATTTGTCGTGTGAGGTGAGAATTGAATTCGGTGTGTGTAAATCTTAGTCTCTGAAATCGTTTGGTTCTGTGCTGCTGTTGTGATACGTTTGCAGGCGCTGGAAGACATTTTGCTGCTTGTGCGAAAGCAACCTCAATTGTACTACCGAGCACGCGAGCTCAACCGATTGCAAAAGGAAGTCACAAACCACAAAGACCAAACTGCAGAAGTTAAGAGGCTGGGTGCTGGTCCTTGAGCTATCGGCCGGAAAGTTCCGGCCTTCAGGAAAATTGCCTTTTCCTCTGTTTCTGGGTCCAGGCTTGCTGGGTTCTCGCGTGCGCGCAGGAGGGAAAAACTGCGGCAGTCGCCGCGCGCTCCAAAAGTTCTGAGAGCTCAAGAACCAGCTTCAGGGGGGTGAAGCTCGGGGATATTTGGGTCGAATTTTTACTTGTTCAGGAAGCTGTGCTTTGCTCGGATGAGTGCGACATTTCGAGGCGATTCATCTTCGGAGACGATGAGTACCAGTGTTATCTGCTGCTGCTGAACACTTTTTGCCAAAGCAGACGTTGACAATACAGCCTGGGTCGGCTTCGTTGAGCCGCTCTCAAGATGAAGACAAGGCAGTGTTGTTGAGAGCATTGACTTGTCTCCATGAATCTTCCATCTCGGCAAGAAGATTCCTCAAGCAATCACATCGCTATGAAGAATCTCGGAGAGGATCGAGTCATGTAGCGCCATTGAGTTGCTGCCGTGCAAAATGGCCTCATAGTGCATCAGATATGCCTGCAAAACACAAGCAAACTTCAGCCGCGAATCTCAAATCGTTGTGACAAATTGAAAAGCATTGAATCCTTGTCGGGCCATTTCTTTAGTTCCCAGACACCGGACAGAGTGTCTGGAATCAAGGTCGCTGAGACCGGCCAATATATGACGGCATTTGTTAGTCCGAGTCGAGTATTCTGGAAGTTGGCGAAAAAAGAAAAACACCAAATCCGAAAAAATTGAGGGGAGGGGTCGGGGGGGGGCGAGAGTGAATGGTGTGATTTAGTATGGGTGAGTTAAATTGTGTAGAGGGAGGGGGTTCCAGGGGGGCACGCTTGCGTGGAAACGGCAACTTACGCAGATTCTTTGTGAGATCTTGAGATCGGGAACCTTAAAACGCAACAGCGAAAACGCCTTGAACAGAGTCAACCTGCACTCCCACATTAAATACCTGGGTGCATCGGCGGGTGGTTAGTGCGGGGAGGTCTCGATCAATTCGCAAGTAGTGTAGTAACATTTGCATGTGCATTAAATACGTGTATGGTAAATATACATGAGTTGGGTCATACAAAGCTTCATAAGATTCCACCAGCCCCTCTGTGTATACACCACATGTGCATGCTTGTGTTTTGTACGTGTGTGCGAGCGTGCGAGCGTGCGTGCATGCGTGCGAGCGTGCGTGCGTGCGTGCGAGCGTGCACGCGTGCGTGCGTGCGTGCATGTGTATTTGTATGTTGGTGTGTTGCTGTGCCCTGTAGCGTCTGAGACTGGAGCTATCTGCATCGTGTAATGTGTATGCGTGTGGGTGCGTTTGTGTGTGTGTGTGTGTGTGTGTGCGCGCGCACGTGAGAGACACACATATGTGACAGCGCCACAGGCCCTGTCACGTCTGTGTCTTCACTACACACACACATTCACAGACACACACACACAAAGACATAGACAAAGACACATACACAGACATAGACACAGACACAGACACAGACAAAGACACATACACAGACACAGACAAAAACACAGACACAGACACAGACATAGACACAAACACAGACACAGACACAGACACAGACACAGACACAGACACAGACACAGACACATTGCATGATGCAGACAGCTCCAGTTTCAGAAGCCACAGGCCCTGTCACGTCTGTGTCTTCACTACACACACAGACACACACAGACACAGACACAGATATAGACACAGACACAGACACAGAC
>Ga0335398_10008963_pt1 | contig 11704 bp, 13 predicted proteins | sample BON03_FD_205742 | JGI IMG/M metagenome (GOLD analysis project Ga0335398, IMG submission 205742) | Freshwater microbial communities from Lake Bonney liftoff mats and glacier meltwater in Antarctica - BON-03 (spades assembly) (version 2) | ecosystem: Environmental > Aquatic > Freshwater > Ice >...
AAGGTCTTCTCTTGTTTGTTTGTGACGACTCGTGTGCTCGCTTGCCTTGTACACCTCAGCAGGCTGATGTGTGCGCCTGTATGAACGGCAGCATGGGGTCTGGACTTCATAGAGTCCATCTCAAGTTCGTGAGTTTTAATAAAAACAAAATTAGCGCGAAAAAATTCTAGACGTATATATAGCCTAGAATATATGCTTACAGTGATTATCTTTTATGTACAAAAAACACATACCATCCACCCATTTGGCACTTGCAACTGATACCTGGGGGTTCTTAGTCTACGCACATCTTCTCTGTCATTGTGTTACATGAGAATCAGAAAGCGAAAGAAGATTCATGAAAATTTATTGACAGTGGGAAAACGTACGAGTCTACCGTGGTATAGCACTTGTATGTGTCTACACTACCTCTACGTGTCTACCCATCTCCACATGTCTACTCTATATCCACATGTCTACTCTACATCCAAATGTCTACTCTATATCCACGTGTCTACTCCACATCCATATGTCTACTCTACATCCACATGTATGCACTACATCCACATGTCTACTCTACATCCACACGTCTACTCTATATCCACATGTCTACTCTATATCCACATGTCTACTCTATATCCACATGTCTACTCTACATCCAAATGTCTACTCTATATCCACGTGTCTACTCCACATCCATATGTCTACTCTACATCCACATGTCTACTCTACGTCCACATGTCGACACCATCTCTACGTGTTTACCCTAGCTTTACATATCTAATCCAGTTTCGAACATACGGTGAATTCGAGAATGAAAACAATTTTGCACTTGCACCCTAGGACTTGAATCAAGGTCTTCTCTTGTTTGTTTGTGACGACTCGTGTGCTCGCTTGCCTTGTACACCTCAGCAGGCTGATGTGTGCGCCTGTATGAACGGCAGCATGGGGTCTGGACTTCATAGAGTCCATCTCAAGTTTGTGAGTTTTTAATAAAAACAAAATTAGGCGCGAAAAAATTCTAGACGTATATATAGCCTAGAATATATGCTTACAGTGATTATCTTTTATGTACAAAAAATCACATACCATCCACCATTTGGCACTTGCAACTGATACGTGGGGTTTCTTAGTCTACGCACAGCGATGGACACACATGTTTGGTTCATGTGTACAGTTGGATGTGCTAGACCATCACGTGTGGATTTCAAGTCTATTCACTCATGTCTACTGTATATTTAGAGGAAATGTGAAGTATATGCTGAATGTTTGTATATACGCATAATCACCTCTTTCCTTGTTTTTCGGTGTAATTGATTCTAGACGGGATATACATCTAGAATTTTTTGGCGCTACATTTCTAACCGTTTAGTAGACGTCTCTCAACTGTAAAAACATACCATGCAATATTAATATCTTTGGTACAATTTAGATGGCCTTGCATTTTGAGATGCTAGGCTGTATGTATGTGTGTGTGTGAGAGAGTGTTTCCGTGTGTTCCAGTGTGCACGCATGTGTGTATATGTGCGTGTGCATGCTAATGTACTTGGTATTTATTTACAGAATTGTGCTAATGCTCAGGCTTCACATATGAAGCCTGATTTCTGCTGTGAAAGCAACGACATAATGAAGGTCGCCAGCGTCTTATATATCACATGTTTATTCAACTTTCAATCATCTTTATGGCAATCTGATATTACATGTTTGTGTCTGAGTGTTGTGTGAGGCTGTGTTACATGAGAATCGGAAAGCGAAGGAGGATCCATGAAATTTTACTGACAGTGGGAAAACGTACGAGTCTACCGTGGTATAGCACTTGTATGTGTCTACACCACATATATGGCATTTAGCATGTCTACGTGTCTACCCCATGTCTACGTGTCTACCCATCTCCACATGTCTACCCTACATCCACACGTCTACTCTACATCCATATGTCGACTCCACCTCTATATGTCTACTACACCTCCATATGTCTACTCTACCTCCACATGTATACCAATTTCCATATCTATACCCCACTTCCATATGTATACACCACCTCTACATGTCTACCCAACTCCACATGCCTACTCCGTTTATACATGTCTACTCCACCATCCACATTTTTACCCCACCTCTACGTGTCTACCCTGGCATTACATATCTAATCGAGTTTCGAACACACGGTGAATTCGAGAATGAAAACACTTTTGCATTTGTACCTCACAGCGGCTGCTGTACAGCTGAGCGTGAGAATTGTGTTTCCTTTTGATCAATCAAACTTTTGGTGTTTCGATATATTTTCTTCTCGATCATTGTGTTACATGAGAACCAGAAAGTGAATGAGGATCCATGAAAATTTATTAACAGTGGGAAAACACGTACGATGAGTCTACCGTGGTATAGCACTTGTATGTGTCTACATCACATCTATGGCATCTAGCGCATATCTATGGGTCTACACCACATGTATGAGTATACACCACCTGTATGAGTCTCTACACTACCTGTGCGTGTCTACCCAAGTCCCCATATTTGCCCCACCTCGTATGAATGTTGCTCTATAATGTCGACAAATTTCCTGGTCTTCGACTATATTCGGGCAGAATTCCACATTGCCTGAACGCTTTGGCGCTCCTTGTGCGTAAACCTTAACACATACACACACACACACGCACACACACACGCACACGATACCTGAACCAGTGCCCAAACATATTCAGGGACAGCTGTCAAGGATAAAAAAAGGAAAAGGAGGGTGGGTGGTCAGAGAAGAAGGGGTTGTGTCAATTTTTGATTCTTCTGCAAGTGCAAAAATATTTCGCAGCATTGGTGTCTTTTCCTCACTGCTCAAATCTGCTTTTATAAACTGGATGCATGATCACTGCTTGAACTTTTTGGATGATGCGCTGATCCATTTCTGGAAACCGCCTTAGTTCTTCATACAAGTAGGAGTTGAAGTCTTCGTCAAAAATCATCGACCACTCCTTAAAATCCTTAAAATCGTACGGTAACTTGCAGTGGATCCAGAATGCGCTTTCCAGCTCAATATTTATTCCACCACAGTCGAGTGCCAATTCAACAAGACTCTTCGCACCACTACAGCGCATAGTGCCAGATGCTTCGTCAAATTCACAGAACACCTTGGTTTTGGGATTAATTAAGTAGTTGACATTCCTACGTGCAGAGCTCATGGTTTGTTGAATTTCCGCGGGGAGCTCCCGACACATTACTTGAATTTGTAGCACGCAATATTGTAGTTGCGAAATTTCTGCTGATTCTAGTGTCGTAACGGGTGGCAATGGAACAAATCGTTTTTCGTCCCTCATATAAGAGTCAATGATCATACTTGTCATTGGAGTGTTTTCCTTGCTATGAATCCAAGAGAAATCGGAACCGCTCATGCTGTATTTAGAATCTGGATATAATTTCGCCAAGATGTAGCGCTGGGCATACCAGTACGAGATATCAATTGTCAGGTGGATGTTAAATGATAAACTTTCAATAACCGCAGAATTTTCAACCATGTTCCTGTTCATTTGGTTATGTAAAAGTTTATATTTCTCGGCAATTTCGTCAATACAAATGCTTTTATTGTAGCACTGTAGCGCGTTCACACACTGTTGAACACATTCATCACAATGTTTACGATCATCTGCGGGCAGTCTTGTCTTGTCCATAATTTTTTTCACCCCCGTCGCAATTCTCTTCACACCCTCTATCATTTCAATGGCCTCACTGACATTGATTCCGTCAGGTCTATCGTCTTTTCTGAAAACACCGCAGAGAGGCGAGGTTATAAACCTATCAACATCAAATATCATAGTAGAACGGTTCTCCACGAAAGAAATGTCGCCGTATATATAGCTTTGTGCATTCACATGGTACTGCCACACTGTCGGCCTGCTGTGGGGAGTGAGTCTCTTGGTGGCGCACGTTTTCATTTTGCACACCTTGCAGTCATACTTGACACAACAAGGACGGGGCTACGTCATATGCACACAACTACTTACATTGTGTGCATTTTGGCTTGAACGTTGAGCTCCTTCTGATATTTCTTCTCATCAACAGCCTCTTCTTTGGCCATTCGTTTATCCTCGGCAAGTTTGTTTTGCCAAAGATCCACTTCATTTTATCTGTCAAGATGTGTCACCCTCGAGGACATCAATGTCTGTAAACGAGCGGAGTGCCTCGTCTACAGATACAGACCATCCACATGTCTACTCCACATCCACATGTCTACTCCACATCCACATGTCTACTCTACATCCACATGTCTACTCCATATCCATATGTCTACTCCACATCCACATGTCTACTCCACATCCACATGTCTACTCCACATCCACATGTCTACTCACATCCACATGTCTACTCACATCCACATGTCTACTCCACATCCATGTGTTTACAATAGCTTTACATATCTAATCGAGCTTCGAACATGCGGGGAATTGGAGAATGAAAACACTTTTGCACTTATACCCTCACAGCGGCTGCTGTACAGCTGAGCGTGAGAATTGTGTTTCCTTTTGATCAATCAAAAACTTTCGGTGTTTGGATATATTTTCTTCTCGATCATTGTGTGACATGAGAATCAGAAAGCGAAGGAGGATTCATGAAAAGTTTATTGGGTTGTGGGTGGAGGGAGCGTGTGTCCTTTGTGCCCTGCAGGGGTCGTCTGCAGAAGGGTCTGTGGCACGTCCTGCAAGGGTGGTGGTGGCGGACAAACTTCAAGGGCCTTTTGTGCACAAGCGGGGAGATGCAGTTTTAGGGGTTCTGAGGTCTCGTGGGTGCAGGGTGGGGATATGCGAATACTACAGCATTTCCATCAGCATTTATTGTAGAATTTCAACTTTATTTGACGCATGTGTGTGTGTACGTGTGCGTGTACGTGTCTAGTCCAGCGCGTACAAGAAGACAAAAAAAGACAAAAAGTACAGATGCTTGAAAATATATGCCATGTCGGATATCTTGGAGAGAAATGCGAGTTGTATGAGGTAGGGTAAACAAAACAATGCCATATGATGCACAGTCATGACGATCAAAACAATCAAAGTAAACACGCAGCTGATACACTCCTTACATTGCACACTAAGCGTCTTGTGGCGTCTGCCGAAGATAGTAGCACATAATGCTTCAAGACACGCCCAGGTCATCAGACACACCATCACAAATGGAGGCTCTGTGTAAAACAGAATGACAGAAAGCTTTCGCACGACTATACTGTACTCCCATGCATTCGCAGAAAATATGGCCACGTTGAATCTTTGCTGCGTCACAACCGGCATGACGCGGGACATTCTTTTGCAGAGGAATACGATTGCACTCGCAGCAAGACCGCACATGCCCACGAAGATCATAGAGTTGGTAGACGAATACAATCTCTCGTCCTTGGCGTAGGGCCATCGTGTAAATAGCATGCTTTCCCAGCAATATAGCAAGAGCGAGTGTTGGCGCATCAATTTTGTTGCGCACAAAGCGCTCTTCTGCAAAGTAGATGCTGGAGTAGACACCAATAGCGTCCCAACTTGTAGATCATTCATGTTCTGCATACGCTCAACCTCGTCTCTGTTTTCAGGCGGGACAACAGGCGGCATTTCCCCGTGTTCGGAATTGGACTGTATGATACGCTCCCGACGCCATAAATATCCCACGTTGGACAGCAGGAGACTAAACCACCAGAAGCATCGCATGATACTCACGTAGCGACGTCAAAAACAGTTGTGACTTTGACACTTTGGCAGCTTTCACCAGATCCTCCTCTTAAAGAAAGTTTTTTTTTAACCCATACTCAGGTTCAGTGCTTGTATGATTATACCCGATATCTCATTACAAATTTTAAATATATATAAGCAGTATGATGTTGAAAAAAATTGGTGATTTAGCAGAGTGAATTCATTTTTATTCGATGGCGATTTGTGATGATAAAATGCAAGCACTGGCTGTTATGCAGCAGCATCTAGGTCGTCGAAGCGACGGTGCATCTAACAGTTGCACGCCCAGCATTCTGAAAGAATTGGACAAAAAGACCCGAAATCTCGTTTCTGACAGACATCTTCTGTTGTACCAAATCAAACTTTATGATGCCAGTAACTGCCAACTTTCTTTGCAAGTCGACGCGAGAAGCAAGCTCAAGTCGATAGAAAAAAAAATCTACAGGTGTCATGCTCTCAAATATATTGTGCAAAATGTGGATACTTGGCAATTATTATTGATGCCAGGACGTACGAATGAAAATGAAAGACGTGCTCTCAACAGGATGATGGAAAAATACAACAAAGTCAAAGACCCGATATGGAGAAGCGACAGATACATTGTGCTGCAAACTAAAATCCGTCAATTGATTCACAATATAAACATGTACCTTCATAATCACAGGGCTCTCTGGTGTTTTCGTCTTGAAAATAATATTCGTGATCCTCAGTTGGAAACATGGCACGGCGAACTTGACCAATACCACGCCGAAATTAGCGATTTGCGCGTTGAGCATCGCATGGCACAGGTGCTGGACCAAACAGACGATCTTCTGTGGGAAAAGGCATTGATGTGGGTTTGCCACTGGAAATGCGTGCCTTCGACTATCAAGACATGGATTATCGAATACGAAAAGTTGCGTAACGAGTTTTGGGGTTTTTGGAAATATGACAAGTTGCATTATGGAACCTATTTTTCCGATAAAAAGCACACGCATCGAAACATCGATACATTTCCGTCTGAGACTACACTCGCTAGCTATTTCCGACAGCCAGAGCAGTCAGTACACCGAGAATACCGAGAATTATCCATCGCCCAGATTATGCAACTTACGGAATTTTTCTTAGCTATTGATAAAAAGCAAAACCCATTTCACAATGATGTGTGTCAAAAGACTTACTCTGAACTCTACGGGCGGAAGTTTGATGACTTTCGATCATACCAATCCGACACAGACTCCAACCCTGATTCCGAACATCACTCTATCTCAGATTCCGAATCGCATGCGCCTTCATCCAAGGTTTCATCCGAATGGGAAGAAGAGACAGACAGTGATACCGAGCAAAACTCACTCGCAAAACAACATGCACTAGACCCGTAAACGGCCCGGGTTTTCCCAGCATCAATCACGTGAGCCCCATACTCCCACGATGGGTGGGTGCTGGGGTGCAAGCGAAGGGGGGTCGACCGCAATTTTGGACCAACATAGAATCATTTAGCAACGTTTTTATTAAAGGCTGAAACTTGTGCATCTTTTTGGGACCACGTGACTTTTTGGGACCACATGACTTTTTGGGACCACATGACTTTTTTGGGACCACAGGACTATATTCAAAAAATGGAATACGAAAGACCATACAGGTCTACCCCACCTTGTACCACGCTGGACAATCACCGGCATCTGTGTCTGCAGTGTCGCGAGTCGCAGGACGCTTGTCCCTCTCGCCAGTCTTGTTCTTCTCGCCAGTCAGATCAACTACCGGAATTGGTACAGTTGCGGGGATTGTTGTGACATTCTTCATGACGCTGTGCGTTTTGCTCCTGAGGATTATTTGAGGATTTAAATGCACTTTTTTGTTTTGACCAACCCAATGTTCTCAAATTACTTTGTCCGTGGAAGCAGGCGTAGAAGAAAAGGGTGGTAAGAAGTAGGGTGGAAGCATAGGAACACTCTTCCCTTTTATAGAGAAAAGAATAACACAACGTTTCGAATTACTGTCCTTGGAACTTTTCTATCTCTCCTTGGAAGTAGGCGTAGATTTTTTTTGAAAAGGGTGCTTAAAAGAACGGTGAAGCCACGGCGGATGCATAGGAACTGCATCGGTGGCAAAGAAGATGCTGGCTACACGTGGCATTCGCGAGGCGCAAGAACAGAGCAGTGTGGCGGCCGAAGTGCGGGCAGACTCCAGCCATCTCACAGGCTCCTTCCTGCATGATGCTATGGTCGAGAGTGAGCTTAACGGATCTTCGTCTGTGGCGACCGAGATGGAAGTGGACGTCACTGCTCCTGATGAACAAGGTGGAATGAAGTTACATGAGTGCGAGAGATGTGGACCTCATGTTTGCACCTGGAGCACTGTGCCTACCGCAGATGTGCCACCTGAGGTGTATGCCACGGTCGGTCTGACACTGGAGTTTGAGAGTGCACTGGAGAAAATGAGCGAATTTGTCTTCCATTTTCACCAAGCTCTGCACCTGTGCATTGTGACGCAGAACAAGGAGAACATGCCTCGTATCATGATGTCCATGGCGAATTTTGTTGAGCATATAGACGAGGAAGACACGTCTTACTCGAATCTACTGGATCTGTCCATGCTCAGACTATTTTCTATCATAGAAATGGACGGTGAAGGTGTCAACACCCAGAACCGCGTTTTTGAAGCTGGACATGATGATTTCATGTTTGAGGTCTTGCTCGAATTCCCCTTTGAGGATCTGAAAAAACGCATCTGCGACTTCATCGAAGAGCAGCCCAATCTGCGTGAGTATAACATACACACATACATAGCTGATAATCTCCACAAGGTCCCGCAGAAGACTGATTTCTCGCCCGCCAAGACAGTGGCCCGTGTCTGCAACAAGTGGCCGGATAATGTTCAAATGCCCGAATTTATCATTTTCCACGTCAAACGCTACAGGATCATGAAAGACGGTCGCCAAGCTCTCGATCGTGCTGCTCGGCCCTGATTGACACGGATCCAACACAACCTGAGCATCTTCCAGGCAGCTGAAATGCCAGGCTCAAGATCTCTCGCTTCTGCAAAGTGTAGTCTGTCGAAAAAAAGGTAACAGGAGCAGTCTTCTTCGGAGATGAGATGTACCAGAACTGGCGCCTCGATACTTTGTTCGCTTGGAGAACTGACGCAGGATAAAAGCGGAGGCCTTGGCCTCGCAAGCTCGTTTATTGACGTTTTGGCTTAGTTCAGAGGTGAATACTAAGACAGTTTTACTAATAACGATCACAAACACATATATACATACACACGTACACACACATACACATACACATACACATACACACAAAAGTATATACATGAGTATATGACACGATTGCGCACGGCATTACCAGCTACTATGCTCAGTACACGACCCTCTCGCCACCTATCTTCAGAACACATGTGATGGGATTATACTCGACGTAACCAGACTCGTAATCGCGTCTTGTAAATTCTGTAGCATAGGGGCACATTGTTATTTCTTGCACTTGTGGCAACGAGCAGTGTCTGATTTTATTTTCCTGTGTTTTAATAATGCTGTAAAGATCATGAAGCACTTCATGTGCTGCTTCAATGTTACCTCTGTTCGTTGCACCTTCTTTAAAAAAACAATACAAAAAAGAAAAATTTTCGACGTGAGCAGACTCGTAATCGGGTGTTGAATATTCTGGAGTGTAGGGGTACATTGGTATTTCTTCCACCTCAGGCAATGAGCAGCGTCTGATTGTAATATCGTGTGCCTGAATAATTCTTTTAATTTCATCAAGATAGTGATATGCATCTATATTCTTAGCTGGATTCGTTCCAAAGTTTTTAACAAAAAATTTCAACATAGAAAAAAACTTAGAAATTAACCTTGTTCTCTGGACTGAGTTCATTTTTGAAAGTGCTTCAAAAGGCATAAGTCGGTCTAGACATCGTCCGACTTTCAAGTACTTATATAGTTAAAAAGTATACGTTGCGATATATTTTCCGCGGATTGACAAAAAATGTCCGAGACATGCGCTTTATATACCATCAAGATTACATGTCCCACTGACCAAATAATAATGTCAATCTGATGCTAAGCGATCGCAAAGCGTTTCCAGGATCTTCGCTTGTGTGTTTTGATACATAAAAATTAGAAACGTGCATGCACGCACATTAGTGATGCGAGGCAGACTTTCACCCATATTTATTGACCGTAGAATATGTCTCAAGTGGTAACAAAGTAATCTCACATAAACACAATCACGGAGAAGAAAAATATCCAAACACCAAAACTTCGATTCATCAGAAGTAATTCTCACGCTCAGCCGTAGAGCAGCTGCTGTGTGAGGTCGACATGTGGATGTAGAGTAGACATACGCAGATAGAGTAGACACATGGAAGTAGAATATAAATGTGGAAGTAGAGTAGACATGTGGAAGTAGAATAGACATGTGGAAGTAGAGTAGACATGTGGAGGTAGAGTAGACATGTGGACTCGTACGTTTCCCCACTGTGAATAAATTTTCATGAATCCTGATTCGCTTTCTGTTCTCATGTAACACAATGATGGAGAAGAAAAATATCCAAACACCAAAAGCTCGATTCGTCAGAAGGAAACACAATTCTCACGCTCAGCCGTAGAGCAGCTGCTGTGGGTTCAAGTGCAAAAGTGTTTTCATCCTTGAATTCAACGTGTGTTGGAAAAACTAGATTAGATATGTAAAGCTAGGGTAGACATATAGAGATGAGGTCGACATGTGGATGTAGAGTGGATATGTGCATGTAGAGTAGACATATGCAGGTAGAGTAGACATACGCAGATAGAGTAGACACGTGGAAGGAGAGTAGATATGTGAAGTAGAATATACATGTGGAAGTAGAGTAGACATGTGGAAGTAGAGTAGACATGTGGAAGTAGAGTAGACATGTGGAAGTAGAGTAGACATGTGGAAGTAGAGTAGACATGTGGAGGTAGAGTAGACATGTGGACTCGTACGTTTCCCCACTGTGAATAAATTTTCATGAATCCTCATTCGCTTTCTGTTCTCATGTAACACAATGATGGAGAAGAAAAATATCCAAACACCAAAAGCTCGATTCGTCAGAAGGAAACACAATTCTCACGCTCAGCCGTAGAGCAGCTGCTGTGGGGTTCAAGTGCAAAAGTGTTTTCATTCTCGAATTCAACGTGTGTTGGAAAAACTAGATTAGATATGTAAAGCTAGGGTAGGCATATAGAGATGAGGTCGACATGTGGAGGTAGTGTAGACTAGCCATGTATGGCACGGGAACGACAAGAAGACAGGAAGGAGCAAATGCAGATGCGGCAAAGAGGAAAAGAGACGCAGGTCCCGACATCTTAGAACCCCAGATTCGAGCCTTATAAGCTATGGATGAGGCATGAAACACGGATAGCAACACGTCTCACAACCTCAATGGGCAAGAAGCCTGGCGCATGAATCTTGCCATGATGCACAGACAATGCCCCATCTGCAATAAAAAGAAAGGCAACTGCCATTTCCCGACACAACTCCATCTGAACCCACCCTGCCTGGAGTGCAAACATGCGTGGAAACCCGTAGGCATCAAATACAACGGGACAGCACTGAAGGTGACCCATGGCAAAACGCCCATCCGACTCCTGGAGTTTCTTGAACTCTTTCTCTGGCCATGTTATCACCGGTCCCGAGAAGGCCATGAGGGGGGCAAGGGTGCAGTCGACTAGCCTGAGACTATTTTCTATCGAAAGATCCTTGTTCTTGCGTAGGAAGCAGGCCATCTCCGTCATTCCATCCATTACGTATCTTCTTTGGGCCGCGCTGTCCAGCCACATATTATACATTCACACTGCCTACACCTCACTCGCTTGTGTGACCTTTGCCAGCATCCTCCACTTTCAAACTCTGGCAACGTGTCAGGCCACCACCTGGCTGGTAGTAACAAGACCGGCTGCTGGTCATCCTTCGTCAGTTTTGTCGCGAGCTTTCCATCAGTCCAATTTTGCCATCCTTGCCATTTGTCCTCATACTCTCGCTTGTTGTGTCCTTTGTTCTGGACCTGAAATTCAACCATGCTTTCGA
>Ga0335398_10008967_pt1 | contig 11698 bp, 10 predicted proteins | sample BON03_FD_205742 | JGI IMG/M metagenome (GOLD analysis project Ga0335398, IMG submission 205742) | Freshwater microbial communities from Lake Bonney liftoff mats and glacier meltwater in Antarctica - BON-03 (spades assembly) (version 2) | ecosystem: Environmental > Aquatic > Freshwater > Ice >...
ATATATACATACATACACACATATATATGTGTGTATATATACATATATATATATATATATATATATATATATATATACATAAACATATATATATATCCATAGATAGACAGAAGAACATATAGATAGATATATATATAGATAGATAGGTATACACATATAATCTGGGGCAGGGACAGCAGCAGGTGCGGAGCCCACCCGGGATATAGACCACTGCGTCGTCTTGCCCGATGGTGCCGCCGCCGGTATTGCCGCCAGTGGCCGAAGCCCCACCGATATTGACCCCAACAGGTGACGCACCTGCGCTGCCGTTGAGCGGGAGGCGCCACCGTCGCGCGTACGGGCTGCCGCCACGACCTCCGGCCCTATCACTGCCGATGCCGCCGCTGCTGCCGTCTTGTCTCAAAGCGCCGAGTCCACCAGCGCTGCAGCGGCGCGGGTTGACCCTAACCACAGTTCGCCACAGCAAATGTCCACGCGAACGCGGCAAATCGGCCGTGTGTCGGTCGTTGGCGCGACCGCCGGGTGTGCCACGACTGCGTCGTCCCATTCCTAACTCGCAGGCCAAAGTCGTGACGGCACAAGGACCACAAACGCGGCACCACTCATGGGGAGTTGAGAACGCGCACGCACAGCGTGGGGATCGGAGTGGGCGTCCGCACAGGAACACCAGCCACAGTGACCGAAGCGCCAAGGCCGAGGGCCGAGGATTCACCAAAGGCCCACACCACGCCGTCCGCATCGGCCGCGAGCGTGTGCGTCCAACCGATGGCCACCGCCGCAAGCTCGACTCCGCTCAGCCCGGCCACTCGCGTTGGCGTGGGCTGTGGCCCGGCGTGGCCGAGGCTGTAATTACAGGTGGAGCCCCAAGTGAACAGCTCACCCTTCTCTGTCACAACGCAGGAACAGCCATCTCGTGCATCCACGAGCTTGATACGTTGGCCGATGAGCTCGGCCACACGCTGCGGTGTGCGCCCCTCACGCCCTTGTCCGTTAGCGCGCCCATCGCCCCACCCGTAGAGCTCGCCCTCCTTGGTCAGCGCGAGGGCGTGGAAGTCGCCGGCAGCCACGGCAACGAACCGCTGCCTGGTCTGCGCCAGGGCTTCGATCCGTCGCGGCAGCACCTCGCTCTCCAACGAGCCGTGGCCAAGCCCGCCGTCCCGGCTGAACCCAAAGGAAAAGATCGCGCCGGCATCGGTCACCGCCAGAGTGAAGCCGGCCCCGAGGGCGACGCCCACCACGCGATCCTGCGATAAGGCGTCGACCCGCTTCGGAGTCGCCTCAGACCCGGTCTCTGCATCGAGCTCGTAGCCCAGACCGCTCGGTCGTTCAAACTCTTCTAGCCCTCCATCCTCGTTCTCCTCCACGTCCTCGAATATTGCTCGACCCCAGGTAAAAAGTCGGCCTTTCTCGTCGACCGCCGAGCTCGTAAAATTCGACCCGGCCGCGATGTGCTCAATGTGGCTTAGCGACTCGATCCTGCCTGGCACCTCCCTCGCACCCTCATCGCCGTGGCCGAGCGCGCCGTAGTCACCTGCGCCCCACGAGTAGACCTCGCCCTCGGCACTGAGAGCGAGGCAGTGCACGTAACTAGTGGCCACGCTGACGATGCGCCTTTCCTGCATCGACGGCACCGGCGTGGGCGGGCCGATCTTGCGGCGAACATTGGGGTCGGCGGCGGGGTCCGCGGCATGGCCTAAGGCGGGCGCGCTGCCGCAGTCGCTGCCGCAAGTAAGCAGCCGCCCTCCCTTGTCCACAAAGATGCTGTGCTCTAGTCCCACTGCGAGCGGAACCTGACGCATCTGAGCGTCGCGACAGTCGCGCTTCAGCAGGCATGCAACCCACGAAGTAGCTCCTTCAGGCAGGGAGGAGCCGACGTCGAGGCCTCGCGCCCCGGCGCGCCGACGAAGCTCCGTCTCCACCGGCCCAATCGCGCGCGGCGGCGGCGGAGGAGTCGGCGCGTCGCGACAAAGCGATCGGCAGGTTGCGGCGAGGCGGGCGAGGTCGCGAGTGTCGAGGCGGGACAGGATAACGGCCAGGAGCTCGGCGGGCAGCTGCAGCAGCGGGGAAGACGCTTGTGCCGAGAAGACTAGCGGCAGGAATTGGGCACGCAGATCGACGGTGATGGCCAGACCCTGGGCAGCATGCTCGTCGCTGAAGCTCGGCGCGGCGAGCTGGCACTCGCGGGCCGCGGTGCGCAGGGCGGCCAGGGCTGCGGCGCCGGCCATGTTGCGCTGGAGCGGGCTGTGGCAAAACTGGCGCGCGCAGCGGCGTTGAAAATCCGGTTCACAGCATATTCTTCACAGCGCGCCCTCCCCCTGATATTACCTCATACATAACGAGAGGGAGGACACCTTGGTTTCAGGGTCAACCTGCATATTGCGTGCAACTCGTTCGTCCATATTGTGCTATATACTAGCGCAATATGCTACATAGATAATGCTCCCTCTGTACACTCCCACCCCCATCTACACTGTAGTCTCTACCTCTACCTAATTCTAATTCTAATATTGTAATTGCAATTGCTCTGCTTGTGTACTTATACTTAAAGTACGTACTTATTATATATTATATATAGTAGTAAATAGCTCTAGTAGCACTAGCAGTAGTAGTATAGTACATTCTAGTTTCTAGTTTATACGATTCAGACCCTCCTAGAATATCTAGACAAACGCAATGAAGAACACGCGAGAGAAAACACACACACACACCGTGTCGGCGCGGCACTCACAAAGGGACCGCATTCTCAGTGCCGCGAAGGCACGAATCTGGGGGGCTATCTCGGGTCAACACGTCCTCGGACGTTAGGTTAACCCCTTAACGCCCTACCCCCCCTGCTGGAGTCCAAACTTTGGCAAAAAATCCTGTTCACAGCGTATTCTTCACAGCCCCCCCCCCTGATATTACCTCATACATAGTGAGCTCACCGCCTTGGTTTAAGGGTGAACCTGCGTATTGCGTGCAACTCGTTCGTCCAGGTTGTTCTATAGCATAGCAATATGCTACATATTATACTGCTCCTCTATATAATAATTAATAATAGTCTATAAATTATACTATAAACTCCCACCCTCATCTACTTACGAAAAACTGCCTCTCCCTGCCTGCTGCCTGCTATTGCGTATGTATGCGTATCGCGTCTTATATATAAATATAATATATAATATATAATTTGTATGCGTATCCGGAATTCGCGTATCTCGCGTTATTATTTTTGCAAGTGTATCGGGTAATTTTACCTCGTATCGGTGTCGTGTCGTATCCACTCGAATATTCGCATCTGGAAAAGTATCGTAAGTGTATCTCTATCTCTGTCCCTGCTGATTGGTATTTCCGGGCATTATCATTATAGCAAATCGAAAATTCCGTATTTTATTGTTATTAAAATATTTATTGCGTATCGGACGAATATCAGATAAGATACAGTATCCTAGCCGGATACAGCATGCTACTACACATTTTTTTATCGGGATCGGGATACACGAATTCCGGATTACGCATACAAAAATTATGAGACGCATTACGCATATAGTACATATACGAAACAAATTCCGGCCATCTACTTACTGATACTACTGACTGTGACTGTAGCCTACTACTACTACCCAGCTAGCTAGTTGTAGTGTTGCTACTGCCCTGCGTATGCGTATGCGTATGCTTATATAATGCGTATGTACTTATTATACTGCTTATCGAACTTGTCGCAATAGTAATAGTAGTATTAGTATCGTAGGTTCTAGTTTATAATTTATACAATTCAGACCCTAGAATATCTAGACAGACACAACCAAGAACACGCGAGAAAAACACACACACTCCGTGTCGGCGCGGCACTCACAAATGGACCGCATTCTCGGTGCCGCGAAGGCACGAATATGGGGGGCTATCTCGGGTCAACACGTCCCCGGACGTCTCCACCACGTCCACCGCGTCGGCCGCCGCCTGTCCCTGCGAGTGGCCCCGAGCCTGCCACCAACCCCGCCCCCGATCCGGTCCCCGTCCCTGCCCACGGCGGCCTCGCCTCGCCTCCGCTGCCTCCGCCGCCCACTCGCGGCTGTCCCAGAGCTGGCCTAGCGCCCGCTGTCCCCTGTGCAGGGCAGAGCCTGCGCACCTGCACATAGGATTCATATCATTAGTATTAGGAGTAGTATTGTGATTATTCAGAGTAGTCGTATGGTCGTAAAGAATAGTCCTCATTCCTCGAAGCCCTGCGACGAAAGCACCCAAAGGTGGGTCGAAACGATTACAAACGACTCATTTGTTGTTACATTTCGGCAGTTCTTGTCCCGCAACGGCCTGTAACAAGTCATTCGTTTTCGTGTACGTAGTATTAGTATTCTTCGTATGATTAGGCCCCCACAGTGTCCGACCAGCCCGCAGCCCGTTGAGCAGGGCAGAGAACCCGAGCACCCACCGGTATGATGAGTAAGATTCGTATTCGGAGTAGTATTTTCCAACAGAAACAGGTCACACACACAAACATACGTGAAGAACACCATCACAGCAGTATTGTGAATAGTATTAAATGTATTGTTCGTATTTGTATTCGTATACGTTTCCATACTAGTACGATCCGGATGATTACAATCCGCAGCTTCCCACCCGCCTAACCGTTGAACAGGACCGAGAGCCCGAGCACCTACAGGTAGGATCGTTAAGATTAGAATTCGTCAACGAGTATAGTATCAGTATCAGAAAGAGCATGCGTATGCGCAATCTCTGTATGCGTCGTGGTCTTCGTATGCTTATGCGTATGCCTTGAAAGCTGCCCGCGCACCTGCGAGGCGCCCGATCACCCACAGGTGCGCACCACCGTAGCATACGTAGCATTAGTGTTACCATTACTACTTTTATGATTACTATAATCGCTATTATTGTTATTGTTATTGTTATTATTATTATACTAGTAGTAGTAGTAGCAGTAGTAGTAGTAGTAGCAGTAAGCAGTAGTAGTAGTAGTAGTAGTAGTAGTAGTAGTAACAGCAGCAGGCACCAGCAGCAGCAGCAGCAGCAGCAGTAGCAGCAGCAGCAGCAGTAATAGCAGCAGCAGCAGTAGTATTAGTAGTTGTAGTTGTAGTTGTAGTAGTATTGTTCTCCAGGCGCGTAACACCATATAATTTGTATGATGCATATGGGCATTGACCGTAGTGTGTTTGTATTCTTATTATAGAAGCCAGCGCGCCTGGGCGTGCCTGTCGCCGCAGATGGCGGTGAAGGCGCAGAGTTATATTTAATTTTATATAGGTAGCATCCTCATCATCATTCGTTTATTAGTGGTAAAGGTGCCCTGTGCTCCTAAGTAAGTTGCAGCAGCTTTTTGTATTATCAAGCTGTACTAATGACTTCTCATTTCTTTGGTGCTGTGACTCATAACAACGGTTTTAGGTTCGACTCCTCAGTCGCCTGTTCCGGATCGTTCCGGGTTTCATGGGTGAATTGCTGGTATATATGTGTGTGTATGTGTGCGTGTGTGTGTATACATACACACACTCACACATGTATGTGCATATACATATGTATATATATATATATATATATATATATATATATATATATATATATATATATATATATATATATACATATATATATATATATATATATATACATATATATATATATATATATATATAAATAAACATATATATATATAAAGAAAGCGGTGATGCCAGTCAAGGCAGGGCGAGGAGGGTGTGTTTGTGATCCCAACCCTACGTGTAGAATATATTTTCACGTATTCCTGTGGCGCAACCACAAGAATATGAATAACGTATTCTGCCTGATTCACCCTGTATATGACATGGATACGTACATATTCGAGGACAATGTATTCACAAAACAGGCTAAACATGAATAGAATACCGTGTTCGTTTCCTCGTTCCGCGTATTCAACATGTAGGATCCCAACTCTCGACTCCAAGACGCAGCTCGGCAAGGGCGCCCAACCAGCACCACGGCAGAGCCAGAGATGGGCGCGATATATATATATATATATATACACACACACATATATATATATATATATATATATATATATATATATATATATATATATATATATATATACATATATCCGCAAGTTGAGCTCTCCCGATGAGATGACCAAAGGGAGCGAGATGGCAAGCTTGGCGTGCAGCGCCGCCACTTATATATACATACATACATTATATATACATATATATGTCTGTATGTATGTATGTATATATATATTATATATATGTATATATATATGTATATGTATATACGCACGTTGTGTGCATCGAGTGATCCGATAGGGTGTGTGCGCGCAGAGGATGCTCCAGAATGAGGCGCATACAACACGCAGAATTTTATGCACAGGACGCTCGACTGGAAGTGCGCCTGCATCTAGGCCTGAGGATGGTCCGAGATTAAACGAAACCAGATCTAGCACACAGTCGCTCTCTCTCCACCGCGCGGCGCGCTTTGCGTGTTGCCTAAGTCGGTGTCGCTTCTTTTATTAACCAGTTTATATATATAACTCACGAGTCGATGAACAAGACGCACGACTGGAAGTGCGCCTCCATCTAGGCCTGAGGATGGTCCGAGATAAAAAAAATAAGTGTGAGTTGTATGTTATGAAAAAACTCACGAGTCGATGAACAGGACGCACGACTGGAAGTGCGCCTCCATCTCTGCCTCAGCGTCGGATCGGTCCTTGATGGGCACGCGGTGGTACGAGAGGTGCGGCGACTCGGAGAAGAAGTTGGACACGTCCTCCGTCGCATTCAGCACGTGTCTGCGAGGCCAACGCTCAAGGCTTGGGCACCTCCAACAACGGCGACTAAGCACGTCGCTCGTCCTTGAGTTGTGTGTGTGTGTGTGTGCGCGTATGTGTGTGTATATGCGTGTGGGTGCGTGCGCGCGCGTGTGCGTGTGCGTGTATGCGTGTGCGTGTGTGCGTGTGGGTGCGCGTATGTGTTATCTGTTGTCTGTTTGTCTGTGAGTGTGTCAGTTTGTGCTGTCTCTGTTGACCAGAGATTTTATGTACAGAGATGGCGGCGTTGCAGCGGCGCGCGCTGACAATAAGGCCAGGCCGCCAAGCCTGCCGCGCGCGCGTCCCTCTCGCTCTCTCGCGCCCCGCCGTGTTGCGTGCTGGCGTGGGCTGTTCGTCTTACGTGATCCGTAGCGCCTGGAGCCGGTCCTGGTCCGAGGCGGTGACGCGGTCGCCGAGGAAGAGAAAGTCTGGAAGTATTTCGCCCCGCCAGCTGTCCTCCAGGAAGCGGGTGTGTGCCGAGCACGAGCCCAGCTCGAGCGAGAGCGACTGAATCCGCGGGCTGCGCTTGGCCCTGCGGGGTGCGTTCGTCGGGGCCCGGGTCGGGTTGCGATGTTTGTGTGAGCCAGTGCGGCCGGGTGTGTGGTGCGTGGGCCGAGTCTGGATGCCGCCGACTCTCGCCGCAACTACACAGGCCACTCACGCTGCGAAACCTCGGGTCGTCGAAGAGGCCGGCGTCTGCGGGAACCCGGCGCCGTGATGCCACCCCGGAGAAATGCACGCCACGGAGAGCCCGAGCGTGATCCCTGGTGGGCGTAGGTCATTGTCGTCCCCGTTGCCCATCGTTATGGAGAGCTCCTCTGCCGGCGGCGCCGAGTGCACGAGCAGGGCGGGCGCCGATCGGAACAAATTGTGTGCCGAAGTTAGCTGGCCGGACCGCTGGGTAAATGATTGCTCGCGCATCGACGCACACCCGGGCCCCGTCGGCCCGCATACAGGCTCTGCGACTTGGTCGTACGTCGGCCCGCACCCGGCCTCTGCGACCGGGTCGTACGTCGGCCCGCACCCTGTCAAACTCGGCCTCTCCCTCCGCTTGGCTAGCGGGCTCGGCTTGAACTCGCCCTCGGCTTGGGCCATTGCGAATGAACCGACTCGCGCTTTGACTTTGACTTGACTTTTGACTTTTGAAAGCAATCTCCGGGCGTAACGGCCGTTTTATTACGCAAATAGCCAGTTTTATTACGCAAATAGCCACTGGCCGTCACGCATCGCTCGGTTCCCCACGGCCCTGCCGCCACGCTCCGCTCACTCGAGTAGCGGTTTTGTCGGGCCGATCGGCGCGAACCTCAGGGCAGGCATGCTCGGCGCGCGTTTGGCCTTGCGAGGTCGCGCTTTGCTGCGCAGAGGACGGCCTAGTCTCGTCCGCGCGCTTGCCTCGGCGCCGAGACCCGGCGCGATCACGCTCGATGCGCCGTTCATATCTGACACGATGCCGCTGGCGGAGGGCATCATTGGCGAGCTGGCCGAGCTGCTTGTCGCAGTGGGCGACTCGGTGGTTGAGCATGACCTCATCGCCGTCATTGAGACAGGTGAGCGGCCGACGGCTCCTCACCACGTCGCCGCTTGCAGCGCCTGATAACAAATCCCCGTTCTTGTTTGCAGACAAGGCCGCGATCAACGTGAAGGCGAGCGCCACTGGTGTGATTGGTGTCATCCTGGTGGAGATCGACGAGCCCATCGTCGAGTGCATGCCCATGTTCGAGCTGCGATGAGAGAGAGCATGTGTCTTGTACGCTTTACTATATTTACCATTTTACTGCCACCTGTCCGGGAAGAGTTTCTGTGGCTCTTTAGCTGAGCTCTTAGAGCAAGCTCGGCCGGCGGAGGCAGAGCGCCACGCCGCCGACACTGGTGTCGAAGACGCTGCTCCGAACAATACCTATTCCTTTTGTATTTGTATTTGTACATCCCAATAAGAGACGATCTCTTCTTTCGCCTCTTCCTCCTCTTCGCTCTTCCTCTTTCTCTGCAACTGGCGGACTGGATATGCTGTCCCTGTTTTTGGACGCGGGTTAAGCCGTATCTCCTTCTGTCCTCCCCTCTATGTCTCGAGCGAGGTTGTGGTTAGTCTTTGTGATTTGTGATTTGTGAGGCCGGGTTCGGGTGTTCGGAATGCGGGCGCCGCGCGCCGCCACAGGAGCACGCGCCTAGATACATAGACATAGACATAGTATATATCGTGTCCAGATGTTTTAGCTACTAGCTATTTTTTTTGATGAGATTGAGATGCGCTCGCTCTCGTGCCGCGGCAGCTCACAGCTCACAGCTAACAGAAAACGGTGTGTGAGTGAGTGACTCGTGAGTGTGAGTGTGCCGACAGTAACAGCCACGGCCACGGATGCTAAAAAACGAGCGAGAGCGAAGAGCGAAGAGCGAGTGCGAAAAAATGTGCGCCCGTCGGGGTTGGGGCGTTGGGTCGGGGCGCTCCACCACAGCGCGCGGCGCCGTGCGCGGCGCGCGTCGAGCTCGAGAGCCAGGCGTGGGGGTGGGGGCGGCCCATAGCATAGGCATTGGCATTAGGAGTCTGAGCGAGAGAGGCTGCGAGTGCGGCGAGCACGAGAGCACACGCACGGTACGACTGCGCTGCTAAAAAATTAATCTTATCTACTAAAACTAAACGCGACAGCGAACGCCAATAACACCTGCACCAACCAAGTACCAAGTATAAGTCATTAGCAGCACACTTCACCATCACAAGTACTACGTATACTACACACTAACACAACACACCTAGCGCGTGTAAGTGATAGCGAAGAAATAAGAAGCGGCTGCCACTGCCAAGCGGTAATACGTAATACGCGGCACAGAGAGGGGGAGCACGGCGTTCGCACTACGCGTTACCCAGGCACTCAGGCGTACGTATACAAGGATTACATACTAATACAGTATACGTGTAAAACGTATACTTATTACCATGCATTATACAAATAAATTAGTTGGCGTCTCACGCGGGTGCGACCTCGACTCCGGGGCGATAGCCAGTAGTAACCTGTCGCCATGTACCATCGCATCGCCGACGCACCAGGCGAATGCAAACGTCTTTTCGCGAATGAACGCGCACACGCCGCTCCCGAAGCTTGAAGCGCCCCCTTGTGCTCCGCACCACATCCTACCGCCTGCGCGTGCCTGCTCTTGGCCTTTACGCGATATTGCCACCCCCAATATTGTATGGTTTGTGGCATACACACGGGGGGTCGATGGGGGGACGTATATTGCACAATAGTCGTGCAATAGTATTGCAATACGGTAGGCTTTGCAGGTGGGGGGGGGCAACAAAAGGATGATTGACTTCCACAATAAAGCTTTCGAGTGAAACAACATCTTGTAAAGGATAAGCCTGATCGTCGCGAGCGCTTCGGGCTCAGTAGCCTGCGACGAGGTCGGTGTCCACGAGCAACACGTAGGCGGCGAGCTGGTACATGCTCTCGAACCGGAAGCCCTGGACGTAGCCGGCCGTCCGCTGGCCGTTGCCAGAGAGCACGCCCTCACGCGTCACCTGCGCATTCGCAGGATATGGGCTCTTTTCTTTTCTTTCTGTAAATCCTTCACAACATACAACTCACACCACAAAAGCTGAGCGCAGCGCGAAAGAACCTCCCCGGCGCCCCAGGCTTTTGTAAATCCCTCATAACATACAACTCTCACCACAAAAGCTGAGCGCAGGGCGGAAGAATCTCCCCTCGTTGCTCCTCCAGTAGATGGCGCCGGCTTCGTCGGGTGGCTGGGCTGCTGATTGGTATAAAGATCAACAGGCCACACACACACACACCGACAGAGAATAACACCCCCGACACCAAAACACACGCACACGACAAGATCAACACCCCAAACCCCCAAACGAACACCCTCCACGCACACTTAACAACGCTCGAAGGTGGCGCGACGACGGTGCGTCTGATTGGTATGATCAGGTCAGAGTAGAATCGTTTCCTCTTTGTGCGCAGGTCAAGGGCGCGGTCTTCCTAGTGGGAGCTACATGGCCTGGATGTGTCCACAGAGAACAGAGAACAGTGCTTGTGCTGAGGGGGGTGACCCTAGGTGTATTCATGGGTGGTGGTGGTAGTAGTAGTAGTAGTAGTAGTAGTAGTAGTAGTAGTAGTAGTGGTGGTAGTGGTGGTGGTAGTAGTAGTAGTAGTAGTAGTAGTAGTAGTAGTAGTAGGAGTAGTAGTAGTAGTAGTCGTAGTAGTAGTAGTAGTGGTGGTGGTAGTAGTAGTAGTAGTAGTAGTAGTAGTAGTAGTAGTGGTGGTGGTGGTAGTAGTAGTAGTAGTAGTAGTAGTAGGAGTAGGAGTAGTAGTAGTAGTAGTAGTAGTAGTAGTAGTAGTAGTGGTAGTAGTAGTAGTAGTAGTAGTGGTAGTAGTAGTAGTAGTGGTAGTAGTAGTAGTAGTAATGGTAGTAGTAGTAGTAGTAGTAGTAGTAGTAGTAGTAGTAGTAGTAGTAGTAGTAGTAGTAGTTTTATAGTATTGTTCGCGCATGAGCTGCTGCCGCCGGTGATAATTCGGTCCGTCGAGGAGCCACGGCGCCGTGGCGGCGGAGGCCTTTACACGATATTGCCTCGGGTTAACCCGAGGTGCGTCGAGGAGCCACGGCGCCGTGGCTTGGCCTTTACACAATATTGCCACTGCCAATATTGTATGGTGTATGGCATACATAAAAGGGGTCGGGTGGGGGTCGTATATTGAGCATTAATCGTGCAATAGTATTGCAATGGGGTAGGCTTTGCAAGTGGGGAGGGGCAACAAAAGGATGATTTGACCCCCACGATAAAGCTTTGAAGTTTAACAATATCTTGTAAAGGCTCAGCCGTGGCGGCGGAGGCCCGGCGGTCGAGTGGGAGACCGGGGGGCGTGTTTTAGAGATGAAAACGAGGGAATGCTTACGTTGGAGAAGGTATATATATATATATATATA
>Ga0335398_10008968_pt1 | contig 11697 bp, 2 predicted proteins | sample BON03_FD_205742 | JGI IMG/M metagenome (GOLD analysis project Ga0335398, IMG submission 205742) | Freshwater microbial communities from Lake Bonney liftoff mats and glacier meltwater in Antarctica - BON-03 (spades assembly) (version 2) | ecosystem: Environmental > Aquatic > Freshwater > Ice >...
AACACAGTAAAACGGAATTCGAAATGAGAGAGTTCTAGGAAAAGTTCGAAGAATCAGAGACTTTTTCCAGGAGCAAATTTAGTCGTGCGACCGGCGTAATCGCAAAAAATTGCTAAATCGATTAGATCGATTTATTGGTCAACGGATCAATAAGTCCCGGTTACCTCGGCGGCTTGAGGGTACCGGGACGAGGGTACCGGGACTCGGTCAGATTACTTGGTGAATCGGATAACCAAAAAAGTGATGGGCCATTCGGGGAAAAATATTGCACAAAAATCGAGAAATAGTTGTCATGTAAATAGTCGGAGTTGTGGGTGCATAGGGACAGTTGACTCAGGGCCCAAATGTATCTATTCCTGGAACTAAGTACAAACCTCAAATAGTATCTTGTTCATCACATCTATTGACCTTATTTGTGCACGCATATGTAAACAATTGTAATAGTCTCTTGCAAAGTCTCTCATAGGGATTGCCGGTACCCTCACCGGGACGAGGCATGATTACTTTGTTAATGGTGTGCTGACAAAAAATGAGGGGCCACATCCGAAAAAAATTGCACGAAAATTGAGAAATAGTTTTTTCTGTGAACAGTGGGGGTGTGGGAGCACACGGACAGTTGACTCTGAGCTCAAATGGGCTCAGTCCTGAAACCAATACAAACGCTCAAAGAATACTTTTTGTGTCACGTCTCTGGCGCTCACCTTGGTACCACATGGTATCAAATTATTGGAGCTTCCCGCAGAGTTTCTAATAAGGAGTACTCGGCTGCTTTGTCGAGCTGTTCAAATGTTCGCGAGTTCATAGGTTCGTGAGGCGTGATGGCCCAAATTAGCTTGACGGCCGAGTCACTTGAGTGAGCCGATGAGCAAGAGGCGAAGCTGTCCAATCAAGCTGGCTGGTGAGTGCTGCGTGGCGCTGTGTCGATCTGCGCGCAAGCGGTGAGGAATCATTTGTCAGGCGCGATGCTTCTTGCGCTCTTTCGCACCACAAAATGCTCAAAGTGAGGGGCTCAGGCGAGATCAGAAGGACGAGGAGAGACGCCGAAAATGCAGTCGCAGGGGGCAGCTGCCCCCTCAGGAGAGCTATCTATGTCGCAGATGAATCGCCCTGAGCCTGGAGACAGGGCGCTCCCCCTTTCCTACGGCGACCTCATCCTTCTGTCATGCCAGTTCGACGAGGGCGTGGGCTACCTGTGCGAGGAGGGCTGCGTGATGAAGGGGGTTGACGTTGAAATGAATGTGTCGTCGCGCGAGCTGGTTTTTGAGGTGTGCACTGCAGCAGACAATCGTGCTCTGCTCGAATACACAGCACATCTGCGCAAGAATGGCTACAGCGCCCAAGACACGAGATTGCGCCACCTCGAGACCCAAAAGGAAATGGAAGAGAAAGCAAACGCGTCACAGGCGCTCCACATGGAGAGCAGAACAGTCACATATGGCGATAGCATTCAGCTGAGGCAGCCAAAGTCGCACGGCTTCCTGGGCGTAGACATTGGGCAAGCTCCCAGGGAGGAGCCAACCGCCAAGAGGATCGTGCTGCACACGAGCCGCGGGCGCCCGGTTGCTTTTCGAATCATGCCACGATTCAGGTATCTCGTTGAAGGCCACACAGTCTGCCACGGCGACCGAATCTCGCTGATCAGTACTGAGTTTCACGGCGAATATGTGCACGCACACATGGGCTTCGAAACAAAGAGCATTGGGTTGGTGCACGAAGTGCACCTCAGCACGAATCGCACCACAGCATGGGTCGTCGAATCGTTCTTTCCCTTTTCCATGCAATCCAGCCAACATGTCAAAGCAGGCGATGTCGTGCGTCTCTACCATCCTTTCCACGCTGCGCACGTAGCAGTCAACACTGGCCAGGGCACTGTGTTCCTTGAGCCCTCCCATGGCGCGCTCTCGTCAACAATGTGGGTCGTTCGAGACGAAAACCCTCTTGCAGGCGGTCTTGTGCGCATACAAAACAGTTATTCTTTCATGCACTTAGTGACACGCAAGCACCTCACTGTCAAGCAACTGGATAAGCTTGATCCTGCGCTCAAAATAGAAGACGCGGGCGTGGGTGCGGCGCAAATCGACGACGATGCGCAACGCCTTTTTGCAGCGGTTGAAGTGAACTCTTCAAAGGGCGTCGATACTCTCATGACACTAGAGCCGCTCGAGGATGACAGAAAGGATGCGCACATGACATGGGGTGGGCGTGTTCGTTTGCTGCACACGCAAAGTAGACACTACCTCCATTGTTTGAGTGCATACCAGCTCAAGGATCCAATCCGTAGACTCCCAGCTGCGCACACGGCGGAGCTCGTGCGCCGTCGCGGGCTCGTGCATTTAGCTGAACAGGCTGACCCTGACGCAAAGGCAACGGGCATGATGAATATGCCTGACCGCGTGCTGGTGGCTTCCCCAGCGCTATTTCGGGAAGACAGTTTCGATATTGTGAAAGTGCCTGAAGAACAAGTGCGTGCAGTTGACGCGCTTGCCAATAGTCTGCCGGCGCTTGAAGAGTATCTGGTGACGCTGCAAGAGGTAGTTGAGGAGAATCTGGACGTGGAGGATGTTGCGGTGAGGGATCATCGGATGGTTTTCCCGGAGGATAGAATCCTGGATGTCATTGAAAAGCTGACGGAGCTGCAATCCTACGTGTACACCAGTGGTTATGCCAACACGGAAATTAATGCCGCAAGTATAAGTGACAGCGCGGAGGGTAGTCTGGCGCAGCCGCGAGACTATTGTCAGAATTTCATGCGGGATTTGGGCGTTGCCGAGCTTTTGATGGCAGTTCTTCAGCACAGTTGCAGGATATTCTACATGCAAGTAGATGATGAAATGAAAAAGCAGGAGTCACAAACTGCCATGGGTGAGGTTGATGGCAGTGCTTCGTTGATGAGCATGAATGCTGCGAGCATCATTGATGAGGAGGAGTTGCAGGAGCACGTCAAATTGCTCGAGGTGCTGGCGAAACCCAAAAACCGAACGGGCCGACTTGTTTGTCAATTGTGTTACGGTGTACTCTACCACATGGTGTACAAACACACTGTCAACGCCAACTTTCTCTCGCAATACATGTCTCAAATTCAAGATCAGCTCATCCTCGAACTTGGCGCTGAAAAACTCCTCCTGGCGATGCTTACAGACAATGAGCCTTTACTCCTTGCGATGGCCTCGGACGCCACCAAAGAAAAGCACGTGACATTTCACGTGCACGCCTTGGCAGAGCGCGGCAAAAATGCAATGCACCTTCGCTTTCTATCCTCCATGTGTGCTGCCGGGGATCGCGGCGTGAGTCGGCACCAGGATCTCGTGCTACCACAGTTACTCGCAAACCAGCGCAAGATTCTGCTGGATATCAAATGTTTTAACAAGGCCCTGTCGCTTCGAGACTGGTATGCCGACTTGTCGGATCTCGAGCCCGGTGACCAGGACTTGGGATTGATCTGCTCGGGTGCGCTGCGGCCGGGCGAAAAGGGCGCTCGGTTGAAGCGCATGCTGGATTACTTTGTCGAGTCACTCTTTCTCTTGGCAACCCTGTGTAAACCAGACACGTCGGGGCGTCGCGAGTTTTTGGTTTTCAAAGTGCGCGAGCTGATGAGCATCGACATGTGTATCATGTGTCTGCAAGACGACGGGCTGCCCGAGCACTTGCGCCGCAACATGTGCGAGTTCGTGCGTGTTGTCTATGTGCAGGACGATAGTTTTAGAATGGTGACACGACTAGAAGGCGTGTCTATTTGGAATGATCTAGATGCGGCAGAGAAGCTGCCAGTGGCAGCACGGGGAACTGGCAGTGGGTCTCAGGGCGCCCAGAGCGAGAACAAGGGCGAGCTAGATGCCCAGACCGACGATACAGAGACACGCGTCAACCCCATGCATGAACTCAAAAGCAAGATCAAAACGTATCTGGAGCAGAACACTTGCCAGTATTACCCGGGGCGTAGGGCGCATTCGAATCTTCTGAAATTATCGATGATTCGGCTGTGTCGCGAACTTGTCCTCTATGGACACTATTCTGACGAGGCTGAGCTGCAGGCGGTGGTGAAAGAGGCTTGTGTGATCCTCGATTTTTCATCGATGCGGTTTATTGATGCGTCGCGCCACGAATCGCTCGGGACAAGCAAGGGTGCCAACCCTGAAGCCTCTGACGCGCAGCTGACAGAACACACCATTTCGTTAGCGTTGCAGCATTTGCGGCCGTTGTGCAAAGACATTCCCCCAATTGAATTGGCGCGGTTTCGTTCCGCCTTCAAATGCCGCGTATTTGAGGCGGGCACGTCGATTGTGAATGCAGGGGATATTGCGGTGGATATGTTTGTGATACAGAGCGGTGCTGCCTTTATGATTCAAACCAAGGATGGAGTAGAGTCAGTTGTTGATACGGTCGGCCCTGGGGAGGTGTTTGGCGTCGACACTCTGGTGGGACGAGACAAAAAGAAAACGTGGCAGTGGCGTGTGCGCTGCTCGCAGCGTGTGACAGCGCTGCATCTCAGTGCCAGCGCTCTGTATGCCGTTTCGGATGAGATGGCACGGAAAGGGAGGATGGCGATGACGGACGGACTCGAGACTGTGCTCGAAACTAAGAGAGAGGCGTGCGCGCTAATTAACGATATCTACGATTTGCGACTAGCGGTGCGCACGAACAAGATGCTACAGGAGTACCGGTTCGATCTGAACATTTCAAACAAGGTGTATTTGCGCTGTATGCTCAGCGACAGTGGCGAACAAGCCACCAACATAATCCTGAAATTTCCTTCGAAACAAGACTCTGACGATGTGGAAATTCCCGAGGATTTTCTCGTCGAAGATTATGCCGTGCTGGGGCCTTTGAGTGAGCACATTCAGCCCTGGAAGGCGTGCGTGTTTGGTGTGCTACGCATCGATCATGCCGTGCTTGCTATTGCCTTCTTGCAATATCTGCTCGCATCTACAATCACCATTATTCTTGCTCTGCGTCTCAAGAATTTGCTCGAAGTCGGCGTGGTTCAGTTGGCTAGTGGAGAAGTTGCGCCGGCGAGCACAACTGTAGGTGTACACCCAGGATTGACGAGTCCCATGATTGCGATTGTCATCAACCTGGCTGTGACGGTGGTGTGGTCATTCACGCAACTGGGTATGGTGTGGTCGGCGTCGTCTCACTCGCGCACTGGGCAGAAGCTCGGATCGCTCGTGCAGTGCATGTCCAACCCACTCGGTGCCAAGATTGCCTACATATTTCAAGTCTTGTACTTGCTCTTTTGGGTGTGCAACACAATGTCGGGTGTTGTTGGGGCCTGTATAGCCTTGAGCAAAAATGCTGAGGGTGCTTCATCAGCCTTACTGACACAAAGCTTGTGGCTTGTGGTGGGGACTGTGATTGGGGTGTACAACGGTATTGCCTTTGCTTCGCTTTACGTGCATCTCGAACGCCCGGCCTTGTTTCTCCACGACTTCACAGAGGAACAGATCGAGGGAGAAGAGCAACAAGCACTCATGCCCCGCCGTGAGTTCTTAAAAATTCTTGAATATCTTGATCTCGATGAACACGGGTCCCTCAGTCAGACTCTGGCTGACTTGATCATTTCGCCCTACCAGGCACTCGTGGTTGACGCTTTTCAATTGCTAGTGCGCACACACGAGTCGCACAAAGAACTGCATTCCCAGCTCGTCAACATGCTCCTCCTCGATGTCGACGCAGATGGTGTCATCGAGGACCCACGTGGCCTCAATGACATTGCTGACGCACTCACCAACTCGCTCCTCGGCGTCACAAATGCCATGCAAGCCTACGTCGTTGAGCGTAGCAATGAGCAACTGCGCCTGAATGAGAAAAAGGCCCAGGCCAAGAGAAAGGGACAGCTGGAATTGAAACGGAAAAGTATGCCAAACTTTCAATTGACGTTTCAACAAAACGAGCTGGAAAAAGAGCGCGAAAACGAGCTTGCTAGACTGCAAAAAGTACTCGACAGAACAGAAAAGGCCGCATCTGAACGACAGACCCGGGACATCAAACAGGTCGAGCCTCTGCTGAAGGAGCTGCTTGTGATGATGGACGATCCCGTGCGCGAGAGGGAGAAAGTGCATCGGCGCCTTCTGCAACGCAAGGGCATGCACCGCATTATTCTTCGGCTGCTGGGCTGCCTCCCGGCAGATTACACAGAAACAACGGGGCCCTTGTGCTACTGGACGCTGGCACGGCTGTGTGACGACGCACCCAACATCCAGGCTGAGCTCGCGCAGCACGCGCAAGTGTTTGCTGGGCATTTTGACTCCATCCCTCACGAGGTAGCGACGCTCTTGTCGGCGATTTACAAAGACAACGTTGACTTGTGCTACAAGATCGACGAAAATATCATCAGCAGGCTGGTATCGCTGATGCGCGACGAACTTGCTACACCCTACTTGGTGCTCGCCAAAATCATCATTACACCCAAGGATCAGATCGTTCGCCGCAACCAGAATCTCATCACCAAGCACCTTGATGCAAACGATGTTCAACTCTCTCTTTTTTCTGGGCTGGGCGGACGGACGCTGCGCAAATTCCAGCTGTCAGACTCGGATAGTCAGGGCGCGGTTTCCGGCACTGTTGGGCGAGGCAAGTCGTCTAAGGCCAAGCAGCACTTGCACTGCCACCTGGCATCCATCGATCTTCTCACTGCGTGCATGGCTGAATACAACCATGATAACAAAAAACGCTGCCGTGGAGGTAACCCCAACTTGACGCTCACTCTTGCAGATTTAGAGGCAGACCTCTACGACCGTGACGTTCCCGTGAGCGTCAAGGTGTCGTTGGTCGCCTTCCTGCAGCAAGCGTACATCCTGGTGGACATGACGAATATGATTCTGCTCATGCAGCCAGAGATCGCCAACATTTTCGACCAGCTTGCGCGCTGGATCGAGCTCTTACCCATGGATCTTGAGGGTAGCAAGATTCGGCGCCTCAGCAAATCCGAGCGTGCACTGCTCACCGACACCTACATGGCGGCAACCAAAGCCTTTTTTAGCATGCTACCCGCCTCGGATTTGCGGCAACGAGATAGTGCGCGCGTACGTGTGGCCGGGCATCTTCTCGAGGCGCTAGTTGACCTCGTCCTGACTAGTCGGGATCACATGGAGGGTGAGGAAGAGTTGCGTGTGTTGCAGGTGATTATGTTGCTAGCACACAGCGTGAAGGATTCGTTTGACCGATTCAAGTGGATTGTGGCTGGCGACGACAAGCAACCCGAAAACAGGCTCAAGAGCGTTCTAGGTGTGTCGGAACTCACTCCCAACGACGAGGATGAGGAAAATGACGAGAAAGATCAAGGGTGTGCTCAAGGCAAATGTCAGCGTCAACTCGACCTTGAAAAAGAGCATGGGAGCAAATTGGAAGCGACGCTGCAAGAGAAACTGACTGTCCCTGAGGGCGTTGTGGTCTTTGGCGATGAATTTCTTGACGTCATGTCTGGACCTGGGTCTCCAACGAACGAATTTGAGGCGCTGTGTGCGGCCTTTATGCAGGCAAAACCGCTGGCTCAGGTGTCGCAGACGTCAAGGGCTGATGGCGGAAAGGGCGAAAAGGGGTCGGGGGGTGACGACGAAGGGATGCTCGTGTCCGATCATCACATGAAAAGCCTAGTGGATCTGCTGACTACATCTGAGTCGCTGACTCCGGCGATGCAACAGACGGGGCTGGCGATTCTGAAGAAAGTTGTGGAAGTGCAAGTGGATGGCACGCGCTTTGTTGAGGCACAGGTCGACAGCAATGACCCCTGCGAGTGGCTGCGGATTGGTGTGCCCAAAATGGTGATTCACCTTATGACAGCAACCTCGAGCAACGACTCGATTGTCCTCGAGTGTCTCAACATCGCCATTGTCTTTTTAACCAATGGCAAGCGCCCAGCGCAGGACGCATTTTACAAATTGCTCACCAAGGGCGAGTCAAAAGCCCCTCTTTTTCAGAAGTTGCGCGACCGACTGGTGCGCGGCGAGCGTGGGCTGTCGATCTTCCACAACACCTTCTTGCGGCTCAGCGAAGATCTTGGGTCGCAGTGCACGGCGCTCGGGCAGGTGCTGACGATTGAGGGTGTGGAAGATTTGACACGTGCCGATCGGCTCGTGCAGTTTTTCCTTGGAAGCTATCCGCAGGAGGTTTTGCGATTGTTGCAGCTCATGTGCGAGGGGCATAATCGGGATATGCAGGAGTACATGCGCTTTCAGGGCACGACGTCGATTGACATGGTGACGTGTGCAGCTGACTTTGTCGTAGCCTGTTCGCGCCACATGCATCCTGCAAGCATTGGTTTCGCCATTCAGTGTGTTGATTCGCTCATCGAATTCGTACAGAACCCCTGCTATCGAAACCAGCGCGCGCTTGTTGACACGCAGCTGCCCCATGTTCTCAACCAGTTCCTGCAGCTTACTGCCGATTTGTCGGCGGAGTTTGCGGATGTGGATGTGTACGTGACCAATATCTCAGAGCTCAAGACAAAGTCGGTGACGCTGCTCTTGTCGTTGCTCGAGCGCGTGGACGACCGTTTTATTCCCAGCCGGATTCTCAAGGCACTTGAGATGGACAAGTTAGTCCATTCCATCAATGCCCTGCGAAAAGATTATTTGCGTCTCAAGCATGATGAGGAGCCAGAAGAGGACGAGGAGGCAGGCACACAAGTAGCAGAAGAAATGATCAGCGAGCATCGGGAGTTTCAGGTGGCGTGCTCGCTCTTTATGCTCTTCAAAATGCTGCAGTATTTTGACGACAACAAAGTGTCTGGCCTCGCTTCCAAGTGCAACAAAACCCATATCTTTGACATTGAGCGGCTGGAGGCCAACTGCGGCTTCATCGAAATCTCGCGTGACAATCGCCTCGAACGTATTTTTTTCCAAATTCCAGCAGTCTGCCGCTATCTCTCACGGGCGTCCAAAACTGCCATCCTCCGCGAAGTGAACCGTGACAACCATCAGGATCAAATGCTCGACTTTGTGGAGCGTGCGCAGGTGCGATATGACGAAATGTTGCATTTACAAGCGTTGCACAAGTCGGTCATGTACCAGTCTTTTCTGGTAATCAGCCCGCATCTCGACATGATTTTCTTCATGAACGCCGTCATTGTCAACTGCGTGGCACTGCTAGCGTTTCGGTATAAAGACGGGGCATTCGGCACGCTGCAAACGCCCGCCAACATTATCCTTGATTCTCCATGGGATGAGCTGATTCTTGTGCTCACGATTTTCCAGCTGTTTTTTGCCGTGGCGCGCTTGATGGGATACTACGTAGAGTCGGGAATTCTTCGAGTGAAGCGCATTTTTGCGCAAGACGACGATTATTATCAAGTGGCCACGGAGCTCTATGGTGGCCCGCGCTACTACTACCTCTTTACACGCATCCTCGTCACCGATGGCTACTTCCTGCTGCTCTGCTTTTACGTGTGCAGCACTCTTGTTGCCTTAGGGCTGCGCTCGCAGACACGCCTCTCGATGTTTCTAGTCATGTTGCATCTGGTCGACATGTTTAATTTAAGCCCGTCGCTCGCAAATGTGACGGCTGCCGTATCCTCACGCGCCGGCACGCTCTTTCAGACAGCCATTTTGGCCTTTGTGATGATGTACATCTACAGCGCCGTGGGCTTCGTGACGTTTGCCGAGTACTTTTCGTTCGAGGCTGCAGAGGTGGAGGGCGGTGATGAAAAGGACTACAACGTCAATGCGGCACGGTGTGACACGATTTGGAAGTGTTTCCTCGTCACGGTGGATATGGGGCTGCGGAAAGGCGACATTGGAGGCGCGCTCGAGGATATTCAGTGGCGCGATATTGTACCGGGCACCTTCATTGAAGAGTGTGACTCGCCACCGGGGCTCGAATACATGGGCTGTCTGGGGATCGGGGGGGATGACGTTGGTCCTTTTATCTTCTTGCGCATCATTTACACGTCGACCTTTTTCATTTTCATCAATACAATCCTGATCAATATCATTTTCGGTGTGATCATCGACACGTTTGGGGACCTCCGCGAGCAAAACCAGGCCATGGAGGAGGAGATGGAGCACCGCTGCTTTGTGTGCGGGCTCGAGCGCTACAAGTTCGAAATCAACTCCACCGACGGCAACGGCTTCGAGAAGCACATCTGCGACGACCACAACATGTGGATCTACCTCTATTTTATCGTTTATCTGTTTAAAAAAGACGTTTTTGAGCAGACGGGCTTTGAATCCTACGTCTTTGATAAGCTCAACGAAGTTGATGCCGATGGCGAAGTGCACCACAAAATGGCCCCCGACGTCTCGTGGTTTCCGTGCAACGAGGCCATGGCGATTACGGATACGCGCGACTCGAAGAAGGAGACGCAACTGGGGTTGCGGCTCGACAAGTTGTCGTCGGACGCGCAGCTGCTGGCAAGTACTGCCAATGCGCATATGCAGGCGGTACTGCAGTTGATGGAGAAGGACACACACGACCAGGAAGAGGCCATGGCCGTCATTGACGAGGAGAGTAGCGATGAGGACGAGGAGGGATTGTCGGAAATGGTTGCCGCCTATACACAACTGGGTGTGCGGGCAGTCGAGGCCCTTGGCGAAGAGCTTATGGAAGTGGGTGAAGGGGTGCATGATGCTGCGACTCGGCTTTCTGGGAACTTGAATGAGGCCTCTTTGCGCTTTGGTACGGAGCTTGCTCACCTGGCTGACGAAGGCTACGACAACATCGAGGTCTTGCTTCTGTGTATGTGTATATATCGATATTTATATGTATATGTACGTATGATATATACATATTTATGTATATCTGTGTGCGTATATGTTCATGTACATGTATTTATGTATATGTATCTGTGTACGTGTGTGTATACATATTTATTTTTATGTGTGTATATGTATATCTACATAATGCATATGTACATATATACATGTATATGTATACGTGCACGTGTGTATATATATATACATATGTATATGTACATACGCATATATGTATACATATATACATACATGTGCATATACATTTACATATATACATATTCATGTGTACGTACGTAAAGAAATCTACATATTATCAAAGAAATCTACATATTATCATATGACGTATACTCATTTAGTAGTATTACACATAAAAGTGTTGATAGCGACACGGTCTCTCTTTCGCTCTCTCTCCCTCCTTCCTCCCCTCCCTTTCTCCTGTTCTCTCTCTCTCTCTCTCTCTCAATATGTAATACAAATAAATGCATACATGCCTACACAAATACGTCGACACCGTCGACATCACGCTCCCCCCTCCCCTCCCCTCAAGTTCTCTTTTCCTTGCCCTTCCTGCGCATTCGTGTGCACCCACTTTCCAGTGTTTTGCGCTTGCAAAAAGTGGTGTTGCTGCAATTCGCTGACACCCGGCTATCTGCCCCATTACCGTGACGCTCATGTGCAGGTGAATATTTCTCTCTTGTTACAACACGGAGGCGATTTGCAGGCAGTGCTGGCATCTCTGCAAGGGGGCGAGGATGTGAATGCTCCCCGCGCCGCGCTCACTCACACATCCTCACATGCGTCATCGCGTGTGGGCAGCAGCGGCGATCAACACGACTCTGGCACACAGCTTAACGAATGGAGCTAAGACAATTACTCACCGCGATTAAGAGCACTAGAATAAATTGTTGCTTATGTACCCCACTTCCTTGCGCTTATGTACCCCACTTCCATGCGAGCATGTTTTTTTCACTGCGTTAAATTTTCACTGTATTAAATTTTCGCTGCGTGA
>Ga0335398_10008969_pt1 | contig 11696 bp, 8 predicted proteins | sample BON03_FD_205742 | JGI IMG/M metagenome (GOLD analysis project Ga0335398, IMG submission 205742) | Freshwater microbial communities from Lake Bonney liftoff mats and glacier meltwater in Antarctica - BON-03 (spades assembly) (version 2) | ecosystem: Environmental > Aquatic > Freshwater > Ice >...
TCGAAGGTCGAGCCTGGCGTGGTTCCGGTCAGCGGTTTCGATTGGAAGCTGCTCCTGGTAATCAGGTGAGTCGTTATGCTGTCAGTTGGACTGATCCGTATTTTCTCTACACAGACTTCAGTTTGGGTGTGAGTGGTTTCTACTTTAACCGCTTCTATCCTGACTGGACTGAAGATCGACTCGGCGGTCGTGTATCCATTGGAAAACAGTTTACGCCAGAATGGTCGGGTTCATTGGCGCTGCGACTGGAAGATGTTGCATTGAAGAATCCACGCAGTCCGACGCCAGCAATTGCCACGGATGTGCTGGGATCAAATTTCCTGTCGACATTACGCGGATCAGTCGTTCATGACACACGGGACTCTTCAATGATGCCGACAGAAGGTCACTATGCTGATCTTGGATACGAACAGGCATTTGGTGAATTCACTTTTCCCAAAGTGGAAGTTGACGCCCGCCAGTATTTCACTTTATTCAGCAGACCCGATCAGACTGGTCGTCACGTTCTGACGGTCGCCGGAAACCTCGGCTGGAGCGGCAATGATACTCCGATGTTCGAAAGATATTTTGCGGGTGGGTTTCAGTCCTTCCGGGGATTTGCCTTTCGAGGCGTGACGCCTCGTGAGAATGGTTTCGCAACGGGTGGTACGTTTCAGGCTTTGGGTACCATTGAGTATCGTATGCCAGTGACGGCGGATGACATGATCAATGTTGTGGCATTTTCGGACTTTGGTACCGTGGATGACCGCGTGTCGATGTCAAACGTTCGAGCCACCGCGGGGTTTGGTCTTCGTGTCGTCATTCCAGCGATGGGGCCAGTTCCGTTGGCCTTTGACTTTGCCTTCCCGATTCAGACTCAGTCGACCGACCATACTCAGGTCTTCAGCTTTTACGTTGGTATCAATCGCTAGTCGAGTGATAGCACGACGCGATCGTCTTGCACCTCAACACGCTTGAAGTGCCTGCCGAAAATTAATGGGAAGAATTTCGTCCCCGGGAGTTTCTCCGAAAACTCGCTGAGCGAAATTGATTCTTTCAGGATTGCCTGAACAGCGTCTGAAGTTTCATCAACAACTTCGATAGTGATTGTTCCGCCCCGGAAGTTTTCGATCAGCTCCCCAAGCGTGGCACGTTCTGCCTTGAGCTGATAGGCGGTTGTCCGCAGTGAGTCTTGAGGAATCGAAGTCGCTGAATCTGACGCTACTGCGAACACCGCTTCCTGCAATATCGCATTCAGTCGTGCATGATTCAGCAACGTGGTTGTGATCGCGGCGTTAGATCCGTTCCACTTGATTTCAACATCTGGCAACTGACTCTGCCAGGTTTTGGCGACTGTCGGTCTGAACTTGCCGACGAGATACCGGTGTTCAAACGATTCATCGGGATCAATCGGGATAACTGTGAATTCAGCGGCATTGTCTGACACCTTGATTGTCAGGTCGAACTGATTAAGCACAACGGTTGCGAGTTCAACGAACGACAATTTTGGCAGGCGCCGTGCGGCCCAGACATCATGCGGAATGTCATTGGCATTCAGAATAATAGCGCCAACAAATGTGGCCTGATCCAGCAGCATTTGGCGCGGCTCTGCAAGTTCATCCCACGAGACATCGACCTTTGCAGTCAACCGTCGCAATGCTCCCGTGTCGATCTTCTTCCGCAGTGAATTCACTTGCTCGGCATTGCGAGAAAGCAGAATGGGAAGTCGATCAACTGCCATCGCCGGGCCGAGAAATGTAAAACTGTCGCTCACAAAAACTGCTGTATGAGGAATCCTGGCAGAAATCTGTTTAAGCACTTGAACTCGCGGTACGAAATCCGTTTCCACCTGGATGACCCGGTGAGGATCAATCCGGCGGTCTCGCAGGATGGCAACTTCGGACTGTTGCTGCAAATCTTCAAGCTGATTACCAAGTTCTGCGCCGATGCTGGACCATTTGATATTTTTAGCCATTGCGGCTTGAAGATCCTTACCGGTTTTGAAGGTTGCCTGTTGGTCCGACATACACACCAGGCAGGAAATCAGGATTGTCACCATGTTCAAGCAGTTCATTAGTGGGTGTATCCGCAACTGTCCTGCTCGAAATACCAAAAGCTCAAGCCGACATGTTCTCGCATTCTGCCACAAAATGGGGCTCAATGTCACGCCTGGGTTGATTCTGTGCCGTGATGTTCCAGAAGACGTCGGTTTCTGTAGTGATCCGGCCATGCGGTGAGTACGATGCAACGTAGCCGATCACCAATCGTAGGCAGGTTTCTCCGAAACCTGCACCAGTTTTACGTACCGATTTCGGAGAAATCGGACTACGGCTATACCGACCGTGAACGTTAAAGAGATTTCACATGAAGACGACTCATGCCGTAGGAATTGACCTTGGCACAACTTACTCCTGCATTGCGTGGCTGAACGAATACGGCCAGCCTGTCACAATTCCGAATCAGGAAGGTGAACTGTCTACGCCGTCGGTGGTTTTCTTCGACGAAGATCAGCCAGTCATCGGCACGGAGGCCATGCGGAATTCGATCGCAAGTCCTGATCGTGTCGTCGTTCATGCCAAACGATACATGGGGGACCCGCTGAAGTACTGGAAGATCGGCGATACACGTTACACGCCTGTGCATATTTCCGGCATGATTCTGCGAAAGCTGATCGCGGCCGCTCAGGAACAAATTGGCGAGATCACCGAGGCGGTGATCACGGTACCCGCTCAGTTCAGCGATGCACAGCGGCACGCGACAATGCTGGCAGGACATGCCGCCGGGCTGGAACGCATCGAGATGATCAACGAGCCTGTGGCCGCTGCGTTGTGTCATGTTCTGGGGCATGAAGGACTGGCGTTCACCGAGCTTGCAATTGATCAGCAACTACTGGTCTTTGATCTTGGTGGCGGAACGCTGGACCTGGCTGTGGTGAAATACAAAACCAATGAAGTCTGTGTCGTTGCCTCTGATGGCGATTTAGAACTTGGAGGTCTGGATTTTACAAAAATTCTTGTCGATGCCGCTGCTGATAAGTTCATCGCAGACTTTGGCAGTGATCCACGTTCTCATCGAGGAAGTTTGCAGTTTCTGTCGCTGGAGGCGGAGCAGGCTAAACGGAGCCTGTCGGTTCGGCCACGAGCGGCAATCACGGTGCAACATGAAGGCCATCGTAAGACATATCAAATCGAACAGGCCGAATTTGAATTACTCAGCCGCAAACTCATCCAGCGCTGCGAAGAGATTACTCGTCGCATTCTGAAAGACAACAAATTCGGCTGGGCGCATATCGACGTAGTGCTCACGACCGGCGGAGCATCGCGAATGCCGATGATACGCGAAAGCTTGAAAAAACTCAGCGGTCGCACGTTGAATTCGTCGCTGTCGCCCGATCAATCCATTGCGCACGGAGCTGCGTATTATGCGGGAATGCTGTTGTCGAATGATCAATATGCTCGAACGGTTTTCAGCAGCACTGCTTCGTCGCGTCTGGCTAAAGTGCAACAGAAGAGTGTCAGCGCCCGCGCGCTGGGGATCTTGATTCGGGACGAAACGGGTGAGCGAGTTCCGCATTATCTGATTCCGGCGAACACTCCGCTTCCGGTTTCAAGGACGCATGTCTTTGGAACGGTGGTCGATAATCAAACTCGAGTCCACGTGCGCATCGTTGAAAGCGGGGCAGGTGCGGATCGTCCGCCGACAGTGCTGGGCGATTGTCAGATCACGGATCTGCCCCCAGATCTGCCCGAAGGGACAGAAATTGAAGTGACGATCAGCTATGACCATCAGGCCCGCGTGCATGTTTCAGCTCGTGAACCGATCAGTGGTCTTCGCGCTGAGGCAGAATTGATCCGACAGGAAAACCTGAACGCGCAGTTGCAGGAGAAACCAGAAGTCGCCGCAGGTTTGGTCGCGATGGCTGCGGATAAAAAAATCGTTTCCGAAAATACTCCAGCCGTCGAAATTAAGAACGTCGCGGCTACTGTCAACACGCTGGCCGTAAAAGCGAAGACGATCACACCAACGGCTTCGAAGAAAGCGTCTGCAGCCAATCCGGAATTGGATGCACTGACGGAGCTGTCGAATATCTTTGCAGACGGTGAGTTGGTGATTGAAGAGCAGCCCGTTTTGCTTTGCAACGATTGTGGATCACCGCTGCTCGGGAACGGTCGTTGTTCGAATTGCAGTAAGGCGCAATTGAAACCTCAATCCAATGCCAATCGAAAAGCCGCAGCGCAAAACGCAGCGGCATCGGGCAAGCGTGTGAAAGGCAAACCTGCGTCATCCAGCTCAGCGCCGAAAAGCGTGCCTTCGACTGGTCGTCGAAGTACTTCCGCTGCCAAAAAAACGCCGACTGATCCTAATGAAGCAGAGTTTTGGGATTTGGTCGATGACGAGTAGTTGGACAACGCCAGGTTTCTGAAATAGTAACCCGAAGCGTCAGCGAGGGATCTACCCATCATAACCCGAAGCGTCAGCGAGGGATTTGTGGACACGCCGCCGACCTGCCACAACTCAATGCCTCACTCACGTTTCGGGTTGTGATATTTGAAAGCGACTATTCGATTGCGTCTGGCAATTTCAATTCGCTGTCCCGAAGAACAGTTTCCGTTTGCTGCTGCTGAAAATCGTGCAGCTTCTTGACCAAACTTGTGTCCTGAATGGCTAAAATCCTAACAGCCAACAAGCCCGCATTCCGAGCGCCAGCGGTTCCAATGGCCAACGTACCGACAGGTATTCCGCCGGGCATCTGCACAATCGACAACAGCGAATCCAGCCCATTCAAGGCTTTACTTTGTACTGGAACTCCAAGGACGGGCAGAATTGTTTGAGACGCGACCATCCCAGGCAAATGAGCAGCTCCGCCAGCGCCGGCAATGATCACCTTCAAGCCTCGGCCTTCTGCTTCGGTAGCATATTCAGCCATCCATGCTGGCGTGCGATGAGCCGAAACGACTCGACATTCAAACGACACGCCAAACTGGCGAAGAATTTCGGCTGCGGCTGACATGGTGTCCCAGTCAGAGCGACTGCCCATGATGACACCAACCAGCGGGTTTTCTGCACTCATCGTTTTTCACCGTTCGTGGCAAATTCGGTTCGAGGAAATTGTTTGAGACAAAGTTCTAAGCTTGATTCCAGATCAGAATTTCACCCTTGCCTGGAACTGTGGAATCTCCGCAGTGGCGAGACCACGTGCCCATTGACGGAAGATTTGGCAACGTGATGCCGTACGCACTTAACTTGCGTGCATAGAGATTGATGAACGTCGGATTATAGTTGCCGGATGGTGTAAATGTCGGCATTAGAGGCAGCGGTTGCAGCGACAGAATCGTGCCACGCACCATCCAGACTCCGGTGTGGATTTTAGCGCCGCTCATCAGGACGATTGTGCCGCCCTTCATTTGCAGGCCACAGAAGTCTCCGACTTTTCCGCCAACGACAATCGTCCCGCGTCGCATCCGCATACCGACTTCCAAACCGGCCGTGCCGCCGATGATGATCGTCCCGTTCTTCATGCCTCGCAGACTTCCGCGATAGGCCGCGCCGATCTGTCCGCCGCCATTGCCGTGTACGTGAATACAACCATTTGTCATCTCCGCGCCGATCCAGTCCCCGGCGTCGCCTGTGACTTCGATTCGTCCGCCCCGCATAGCTGCGCCAAGGTGCATGCCGACGTTGCCGTGAACTTTGATCTGCCCGCAACTCATGCCCTTGCCAATGAGTTTGACGCGATGCAGATCGCCATACATTTCGATTTGGTCGCTGAATTCGCCAGTGACTTCAAAGAAGTCGTCAAGACGGCAGCGTCGTTTTCCGTGGTACACGACGCTACTGCGGATTTCTTCGTTCGACATGTTGACGAACGCATCGGGAGTTGCCGTTTCGACTTCGAGCGGAACGGTGGGGGGGGATGTGAGTGTGAGGGTGATTACCGGCATTATTAATTTGCGATTTGCGATTTGAAGTAGTGAATTCAAGGGCGTGTGCATTCCGACACGCTGACATGCCACCGTCAAGCAGCGACGAATCGATTGGGATTAGGATTAAGAATAAGAAGACTAGTGGGCTGGCGACTTACTGTGAATCATTTGTCATTAGACATTGGGGATTCACGGCAATCATGCACTTCGGCCCGTTCAAGACGTTCAATTTCCACCGGATAATTTTCAAACGACATGGAATAGACGTCTTCAAATTTTGGCTTCAGGAAGCTTTCGATATCCGGATTAAACGACGGTTTTACAATGAATTCTCGGCCCTCCGGAGTTGCTCGGATATCGCCGTCTTCAATCACAATTTCACCGCCCTTCAGCACGTATCGCGGGTGACTAAACATTCTGGCGATGTCCTTTTCTTCTTCGTAGATCACAACGTCGGCGTCAGCTCCAATGGCAAGACTGCCTTTGGATGTCAGGCCGAGGGCTCGTGCGGGGCCAGCGGAAGTAATCGTTGCGATTTCGTAAAGTGTATACTCACGATCGATATCCGGCAGCGTGATACGTTCGCGGGCGAGCGGGGTGAGTTTCTTCATGCAGTCCTGACGAAAATCGTTGCACATCAGCAACTGAATGATTTCCGGATATCGCCAAAAGCAGGCACCATTCGGATGATCGGTGGAGAGAAAAATTCGCCACGGATCATTGATGAGCAGCAGCAGTTCAAGACCAACCGCCCATTGAATGGAATTCACGAGATTGCCAGGGCGATAAGTATACGGCACGATGCCACAGCCGGTTTCGTTTTCGACATCCAGATTGCCCCACTTGCGACCAGTGAGTTTATACAGCAGATGCTGCCACGGACCGTCTGCGCTGATCGTCACGGTATCCCCAAACAGGACAGCACCGGCATCGGTCGTCATGTTGGTATGCGTGTTGAAGTATTCGGCGACTTCGGCGGACGCCGATCGCATCGTATCCCAGTCATCGCCGCCATAGGCATGATATTGCAAATGCGCGATGTGGGCTCGACGGCCTTCCAGTAACTTCATTGTCTCAATGGTAGTCCACACGTTGCCCGGCGCGCCCAGATTGTTGCAGTGCAGATGCATGGGATGCGGCAGGCCAAGTTCATCAATCATCTGAGCAAGTCCACCGATGATCTTACCGGGGGTGATATTGTGGTAGCCTTCGACCGGGTCAGTGAGCTGCTTTGCATCTTTGCCCCATTTCCATGACGCAACGCCTCCGGGATTCACGGCTTTGACACCGTAGGCTTTGGCGGCCCAAACGTGCCATGCAACGACATCTTTCGCGCGTTCGTATTCCCCGGCTTCCAACAGGTCGAGCATGATCTCGTTGTTTGCCATCAGCACGCAACTGGTCTTGTCAAGAATCGGGATGTCTTGCAATTCTTCGTGCGTGTGGCGTGCAGAAAGGACGGGAACAGCGGCTTCGTTGACGGTGGTCCAGCCCATGCCGGCATAGAGGTAGCCGGTTGCAAACGTTGTCGGTGTCATTCCGCCCAGACCTGATCGTCGCGACTGAGTGCGCATGAAGGCCGTTGCTCGCCGATGATCTTCCGGCGTCATTGCTCGAGCGAAGTTGATGGCACCGCCAGCGACGTGGCAATGTATGTCAACGCCGCCAGGGAAGATAATCATTCCCGAAGCATCGATCCTGCGTCCGCCGATAACCGACGACACAAACTTACCGCCTTCGATGCACAAATCACGGACTTCGCCGTTGATGCCGTTGGCGGGGTCATAAATCTTCCCGCCTGTGATCCGAATCATGACGTACCTTGCCTGGTTTTCCTGAAATTGAATTCGCGGAACTTCATTGCTCTGCTGTTCTGCTGCTCCGCTATGTGTAGCGTACTGCGCGGTGTTGTGGTTCGAAGTATTCTGGCAACAAGCTATCGACCTGCAGCAGGCCTTTGCGAGTCAGTTTCAAATCATCGCCTTCAACCGTCAAATATCCAGCCGCTTGCTGATTGCGAAACGGCACTGCAAATTCTTCCTGAACGCGGACATTATACTTGTTGTTGATGCGAGCAAGATCGACTGATCCTTCCTTCATCAGCAACACCAGTTCGCGAATCAGCATCTGATGAAGCGTTGGTTTTAACGCGCGATTGATGGGAAGTTCTCCGCGATTGACAGTTTCCATGTACTCTTCAATGCCGTCCAGATTCTGATAGTGGATGCCCTGAAAATGTCCGAAGCTGGAAACACCCGTCGCGATCAAATCGCTGCCTCGGAATAAATGATCGCGATACACGAAATGATCTGTCTTTGGGTTTTTGATCATTTCATTGCCACTCGAAACGTGATATCCGGCGGCGAGCAACTGATCCATCGCGTCACTCACCCAGCGACGCTTCGTAGGCCAGTCCGCAACTGGTGAAGCGATTCCGGTTTCTCGCATCTCCTTTGAGATCACCGTATTGAACGGAAGTTCCATCTGATACATCGTGATATTGTCCGGTTGCATGGCCGCAGCTTTTTCAACGCAGCGTTGCCAGTTTTCATCCGTTTCGCCAATCATGCCCGCGATCAAGTCAATGTTGACCTGCGGAAATCCAACTTGCTGAATCCAATCGTAGGCTCGCATAATTTCCGGTGACAAGTGAGCGCGTCCGTTTTCCTCCAGAATGCCATCGTCGAAGTTTTCCACTCCCAGTGATATGCGAGTAATGCCCATGTCGCGGAGTGTTTCGAGTTTCTCCAGATTCAGTGTGCCGGGTTCGCATTCGAACGTCACTTCTTCGGCGTGATCCCAGGAAATGAATTCGCTCATTCTGTCACGAAGTGACCGCAGTTGTCGGGAACTCAGGTAGCTTGGCGTGCCGCCGCCGAAGTAGACGAATTTCAGTTCGCGGTTTCCAATCGCTGAACGCTGGCTGATCAGTTCGAACTCCTGCATTAACGCCTGGACGTAGTTTTCTATCGCCTGCGCGTTTTGATTTGTGTACACACGGAAGTAACAAAATTTGCAGCGTTTTCGACAAAAGGGGATGTGGATATACAGGCCTAGCGGAGTATTTGCGGTCTGCTGCGGATCAGAATCAAGAGCTTCGATTGCAATGGGGACATAGTCCTGTTTCCACTGTGAAAATGGTGGATAGCTGGAAATAAAATAGCTGCCGACTTCGGTCGTCAAAGCTGTTTCAGTTGTCGTCATGGTTCGAACGTCCGTTACGGAAGATTCCGGATGTGAAACTTTGCGAATTGTAGCGAATCGTAATTTGAATCGAATCCGCAGGATGTCAATGTATGCGGAAAGCTGTTCGATTCCAATGGGTTTGCCGGATTCAGGGGCTTCAAGGGTCCCGTGAACAAATTCTGTCAGGTAAACTCGGTCGATTGTGTGGGAAACGAGTGGTTGATTTAGTGAGCCGCAAAGCGCTAGCGGACTGTTGATTTAAAGGGTTTTCACAACCCGACACGTCAGTGAGGGATAAAATTGCACGCGTTTTTCGCCAAGCATCCCTCGCTGACGCAGCGGGTTACTATTAAATCAACAGACCACTAGCACGTTGCGGCAGATACCGTAGGCCTCAATGCTTCCCGCGTAAAGAATAAACACTGAACCTCTTACGTCCCTGGATTTTCGGGGCTTTAATTTTTGCAATGATTAGGGCATTCTTAAAAAATTATTTGCCGCGACACCGAAATCGCGTGAATCAGATGCTGCATTTATTCGGCGTACCCTTGACGTTTATAGGGACACCGATTGCGATTCTGAACGCCTCGACACCATTGTGGCCCTGTGCCTGTTTCTTCGGTGGATACCTGTTGCAATTTGTCGGTCATGCCGTTGAGGGAAATGATGCGGGTGAGGTTGTCTTTTTGAAGAAGCGACTGGGAATGGTCTATACCGAATATGGTCCTGGCAAGGCATCCTCATGCAGTACCGGAAGCGACGACGATACCTCGTGTAACTGAATTGTCGCATTGGCTGAAACTGCAGAATGCAGAGATTCGCCCGTTACTCTGTCAATCCGGGGCATGGATGTTCCTGATCTACAGAGATCATTTTCGCTGACTGAGCAACGCTTGAAGTTGTTCTGGCACGAAATCACATGCGGCAATTCGTGGGGGCAAGGACGTCACATGAAATCATTCGCATACGAGTATCTCGCAATTCGAATCCAGCACTTGTTCGCGAGTCTTTCGCGACCAGTCAGCCGATTGTTCGCACGACGAAAATTGCAGAAAGCTTTGTGCTTGCAGTTGGTCGCCACTCGCAGCGTTCGCATTCATCGACTGGTTTTGGCAGGCGCGCTTTCATCGTCGCTGATGCTCTCCGGCTGTTCCATGCATCGGAAAAAGCAGCCGGGCGAATTGCAGTATTGGGATGGCGACAAACCGATCACGTCGTACCGTGGCTACAATACCTCGATCGAGCATGCATCTCTCGACAACATTACTGCTCATGCTGTACAGATCAGTGGTGAACCACGAAATCTGCAGCGCAATGTCGATGATGAAGTTCGTGAAGTGACGCTGCATGAAATGATGCTGGCCGCACTTTCGCAAAATGAGATCATTGAAACAACTGCACTCGGCGGAGTTGGATCGAAGGTCGTTCTGACCAATCCAGCGGGAGTGGCCTCGGTTTACGATTCAGCAATTCAGGAAACGGGAATTCTGTTTGGTCGCCGAGGTATGGATGCAGCTCTGTCTGACTTTGACACGCGACTGAATTCCAGTCTGACGTTCAACGGTGGCACAAATCGCCAGAATGCTCCCGCGTTTGGTCCGACACCTGCTCTCGCAGCCATTGATAGCCAAACCGGGACATTCAATACCGGACTGTCAAAATCTTTTGCGACAGGGGCCAGTGTTTCGGTAAACAGCAACTTCTCCGACAATTTCTCAAACAACCCTCAGAGTTATTACCAATCTCTCTATTCGGGCTCTTTGGGTGCGACAATTACGCAGCCGCTGCTTGCTGGGAGCGGCGTTGATTTCACGCGAGTTGCAGGTCCGACGAATCCGGCATTCGGCGCTATCGCCGGGGTCAGTCAGGGCGTTGCCATTGCAAGGATCAACCAAGACCTGTCGCTTGCGGACTTTGAGATCGCAGTGCGAACGGCCTTGCGTGATATCGAGAATTCCTATTGGGATCTGTATCTTGCCTATCGACAATACGATACCAGCGTGACCGCTTATGAAAGTGCCTTCCAGACATGGCGGGAAGCACAGACAAAACTGGAAGTCGGAACTCTTAAGAAAGCCGATGAACTTCAGGCAAGAGACCGGCTCTACGAAACAAAAGCAAATCTTGAACTCGCACTGAATCAGTTGTACCAGACGGAATCGGAATTGCGTCGCCTGGTTGGACTTCCGATGAATGACGGCACGGTACTGCGTCCCGCAGAAGAACCGATCGTCGCAGAATTGAAACCCGATTGGCAGGCATGTTTAGTTGACGGACTAACGCAGCGTGTGGAGTTGCGTCGTCAAAAATGGCAGATCAAGAGTCTGCAATTGCAGCTTGATGCAGCTCGAAGTCTCGTGCGGCCAAGTCTGAATGCCGTTGCGGGTTACAATCGACTCGGCTTTGGTGATACGCTCGGAGGCCAGGGTGTTTATGATCCAGTATTGGGGACGCCTACCAATAGCGCACTGGGATCGATGACTCACGACAATCTGAATTCCTGGACAGTGGGCATGCAGTTCAATGTGCCGATTGGACTGCGTCAGGCACGCAGTCAGGCTCGCAACTATGAACTTCAGGTTGCAAAAGCCAACGCAGTGCTGGCGG
>Ga0335398_10008971_pt1 | contig 11692 bp, 10 predicted proteins | sample BON03_FD_205742 | JGI IMG/M metagenome (GOLD analysis project Ga0335398, IMG submission 205742) | Freshwater microbial communities from Lake Bonney liftoff mats and glacier meltwater in Antarctica - BON-03 (spades assembly) (version 2) | ecosystem: Environmental > Aquatic > Freshwater > Ice >...
ACGTGAAATAGAGCACGGGGCGCGGTTCTGGCGACGTATTCGCGAGTCCGCGATGCAAAATACGGTAATCAAAGAGGATGGCGGACCCAGCGCGGCACGTGAAAGCCACGGGCTTGCCTGTGCAGCCGATGTTTTCCCGGTGATTGGCGTCTTGCCACACAATATTTTCGCAGGCGCCTGTCAGGCGATGGGAGCCAAGGAAAAATTCGGTGCCACCGTTATCCTCGGTAATGTCAACAAGTGGAACAAAGACATTGAGCGAGTGGACCGGCAGATACGAGTGTCCAGAGCCCGGGAATAAATGTTCGCCGTCGGCATGCCAGAGTTGCTCGTTAGAGCCAGGGTTCGAGTGAAGCAGACCATTGAAGAGCAGCATGCGCTTGCACCGCAGGATCTGCGAAAGCACGGGGCTGAGTCGTGTATCCACTTCCATGAATTCGTTGTTTCCATTGAACCCGTAGAGAATATCGTACCTTCCCTTGGCCCGCTGCACGCCTTCGGCAAACCCAAACTCCATGCCGACGTCCATCCCGCGCGTGTGCCGCGACGCCATGTCAAGACACTCATCCAACAGAACGCTCGCTGATGCGCGCCGCGCTTCGATCCAGTCCTGCGAAAACACCGAGTCTGCCGACAGCACTCGCATTGCTCAGAAGTGATCTGGTTTTCACATCACAAGGTTGCGGCAGGCAGCGGAGCACGTGGTAAAATGATACGCACCTAAAACACAGACACCGTGGTGGTCAAGGACCTTGTCCAGCTCCACCTCGAGCGAGCCGTCGAGCACCTTGCGCCCGTCAAAGACAGGCATGTCGGCTACCGGATCAACCCCCACACGAAAAAAATAGTGTCTCCTGGAACCTGACCATACTTGTGAGTTCGCTGCCACACGCAGCTGTGGCATCCGCATGTGGCCACGAGTGGCGATTGATGCCGTGCACATTTGATGTGCGAGACCCCCACACAGTCGTCTTGCTGCCATGGTTTGTTTATGCGAGAACAAACTCCATCACTATGAAAATAAGCGATGACTAAAATATTGATGTTCGTGTGCACAAAGTTGTCACCTTGTAAACAGTGTGGACTCACTGCAGTGGAAGACCAGGTGGGAAGCACCATCATTAGTCTATCTATTTTGGCACCACGAGGACTCTTGCGTTGTAGCCCACATCGCCGCCTCCGCCACGACGGTCATTGGCTAGTGGGGCAAGAAAGGAGCAATGGCAACGCGACCAAACAGGGGTGGGGACTACTTGCAGCTAAGCCAGGACGCGCCGGAGGCGACTGCGGGCAGCAACCGCAGCGATGGCCACCGTCTCGGTTATGAAATGAGGTGTGTGCCTGGTTGTCATTTCCCCTGTTGAGAGAGGGCCACGAAAGGTCATACTCAAACCATATCCATATAGCTTGGAAGACACAAATCATAGCCAAAGACAGCTTTGCGAAAATTAAAAGAGCACAAACTTCCTCGGTCCTCAAAGAACCTCGGCACTCAACCACCATATTTCCGCAGAGTTCAAACACTTTCGCCCCTCAAACCTCCTCGCGAGGAGGTTGGAGAGCCGAGGTATGAGGACCGAGGAAGTTTGAGAGTCAAGCAAGTTTGAGAGTCGAGGAAGTGCTAGAGTCGAAGAGGCCCAGTGGTCAAATACCGAGGGGAAACCAACAACGAGAGGACCAAACATCGAGGGGGGTCAAACATCCTCCTAATGATGAGGTGCGCGTGCCGCGTGCCCTCTTCGACGAAGAACCTGACGTTTGTCGCTGGCGCGAGCACAGCCAGCGGGAGCTCAGCTGGCACGGCCAAGCACCACCCGCTGCACCCTACGACATGCCCCCGGGTGGGGTGCCTCCAGGCCTCGCAGGTGCACGCGGCGCACCGAGCAGCAGCAGATGTCCTGCGCTTGACGATGACGAGGCCGTTGCACAGGCGCTGCAGGACGAGTACGACAGGGAACACTCCAACTTGCGTCAGCACGCAACCCGGTCTGTCTTTTAAGTCTGTTGTTATTGTTGTCGTGTGATGTTGACGTTGTGTAACTGTGTGTTATTTGTCGCTGAGACCTGCATGTATCCCCCCTCCTCCTGCTCTCCCTTCAACGCTGGCTTGCACTCCAGTGGGCAAACAGCCCAGCAAACTGCACCAGACTACAGACAGGCTGGTTACCAAAACCCATCTGCATCGTCCATGCCGTCTATGGTGCCGGTGCGAATTTCTTTGCATGCGTGTCACACGTTATGGCGAGTCTCCAAATACCCCGCACCTGGAAAGTAAACAATATTAATTTGGGTTGACTTCAACGGACGTATGCGTGTGTGTGCTCATGTGTTTCAAATTTTCCCCTGTTTTGGGTGTGTGACATGGCGGATAATTTTAGTTGTTGGGACAACAGGGTTTTCCGCCCTTTTTTAAACAGGAAAACGTCCCACAGTTATTTTCCAAACTTTCTCTTCTTTTATATGCGACATTCTTCGTCTTGTGTTCATCTTTTGTCTCTGTCTTGGTTGTCTCTGTCTTCATCTCTGTATGAGCGTGGTTGATTCTTGTATTCCACATTTTTTGAGCAGGCATCATGCAATATGTGTCAAGGTGTGACTCCTATTCCGTATGCGCCTGGACGTCTGCAATTCCGTTGCGAGCGCTGTGGTACGTGCATGTTTGCCAATTTCGCTGATGCCCCTCGCCTCCGTACGTCTGTGCACCTGTCTCCAACCCAAGTGGCGCGTGTTGGTTTTGTGTGTTCGCTCTCATGTTTCTTGGATCGATCGTATTCCCAGGAAGGGGCGCGCTCGGTTTTGTTTCCCCCCGAACACGCAGTCATTGTCTGAATCTCGAAACAAACAAAAAAATGCCCCTGTCTCCTGAGTGCTCTCTCTTGCTTCTCACAGTTGCATGCGCAAAACTCACCCATCTCTCCTCTCCCTTTGCACACACAAACAGGATTTCTACAAACCTGCACCATCCCTCGATCGAGGAATTCGTTTGGCGATGATTTGTATTATGACCGTATGGGTATGCCTCTGATTTGTAATATCCAATGAGAGAGGAGCCGCGGCGGTGAGAAAGAGGGAACAAGCCAAACAACAGAGACAGAAGGAAAGACTAGGCGAGAATTTGGGTATGTCTCTTATGTGTAAAGAGATGTGTGGTGTGAAGAGATGTGTAGTGTGGACATGACTTCATGGGCACAGACAGACAGTATCATGTACCCCTCGCCGATGTGCGCCCCTGTAAACTCGCTCGCGCAACCCTCCCTTTGCATAGTATTTGGGCTGGGGGGTTATTGCAATGCGAGTACCTCGACGATATTTAGTATGCTTCGGGTGCACGGAGATTTAGAGCCTCTGCCTGGCGACGCCACGTGCTACTAGAATCGACTGTGCTCCTGCACTGAATTTGTGTCCTGCCAAAAATCATGCGTTACTTGTATCATAAGTATGATTTTTGCGGATCGGACACTGTTTCGAAACACGTTTGTTTTGCACTGTTCTTCTGTATTGAAGAATTGCCTGTTTTTTTCGTACTTCAAATTAAATGACGTGCGGTAGTGTGGTTCATGTAACATTGTAATAAGCTTGGATGTAGCCAGCTACTTCTAAAAGCAATGGAAGAACACTCAAAAGAGCCACTCGCAGCTCAGTTCCCACTGTAGATTTGAGGATTAAAAATTATGTACCCAGCCGGCGTGCTCACTGTTACCGTGACATTTTGAACCATGAGTCAAACAGGTGGGCCCGGGGAGGGTTAGGAAGCAAATCAAGGACTGTATAATTCTTGCTCATGTGATCGCTCGGATTTTGATTCCGCCTGTAGTAAGCATAAAGCTCACATGATTGCTCGGATTTTTTATTCCACCTGCATTTTAATGTGAACGTGACTTCCATTTGACCACCTGCAAATTAGGTTTCTAGAAATCAGAATTCATTACAGCCAATCCCACTTGGGGTGTCATTTTCGAAAGCTCAACTCTCCAAGCTCGAACGTCTCTTTTCACTGAAAACGTCTTTTCGCCACGTTTCAGTGAAAAGAGACGTTCGAGCTTTGAGCTTTGAGCTTTGAAGCAGCATGCAAAAATATCTTCAACCTACAATAACCTGATTCCGGGAAACCACTTTTGACACGGTATCGATTTTGAGATTCACGCTGTGCCCTAGCCGCTGGCGAATCTGTGTTCGTTTGACCTTGGCTATTACATGATCTATCCTAGTATAGCCTTTCTAGTTAGATAAGAGATCGTTCGTTTGGAGGAATCTGGTTCAAGACTCACTTTATTAGAGAACCCATTCTAAAGAGGACCTACTTGACCTCTAGGCGTTTCGTGTTTTAAAATTCTGGTTTTTGATTGAAGTGAGCACTCAGGCTCGAGTGCAATATGTATGATACACGCCATGCGCTCCTAGTTGCCTACCTTTGCTGAACCTCACACTTCTGCTGCCCACTTTGCACGATTTGCCACCGCATATCAACTCAATCGGGTTATAATTGGAAGGATTCGCCGTGACTCAGCGGAAGGCTGCATCACATTCACCAGCAGTTGCAATATGCAATGGTTTGTGGAATTGGTAAGACAGCTTCACTGGAAACCTTGTTCAAGAGTCTTAAACATCTTGCCATGTCTCGTTTCCACTTCCTAGCACAACCTCCGAATCTTTTTGGCCATGTCACAAGTCAAAAACTGGAAGTCACGGCTGCAAGACAATTATTTGACCCTGCGATGGTGGGCCCGTGTTTCTGTAGTACACACATGACTGAAAATTTTGGGATGTGTTGAAGCTGGTCTTTCAATCCTTATTCACGGTTTTCACAGGACCCATGGATCATCATGATCGCACAGATTGATGATGATAGTTCGGAGTCGGAAGTTCCCCAATTTCAGTGTACTAATAGATCGCATGTTACAACTTGAAGGTAATCATAGTACACTTTCAAAGTAGCGACACATGATTCATCGGCCACCGCTGCATCATGATGGGCCAAACGCCTTTTGCCCGGGCCAGCGGCTTTGGAGTTTTTGCACTCTTCAAGTAGTAATGTGTTTATTTTACTCTTCCCAAAAAAGCATCATGATTCCGAGTCACGGTCCTCCGTCACGGTTCAAGTTTGAAGTTCATGATTTGTTTGGATTGCCAAATGCGTTCTGTAAATGCCCACATTGTGCATGGGGGAGAGCGACACATCATCCATCGACCATTGGCGCGCAGCACGCGCGCATTCGGTTACCTTCGCATTCATACAGAATTTCCCCCCACACCCACCGAATTCGGCATCAGTGCGAAGGGAATTAGAAGAAGCCAGGGTTTGCCCTTTCCGAGCATTTATGAGAGAGTTCGTGAGCGGACCTCCTAGATAGCAGTTAGGTATCAAGGGAGTTCGATAGCGGTGATTTTACAACAGAGTTAGAATAGGGTTATCAGGTCCTTTACAACTGAAACGAGAAATGCCGTTTTGAGTACTGTTTCAAGTTTTTGGGACACTATGTGTCGACGAGCTCAAGAGAGGCGCCGCATTTGTTGAATAATTACCAGTGCGTTGATCCGATTTGCGGGGTGTCCCGAGGGTGCTGTGGGCGTGTTTTGCCCCATTTTCCGCAGGCCCCAGAAAAAATAAAATTGGCGGAGAATCGGGGGAAAAGTGAAAATTCGCAAAACCCAGAAAAAGCATTTTGTATGAGTACGTGGGACTGATGACTGGGATCTCTTTTCAGGTCCCTTGGATCGGGCGAGGGCGGACACTGGTGGAGCTGACCAATGGGTGTTGAAGCAGAGGGTATTTGCAGGGTTTTCCAGGGTGGTCCACATGGGCAACACCCGCATCCTGCGAATACCCACCATCAGTTTTGAAAACTCTCCGCTCATGCCCCCTATGTAACCTCCCCCCACCCCCTAGGGGGTGGGTTACAGAGAGAAGGTGATAACCTTCAAAACTGATGGTGGTCGCAGGCTGCCACACGACACCTTGGCCTCCCTTCTCCCATTCTTGAACCTGACTCTGAGTGAAAACACACCTGGCCCTATGGGGTTGGACAAAGGGGATACAAAACCCCGCTATCTTTTTCCAATAACAACTGTACTTCCCTCAAATACTCTACTCTCACAAGGATAAGGACAAGGAAAAAAAAAGGCTCTCAAAAAAAAAACCCCACTTTTTTCCCGCCACACCCTGGCATTTGAGTAATGTCCCCCAACCCCGGGCCAACCAACCGCATCCTTGGGATGCCAACCAACTGCTTGTATCCGACCCCCGCATCCTTGGGATAACCACTATAGGTTCTCAATTAAAACTCTACTTTCAAAGCCATCTCAACAGTGCCCCCAGCCCCCTTGTATATCACGGCCAGAATCAGAAGAAACAGGCTTTAAACCCAAGTCAAGTATGTGCTTCGCCACAGAGGACTTGAGCCATGGACCTGTCTGGCGCGGGTCTCTCTCCCTCAAGTTTTTTGGAAATTTTTATAGGGGGAATTGGTCCTCGCCGTTTAAAGCGAAATGAGTGTCGTCTGGCCTCAAAAAATGGTCCTGTGATCGGCGTCAAACTGGGACTTGGTAGTGAAGTACGTTTGCGTCACAATTTCACGTCTTTTGAATTTTGTTTACGCCCTCAAGCCGTTGAAAACTGTCTTTCTTTCCAAGTTCTTTCTTTCTGCGGTGGCAAATACCCAACTTAATAACTGGACTAAGCATCGGGGCACGGTGGTGAGCTCAGACTCGGAACTTCGGCCCGGCTGCCCAAGAATGGAGAAATATCACTTGAGTTGCCACGAACTCTTCTTTTGGTAGTCTTGTAGTGGTTCAGTCCGGCAAAAGTAGGGTATTTCAACTTAGCTGGAGTTCGTGGCGTTTCAATAACAATTTCTCCAATCTTGGGCTTTGTTTGTTTGTTTGGACAGAACGCATCCCAAGGTTTAATAAACTGATTTTGAAAGTTGGGTTGACTAAATGATAAGTGAGCAATTTGTACCAGAAGTGCTCACGTACCTCCTTGAAACCTGGACTGGGACCGCTCTGTTCTCAATTTGAAGGTCCCAGGCGAAAACTTATCAACGTCACGAACATCTCAATTAGTATATTGTATGTATCGTTTATTGGATCGAGGTTAACTAAAACAAGACTGACCCTCATTCACCGCACCCAGCTCAAGACAAAAAGTAAATCCGCCGCCTGGTTACCCTCAATCCTGAGCAAAAATTGAAATTTTTTCCTTTTTTTCTTGGTTTTCGAAGACCCAACCTAAGCACTGGACTAAGCGGGTAAATCACTTTCAATTCTATAGAAAATCCGCTCTCAACAGTCTATTGAAAGGATTTTGGTTTTTGGTTTGTTATGTCGCCACACAGCTAGGGATCCAATGACAGCAGGAATACATACAAGATTCTCACACCGTGCCATGCTTGCGCAGCACGCCCACAGCGCGAATCGCATACTTGTAAGCATTCCAAGATCCAGTCGCTAGCACCCTGGTTGTTTTTTTGCCAGTGTACCAAATCCCAAAGATGCCGGTGTGTGTTTGTGTGTGTGTGTGCGCGCGCACGCAATTGTTAATTGTGTATGTAAGGCACTGTCGTCCACGCGTTGGTGGTTGGGCTTGTGTACATGTGCGCATACGTGCGTGCGTGCACGCATTCATGCACACGCACACTCATACGCACACGTGCACACATGCACGCAAGCGCGCACGAACGCACGCGCGGACGAGGAAACTAATCTGTTCTCAGTGCTTGAGTCGCAGCACGTGATGTCTTCATGATCTCTGCCGTTTTGCCATGAGATGCCCAAAGTAGCCGCTCTTGCTCTTGCTGCTCGCTACTGTCGCACGCCCTTTTCTTCGAGTTTTTCTCGTTCTCGTTATCGCTATGCATCAAATTCCAGGAGGATGTGACACTCTTGTGCTTCTGCTTCGTCAAAATTCTGCTGTAGTCGAACATATTCTTCGCGCCTGGTCTTGACTTGATACCGCAGAGGGCGAAGACTTCCTGGAGGCAGATGGGGAGATCATCACATGGTGTGTGTCGCCAGTGTGGGCAGAGGGAAGATATCTCTGAGAATCTTCGGAAGAATTCCAAAGGTTGGATTATTTCAAGTGATTCAAACCCGAGGAGGCCGTTCTCGTTAGGTTGGTCGGAGATTGTGGGTCTTGCAAGGCCCAGGTTCACGGTGGTTGTGAGCTCGAGGTTGACGATGTTTATCTTGTCACAATCGACGAATGTCGCACAGGGATCGCCAAGGCAATATTTGATAGCATGATGCGACAGTGATACGTAGCTCAGAGGAGGCACCGGCACCAGACTCACTTGGCCACCGGTGTCCGCCACCTCCGGACGTGCGATGACTTGCCCTTTGCTCGAACTCCCCTCGCCCGAACACGTGCGAGCAGGCGACCACCCGCCATCAACGAACGGCGGAGTACCTGCGGAAGACTGCTGGCAGGACATCGTGCACGGTGAGCGGCACGTATGGCAGTGTGCGTCTACTTGCCGTCGGTCTTCTAAATCTCACGCGAACTTCACAGTTCGCGTGAGATTTAGCTACCCTAAACTAAACCAATTTAGGTGAGGACTATCGTTCTCGTCCTCACACTTTTTATTTTTAAGGCACCGAATTATATGTTCAAGTTGGCCCGGACCCTTACCGAAAGGGTAGTATAAGTATCATGATTTGTTTTCTCTGAGTTGCGCTGGAAAGACCAGGCGGCTTAAAAATTAATTCTAGTTGGTTCGCCATGGAAGGACTTGGACCCATGACCTCTGGCGCGGGTCTCTCCCTCGGGTTTTTTTGAGATTTTTTTTTGAAGGGGAATCAGTCCTTACGCCAATCTAACCTCCCATAGAGTGGCTTTCATCTCCGCCTCTAGTTGCTGTTGCCAACAGTGTGCTATTTGCAGATAAGGATGCTAAATCACCAGGCCGTGGTCGTATGGGAGTGATAGGTGCGTTGGTTCTTTTTTTTTCCATCTCAGACCGTCTAGGACTCGGATAAACTTCGCTCTTCCTAGCCGGCCCAGTAGCGCACTAAGACACTGAGACGTTGTCGAGCTTGCCTACTCTCAGGTAGCGGATTCCGAACATGCCAGAACTTTCCCAAAGAAAACGGATTATCTGATGACCCTAACTACGGACTTGGGCCTGTCCATACGTGTCTTGAAAAAAAAAACCTGGCACACACACAAAAGTCTGGCACTCACGGGAAGTTAGTAGATAACTTCAGTCACGAATAAGACGTCACGTCCCTACAAGACCCTCCACGTCACGTCTGTAACAGACTCCTTTCTATTTTATTAATGTGTTCCACGTAAAGCGGTGAAGAGGCACTCTCTTTCAAATCCATGCCGAATTCTCGTTTATCTTCGACTACCTAGTCCTTTGCCTTTAGCAGTTTACGCCACCGCGTTTAGGACTATTTTTCCCTGGCTATGAGCCCTGCTTTTAAGTCTATGTTTCCCTCACTGTGTGAGACAAAACATCCTCAGTGAGAAAAAATGGGGCTACTAGGGTGAATATAGTCCTTCCGATGAGTTCGCGTGAGATTTAGCTACCCTAAATTAAACAAATCTATTTGAGAGGGCTGTTTTTTTTCAGTGGAAAGACAAAGCGGCTTAAAAATCAACTCTGAGTCTAGTACATTCTTCGCCATGGAGGGACTTGGGCCCTTGACCTCTCTGGTGCGGGTCTCTCCCTCGGGTTTTTTTAGATTAGGGAATCGGTCATTTTTTTTTTTTAATTTGAGTGTGCTTATTAAAGATTAACCTCAGCAACAGGAGCAAGAAACAATGAGATGGAAAGACACCGAGTTCGCAGCTGTCAAGCTCCCAAGATGCCTCGGGTGCGGGGGTGCGAAAGTGAAGTCCTTAAGCCACTCTACCCTCCCCTAAAGTGGTTTTCATCTCCGCCTCTAGTCGCTGTTGTGCTAATTGCACCCAAGTTTGCTGAATCACCAGCCAGTGGTCGTATGGGAGTGATGGGTGCTTTGGTGCTTTTTTTTTTCCATCTGAGGCCGTCTAGGATAAACTTCGCTCTCCCTGGCCGGCCCAGTAGCGCACTGAGACACTGAGACGAAGTGAAATAATCTCAGGTAGCGGACTCGGCTTCCGAACATGCCAGAACTTGCCCAAACAAAAAGAAGGTAAATGGAAGGTCTGAGCTACTCCCATGATGACCCTAAGTGCAGACTTGGGCCTGTCTACTACAGTAGCATCCCGGGAAATAGAAACTGGCAAATAGAAACTGCAGACTGGAACTTGGATGTACGCCTAGATATATGAGTAAAGATGAGTAAAGAAACTCTATGACCGCCTAGAAATATTGCTTAGAAACTGGCTGGCTGAGTCAAAACCCGTGGTTTCTATTTCCCGGGATGCTATTGTATACATGTCTAAAAACAAAACCTGGCACACACAAGAAAAAAACCTGGCACACAAAGTCAATAGTTCTTTCCCTAAAAAGAAAAAAGGAAACAACGAGACCAGCGCCAGGCCCAATGCCACCTAGATCGCGACCGCCGCTTCGCACTTCATTGATGCGCTCTTTTGCTGCGCTGCGTGCCTTGAAATGTCGAGCACCCTCGAGGAATCCCCAATACTGCAACTTGAATGTGGGTCACAAGTACGACGCGTAGGCACCACGACCACGCTGCTGGTTGCCCGAGCGCGCACCCAAATCTGTAGCCGTGTGCATTCGATCTGCCGGCGTCGACACGCAAGCCCCTCGCCTGCCCTGATGTCATTGCTCCAATCGCGTGCATGCACACTTTCTGCCAAGCTGGCTGCCGCAACCCTCAAAAATCCTACCAAAATCCTCGTGCCTTGCAAGCCGAGGTACATACCCTTGCCAGTGGAGTGCATCCGTTGAATCGGTTATCCGTGGGGTGTTGAACGCTTCTCTGCCCTCTCAATCACCCGAACTTGACTTTCAACCACTCGAACTTGACAAACTGGCCCGCGACAACTTGCCCTGTCCCCAACCACCTGATGATAATCTGAATTTTCCTTGCACCCAATCTCCCACAATGCACGCACCATTCTGCCCATTTCCCGGAGGCATGGGGAGCCCGACGCAGCGCAGTGTGCACCGACGGACGATGCCCTCCCGTCTCTGCTTGCTATTCTTTGACGCACTTTTCCACCATGTACATGTGTTTCTGTTTCTGTTTGCGAGAATGCACCTTGAAGCAGGGCTGCCAACACAAGAAGAGATGCACCGTACAAAGACATGCCAACGCAATGAGGCATGGCAACGCAAGAGGACACGGCAACACAAGACGAGACTGCTGAATGAAGATTAAATTCCGAGTGGCCCTCACAGTTAAGCACCCCAAAACTCTCCCGCTGGCGCCACGATCCTACGCTGTTTTCCGAACCCTCTGCTGATTCTCGATCTCTCGACTCCTGCACTCTCTCGCTCTTTCGATTTGCGCTTTCCTCTGCCCACCCACTGTGCGGCCCGGCGCTGAATTGATTCAACCTAACCCTGCTACGTTTCTCACCAACCCCATTCTGCTCATAATCCTGCCCCAGACGGAGGCGCAGCCGACATTTCAGGAAGAAAGAACCCTCCTGAAAGGAAGACAACAAAATACCGAGGAAGCGACGATGGTGCGCCTATGACGAGGGGTCAGGGTTTAAACTCCAAATTCAGTACTGTGGTTCGCCGCGAGCCATGGGGGGGACTTGGGACCTCGACCCAGACGGTTTTCTCCTTCG
>Ga0335398_10008976_pt1 | contig 11687 bp, 9 predicted proteins | sample BON03_FD_205742 | JGI IMG/M metagenome (GOLD analysis project Ga0335398, IMG submission 205742) | Freshwater microbial communities from Lake Bonney liftoff mats and glacier meltwater in Antarctica - BON-03 (spades assembly) (version 2) | ecosystem: Environmental > Aquatic > Freshwater > Ice >...
GGGGGGCGGGGGCGGCGGGGGGGGCGGCGGGGGCGGCGGCGGCGGCGGTGGCGGCGGCGGGGGCGGTGGTGGCCAGGATGCAGGCGGCGAGGGAAGCGGGGGAAACGGCGGCGGTGGCGAGGGTGGCAATGGTGGCGCCCGGGCGGGCGGCCGCTGCGGCAAGGGCGACGGAGCGGTGATTGTATTCATTTGGAGAACGACGGACGCCTGCGCAAAGACGCGGCCGTTGACTGTGCTGCCGGTCTTGAAGGTGGCGCTCGTCTTGACCAGAAAGATACCCTCCAGGTGCGAGGTGGTTCCTGCCTCGATGGTTCCGGCCACTTGCCAGAATATGTTCGAGGCCACGGCGCCGCCGCCGAGGAGGACACGCCCTCCGCTGCCCAGCAGGAGGCCCTGGGTCAACTTGAAGATGAAGACGTCCGAGGCGCTCCCGTAGATGGTAATGCTACCGGTGAACGAGACGCCTTGGCCCCACTGGTGCACGCCCGTTGCGAAAGTCTCGTCGTTGATGTTGCCACCCTTGCGTTCTACGTTTGCCGGGGGGGAGACGCGAGACGCCGCATCGCCGTATGCCGCCTCCATGTCGAGGATGGCGACCGCCAGCGTGGCTAGCGTGGGCGCCGCGTAGCTGGCCGCGTAGACGCGGCCGTCAATCACCTGAGTCGAGGTGGAGAAGGTGTTGCTGCCATCGGCGACGAGGGCGAAGCCCGTCATGGCGCCCGCCGCAATCGGCGACACGCCGATGTCGCCAGTGATGACGGACATTGGGACGTTTGTGATGCCCGCCTTTGAGAGAATCGTAAACGTCGCCGCTGTTCCAAGGTCCAGGGGGGCAGGACTCTGCCCCAGTGCCATCGTTGCCCCGACCGCAAAAACGAGCCGCTTCATCCACAGCACAAGAAAAGCACCCCACACAGGCACATGCGCATGGGGAAACTGGCGACGTGTAACGCGCCCCTGTGCAGCCGCGAAACGTGACGCACGAAGCCCCAGGGGCACCGCCCTCGACCGCCTGCCCCGCCCATAGTCTTCCATGCCACGTGCGGTCGAGAGCACGCGGTCCCGCTCAATTGCGTTCAGGTGGGACTCAATTGCGCTCAGGTGGGACGTGATTGGGCCGCTGCGGGGTTAGGGTTAACCCAACTGTGATGGTCAGGTCGCTGATGGTGTTGGTGCGAGTCTCTGCTTCCGCCGAATTCCCAACCGCGGCTGGTGTGCACAAGTTTAAACCCAAAATAGTTTCTAACCGAATCCCGGACCGTTATTGTTCCTAGGAACCTGGACGGACGTTGGCTGTTCGCCGTCATTAGAGTAATCTTGCGCGCATCTGTTTTTTGACATGTCTGGAGTGAAGGGCGCCGAGGCTCGAAGCTCTACGGGGCCCAAGGCCTGCCCGCCTAGGCCTGGGCCGCGTGTACCCATTGATGAGTCCTCGAAGCTGAATCAGCTTGCCGCCGCTGCCGGCCTTGTCGACGTTCTCGATGTTGCTGGAGACGGCGTCGGCGGTGGCGGCGGCGTGGCGGTCCCGCGCCAGTTGATGGTTGATGCGCTGGCTCTGTTGCTTGATCACACCTGGACGCACACCGATCGCCAACCGGGCAACGCCCCTGCACCTGCCCCTCGGGGTCGGGGGAAAGCGCCGGCGGTTGGTCCCCATCCCGCACCTGCCCCCACCCAAGGGGGGCAAGTGCAGTCCACCGGGACGGCCACATTGCAGAGCCTCATCACGTCCGAGTTGGGCTCGGCGCTCGCTGGCATCGTCTCGGCGTACTGGTCGCATGCCACCAACCAGTTGCAACTCGAGTTGGCCCGCGCCTCGGCTCGGAACTCGTCGCTGCACGCGGCACTGGCCTTCACACAGACAGAAGGGGCGGCGTCCGATGCCGGGTCGAGGAACCAGGTTGAGTCGAACGAGTCGCTGCGCCTCAACCTCGCCACCCATCAGAACATGGCCCGCGCAGCCCAGGGGCAGCTTGCCACAACTGGGGCGGAGCTTAGCGCGACTCGGGCGGAGCTTTTCCAGCTTCGGGGGGAGCTTGGACAGGCTCGGGCGGAGCATGGCCAGACTCGGACGGAACTCGAGGCGACTCGAACGGAGCTCGAGGAGACTCGCATGCAGCTTGAGGCGACTCTGGCGAAGGCGAACGCGACGTGGAATGTGCTTTGTGCGGCTCGGAATGAGGTCGCCGGGAATCTGCAGAAGCTCTCCGCGGCGGTCGCCCATGGGGAGCGGGTGAAGGTGGAGAGGCAGTCGCTGGTCATGAATGCGGCGCAGTGGGCCGCTCGGGCGGAGGACGCCGCGAGGGGCCTCGTGGCCGCCAGGGCAGATGCACAGTCGCTGTGCAGCGAGCTCGCGGCGGAGGTGGCGCAGCGGGCCTCCCGAGCGGCGGCCAGTCAGTCGCTGCGCAAGAGCCTCGCGACGGCGGCGGAGAGGGGCACCCAGTGGGCCGCCTGGGCGGCGGTTGCCGAGAGGGGCCTGGTGGCGCTGCGCAGCGAGCTCGCGGCGGCGGAGGGGGCCGCCCGGGCCCAAGCGGCGGTCGCCGAGGGGGGGCTGGTGGCAGAGAACCAGTCGCTGCGCAGCCAGCTCGCGGCGGCGACGGGGAGGGCCGCACGGGCCCAAGCGGCGGCCGCCGAGGGGGGCCTGGTGGCAAAGAACCAGTCGCTGCGCAGCCAGCTGGCGGCGGCGGTGGCAGAGAACCAGTCGCTGCGCAGCCAGCTGGCGGCGGCGGTGGCAGAGAACCAGCCGCTGCCCGGCGAGCTCGCGGCAGCGGAGAGGGCCGCCCAGGCGGCGGTCGCCGCCGCTGCCGAGACGGAGGTGACCGAGTCTACTCGCGGCGGTGGGGGTGGCCGTGCATCACCGGGCGGCTCCACCAACGAGGGCGAGCACCCCATCGTCCATTTTCTCCATGTGCCTGGCTTATGCAGCACCTGCTTCGGTGCAGGTCATGCTTACGCGGACTGCCCCTCGCCCATGCTCAATGGAGCGTTCGACGACCTCACTCAGATCTTGACCAATCTCCGTCTACACCGGGAGGCTTTGAACATGTTTTCTGGCATTCTAGGCGGGCGGCGCGACTGCTTGGAGCCAATCGAGTCCAAGACCGCCGAGACGGGGATCGAGACCGAGATCGAGACCGAGATCGAGACCGAGACCGCCGTCGAGTCGGACGAGGCGACCGCCGGCGCGCAGGAGGCCGAGTTAACCGGCGCTGAGGTGGCCGAGGGGGGGTGGAGGGCAGAGAAGAACCAGTCTCTGCACAGCGAGCTCGCGGCGGCGGAGGGGGCCACCCGGGTGGCCTCAGACGGGGAGGCGCGTCTGGGTGACTGCGCGCACCGAGGAATCAAGCGACTTCGGCCGCCGCCGGGCCAGGTTTGTGCAACGAGTCGCTATCCCCACCCCCCCGAGGCCCTGTTCAACCCATCCACTGACAACCGGTCTCTGCAGGGGTACATGTCGAGTAGCATCCCCCTGTCGACTGCCACGCGCCAGTACATGGCAGCGGAGGCGTTGGCGGGGGGCGCTCTCATGGCCATCGCAGCCTTGACTCGAGACACCGCCAACGCAATGCGGGCGGCGCAGGCGAATGTGAGCGAGGCCCCGGGGGGCGAACCAGGTGGCGCCACCACCGCTCGCCAGCTGTTGGCGTAGGCAATGCAAGGTGGCACTCGAGTACGAGCGCCATGCACTCGCATCGTTCTCAGGGCGCGCCGGTACATGGGGGTAACCCAAAGCGGGGGCGAGGGACCGGTACACGGGGGGCAAAGCGGGGTCGAGGAACCCGAGGCAGTGATGGGAGGTGACCACCAGTGGACGGAGGCTGGTGGGCGACTGGGGTGAAGGGTTGGAGTGGGGGGGTCGCGACACGAGTGTCCATCACCCCCCATTTGGATGCGAGTTTTGTGTGTCGACGAATGGGGCCCACCTCGGTTGCACCTCGGTCATGACCCACCTCGGACACCTCGGACATCTCGTTCACACCTCGGCCACAACACACCGCGCTCGCTCGCTCCCGCGCGCGCTCGCTCCCGCGCGCGCTCGCTCCCGCTCGATCCAACCCGATGTGTGAGAGATGCGTGTCAGTTTTGGGTGCCGTGTCTGTCGTGCCCTGGCCATCTATGCCGGGCATGGACGCTGGGGGTGGCGCCGGTCTGTTTCCTATCGCCCAACCGCAGTGGGCGGTGGACCTGGCGGTGAGCGTGGCTGCGGGTCGGGCGGACAGCGCGGCGAGTGTGCGAGCGCTTCAGTTGTCGGTCGCCGACTTGCTGACCGACCGGCACCACACGGACCACATCTCGGCACTCGAGGGCCACCGGTGCACGCTGCTCGCCACGGGAGCGCAGCGCGAGGCGGCGCTGGGTGAACACCGGTCAAGGTTGGCGACACTTGGCGTCGAGTTGGTCGAGTGCCGCGCGCAGCTCGCAGCGCTAGGCGAGCGGAGCCGCGCGTCGGTGGCTAGACTCGAGGGCGAGTTGGCGACCGGGCGCGAGCAAGTGGCGGCGCTCGAGGCCGAGTTGGCGGCGACGCGTCTGCGCGAGGCCACGCCATCGCTCAAGGGGCGCGACTTTGAGGAGACGAGCGTGGAGTGGCTCCGCAGCCTCGGGTTGGAGGTGGCGGTGACACGTAGCAGCCCCCACTTGGGCGATGCGGTGGTGACGCTCCCACTCGACGGCGCGCCCATCCACATCCTGGTCGACTTCAAACATGTCAAGGACCGCAGCCTTGCGTCGCGGCACATGGAGAAGGTGATGGGCGACGCCCGGAGACTAGGGGTCCACGGCGGCGTGGTGCTTGTGTACCCAGATCGCGGCAAGGGCGACGACCAGCCGGTGAGCTGGGCCTCGCGGCTGGTCGACGCCCGGACCAACCCGGCCACGGTGGGTTGCTTGCGGTCAGACCGTATGCTGATGTGCGCGCGCCGCCACTTTGTGCGGGCGCTCTGCCTGCTCGCGGCGTCGCATGCGTCGGGATCGGCGGTGCCCCGGCACGTCGAGCAGACGTGCCTCACGCTGGCGACGCTGGCGACGCGCGTGCTCGATGCCGACCTCGGCGCCCTCTTCCGCGCATCGGAAGGGCTGGCGGGGGCGGCGGCGGATTTCCAGGTGCTGCGCACCGTCCACCGAGACTGGGGGCTGGTGGAGGGACGCCCAGCCCAGTACGGTGCGCCACCGCTCCTCTTGCCGCTGCCGCTGCCGCTGCCGCTGCCGCTGCGGGGTCGGGTGGCCCAAGCCGTGCCGATCCAGACCGTGTACCCGGTGGTCCAGGCCACAGAGGCCGAGGCGTACTCGATGGCACCGCCCCCTTGGGCTGGGCCTGTGGGTTCACCCCCCGTGGATCTGCGGCCCAGCAACCGCATCGGGGGGGACGCGACGGTGGCCGAGCAACTCCGGTGCACTCGGTTCGAGTATGTGGGCATCGGCACATCGGGGGTGCTCGGTGAGCTGCTCCACTCGTTTGGACGCAGGGGGGAGGCCGACCAACGGGCCTGGGGCCTGCATCCCAAGCGCTGCCGGTGGGAGTGAGACTCGGGGGAGCCACAGCATCGCCGGGGCAGTGACGCCCCGCTCACATCACGCGATGCGAGTCGCCGCGGCGGTGGCATGGCAAAGGTGCTCGCCGTGAACAGTTGCGGGCCGCGCGGGGCGTGTGGTGGGGGGGGGGGGGCGAACTGGGTCCAGATCATGATATGATTACCCCCACAGTGTACTTTTCCCCCCCACACACATCAGCCGATATCGCCCACAGCACACACAGCATGGAGAAACCACCAACCCAGGTTGCAGTTCATGGATCAACTCAAAGCGCGCCCCATACAGCGCTAATGACGCGCGCGCTTCGGGCGCGACCCCGCCGCGGGAAGGCGCGCGAGCTTGTTGCTCACAAGTGCGCCGATCGCGCCCCTCAGCATCTCGTCCACCGGGAGGTGGCTCTTCAAATGTTCCACGGTTGCCTGAAGGGCCGCCCGCAGCTCCTCGGTCAGGCCGCCCTGGCGGAGGAGCGCGCGCTGAACGGCGACGTGAGCGAGATAAGCCGAGCGGTTCTTTCCGCCCCTGCAGACGCAAAGCACTCGGCTGCCTTTCAAGAGGAGCTCGACCACATCGCACACCGCACTGTCAAAGACGCCAATCTGGTCCTCGTCCCAGGGCATGGGGTTGCTGGGATCTGGTAGCAGCTGCCCTTGCTCGTCCACAATGTACTTGACGTCGGCCCAGTCGGTCCAATTCGACTCCATGAAGAAGGTGTAGGTGCGCTCGGGGTTAAAATCGGTACGGATAGACTCCATGGTGTCTTTGCCGTCCACCTTGACCAGCGACATGCCGTCTGCAGTGGCAATGGCGCAAAGGCGTGAGACGCATGCCGACCGTGAGGCGGGGACAGGAGGCGTAGACGCAGGCCCAGCGGCAGGCGCGGCGGCGTGAAGGGCGGCGGAGCGGTGAAGTGCCGCAAACCTGGCCGAATGCGCCAGAATCGGTGATTTTCGGAGCTTCCATTGAACAATCAAACATAACAGGAATACAGCGGTGGGACGGGTTCGAAAACCCACACCGGTATTCAGGTGGTGTCACGCACGATTGCTCGCCTGCCTGCCCACCGCCCCCCTCCCCGGGCACCCCCCCCGCCTCGTTGCTCCGCTTGCACGCGGCCACACCTTTGGACCGCACCGACGCCAAGGGCGTCACGCGCAGGCCACGCCCCGTTGCACCGTGACCCTCATTGCGTCACACCCCTGGCCCCACGAGCCTTCCGCGCGGCCACCTTGGATCACACCCACTTTGCCGCACGCCGCTACCCCGGCTGCACCCCCGACACACTCGAGTTGGTCCTCCAGCGAGTCGACGGTGGCCATCGCCTGGACGAGCGCCCAGCGCAGCTCGTCCGAGTCGCGGTTCGCGTGACCGAGCTGGACCATCAACTCGTCGCACAAGACGCGTGCCGCCTCGGAGACGCCGCACAGGCCCGTCTTGCGCTGCGCGGCCGCGGCAGACGCGCGCCTGGCCGCCTCGGCCTGCGCCTGGGCGGCCTGCGCCGACGCCCGCCGCTCGTCCAGCGCCGCTTGCGCCCGGGCGGTGTGCTTCCCAACCAGCCCCCTGAGGTGGCTGAGCTCGCGATGCTGCTCTGTGGCCGCGTCGCGCTGGGTGGCCAGCTCGGCCCGCGCCTGGGCTAGCGACTCGTGCAGCTCGTGGGCACCAGGCGCCGCCCGGGCGCAGCTCGTGGGAGTCGCGATCGGGTACCCTGGGCCACGGGCCTCTGCGGCGAGTTCAGCCATCATCTGGGTGCACGCGGACCGCGCCGCATGGGCGAGCTCGCGGTGCCCCGCCGCGCGTTGCTCGGCGTCCGCCAGCTGGCGGCGGCTCTCGGCGGCCTCGCGCTGCGCCTCGGCTTGTTGGCGCTGCGCTGCCAGGTGCGCCTCGGCGAGTTGGGCCTTGAGCTCGGTGCACGCGCCCCCGCACCCCTCCGCAGCGGCGCTTGCCCTCTCCGCATCAGCAGCCGCAGCGGGGGGCCCCAGGCCCGCTTGGGTGGCGCGCCCAAACCCTGGCGGCGGCGTACGTGCCACGGGCAGCATGGGCGCCAGGGTGTCGCGCCTCGGCGGGGTTGGCCGGGCGGCCTGGGTTGGAAGCGGCGAGAGCGGCCGCAGTGCCGCGCGGCCCGTCGTTGGCATGGGCGCTTCGTCCAGTCCAGCGGCCTGGGCCCAGTGCTCGAAGTCGAATGCGGCCATCAACATCGGTTCGTCGCAGCCCAACTTGCCCATGTGCCACAAATAGACCCCCCCCTTTGGGTATCTGAGTGAAGCGTACCGCCCAAAGGGGGGGGGGTGCCTCGACACCCGATCTCGAGCTCAGAGGGGGCGGGGCGCCAGTGGACAGCGCCAATGGGAGGGGGCTGCGGACGCGCGAATTCCGTCTCACCAACTGCCGACTGACATGCGGCAGGCAGAACTAGAATCACCTCCGGGTCCACCTTGGCGGTGGTCGCGGCATGCCTTGCCACGGGAGCACCGATCAAGATGGAGCTCCCGTGATGCCCGGGTGCCGCTGCCCCGTTACTCGCATGGACACGGGGCAGCTTCTCGGGTTCGATGTGTGTCATGCTCGATATGTGTCGTGCTCGTGTGTCGTGCTCGTGTGTCGTGCTCGAGGTGTGTCGTGCTCGAGGTGTGTCGTGCTCGAGGTGTGTCGTGCTCGAGGTGTGTCGTGCTCGAGGTGTGTCGTGCTCGAGGTGTGTCGTGCTCGAGGTGTTTCGTGCTCGAGGTGTGTCGTGCTCGAGGTGTGTCGTGCTCGAGGTGTGTCGTGCTCGAGGTGTGTCGTGCTCGAGGTGTGTCCTGCTCGGGTGTTGGTGGTGTGCGTCCCGCTTCTCCTCACCGGGGGGGGCGTCAACTCATGTCACGCGCGACTCGGACCGCCCACGGCGACACGATCGAGGCGCGCAAGGCACCCTGGCCAACCGACAGCAACCCGCAGCGTTGCTTTCGTGCACGGTCGTGAATGGTCGTGACACGGTCGTGAATGTGTGAATACACGGTCGTGAGTTGTGAATGTGAATACACGTGAAGGTTTGGGCGAATTCTTCAAAAATCTAAAAAAAGGAGCGCGCGCATCGCCAAGATTCCCCAGGTAAATTGCTCTGCATTCTCTGACCCGGTCGCCTGGGCGCGCCACGCTCTGCAGCCTGTTCGTCGGTCCGCCTGGGCGCGCCGCGCTCTGCAGCCTGTTCGTCGGTCTGCCTGTTCACCGTGTTAATCGGGTCACACCCATCGCACAGGTTTCGTGGTGTGCATCGGCCACGACAAGTGCACCTTCGAGGGCAAGCTCCTCCATGCGGGGCAAGCGCGCTCTGAGTCCATCCACCAGCGCGACGCCTGCAAACACCAAAAGAAGACTCGCGGTGAGCGACGAGGACGAGGGCACGGGTACCGACGAGGACGAGGGCACGGGTACCGACGAGGTCGAGGGCACGGGTACCGACGAGGACGAGGGCCAGGGTGGCGACGAGTACGAGGACGAGGGCGAGGGCGGCGAAGGGGAGGAGGGCGGCGAAGAGGACGAGGGCGAGAGCGGCGAAGAGGACGAGGGCGAGAGCGGCGACAAGGACGAGGGCGATGGTGGGGGCGAGGACGAGAGAGAGAGTGGCGACGAGGAAAAGGGCGAGGATGGCGACAAAGAAGAGGGCGAGGACGAGGACGAGGACGGGCGCAAGGGTGCCGACGAGCACCGGGGCGAGTGTGGCGATGAGGACGAGGAGAAGGGGGTCAACGAGCATGAGGACAAGGGGGCAAACGAGCATGAGGGTGAGTGTGGCGACGAGGAAGAGGGCCAGGGTAGCGACGGGGACGAGGGCAAGGGTGCCGATGAGCACAAGGTCAAGGGTGGCGACGAGGAAAAGGGCAAGGATGGCGACGAGGAAGAGGGCGAGGACGAGGACGAGGACGAGGACGATGGCACGGGTGGCGAAGAGCACCGGGGAGAGTGTGGCGACGAGGGTGGCGACGGGGGCGAGGGCAAGGGTGCCGATGGGCACAAAGTCAAGGGTGGCGACGATGACGAGGACGAGGACGATGACAAGGGTGCCGACGAGCACGAGGGCGAGGACGAGGGCAAGGGTGCCGACGAGTACGAGGGCGAGGACGATGACAAGGGTGCCGACGAGCACGAGGGCGAGGACGAGGGCAAGGGTTCCGACGAGTACGAGGGCGAGGGCCATGAGGATGGCGACGAGGACGGCGACGAGGACGAGGGCGAGGATGGCGACGAGGACGAGGGCGAGGATGGCGACGAGGACGAGGGCGAGGATGGCGACGAGGACGAGGTCGGACCACCGGGTGACGTGCACCTGTCGCCGGACGAGGCGGAGGCGCAACTCATGACGGAAATGACCCCGGCACTCACCGCGGCATTCTTCCGGGCCCTGACGCGTGCGCCCACGGTAGCCTACACGGCGATCATCATCGGCTACAAGGTCACTGTGCGCTTCAACACCACGACCAACGCGCGGGCGTGGTGCATCTACCCCACAGGTTTGATGATGACACTGCCCATTGCACGGGGCTCTCCTCTGTGGGCTCTTGGCACCTGACCGATTCCCCCTCCCCGATTTTTTTAGACACTAATGATCGGTATCCATGGCGAACCGTCATCCGGACCGTCCCTCATCTGCATGCACATTTCCCCTGAGGCGCGCGCGCTGCTCAATGCGGGGGGGGTGGCGCTGCTCGGTGTGAGGTGGGGCGGAGGTGGCGCTGCTCGGTGTGAGGTGGGGCGGAGGTGGCGCTGCTCTAGGATGCTCGGTGTGTGGCGAGGTGGGGGTGGCACTGCTCGATGTGAGGCGTGTGGGGGCCCAGGGAGTGGTTGCTCACGGGAATTGGATTGTACGTGTCTAATCATGAAAGTTGATGGAACGTTCTACTGGACCGGAGGGAAAGCATGAAATGATGATTCACAAGAGTTGGATTGTACATGTATAAAAAATACAGTTGATGCAACTTTCCGGGCCTCCACAAAAATGTTGCACATTCTCACCCCATGGCGCGCGACCATAGCCTTGGGCGACGCGCGGTCATGCGAGTCGGACTGGCGGTATTCTGTTTGGTGATGGCTGTGCTCAAGGCGGTGGACCCGCGGTTCACGCTGGGTGGCGATCGGCACCGGACTCCGGTGAGCGCGTCGCTGTTCTGGGTGGCACTGGGCGCCCTGAATCTGCTCACCGGACACGCGGACACGCAGCTCCAACCTTGTCAGGCGTGTCGTGAATCTCGGGTGATAAAATTGGTGCGCGGGTGATAAAATCGGTGCGCCTGGGAGGAAACCCTCCGCGCACCATGCCCCCCGTGGCCATCTGGGCGACACGTCTGCGCGTGCACAGGGCCACAGCGACAGGACCGGCTGGTGCGCAAGAACAAGCTGGTGCGATTCGCAGGGCCCGTGCGCACCGACCGGCCGGTTCGAACACCGAACCGCCCGAACGGTGCGCCGAGGGTCCGTGGCCGCGGCCCCCCGCCCCGTTTGAGCCGCTATCACCACCACCATGCCGTTCCGCGAGCTGACTGTGGGGCGCGCCACCACACCACTGCCTCGTCACCAATTGCGAACGCAGTCTTGTGTAGCTTTGGCGCTCGTGTACCAGGTGGCACCGCGCCAGGGAGTGGTTGTTCACAGGAATTGGATTGTACATGTATAAAAATTACAGTTGATGGAACTTTCCACTGGGCCGGAGAGTGATCATCAAATGTTGATTCACAAGGGTTGGATTGCACATGTATAAAAATTACAGTTGATGGAACTTTCCCTCGCCAAACCAAGGCCAGGCGCATGAAGCTCCAAGACAACGTGCGCGCGGTCGTCGTCAAGGAGGTCCAGCTGCGCGACCCGGTCACCCGGTCCTTACGGGTGCGTTGCACTGCTGCTCCCGCGCCAGCACCAGCACCAGTAGCCCTACCTTCAACTGCCCATTGCCCCGCCTCAGGAGACCACCCGCCGACCTCAGCGCGGCCACCACCGACAAGGACTGCGATCCGAGCGGCAGCCGCTCGTCGGCCAACGGACTATGGGGCCAGGGCCCGCCGACCTCAACGCGGCCACCAACAACAAGGACTGCGATCCGAGCGGCGCGCCGCTCGTCGGCCAACGGACTATGGGGCCAGGGCCAGGGCTGGTGGCACATGTCTTGTGGCGGTATTGCATGCGGCTAGCGTCAT